>Ga0153920_1000524_pt1 | contig 15983 bp, 13 predicted proteins | sample TSNJ004MetaG_FD_104713 | JGI IMG/M metagenome (GOLD analysis project Ga0153920, IMG submission 104713) | Attine ant fungus gardens microbial communities from New Jersey, USA - TSNJ004 MetaG | ecosystem: Host-associated > Fungi > Mycelium > Unclassified | place: USA: New Jersey, Brendon T. Byrne...
CTGAAACACGAAGGTCAATCCGACGTTCAGAATGACACCTTGGAATTCAAGGTATCAAATTTTTGCGTTCAGCCCAACAATAAGCTAGTTCTTAGCTTTTGCCTTATCAACAGCGAGAGAAGCGTCGATGTCATGTTCGAAAAGCGCTATAAACTCGTTGACTAAAGCTTCGTTCCATTTTTTACCCGCATCTTGTTTTATAACTTCAAGAGCTTCTTTTGAACTCAATTTTTCGCGGTAGATTCTTTTTTCTGTCAACGCATAATAAGCATCTACTATCAAAATTATTTGCGATATCATCGGAATCTGTTCTTTTGAAATATGCCCCGGATAACCGCTTCCGTCCCAATTTTCATGATGATGTTCAATTATCGGTATTATATCCTGAACATAGGAAATCGGTTTAAGAATTTCTCTTGCCGCAATTACCGGATGTTTTTCTATATGTTTTCTTTCAGAACTTGTTAAAGGCTCCGATTTTTGCAGGATTTCAAGCGGAAGCATAAGATTTCCGATATCGTATAATAACATTGCCACACGGAGATTATCAATTTCTTCTTTTGAAAGATCCAAACACTTAGCTAAATTCACTGCAGTTGAGACTTTAGATTTAGTTATACCATTTGAATGCATCGGATTATATGTTTTTGCGAGAATATCCGCAACGGAGAATAAAACTTCTTTAGGAACTTCATTTGCTTTTGCGGAATTTTGTAATTGAGAACATAATTCCTTAGACATATTTTTTTCTATAGGCACATGGTGTTTGGAAAGAATATCAATAAATGTATTTACGGCAATCTCCTGCCATGAAGTTTCTGTTATAGGCTTTGCAATGGTAATTCTATTTCTTCCCTCACGTTTTGATTGATACATAGCTTGATCCGTGAGATCAAGTATTTCATCAATATTTTCAGAATGCTCCAGGAAAGTTGCAACACCTATACTGGCTGTTATGCTGCCTATAGTATCAAGCTTGCATTCTTCAACAGCTTTACGCATCCTTTCAGCCGCTATCATTGCGCCGTCTGATTCTATTCCCGGAAGCATGACATTAAATTCTTCACCGCCCATACGCGCGGCAATATCAATAGAGCGTGCATTCTTTTTCAAAATATCAGCAACTGTTTTAATAGCCAAATCACCGTATGCATGACCAAATTTATCATTGATTTGTTTTAAATAGTCTAAATCTATGCCTATTATACTAAACGGTTGTTTTTGACGAAGCGAACGTTCAACTTCTTTTTTGAGGTTTTCTTCAAAGTATCTTCTGTTATAAAGCCCTGTCAGACTATCAGTAACAGCTTGTTCTTTAACTGCTTCAAACAAATCCGCTATGGTAATTGCCATCTCGATTTGAGATGCAAACATAGTAAGGAAATCTTTTTCTGCATCACTCAAATCTTCTCTTGAAGAATATACTAAAAAAGCTCCGAAAGGTTTATTATGAATATACAATGGTATAATAATTAAAGAACTTATATTTATATTGTCTATCATATTTTGTATAATAGTATCTGTTAATTCAGGAAAAATAAGTCTGAAAATGTTTTTCAAATCAGTTACCTTAACAATTCTACGTTCAGTTATAGCTTTTGCCAAAGAACCTTTTGGGTTATATATTAAACGTTTTTCAGTTAAACATAAATTAACAACTTTTTGCATATTTTCGATAATAGGATCTTTAGATTTAGCCAATATATTCAAATATTCACCATTTTCATCTTCCATTTTTTTGACAATATCACTATGAATATATCCCAACTCACCTTCAAGACTGTTAACTATAGTTTCAAGAACGCTTTGCAAAGGTTCTGACGAATTCATCATATCCCAAATATTCTGCAGCGTAAGCATACGTTTATTGGCAATATCAAGTTCCCTGGTACGTTGTTCAATTTCACGTTCCAATTCCAGATTGCGTTCGTATATTTCTAAATAATCCTGTTTATTTCCATAAATGACATTTTCAAATTCGGAAATTTTCAATCTCAGTTCTTTTATATTATCAAAAAAACCCATTATACTCCTGTTAAAATTTATTAAATAAACAAACGGTTATCCACTTTTTGCGGACTATGCTTTCTCTTATTATACACTATATCGGGATTTTTTGCACATCTTTTTTACAATAGTTATTATTTCCTGTGGTGCAGGGCGTTTTGTACATAAATTCTTGTCTTCCGTCGTCAGCGAACATACCCTTGTAAAGCACGGCTGGCAAAGAAGGTTGCCGTTAAGAGCAAAATATTTTTCATCATCTCCGAAAGGACCGAACAATCCGGGCGGAGTGCATGTAAATATTGCGATGACAGCAGGCTTGTTTACGGCTCTTGCAACATGAGCGCTGCCTGAATCGGGAGCTATAACAATATCTGCGCGTTCAAAAACTTCTTTTAATTCTTCTACATTAGTCTTTCCCGCTAAATTTATATAGTTATCTCCTCCTATATAAAAAATTAAATCTTTATCCCCTTCTGTTCCGGTAAAAACAAGCGAGCAATCATCTTTTATTGCGTCAACAACTTCTTTCCAATTATCTTTATTCCAATGTTTTAAATCCCAAGTTGTAGCCGGAGAAATAACCACTATTGGTTTATTAGTATTAATATCTTTAAGTAATTCGTCTATTTTTGATTTAACTTCTTGAGTAGATTCGGGAAGCGAGAATGTGATTTTATCTGTATTAAGTCCTAAATATTTCGCATATTCTAAATAATTGAGTACTGAATGTCTTTCATAACCTGCATAAATATTCGGTATAACTTCATTTCCGCCAAATATTGATAATTCCTTTGCGCCCTTGCTGATAATTCTTCTTTTTGCTCCGCAAAATAACATCCAATACAGGCTCTTAAACATCTGCTGACAGTCAATTGCAATATCATATTTTTCTTTTCTTATTTCTTTCAAAATAGATAAAAACTCTTTAAAATTCTCTAAAGAAAACCCTCTTTTTTTCCATGTCTTCAATGGCGCAAGATAAACCTTATCGACACAAGGATTATCTTTAATTACATCAATTCCTTTCTCGGAAACTATCCAACCGACTTCATATCCGTTTTCTTTAAGCGTGTTTGCCAACGGAATAGTAAAAATAACATCTCCTAAGGACGAAAGTTTTATAATAAGCGCTTTTTTAGCAGGGTTTTTCATAATTAAAACCCTCTATCCTCTAAAAATGCCGCTCCGATTACACCCGAATAATCGCCTAATACAGCTTTTTTAAATTCAATCTTTTTACCCGGTACAGGTAATGATTTTGCTTTTGCTTTTTTTGTTGTTTTTTCGTAAAAATAATCAACTGCTTCGACTAAACCACCGCCTAAAACAATAAGTTCCGGATTTATGAAATTTATTATACTTGCAATACCGCCTGATAAATATTCAGAAGCTTCTGTTACACACTGTAAAACCAGCTCATCACCTCTTTCAATAGATTTTTGAATCATACCCGAGGTAATGGATTTTCCACTTCCCAAATAGTCTAAAATACATGAAGGACGACCTTTTTTCAACGCGCCTTCAATTCTTCTTTCAATAGCTGAACGTGACGCATAAGCTTCCAGACATCCATGCCCGCCGCAGCCGCATGTTCTTCCGTTTAAATCTACAATCATGTGACCGATTTCACCCGCAGTGCCGCTTGCCCCTAAGACGATTTTGCCCTCTTTTACAATTGCAGACCCGACTCCTGTTCCGACAAAAATACAAACAAAATCTTTATATCCTTTCGCCGCGCCGAACTTCATTTCTCCTATTGTAGCGATTTCAACATCATTGCCCAAAAATACAGGTATATCAAAATGTTCATTCAATGCTTTTTTAATATTCAAATCATAACAATCAAGATTAGGCGCACCTATTAAAATTCCGTTCTCTCTGTCTGTCTGACCTGCAGCGCCTATACCGATTGAGCTTATTTTACTAAGAGAGCTGCCGCTATCTTGCAGCAACTCATTTATTCCGTCTACTATTTTACGTATTATATTTTTAGGACCTTTGTCTTTTTTTGTTTTCTTTTTAACAGAATTTATAACTTCTCCTGTCGCTTTATCAACAAGAGCAATTAAAATTTTTGTGCCGCCTAAATCAATTCCTATTGCATACTTTCTCATTAACTTTATTATATATAAAAAATTTTAATTCGTCTATAATTTGCAAAAAAACAGATTATTTGGTAGCATGTTTTTTATGGAGATAGGGATGAAGAAGATTCTTAATACAATAATCTTAGCTTTTATAATTACAATGTTTAGCATAACAAACGCCTATTGTGCAGATGTTTGGGTAAATGATTTAAGAACGCTTTTTACAAATAATGCGGCAATTATTTATGAAATAAACCTCAGAACATTTAATGCTCAAGATACTAACAAAAACGGTATTATAGATTTTGATGAGGGAGAAGAAAGCGGCAATTTTTTAAACGCAATCTCAAGACTTGACGAACTGAATACAAAAGGCATAAACACGATTCATGTATTACCTGTAACATCTGTAGGTAAAACAAAAGCTTTAGGCACAGCAGGTTCTCTTTATTCGACCTTAGGATTTTCAACACTAAACCCTCAATTAAAAAGTGAAAAAAGTGCTTTGCCTATTGAGAGTCAAGCAAGAAAATTTATTGAAGAAGCTCATAACCGTAATATCCGCGTTATTGTCGATTTACCTTCTTGCGGTTCTTATGATTTATACATGCAGCGTCCGGAGTTGTTTGTTAAAGATAAATCCGGTCAGCCTGTCATACCCGCCGACTGGACAGATGTCAGATTGCTGAATTCCGGCACGGAAACTAATATTAACCGTGATGTTTATAATTTATACAGGGATTTTGTAGATTATATGATAGAACTTGGCGCAGACGGCATAAGAGCTGATGTCGCAACATCTAAACCGGCAAATTTTTGGAAAGAATTGATAGATTATTCAAGAAAAAAAGATCCTCAATTCTTATGGCTGGCAGAAGCTTCCGAGAGCTGGAAAGAACCTGTTTCTCCTTATGCAATATTCACTCCATACAATAAGCTGCTTGATGTTGGATTTGACGGATATTACGGCAGTTACTTCAATCTAAAAAACTGGAAAACCGGTAAAGAATTTATAGATAACATAACTGCAACAAGAAATACTGTTAAAAAATATTCCGAGCCAAAATCCGTCATAGGAAGCTTCACGACACATGATGAACTCAGCCCGATTTTGATAAACGGACCAACGTTCAGTGAAATGATTATATGGCTTAATGCAACCCTGCCTTTAAATGCATATTACGTTGACGGGTTTGATACCGGAGACAATTATATTTATTTCTGGGCAAATAAAAAAGCAAGAGAAACATACACCGATGATGAGTATTATTTCGTACATCGCGGGAAAATAGATATATTTAATTTTTCAAGACAACCGGGCGGAAAAAATACGAAACTGAGAAATGAATTCATCATGGCAAATAAATTTAAATCTAATATTGCACCTATGCTGACACATGGCAATTTTACAACATTAAAAGCTAATAACCCCTCCGTTTTTGCATATTCTGTAAGTTACGGCGATGCAAGTATAGTTGTTATCGGGAATTTAAACTTTAGAGCAGAAGCTAAAACTACTGTAAATATACCGAAATTAGACAATAAAAATGTTGTAATCCCTATAAAAATTTCTTATCCGCCTATAAACGAAAAAGGAAAGTTTAAGGTGAGATTAACACCCGGAGAAATACAGGTATTAATAATCCACCAAACATAATGTTTGTACATTCGCCGCTCGTGAGCTATAGCGAGCGATTGTGGCGATGGATGAGGCTCTGCGTTAGATCATTTGTGCTTCATGTGGAACGCGAAGATATTATTATAATGCAACGAACGCGGGGAAATTAAAAAAAGCAGCGATTTTGCCATAATGTTTGGATCATTTGTGTTACTCGTGTAGCGCAGACATGTCATACCAGAAGTGACTGTTTGTTGCAGCTTTAGCTGCTTTGCAAACTGCACTATCCGGTATCTCCTGTAAATTAACAATTTTAATTGGAGATACCGCAACACTCAATTTGTAATGACTAGCGTCAACAAATTGCAGCGTGCGGTATGATATGGTGCATTCGCTACAATTCATGAACATCTATTCCCGCAAGTGATGCAAACGTAACGTTTTCCAAACTTATGTTTTATTAAAGATTTCTATAGCTCTCGGCAGAATTCCCAAACAATATGAGATTACAATACCATAATTCGTTATCGGTACTTTTTTATCATTGGCGATTAAAATCCGCGACAAAACTTCTCGGCGGTTGGTCATACACGCACCGCAATGAATGATTAACTTATAATCTTCTATGCAGCTCGCATTAAATGAGTCTTCGGAACAGCCCGCTTGTCCTGCGAACAGCTTGCTATTAGGCTGCTCCTTCGCTCTCTGTTCGCTGCCGGGAAAATCATGCCCTGCATAATTTTCAATTACAATATTTTTTCCGGTCTTTTTTCTGAGCCAGTTCGGGATTTTCACTCTCCCTATATCGTCCTCTATTGCATGATGAGTACAGCTTTCAAGGATTAAAACTTTATCTCCGTCTTGTAAATTTTCAATAGCCTTCGCGCCTTTTACAAATTCTTCCAAATCACCCTTAATCCTTGCAAAAAGGATTGAAAAAGATGTCAACGGAATATTTTCAGGCACAATATCGCTGACTTTTTGGAAAGCCTGCGAATCTGTCACAACAAGAGAAGGCGGCGTTTTTAAATTCTCCAATGCCTTTTCTAATTCCGTTTCTTTAACCACATAACACAAACAATCACTGTCAAGCAAATCCCTTATTGTCTGAACCTGCGGTAAAATAATCCTTCCCTTAGGAGCTTCCTTATCTATAGGAATAACAAGAATTACCGTACTGCCTTTTTCAACCAAATCACCCACAATTTTCGGAGCATTAATATAATCATTCGGCAATAACTTAACCAGCATTTCTTTAAATTTAAACACTAATTCGTCATCTTTAAGAGCCGATGTTACTAAAATATTATCTGTAAACGCATTAATATAATTATAGTCATTTTCATCTACCATTTTTTCATCTGTTTTATTTACTATGACCATATACGGAATTTTTAAATCATCAAGAATTTTAATAAGTCCGGTTTCATAATCATCAAAACCGTTATAATCCGTTACTATAACCGCCACATCAGTGCGGTTCAGAACTTTAAAAGTTTTATCAATACGTTGTTCCGATAATTCCGTCATATCATTAATTCCTGCCGTATCAAGAAAAGTAACCGGACCGATAGGAAGGAGTTCCATGGATTTTTCGACAACATCTGTCGTCGTCCCCGCGACTTTTGAAACAATCGAAACATCCTGATTGGTAATTTTATTCAATAATGAAGATTTACCGGTATTTGTTTTACCTAAAATCGCAATATGTAATCTCATTGATTTTAATGTTTTCATAACCTGATTTTACAAAAAATAAGCGGCTTTTACAAGCCGCTTATTACAATTTTTTGAAATTTTCTTTCTTGGTTGCTTTCTCACTCGCTTTTAACGGGTCTGGGGTTCTGCTTCCGCCGGCTCATCGCCGCCATGTGCGAACCTTCGCCCTCAGCTCGCTCGCGCTATCCTCTTATTTTTAATTTTTTGATTAATTCTCTGTATTCTTCAATATTTTGAGCTTTTAAGTAAGAAAGTAATCTTTTTCTTTTACCAACCATCATTAAAAGACCTCTTTTCGTAGAAAAATCTTTTTTATTAGTTTTCAAATGCTCTGTAAGTTCAGCAATTTTTTTGCTCAACATAGCAACCTGAACAGATGTAGAACCTGTGTCTTTTTCGTTTGCACCAAATTTTTTGATGACTTCTTTTTTGTTTTTCAAATTAATTGACATATTTTTTCCTTTTCTTTTCTTCGCGTACAGTCATAGCCCCGAATTCCCTTTGAATCAGCCGACCGTGAAAGCCGTATAGCAGAACAAATGCTAGTGTATCTGCAAAGAAAATAATAATACATCAATATAAAAAATCAAGACATGAAGTCAGCCTGTATTACGGATTTTTAATATTCTTACTCATTTGCACTGTCTAAAGTTTGTGAGTAAAATAATTTGCAGTCTGTAATGCAGAAATGAAGTTTGTATAAGCCTCGCTTACGGTAGAAACTGACTTATCATAAACACCTCTGTCATAGTTTACATTTTTTTCTTCAAATGTACTTACCAAATCATTTTTATTAGAAACTTGATATTGAGACATCAAACCGTTAATTGTATGATTTGACTGACTTTTCATTGCCTCGTAAACCTTTTTCAATTCTTCATATTTTGCAATCATAACTTCAGATTGAGCGTTTTTCTTTTCTAAACGTTCAATCTCCAAGCCGATTACAGCATCCCTGTATTCTGTATTGGGATTAGTTTTGTAATTATGAATGGAAGTCGTTTTCAACTCATATTTTTGAGCTTCAACATAATTTTCCAAAGTGCCGAACTTTTCTTGAAGTTTGATATCTTTTTCAAATTGTACTTTCGCCGTATTGTAACTAAATTCACTCATGATAATCCCTTGTCCTCATGTGCAAAGCACATTTTTATACTCTTGTATATATAAAGTATTTATTCCATCAATAATTGCTTTTTTGTAACGAAAAGTAAAGATGAGCCGCTGCAAGTTCAGAATAACAAGGTTAGTACGCGCATATAGCGATTCTGGAATAGCTTTGCGTTTCACGGGCGCATGAATTATCTAACGCAGAGCCTCATCCATCGCCTTAATCTCTCCGTAAACTTCGAGAACGGCGAATGTAAAAACATAATGGTTTGTGTTAAAATTACTATATGATTGAAAGATATTCACGCGAAAAAATGAAAAAAATATGGGATTTACAGTCCAAGTTTGGTTATTACCTGAAAGTGGAAGTTGCTGTGGCTGAAGCTTATGCCGAAATCGATGAATTCCCTAAAAAAGATATTGAAGAATTAAAAAAACGGGCTAAATTTGATCTGAATAGAATAAACGAAATTGAAGAAGAAGTCCGTCACGATGTAATAGCATTTTTAACTAATGTTAATGAAAATTTGGGTGAATATGCAAAATATATGCATGTCGGGATGACAAGCAGCGATGTTATAGATACAGCCTTTGCGCTTCAAATACAAGACAGCGGAAAAATTATTATAGAAGATTTGGACGAAATTCTTATTTCCTTAAAAGAACTTGCGCAGAAACATAAAAACACCGTTTGTATCGGTCGCACACATGGGATACATGCAGAAATTATGACTTTCGGTGTTAAATTATGTAATTGGATTGATATTTTACAACGTCAGAGAGCAAATTTTATTCATGCTCTTGATCAGATCAAAGTCGGACAAATTTCAGGACCGGTCGGAACATACAGTAATATTTCGCCGGAAATTGAAAAAATAACATGCAGAAATCTTGGACTAACTCCCGCAAGAATCTCAACACAAGTTATTGCGCGGGATTATCATGCGTATTTTATGCAATCGCTGGCATTAATCGCAAGCGTCTTAGAGCAATTTTCAACCGAAATCAGACATTTGCAGAGAACGGAAGTTTTAGAAGTTGAAGAAGGATTTGCCAAAGGGCAAAAAGGTTCTTCCGCAATGCCGCATAAGAAAAATCCAATTCTAAGTGAGAATTTATGCGGACTGGCGCGTGTTGTAAGAGCAAATTCATTGGTTGCGCTTGAAAATATTCCGCTATGGCACGAACGCGATATGTCTCACAGTTCAGCGGAGAGAATTATTTTCCCTGACAGCTTAATTTTAGTTGATTTTATGCTGCACCGATTTAACGGCATAATCAAAAATCTTGTTGTAAATGAAAAAAATATGTTGAAAAATACTGACAAATTCGGCGGTATTGTTTTTTCACAAAAAGTTTTGCTTAAACTCATTGAAAAAGGATTAACCAGAGAACAGGCATATAAAATTGTACAAAGAAATGCTCTGGACGCATTTGAACATGATGGGGATTTCAGGGCAAATCTGATTAATGATGAAGAAGTGACAAAATTAATGACGCCTGTTGAAATTGATGAAATTTTTAACAAACAGGATTTTTTAAAGCATATTAATGATATTTATATAAAATTTTTATAAAGTAACTTGATTTGAAATATTCAGGGGTTAGAATAGTATTATATTAAATCGTGATTTTTGTAACGAATTAGCACGGACGAGCAAAACGAGGCAACAATGATTAAACCTGAAATAACAATATGCATGGGAAGCTCCTGTTTTGCGCGCGGGAACGCACAAAACCTTGCATTTATAGAAGAATACCTTAAAGAAAATAATCTTGAAGCAAACATTGAATTAGCGGGCTCCAGATGCGACGGAAATTGCGCTTTAGGTCCGAACATTATTGTTAACGGGATTATTTATAACGAAGTTGATGAAGAAAAAATAAAAAAGATTTTGTCCGCAAAACCTTTTATTTAACAGGAGTATTAAATGAATAGCCAGTATGCGGTTTATACTTTAATAAATGAATGTCACGACTGTTACAAGTGCGTGCGTGAGTGTCCGGTCAAAGCAATTAAAATAGAGAACGGACATGCATCAGTTATTCCTGAAAAATGTATTGCCTGCGGAAATTGTGTAAAAACCTGCCCGAGCAATGCTAAGAGAGTAAGAACTGATATTGATCAGGCAAAAAATTTGATTCTTGCAAAGAAACAGGTTTATGTTTCTCTCGCGCCGTCCTGGAGCGGAGTTTTTGAACATTCAAGAAAAAAAATGGTGTCGCTATTGAAAGCCTTAGGTTTTACAGGAGTATCCGAAACAGCGCTCGGAGCGCAGGAAGTGTCCCTTAAAACCGCAGAAACATTAAATAATTCTGAAAAAGGGCTTTATATTTCAAGCGCATGTCCTGTTATTGTTGATTATATAAAGCTTTATCACCCCGAATTTATACAATATATTACACCTATCGGCTCTCCGGCAATGACTCATGCTAAGATTCTGAAAGAAACTTACGGAGATGAAATTTCTGTTGTATTTATCGGTCCTTGCATAGGGAAAAAGAACGAAGCAAAATATAGCAATTTAATAGATGTTGCTTTGACATTTGAAGAATTAAAAGTATGGTTTAGCGAGGATTTACCCCAATCGTCAAGCGTTCCGATTAATTCTGAAAGTGAATTCATACCCGAAGCCGCTCATGAAGGTACTTTATACCCTATAGACGGCGGAATGAATGAAACTATCAGAAAAATCGGGATTAATGACGAAATTCAACTAATGGATGTCTGCGGATTAAACATGTTTCATAAAGCATTAAACAATTTAGATCCTGAAAACATTAAGCGGACAATTTTTGTAGAAGCGCTTTCCTGTGAAGGCGGATGTATAGGCGGTCCTTGCATTTCTACAGATAAAGCAAGCATAAGTTTAATTTCTGATGTTTTATCAAGAGTTAAGGTAAGAAAAGAAATTCCCAAAATTGCATCAACTATTGTTGATTACGAACTTGAACCGTTAAAAATCACTCACTCTGAATATTCATTGGAAGAAATCTTAAAAGTACTGAAAAAAATCGGCAAACACTCTGTTGACGATGAGTTAAATTGCGGCGGCTGCGGTTACGCAACCTGCCGTGATTTGGCTAAAGCATTATTAAACGGTGATGCCGAATCTTCAATGTGCGTCTCATATATGAGGAAAATTGCGATGAGAAAAGCAGCAGCAATGCTTCGTTGTATGCCGTCAGCCAGCGTTATGGTTGATAGCAATATGAATATCATTGAAGCAAATGATTCATTTATGAAAATGTTTTCGGGCGAAATGTATGATATCTTTAAAGCACGCCCGGACGGAATGACAGGCGCTGCAATAGACAGAGTTGTTGATTTTTCGGACATATTCAAAACTGTCATGAAAACAGGAAAAGATTTACACAAGGAACGATTTAACGTCAAAGGACGTCTATATGATATAAGTGCCTTTTCAATTGAGGATAATGAAATAGCAGGGGCAATAATAACCGATGTAACTCAAACCGAAACAAACAGAGAAAAAATTTCCCAAAAAGCGCACGAAGTTATCTCAAAAAACATCTCGATTGTTCAGGAAATCGCTTGTTTACTTGGAGAACACATGGTTGAAACCGAAACTCTATTGAGTTCTATCGCGAACGACTATGACGATAAAGACGAGGATAAGGCTTAATGTTTATAGATATTGATTGCAGTCAATTAAAAAAATATAATCAAAATGCTTACGGGGATTATTTTGTATCAAAAAGATACCCTGATGAAGCAAGATTAATTGCCGTGCTTTCAGACGGACTGGGCAGTGGAATTAAAGCTAATATTTTATCCTGCATGACAGCAACAATGCTTCTGAAATTCTTAGAAAACGGACAAATTCCTATTAAAAAAGCTTCTGAAATCATTATGAACGCCCTTCCGATTTGTCAGGTAAGAAAAATAAGTTACTCGACTTTTTCCGCTATAGATTGTGATGACGAAGGAAACGCCAAAATCGTAGAAGAAGGAAATCCGGAATTTATATGGATAAGGAATAATGAAATTTTAAATGCTCCGTATGATGTTATTGATTCAAAAAATTTTTCAAACAGAAAAATGAAAATATATAAACTTAAACTCAAACTCGGAGACAGGCTTATATTTTGCTCCGACGGAGTAACACAATGCGGACTGGGCGGAGGAAGATTAAAACTCGGACTCAGAAGAGAAGGTTTAATCGTGCTTTTACAGGACAAGCTCAAAGAAACTCCAGATATTTCAAGCACGGAACTTGCAGATTATATAGTTCGCCAGGCAAGAAATATAGAAGTGGACAGAAAGCCGAAAGATGATATTTCGTCTTGTGTTTTATATTTCAGAGAACCGAGAGAATCTCTTGTTTTCACCGGACCTCCATATCATCAGAAAAAAGATCCTGAATATGCTAAAATGTTTATTAACTACGCAGGTAAAAAAGCAATATGTGGAGGAACAACCGCAAATCTTATTTCAAGAGAATTAAACAGACCGATAACAATGGATTCCACAATCAGCATAGGAAAACTTCCGGCTTGTTCGTTTATGGACGGGGTTGACCTGATTACAGAAGGGATTCTTACACTCACAAAGACTCTTGAGTATTTGGAAGCGGACGATTGCGATATTGACAATGCGGCAGGAAAGCTGTTAAAATTTTTATTGGACAGCGATTGCATTAACTTTATGGTCGGTGCAAAATTAAACCAGGCACACTATGATCCTGCATTGCCAATTGAAATAGAAATCCGAAAAAATATAATAAAAAAAATCGGAAATATATTACAAGATAAATATTTCAAAAAAGTAAATGTAAGTTACATGTAGGAGACATCGTTCTCAAGTAAGGAAGGTAAAAAATGGATAAAAAAATTAGTGTCAGAGTATGCTTAGGAACAACCTGTTTTGTTATGGGATCAGCAAATCTTCAGGAGTTAATCGAAACCGTACCAAACAAATATGGCGACAAAGTTGATGTATCGGGAATCCCATGTTTAGGTTTATGTTCTATAGACTGGGAGTTTTCAAAAGCTCCTTATGTAAAAGTTGATGATGAAATTATCAAAGAAGCGACTGTGGAAAAAGTTTTAAGCGCAATTGATAGTAAATTAAAAGTAAAAAGTTAGGAAGTTGGATAATGGCAATAAATACTCCCAAACAAACATCACATCTGAAAAGAGAAATTTTGGTCAGATTAATAAAAGCATTTTTAAGCGATAATTTTGAAGAAAAAACTCGCTTGATACCTTTTGATATGCGGCCTAAAGGCTGTGATGTTCCATACCGATGCTGTATTTATAAAGAAAGAGCAATATTAAGAGATAGAGCGATTGCGGGATTAGGGTTCTCTATTGAAGACTCCGATGAAAGTAAGTTGTTATCTGAACTTGCACGCGAAGCGATTGAAAGAAAAATCCCCGATGAAGACCCTCTAACTGTTTTACAAACAGCATGTAAAGGCTGCGTACCTGCAAGAATTTATATAACCGATCTTTGTCAGGGCTGCGTCGCAAGACCTTGCGAGAATATTTGTAAATTCGGAGCTATAAGTGTGAAAAACGGAAAATCCGTTATTGACCCGGCTAAATGTAAAAATTGTGGTATGTGTTCTTCAGTTTGTCCGTATCAGGCGATTACAAAAATAATAGTTCCTTGTGAAAACGCCTGTCCTGTAGATGCTATAGAAAAAGATGAAGACGGATATGCAAAAATTGATTTTTCAAAATGTATTGCTTGCGGTAAATGCGTAAGTTCATGTCCTTTCGGTGCGGTACATGAAAAAAGCCAAATCATAGACGTTCTTAAAAACATAAAAGCAGGCAAAAAAGTTATTGCTATGGTTGCGCCTTCTATCATGGGACAGTTGCCTTGCTCACCTAAACAACTTAAAGAAGCGATTCAAAAGTTAGGTTTTTCTGATGTATATGAGGTCGCTCAAGGCGCGGATGTTACAACAAGAAACGAAGCAGCGGAATTTGAAGAAAGACTTGAAGCAGGCGCAGAATTTATGACAACATCCTGCTGTGCGGGCTATAATGAATTTATAGACAAACACTTACCTGAGATTAAACCTTTTGCTTCAGATACAAAAACACCGTTATATTACACGGCTGAAATAGTTAAAAAAGAAAACCCGGGCGCTGTTACGGTATTTTTCAGCCCTTGTGTTGCAAAAAGACGTGAAGCATTTCAAAATCCAAACATAGATTATGTGCTTAACTATGAAGAAGTCGGCGCATGGTTTATTGCATTGAATATTCAGGTAGCAGAGTGCAAAGAATCTTCTTTTAAAGTCGAAGCATCGGCGGAAGGCAGAAATTTTGCAGTTACCGGAGGCGTTGCAAACGCTGTTCAATCTTTATTACCTGATGATTTGCCTACTCATCCGGTGCTAATAAACGGATTAGACAAACAATCAATCAAAGATCTTAAAAAGTATGCTAAAAGCGGCATGTGTGATTTAGGAAATTTGATTGAAGTTATGGCATGTACCGGAGGCTGTCTTGGCGGTAATGCAACCGTCAACAGTCATAAAGCGGCATCAAGGCAGCTTACAAATTACGTAAACGAGAGCAAGCATATAGCGGAAGAGAAAAAAGCCTGTACATAACAGCAATCCGGATAAGAATATAGATTGCGGATAGTTCAGTTTGTAACATCGCTATCGCTCTGACAAACAGTAACTTCTGCAATGACATAGTTCTTTATGTCATCCTGTCTTCCGGGTTTCTTGCCTTCTGAACTTCTGAGCTTCTGAACTTCCTGCTTGCCCTCTAATTCGTCATCTGCCAGTTGTCGTTCAGGATGACATGTTTGGTGTTTGATGTATAATCAGGTTATGGAATTTAATAAAAAACGTAAAATAAGCATAATAGGCTCTACAGGCTCTATAGGCACTCAGGCGTTGGAAGTTATAGAAAAGCTCCGGGACAAATTTGAAATAATCGCGCTTGCAGGCGGTTCTAATACAGAACTACTTAAAAAACAAGCAGAAAAATTTAAACCTCAAACCGTATGTATTTCGTCAGGTTCAATTGATGTGGATTGCGAAGTTTTATACGGTAATGAGGGTTTGGAGAAAATATGTTCAAACAAAGATAATGATGTAATTCTTATTGCAGTTTCGGGGCGTATAGGTTTGAAACCAACACTTAAAGCGATTGAAAATGGTATTGATATTGCGCTTGCAAACAAAGAAACACTTGTTATGGCAGGCGATATTGTCATGAAAAAAGCAAAAGAGAATAACGTGAATATTTTACCCGTAGACAGCGAACATTCGGCGATACATCAATGCGTGAAAGATATTTCGCAAGTTGACAAATTAATAATAACAGCAAGCGGCGGACCTTTTTTAAACAAATCTCTTGATGATATTAAAAATGCAACCGTTGAAGAAACTTTAGCGCATCCCAAATGGAATATGGGTAAAAAGATTACTGTTGACAGCGCAACTTTA
>Ga0153920_1000528_pt1 | contig 15925 bp, 18 predicted proteins | sample TSNJ004MetaG_FD_104713 | JGI IMG/M metagenome (GOLD analysis project Ga0153920, IMG submission 104713) | Attine ant fungus gardens microbial communities from New Jersey, USA - TSNJ004 MetaG | ecosystem: Host-associated > Fungi > Mycelium > Unclassified | place: USA: New Jersey, Brendon T. Byrne...
ATATTTATTACTGGATCTTGTAAGCTGTGATGCAGGAATTTGTCCGACACAATGGCAAAAATCACAATTCCCGAAAGAATTTCAACATAAAATAAAACTTCTTCACGATGGTGTTGATACAAAATTATGCAAACCGGATGATGAAGCCGAATTTATTATTAAAGATAAAGTTTTCACAAAAAATGATGAAGTAATAACTTATGCAACACGCGGAATGGAAGAATATAGAGGTTTTCCGCAGTTTATGAAAGCAGTTGAAAAGCTGCAGAAATCAAGACAAAACTTACAGGTAATCATAGCGGGTGAAGACAGAGTTTGTTACGGCAAAAGGCTAAATAAAGATACTTTTAAGCAAAAAATGCTCAGGGAGTTGGATTTAGATTTAGATAGAATTCATTTTGTCGGAAATTTACCTTATCTTGAATATATAAAATTATTACAAATAAGTTCTGCGCATATATATTTAACTTATCCTTTTGTGCTTTCATGGTCATTGCTGGAATCCATGGCGATAGGATGTAATATTATAGCATCTGATACTGAACCTGTGAAAGAAGTTATAACAGACAATTTTAACGGATTATTAGTTGAGTTTTTTAATGTAGAAGAACTGGCAGAAAAAATTAGTTATGTTTTAGAGAATAAAGAAGCATTAGAACATCTTAGAGAAAATGCAAGAAAAATTGTTTTGGATAAGTATGATGTAAAAAAACTTTTACCAAAACATATAGAGTTTATAAGCAGGGTGACGCAAGATTACACGCTTTGTATAGATTAATTTTTAAAAAATATCTCAATATCAACTTCAAATGCATATGCTAATTTAAAAAGCATTTTTAAGCTGACGTCTTCTCTCCTGTTTTCAACTCTGTTGATAAATTCTCTTGAGCAATCTACTTTTTCCGCAAGTAATTCTTGAGAATAACCTCTGGCTATTCTCAATTTTTTTATATTTTTGCTTATCGCATCAAGATGTTTTTCTTGAAAATTTTTAAATTCATATTGCATATTTTAATTTTAGATATATTATTAAATTAATACAGTGAATCTGTACATCACTAATTAAGATTAAGGAGGATAAAAAATGAAAATACTTGTTGAATCAAACGAATTAATACTAAATTGTATTGAAAAATTTTTTCAAGAGAATCAAAATGTGCTTGTTGTACCTGATAATATTAACTTAAAAAATAATCTTATAGAAATTCAATATAAAGATTGTTTGTTTATTGTTAATATAAAAGATTATGTAGAATTATTTAATAATATTAATGATGATGACAGAAAAGAATGGATAAAAAATCACCTTATGGTATATATATGTAAATCGATATATGATGAATTGGCAAAGAAAATTACAGCATAAAATATATAAGCTGCCATTTTATACTAAATATTGCTTAATAAGTTTACTTTTCTTAAAATTATACAGGTAGGTGTTCCATATTTTAAATTACTGGAGTAATATGTAGTTATGAGTGTAGAGGAAAAGTTATATTCTGACATCCCGCCAACAAAGTTGAGGAACAAAGAGGAGAAATTTAAACCGGCAGGCACAAGCAAATTTTGGCTTACTATTGCAAGTTTATTCTTCTTCAATATGTTGCAAAATCGTTTTTTTGCGTTCAGATACAAAGGCGAAGAAAATTTTATTGAAAGGGATGAAAAATATCCTACAATAATGTTTGCACCGCATTGTAATTGGTGGGACGGAATTGTTCTATATAATATAGCTCATAGAATCTGTCAAAAAGAGATTCGACTTATGGTAGAAGAACTAAACAGATTCCCTCTTTTAAGACGTGGAGGAGCATTTTCGGTTAATAAAAAATCTCCGCAGACAGCAATGCAGGCGCTCAAATATTCTATTGACGTGATGGGTGATTTGAAAAATTTATTATTTATTTTCCCGCAGGGAATCATTCGTCCGCCTCATTACAGACCTATTGAATTTCAAACAGGGCTTGCTTATATTGCGCAAAATGCAGTGAAAAAATATGGCAAAGTAAATTTAATCCCGATTGCAATAGAATATGCTTTTTTGAGAGATAACCGCCCTGAAGTTTTGGTGGAACTTGGCAAGAGAATAGAACTTACAGATTTAAAAGAAGATCGAAAAGAGCTTACGCGCTTTTTGGAAGGTTCTTTACAGGATGTTTGCGACAATCAGGTTGCAGAAATTACTCAAGGAGAAATTTCAGAATATAAAATTCTTTTCAAACAGCATTTAAAATGGTATCGACGTATAGAGCAAAGATTAAAAAAAATTGATTTGCCGCCGGTATCAGGTGTTTAATCACCAAAAATAATGTTTCTTACTCGATCACGCATTAAATAGGTCTGCACGTCTCGTGCTTCCACGAGCCTTCCCCCCAATTTCACCGATACTTAATCGGCTCACGGAGTCCTTACGCTTGATAACGTTTTATCGTTCTTTCAAGGTTTTTGGTGAGAGCAGTTTTTACTGTATCATATTCTGTTGTTAATGCAGATATTTCAGTATCAAGATTTTTCATTTGTAAATCAAGAATTTGTTCTTTATGGCTAATTTTTTGTTTTTCGGTATTATATTTTGCTTCTGCTTTAGCAATAGCCGTTGCGTCGGTTACTTCTTTTATGTACGTATTTGTAGCGTAATTACCCTGATAATAATATCCGTCATCTTTTATATCGGTGATGAACATCATGCCGTTTTGAAACATATTTTGCAGATATTCTTTATCTGTAACATTATTATTTTCAGTCCAGCCTCTTGTGCAAAGCTGATTGAATAACGCATCATAAAAACCTGATAGCTTCGCACTTTCTGTAGAAAAGCTTACACCGGATAATAATGTATATAAATATGTAGAGTCATTTGTTACATAATTATTAAGGTTAGTTTTGCCTTTATCTGCACTGTATGGACTATCATTTGCAATACCATTACAGAAATTTGCAAAATATGTCAAGAAAGCATTCGACAAATTGCTTATATTAAGACCCGCATAATCATTATAGTCTTTACCTCCGCTGTCATTTTCGCGAACATAAATTCCTAAATAATCATTCGTCCTATTTTTACATTCTTTCTCTACCTTACTGTCTGTCTTATGACTACTTTCTTCCTGTACTGCAGCACTACTTAATAAAAGTGAGGTTTGAGAAGTAGCATAAGCTAAAGCAGCTTTAATGCCTGCATCACCTGTATCTAAGACAGTTCCGAACTGAGATGCTAGCCATTCAACAATACCGCTATTGCTAAATGATTCCACCATACTTGAACAAGCCTCTTTCCAACCGCCGTCATAATATTTATGATCCTGTGAGGATAAAACTATTTTAATGCTGTCATTGGTCAAAAGGTCTGCTAATGAGAGCTGTGTTTCTTCAAGTTCTTCTGAACTTCCATAAATTTTTGCACCACCATGTGTACCGGATTCAGTAGCATAGGTAGAATTTACACTGTTTAAAAGCCCATCAACAGAAATGCTCTCTGTATTAAATTTTAACGCCTCAATCAAAGCGTCGATATTACCTACAGTGGTATTGACAGTCATGCCTGACATAATATCAGTACTGCCGACACCTATAGTCTGGTTATACGGAACATCGAGTATACCGTCTCTTTGAGCTCCCGTAATTACACCCTGACCGGCTAAGGCAGTAACAAATGAATTACGCATGATATCAGAAGGAAGACCGCCGATACCTTCTTGCGGAATACCCGCCGCGCGAGCCGCAGCAGCCATTTTACTGTCTAATACGGTGCGTCCTGAAGGATCGGTAATCAAAGTAGGCATATAATCGTTAAGCGCAGAAGGCGTCATTAACAAACCGTATGTTAACGGATTGCTTTGATCTCCCGTGCCGTAATAATCGTAGATTAATTTAGTTTGATTTAAGGAATTCTGATATTCATTAGAAATATCAGTCATACCGCGAGACAGCGATAATTTCTGGTGTGATAACAGCATAGATCTGTATTCGCAATCAGCTTTACGGCTTGTTATTGTTAATAATCTCGCTTGGCCTAATCCCATTTTTCTAAATAATCCTTTCAAGTTATCAGTAACAATTCCTTAGTTCATGTCGTAAGACGACATTTTTAATTAAAAACTTTAAATATATTCTTCTTTTTGTAACATTTGTTTACATAAAGAAGAATGTTAATTTTGTTAAAATTGTAAAGAATTTTTTAATTCAGGCAATTATTAATTTGAAAAACACTTTATATAAATATAGTGTAGTGTTATAGGAAGTTCTCGAAGTGTTTAGTTCGGTAGCAACAGCAATATTTTCAGTAAGAAATGCAGATAAAGCAGCTAATGGTGATTATGGCAGAGCCGGCGTTTCATTGGTTCAGGGCGCAAAAGCGGCGAATGAAGCGACTAAGCGTATCATAAAATTAGACGATAAAATTGCTAAAACGGCAGACAGCGCTACAAGCATTTTTAAAGATTTGGCAAAACAACATAAAGCTCTGGATTATGCCGGAAAAGCCGCGAACTGGTGCAGCAACAATGTAAACCCTCTTATTTGCATGTCTGCAGGTGTAAAAGTGGCAATGTCAGATGATAAATTAACTTCCGGAATAACAGAAGCAGGCGCTTTATCAGGGATGTTTGCAGGTGAATATGTAGTTAAACAAAATTATGATAAAATAGCAAAATCTCAAACAGCCCATAAATGTCTTGAAAAAGCTTCTGAAACAAAAATTCTAAAACCCGTAATAAAATATATTCAAAATAACAAAATGGGCGGAAAAATAGGAGCAATTGCTAAAGGCGTTACTTTCGTTGCGGCATCAATCGGGTCATACGCAGTCGGACAAAATTTAAGCGGCGAATTTGCCGACAGAATAAAATCTAATATAGATTACAAAGATGAAAAAATCGACCAAAGGGCGTAAGAACTTTCAATAGGCTGCATGTTATAATATAAAAATGAAAAAAAGTACTTTAGTATTATTTTTATTTATTATATGCATTAATATTGCAAATCCTTGTTATGCAATAAAAATAGGACTTCAAACAGACGTAGAGACAGCTTCTATAGGAACATCAGTTAAAGGTAAAATTATAGATGCAAATAATAACACTACGGTTTGCGATTTAGAAGCTATGAAAGGCTATGAAATAAGACCTTATCATAATATAATGACAATCAAAATTAACGGGAATTATTACAAAATAAAATCGGATAATATAGTTATAAAGCCAATAGAAAACGGATTCGTCAGCACAAAAGCAAAATGGTACAGAGGAAATATAATAATCCAAAATAAAAAAGGTAAGTTGACTGTTATCAATAACATTGATATGGAAGATTACATAAAAGGTGTTGTACCTGCCGAGATGCCTTCAAGCTGGCATGCGGAAGCGCACAAAGCTCAGGCAATTGCCGCAAGAAGTTATGCGCTTGCTAATTTAGGCAAAAGAGGTTCACTGGGATTTGATTTGAATGATACGCCTGCGGATCAAGCGTATGGCGGAGCTTCTGCTGAAACCTCAAAAACAAATACTGCTGTTGATGATACCAAAGGAATTGTGCTTACATACAATATGAAAGTTGTTTGCGCATACTATTCTGCTTCGGCAGGCGGCGTCAGCTCTTCAAATGCATGGGGCGGAAATTTACCTTATATACGTTCAGTACCTTCATTTGACGGAAATGTCAAAAAAAACGGGCATGGTGTGGGCATGTCGCAGCATGGAGCGAATAATTTAGCAAAAGAAGGCTATAATGCATACCAAATTTTACAATATTTTTACAATGATGTGAAATTTGCGCGTATGAACTCGTAATTATCAAACATGCTATAAAATGCTGAAAACCCTTTATTTACAATGAATTTTAAAACGGATTTCTCTGTAATCCTCTTATAATTTAAAAAAAATAAAAAAAAATTTCAAAACCCCCTTGTCAAAATAGAATAAAGTGTTATAATGATTGAGTCGAGATAGAGCATGCGGAGAGAAAATGGTTTCTAATAACCGTACGCACAAGGAAAAAAGGAGGTTCGTAATGAACAAAGAAGAATTAGTAAAAGAGGTATCAAAAAAAGCAAAAGTTTCTCAAAAAGCAACTGCTGATATCATTGCAGCAACTTTAGAAACTATTGAAAAAACTGTAGCTAAAGGTAAAAAAGTAACTTTAGTTGGTTTTGGAACATTTGAACCACGTAAAAGAGCTGCTAGAACAGGCCGTAACCCTCAAACAGGCGCAGTATTGAAAATTGCTGCTAAAACAGTTCCTGCGTTCTCAGCTGGTAAAAAATTCAAAGAACTTGTAAAGTAAGATTCTTTCGAATAATATAATTTCAAACGGAGCTATTAAATCTAATAGTTCCGTTTTATTTTGTAATTTTGCACCAAACATAATGTTTGGATCATTCGTGCGCCTGTGAAATGTAAAGACATTAATGGCACGCCACATGCGCAGGATTTTTAAACCGACAACGGGGGTTCGGGGGTGTCCCCTGATTACTCGTTTCATTTGGTCGCGTGTTTTTCTTTTTTGGTTCATTTTTTTTGCTTGGTTGCTCGCGTTAAACGGGCTCGCGTCAGGCTCACCGCCTGCCGTCTCTGCCCTCTGCTCGCAATCCGCTTTTTTCGTCAGGGACCCCACTTTTTGATTAAGTATCAAAAAGAAGGGGGGTTGATAAAAAAGAAAAAATGAACGTTACAAAAATAGTTAGAACATTATAATTGATAGATCCTGAATCAAGTTCAGGATGACGCAAATTAGCTGGATTGCTTCGACTTCGTCTCGCAATGACAGGTACTAATAACATATATTATGAAAAAATGAACAAAATTATAATTAATTCAGTTATACATTTAGGAGAAAAATAATGCGTTGTATAAATTTTATTGAAAAGAATAAAAAAAATGTTATAATATCTTATATGAAAAAGTTAAGTCTGTTATTAATATTTATGTTATTCTTTACTCCGCTTGCAAGAGCAGAAGAATTCCAAAATGTTCAACTGGAAATAAGGGATTATGATGCAATAGAAATCCCGACAGGAGCGTTTATCCCTATCATAAGCACACAAGAAATATCAACTCAATATTGTCCTGAGGGTTATAAAGTAAAATTTATAGCAACACATGATATGTATATGCATGAAACAACTGTTATTCCCAAAAATACGGAATTTTACGGATATATTGAAAAATTAAACGAGCCAATTGTCGGAACTAATGCTTCTATGAAAATAAAAATATCCAAATTAGTTCTACCTGACGGATTTGAAATTCCTATCAGAGGTTATATTTATACTAATAATAATAACTTAATAGGCGGTGGTATATCAGAACCCGCAAAATGGCAAAAAATGCCACATTATCAAACCAAATTTAAAAAAGTTACCTTGAGAGCAGCACCGAGCATGGAAAGGAAGATGGGTGAACATACAACAGTTCGCTCCGGAGCAGATGGAATGATAATCTTGACCGATCCTGCATGGATCACTCATACCTTAACAAATTGACAAAAATAAAAATGAAATTACAATGATATTATATGATACTGAACAAAAAAGGAAGGTAAAAATGAAGAAAAAAATTGAATTAACTGCATTAACTGTGTTATTAACAGCATCTGCTTCTTTTGCGGCGAGCAATTTTGATTACGTGCAAAATACTAATGCCCCTTTATATCAGCCAAATTATTATAATCAGGATGTTATGAGCGGCAACAGTACACTAAAAGGCAGTGTTGTAACTGTTCCTTCGGGACAAACTTTTAGAAGTGTCGTAACAATGCCTTTAAGTTCTGCGAATTTAACTGTCGGACAAGGGGTTTCACTTGCTCTCGGTTCTGACTTTTATTATAACGGTAATCTGGTAGCTCCTGCGGGAAGTTCTGTTACCGGAACTGTTTTGGAAGTTTCCAAAGCAAAACACGGCAGCATGAACGGTAAATTATTATTGAGATTTTCTCAAATAGTAACTCCATACGGAATCCAAATTCCTATTTCAGCTGTTATAAAAACCAGTGATAATACAGGCGTCTTAATTGGCGGTACAAAAATGGATGTAGCTAAAGAATACGGAAAAGATGTAGCTATAGGCGCAGGTGCTGGCGCTCTTGCGGGTGTAATTATATCTCCTCTTGCAGGCGGAAGCATTGGTAAAGGAACAGCTTTAGCAACTGCGGTCGGCGCTGGTGGCGGTTTAGCAAAATCAATATGGGATAAAGGTAATGATGTAGAAATTCCTGCAAATTCTTCTGTAGAGCTTATTTTAACTCAACCGATTACAGTGAATCCTGCAATTTATAACCATAATTATTAGTAACTCAGGTAATAATTTTATTTTTAGTTTAAAATAAAATTATTATTATGAAAACAGATTAGGAAAAGGGCAGTTGCCCTTAGGGAAAATAAATGTCGATCTTAGGAAAATATACTGACAATTTAATAGATGAAGAAGAGAAAATTACTGAAGAGGATTATGTAACCCCTGCTGTCATACGTGAAAACAAAGATGACTTGAGTTTAAAAAAATCCATAGTTATTTCTTCTGTTCTTCATCCTGCGGTTGTTTTTATAGCATGGTTAATAGTATTTATACTTGCTTTGTTGGGAATAACACTTTCAATATTTGAAAGACCGCAGGCAAAGGTAAATGATATAGAATTTGTGTTGGTTGATAAGGAAGATACTCCTATAAATAAAAATACACCTTATCGTTCAGACAGAAATTCGCGGGCGGGCGGTCATCATGATCCGACAAGAAAAGTTTCAATGCCGTCAGCGGCACCGGGAGCTCCTGTAAAAAGTGCACCGCAGGCAACCCCTCAAAAAGCTCAAAGTCAACCTGCTCAGCAACAAGCTAAACCGTCGCCTATACAAAAAATGGTTCAACAGGTAACACAGCCTGCAAAACAACCTGCGGAGCAACAAGCTGCTGAAGGTCCAAAAAGTGTTGAACAAGCTAAACCGCAGCCGCCAACGGCTCGTCCGTCGCTAAAACCGCCGACAACGCCGAAGGTAGCAAGCGCTCCGAGTTCAGCTTTCACAGTGCCGGTACCTAAAGGCGGAACAGGCAGCGGAAGCTACTCTACAGGTCCTATCAGCGGTTCGGGGACTTCTGCAACAGGCGGAGGCAGCGGAGGCTCAAGCAGCAGCGGCTCATATACACCTAACCCGTCCTTAGCTCCAACAGGAGGCGGAGGTTCTTCGGCAGGTTCAAAACTTGCTAAAGGCGGAGGCGGAGGTACCGGAGGCGTAGGCAACCCGGGACCGGGTAATCCTAACGGAAGACCGGGCATAGATACCGTTAAAGAACCTGATTTCGGTCCATATATGCGTGAATTGCAAAGACGTATTAAAATGAACTGGGAACCGCCAAAAGGTAATGAAAGTAAACGTGTAGTTTTGCTGTTCAAAATTGCAAAAGACGGCAGATTGCTATCTTGCAGTGTGTTCAAATCATCAGGATTACCAGGCGCTGATAAAGCGGCAATCAACGCAGTTCAGCTGACAGCTCCTTTCAGACCGCTCCCTGCGGACTTTAAAGGACAAAGTATAGATATTCAATTTACATTTGATTATAATGTATTTGGAGCAGCAGGTTATCACTAAAAATAGTATTGCGAGGGAATTTACAACCCAGGCAATCGGGAAAATAAAGTACAAGGAAAAAAGAGGATAAAAAATTATGGAACTATTATTACACTCAATTAAATTAGATTGGCCGGTATTATTACCGATTTTAATCTGTTCAATCTTGGTTGTTGCGGTTGTTATCAACAGATTTTCTTTCTACAAAAAGAATAAAAGAAATATTGTTGAAAGCAGATACATCCAAAGCTTACAAAAAGAAATGGCTAAAGGTAATTTACAAGGCGCTGAAAACATTGCGGTACAATGCGGCGGCGTAATCGGCGAAGTCACTGAAGAAGCAGTCAGAATTTTTTCGGAACAAAAAAACGGATTTTCAAGATCGTTTGATATCGCAGCTTCTTTAGCGACAAGAAAATTGGAAAGCCACTTAACAATCTTAGGTACAATCGGAGGTGTAGCTCCATTCTTAGGTCTATTTGGTACGGTTGTAAGAATTCTGTATACATTCCAGGATTTGGCGACTCAAGGTAATCAATCTGCTGCGGTTGCAATGGGCATCGGTTCTGCCTTAATCGCTACGGCATTCGGTTTAGGTGTCGCGATTGTTGCGGTAATCTTCTATAATTCGTTCCAATCAACAGTAAAGCATTTTGAAGATGATTTCCAATTAATTAAACTTTTATTCTTAAGTTTTGTTGATTCACAAGACGAGTCTACAACTCCGTCTCAGTCAAACATATCATTAACTTAAATACCGGATCACCGGAGGTTAGACAGGTTATAAGAGTGACCGGTAACCACAAAAAGGAACAAAAAAATGGCAATGAAAACAAATAAAGGTAAAGATGCTATTTTTACCGAGATAAACATAACACCTTTGACAGATATCTTTTTGGTACTGTTAATCATAATGATGGTAGTTGCACCGACTTTCCAGGCGAACGATAATGCAATTTCTATACCGGAGATTAACAGTGGTGTAGCGATTGAGCAAAAAAATGCCGAGATTGCTGTCACAAAAGAGGGTAATCTATATATGAACGGAAAACCTATTGCTTCCGATCAGATTACTAATGAATTAATTGCCTTAAAACCAACATTGGAAAAAGCGGAATTAGTTGTAAAGGCGGATGAAAAAGTTAAGAGTGCAAGAATTATGGAAATCATGAATGCAGCGCAAGACGCTGAATTCAAAAAGCTAATTTTAGCAGGCGAACCTTTAAGCAAAAAAGAACAAAAAGATTTAGAAAAAAAATCGCAGCAAAGTACTGAAAGACCGACAACAAGACTTGTGGGTGAGGAGTCATAATGAGCCGTAATCGTGATACATTTAGTGAAATAAACATAACACCTCTTACAGATATCTTTTTGGTATTGTTAATTATAATGATGGTAATTGCTCCGTTGTTAGACCAACAGGGGCTTAACTTAACAGTTCCGGAAAACGTTGTGCAGGAGCAGGAAAATAAAGATACAAAAATTATGACATTTTTGATTTCTGAGGACGATAAATTTTATTTTCAGGGTGAAGAAGTCGACCCTAACCAATTAGAAGGTTTTATAAAAACGCACACAAAAGATTTTCCTGACGGTTTAATGATAAAAACCGATTCAGATTCAACTCACGGCGCGATTGTCAAACTTATGGACAATGCAAGAAACGCCGGTGTAACAAGTATCTCTGTCAGTGAAGTTTAAAAAAGAATCCAATAAAAAACTGCTTTAACACAAAGGTGTTTTTTTGTTATCGCCATTAATAGATGTATATAAAAGAATTGCAAATGTAATAATTGTATACGTTTGGATTTTTTCTGTTTTTAGAGTATAATAATAGAAACACAAACGGATAAATAAGTTGTTTTTAGAGGCTCTGCTTAACTTTCCGTCAATGTGTGTAAAAATAAACCTATAATTAGGTAATTACGAAGTATTAAAAAATTGATGAAAGGCGGCATTACGATAATCGTAAGCTGTAGTGTAAAAAATGAACAAAAATCAATCTGCAGGTATGTATATAGTTTTAGCCATTATAATAATGATATTTGTGTCTTCTGTTATAATGTCCGGACCAACAACCAGCACATCAGAAATATCTTATTCTGCATTTTTAGAAAAATTGGAAAATGGCGAATTCAAGAAAATTGAAAAAGCGGACGATTTTATAATTGCAGTTCCGATAAAACAACCGGAAGCACAAAAACCAGCAAAAGAAACTGAAATCCCGGGTCATTTTGCGATTGCTGAAAAAAAATTGCCGACGGTTCAATATAAAGTATTAACTCCTAATGATCCGGATTTAATGAAAAAACTTGAAGCTTCAAAGTCAGAAATTGTTATAAAAAAAACATCGGAATCTTCAGGGTTGATAGGCATTTTAGGTACTTTATTACTGCCGCTTCTGTTTATTATCTTTCTTGTCGTAATGGCAAAAAGTGTTCAGGCGGGCGGTTCTCAAGCAATGTCTTTCGGTAAAAGTAAAGCTAAAATGATGCTTGACAATAAAGTAAAGACAACATTTAAAGACGTTGCGGGTATAGATGAAGAAAAAAAAGAACTTGAAGAAGTTGTCGATTTTCTCAAAAACGGTGAAAAATATCTTAAACTCGGCGCAAAAATCCCGAAAGGCGTACTTTTGGTGGGTCCTCCGGGAACAGGTAAAACATTAATGGCAAAAGCAGTTGCCGGAGAAGCAAGCGTTCCTTTCTTCTCAATAAGCGGTTCTGACTTTGTCGAAATGTTCGTCGGTGTCGGTGCAAGCCGTGTCAGAGATTTATTTGATCAGGCTAAAAAGCATCAGCCGTGCATTATATTTATTGATGAAATAGATGCGGTAGGACGCCAGCGCGGAGCAGGTTTAGGCGGCGGACACGACGAGCGTGAACAAACTCTTAACCAATTGCTTGTAGAGATGGACGGATTTGATGAAAATACCAATATAATTGTTATTGCGGCTACAAACAGACCCGATATCTTGGATAATGCTTTGTTGAGACCGGGCAGATTTGACAGACAGATATATATTAATGCTCCTGATATTAAAGGCAGAGAGCAAATCCTAAAAGTTCACGCAAAGAATAAACAGCTTGACTCGGAAGTTGATTTAAAAGTTTTGGCAAAACGCACACCGGGTTTTACGGGTGCAGACCTTCAAAACCTTTTAAACGAATCTGCTTTGTTAGCTGCAAGATATAATAAAACTAAAATCACTATGGAAGATGTAGATAATTCAATCGACAGAGTTATAGCGGGTATTGAGAAGAAAAGCAAAGTTATGACTGATGAGGATAAAGAATTAACTTCTTATCACGAAGTAGGTCATGCTTTAATCGCGAAATTGGTCAAGGATTCAAATGAATTACATAAAGTTTCAATAATTCCACGAGGGTACGCTCTTGGTATCACATGGACAAGACCGAAAGATGAAGGAGTTCATACCAGCAAAGCAAAACTTCTTGCTGAAATAACTGTTTCTCTAGGCGGACGCGCTGCGGAAGAGATTGTATACGGAATTGATAGAGTAAGTACCGGCGCTGCCCAGGACTTAATAAATGTAACCGGCATCGCAAGAAAAATGGTTACAGCCTGGGGGATGTCCGACAAATTAGGTCATATGACATACGGCAAAAATCAAGAAAATGTTTTTATGGGCAGGGATTTTGGTCACCAGCGTGATTATTCAGAGCAGGTAGCTTACGAAATTGATCAGGAAATTAAACATATAGTTGATGAAAGATATGAAGTTGCAAAATCTTTATTAATCGAAAACCGAGATATGTTAGAAGTGATTTCTAAAGAATTGCTTGAAAAAGAAACTCTTGATGAAAAAGAATTTGAAGAAATTATGGACAAAGTAAGAAGTGAAAGAGAAACTAAATAAAATAAGAACAGTTAAACTCTATGATTTAAAAACAGGTGGTGAAGGCGCATCCGAATATTCGGAAAAAAATCTTCACCATTTGTATGTACTGGAAATTCCTATATTTAATCCGGATAATAACTTTGAAATTGTGAAAGATTATTTCAAAACAAATAATCCAAAAAAACTTATTGAGATTGCAGAAAATTCAATGTGCGATATTATAGGGCTAAACTTTAATTGTGAAGATTTGGAAGATGCTGCAAAAGCTCAAGAACTGTTAAAAGAACTTTTGCCTTTAATAAATAAACCATTGATGATAAGGGCTTTTGCCGAGTTGCTGATAAAACTGGCTGAAATCTTGGATAGGGAATGTATTCTGGCTTATGCGGATGAGAATAATTATAAAAAAATTGTTCCATACGCTATAAAGGGAAACCATGTTCTTGTAATCAAAACCCCTATAGATATAAATCTTGCAAAAGAAATGAATATTCTCACATCTGATATGGGACTGCGCCTTGATAAAATTCTTATCGACACAGATACCGGTGGATTGGGATATGGACTGGAATATGGGTATAGTATCATGGAAAAAATTAAGCTGGAGGGGTTTTTCGATGATGAATATTTGAATATGCCGTTGATTTCCTTTATAGGAGAAGAATCTTTAAAAACTAAAGAAGCTAAATCAAAGAAATTCCCAAAAAGCTGGGGTGATTATAAAACCCGTTCATTAATGTTTGAAATAGCCTCAGCCTCAGCTATTGCAGCTGCAGGCGCAAATATAATAGTACTTAATCATCCCGAAACAATAAGGACAATGAAAGGATTGCAGCGATGAATCTTTCAGGGTTACAAATTTTTAAACATCTCCCGGGCGCAAAAAAAACAGAAAATACCAATTGTAAACAATGCGGCTCCCCTACCTGTATGGCGTTTGCGCTTAAGCTTGCAAAAAATCAGGCTGAGATTGAAAGCTGCAAGTATGCATCTCAAGAACTTAAAGAAATTATTGTACAAAACAGAAAACAACCCCAAAAAACCGTTGAAATAGATGATTTAAAAATAGGGGGTGAAAATGTCCTGTACAGACACGAAAAAACCTTCGTTAATAAAACTGCGATTGCGGTTGTTATTGACACAAAAGATTCTGATTGGGAAAAAAAATTAAAACGCGTCAAAGATTTTGAAATTTCTCGCATTAATGAAAAATTTAAAGTTGACCTGATAATTATTAAAAATAGCAAAGAAAAAATTGAAGGAATAATATCTTTTGAAGAATTTTCAAAACTTCCTTTAAGAGAAATAAAAGAAGATAATTTTGAAAAGACCGTTAAAAAGCTTAAAAAAACAAGAATGAAAGCTGTGTTAGAAAAAGATGAAGCATATTCTGAACCTGTTTATGTATATTTCAAACATCAAAAGGATTTAAATAATTTATGTGCAAAAGCGAGTTATTATTTATGTAAATATGCGAATATGCTGGTATTTGAAGACTTTGATGAGGCTCTCATGGCGACTTTAATGACGCTCAGACAAAATATATTCACCGATCCGCAGAAACCGCTTCAGGTAGAATCTAAGATATATGAATTTAACAATCCGGGGAAAGACTCTATTATTTTTATGACGACTAATTTTGCGTTGACTTTCTACGCGGTTGCAAATGAATTGGAAAATTTAAATATCCCGTCGTACTTAATTGTAACTCCTGCAGAAGGGATGAGTGTTTTAACCGCATGGTCCGCTGAAAAATTCACCGCAAAAATCGTTGCCAACACATTGAAGAAGTTCCATTTAGCTGAAAAAGTCAAAACCCGAAAAATAATCATTCCGGGGCTTCTTGCTCACATGAAAGAAGAATTGGAAGAAGAAATTCCCGAGTTTGAAATCGTTGTCGGCTCTATTGAAGCTTACGGAATCGGCGACTTTGTTAAAAAGGATTATTTCGTCTAGATTTAGACAAGATTTGTTAAAATCAAGCAGCCTTTTGCGGATAGTGTAATTTATAGATCGCTTTGCTCTCATAAATTATCACTTCCGCGATGACTATGCTGTGTATGACATCAATTCTATTTCAAATATTTCAAAATCTTCATGAAGTTTTTCCATATCCTCAAACATCATTTCTGCAATTCTAGACATGTGAACACAATCACCGGAGCCGCAATCAATATTATATTCAATCAGGTCATGAATAACTTCAGCTAATAGCTTTGCCTCAAAAATTTTTTCTCCAATTTCGTTTATTTTGTTCATAGTAATCCCCTATCTAAAATTTTTATTCTTATATTATAAATTTTTTATTCAAGAAATAATTAAAAATATAACAAGTGATAAATTGTTTATTACTTGTCATTATTTTTCTTAATCTTTTGTAACGTTCACTTTTTCTTTTTGTTGCGATGCAAAAAGAAAAAGTGAACCGAAAAAGAAAAACTCGCGATTTAAAAAACGAGTCATCAGGGGACACCCCCGAACCCCCGTTGTCGGTTTAAAAATCCCGCGCA
>Ga0153920_1000531_pt1 | contig 15902 bp, 16 predicted proteins | sample TSNJ004MetaG_FD_104713 | JGI IMG/M metagenome (GOLD analysis project Ga0153920, IMG submission 104713) | Attine ant fungus gardens microbial communities from New Jersey, USA - TSNJ004 MetaG | ecosystem: Host-associated > Fungi > Mycelium > Unclassified | place: USA: New Jersey, Brendon T. Byrne...
AAAAGTCAAGTCCAGGGACCGGAGTTGAAAATTTAGAGGGCATTGCCGGCTTCGATTTCAGGGATAGCAATTTCTCAACGCCATACTTATATTTGACCATTCTCTCACCACTACCATAACCCTCTTGTTGAGTACAAGAGTGTCAAAAGGGTCAGTCTCGTCCTCTTTCCCGTCTTAGCTCTCAGCCTTTCCCAGCATATCAGCCATTGTATCAACAGTCCTATACAAGGGGCTCACCTCGGCTTCCAGGTCAGTATTTGATGGTGGCTCCACTTCGCTAACACCGAGCTGAATTACCTGCTCAGAGCAAATAACCTTTGTGCAACTAGCCTCATTTCGTGGTGTCTCTAATACATCTTCCCCTTCATCTCCCACATACACTTCAGCTTTTGTTATGAATAGTCCTCTGGAGAACATTAGTCCTACTACTACTGATGATCATGCCACCTCTGATGACGGTAGAAAGAAGAGTCCGCCTGCATTTTTAGACCTAGCTGACTCGGTACGTGTCATCTCGCACCAAGTCCCAGTCACTCGCTCACTATTCCCAGGCCGCGAGGTTGGGAGGTAACACGTCCGACATGTCAACTGTGCGTACAAAACTTTTCATTCGTCTCTCATCTGACGCAGTAATCTGGTATCAGCGCGTCGAACTGAAGCGTCTTGAGCATGAACATCAGCGTGCTATCCAACGCAAGCTCTTCGAAGACCAAATGCGTGCTCTTGAGGAAAAGCAGGCACAAGAGCTCTTGAGTCTTCCGTACGACGCTAGTGGCAATGGCATGCAGCATCTTGCAGTTTCTGCTCCCACGACACCTCCACGCATCGGTACGATGCTTGCAGGGGAAGTTTATCCTGGGCGAAATGGGAGAATACAACACACTGTAGATGCCGAATTCAAGGTGGTTGGGACTGTGACAGACAAAGGAAAATCTGTGACCTATGCCCCAACCGTCAGTCTTTCTCCTGATTCGGTTGCGCCTTCAGTCAGCGGTGCGCACGGTTTTTCCCGCTCTGCAGGTGCTAAGAGTATGCCTGCAAGCCGCCGGACTTCCGCTAGTGAGCATGACGAGGAACTTGCATCGCACCTTCAAGGCCTCTCTCTCGCCACCGAACGTTCGAACCGAGCTTCACCAGGTCCCGGTCCGGCATCCGCTTCCATCGTGTTCAGAAGCAACTCTAGGTATAACAATGATGAAGGCGCACGATATGCGAGTACGTACAACCCTGGGGTGATGCTTGACGAGCAACTGGATCAGGAGATGCATAGTATGCTTATCCACCCACTTCATGATTCTCTCTAACTTCTCCTGCAGACGCTATGAGGAATTTACCAACTTCGGATGATGACAAGTACCCAAACACTATCGGCAGTAAGGTCAGTGACAGTTTTGTTCGCAATCATATCCTGCTGAGCATTTCGCTCAATCAGGTATCCAAATCTTCTGTGGCTTTGGATCTGGCCCAGTTATCACAGCAGGACCACGAAAACTCTGCAGAGTGGGACCACTTTAATGGTCACTCTCGTGGACCTCCGGGGATTGCCTTAAGGTCCGAACGTCGCATCGTAACTAATCCAAACCTCACTCTGTCTACCCCTTCCGATGATTTTTCCATCAAGCCGCTCACCGGTAATGCTTCAGCGTCCTCGACGCCGCTCGTCGTAGAACCCCCTCGGCTTGTTCAATTCCCTTTGTCGCGAAGAAATTCGCCACCGGGCCTTGTGGATAACCTGTCTACAACGACTCGGTCTGTCCCCACTACGCCCTTGGGTCTTTCAGTGCACCCCTTGAACTCCAGTAGCCCGTTGATACCCGACATACAACCCCTTAGTGCTCGTATCGGGACGCCTGGTTCCCAGCATGTTGCTGATGCGTTTTCAGGTTCTAATGATCTTCAAGCATCTTTAACCCGCATGCCATCTAATAATGGCGGCCTCGGCTTCAACGCAATACAGCCTGGTCCTGATGAGGTACGTGTCACCTATCTGTCAATGGGTTGGGAAGTTGATACACTCTTAGTATGGTCTTGAGTCACCTTATGATTTGAATGGATCTATCGACAGCAGCCGTTACAATGCGTGAGTGTCTTTCTAAGGTGTATTGAACGTTCTCCGAGAGTTGTTATAGATCCACGGGGTCCGCTGCATTGTATCAGCAGAATTTCCGTCCTGGTATCAGACCTGGTGCGAGTGCCCCGGATGGGAGGATGAATGGGCTGCATGGGCCAAAGCACAAGCGGGAAATGGACAGGGAATGTAAGCTATTCTCTTGACATAGACTCACTAGTATTGACTGACCAATTCTTTCAGTTAATCGTTTCACTGGAACCCGCCTAGAAGACCTTCAGGGAGAAATCGCTACACTTTGCAAAGATCAACATGGTTGCCGGTATCTCCAGAAGAAGCTCGAAGAAGGATTACCCGAGCATCGGGATATGATCTTTCGCGAGACCTTCAATCACTTTGCCGAGCTCATGATAGGTACGTTCTCCATCATTGAAGATTTCGTTGATTTAAGTCTTTCTAGATCCATTTGGCAACTATCTTTGCCAGAAACTTTTGGAGTTCGCCATAGATGAACAGCGTAACCTCATTTGTGAATCTGTTGCACAGAATCTCGTCAAAATCTCCCTGAATATGCATGGAACTCGGGCTGTTCAGAAGATGATTGACTTCTTATCTACTAGACGGCAGGTGAGATAATCTTGGTTAATCCTTTTCTGCCTTGTAGCTCAGTATATCAGATCCACTCTATCATCCTCGCCCTTAGCCTCCATGTCGTAGCTCTTATCAAGGATCTCAACGGTAACCACGTCATTCAGAAGTGCCTCAACAAACTTGTGGCGGAGGATAATCAGGCGAGTCTGCCAGCTTCCATCTTTTGAAACGTATACTGATATGAGCCTTCTAGTTCATTTATAATGCTGTTGCCGCCAACTGCGTTGAAGTTGCAACACATCGTCATGGTTGTTGTGTCCTTCAAAGATGTATTGATCATGCTTCAGAGCATCAGAGGATTCAACTCGTCAATGAGATTACCTTTTGTGCCTTGACTCTTGTCCAAGACCCTTATGGAAATTATGTGAGTTGAAATAAGCCCAAGTTTCTAGGCGAGAAAACTGACCAGCAATCGACCAAGGTTGTCCAATACATTCTCGATCTGAACGATAGTCGGTTTAGTGATGCCGTTATTCGTCAATTTCAAGGCAATGTCTGTGCTCTTTCAGTTCAAAAGTTCAGCTCGAATGTTATTGAGAAGGTTTGTCTGGATTCCCTCCACGCGGCTTGATCCAAATTGACATGTTATTGCAGTGCATTCGTGTCGCTGAGCATGGTACTCGAAAAACTTTGATTGACGAGCTTCTGAACCGTAGTCGACTAGAAAAGTTGTTGCGTGACTCGTACGGCAACTACTGTGTTCAGGTGCGTCATTTTCCTTTTGGATGTTTCTGGCATTGATATGGGGAGTCAGACTGCTTTGGACTATGCTGAACCTCCTCAACGAGCTCTGCTTGTCGAGGGCATTCGTCCCGTCCTCCCGCTCATCCGCAATACTCCTTACGGCAAGCGCATTCAAAACAAGTTGCAACGCGAGGTTCAGACTGCAGAATATAGTGCCTTCCGTGGCCACGATCAATTTGTCAACATGTCCCTCACCAACCAAGGTTTGAGCCCAGGCCACACGTCCCGTCGCCATCTCGCCCAAGGCATTCCAAGCAGCCTTTCCGATATGTATCTTAGCAATTTCTACGGTCCTAATCAATCGCAAGCAGGTTTCGCTCAAGCCCATCTTCCTCCTCTTCCTGAGAGTATTGATGGCTATGTACTGCAGAGCGCCTCCAACCACAACCAGGGTATCGGCCCTCACAATGGTTTTAACGGTGGCTTGCTGAACACCCTCAGTGACCCGTACCAGAGATCTGCGTTTAGCGGCTACGGGATGTAAATCTGAGGTGTACAATTCGCAAAGGAATTTGGTATCATCTCGTGAATCTCCTCAATCGTGGACATATCATCATTTTAATATTTTCGGTTGCACGCATCTGCTGTGCTATCATACCACCATCTACCTCCGTCCAACTTTCTTTTGTGTTTCTCCTAGCCATTTGCCACGTTTGGAGTGGTGCTCCGAATCTCCACGTGCGTTGTATTCTGCTAGCGTATCCAGACCCATTGTTTGTTTTCGTGCTTTCTGTGTTATCATTTCATTTACAAACTCATTTGTACTAGGCTATCTCTTTAACATTGACTCTAACTAGGTTGTGCCTTCAGTATCATCGCAGCACCATTTGTCATTCTGTAGTTCCATGCTAACTGTATCGAGTCGTTAATTTACATTTGGAAGATTGACCTTTTTGCACAAATTTATTGCAAAGTGAACCAAAAACAATGGAACACTTCATAACTGGTCATGTACATGCGTGCATTAAGACATTCTACCACTCCTCGAAGATTTTGCGCACTACCAAAGGACAAGCAGACATTTTGACGAGATTTCACCGATTCTACGAGTTCTTAAGCTGTTGAATCCTGCACAAAAATGTATGCACGAACCTTGACAAAACCCATGGCAGCCGATTTCTCGCGAAAACATTGGCGGCAGAGATCGAGACCATATTTGCGTATGAGACCAGCTTGATGTGCACAAAGGCGGCTAGTGCGAGACAAATGTGACCCTCAAGCTCGGGGAACTCAAGACAAAGACGTACCATTGACGGCTACCCTTTCCAAACTTCCTCGGACGAGAAAACCAAACAGCGTCATGTGTCATTTTGAGGAACTACATGCCACCAGAAGGGTCAGTATAGCGAACAACGGGGACGAAACAGACTGACAAATTACCAACAGCTTGGTTCTACAATATAGAGTGGATTAATCTTCTAGGGTAGGATGCAGTTCTAGAATTAAAGTTCAATCTCCGATTGGAGTGGTTTTTCATAGGAAAGAGCATCAATGTCACGGAAACCATTTGGATATGTCACGCATTATGTAACGCGGTGCTCGAGCGCCACCTACATGTATATCAGATTTACTTGAGAACGCCGGAACATCATTGTCTTGTTTGCAGCTTCAGATAAACTTAGATTGAGAGTGTGTATTACCATGCTATTCGCAAGTAAATAACCTACAAGGTGACATATCTGAAAAATTTGGCAACAGAGAATTATTGGAATAGTTTCTTCCCAAGATCGCATACAGAATTTCAGGCCAATGTTCCGATATCAAATTATAAGACACGATGATATATATTTCTTTCTGTTTTCTATAACCAATATGCCAACATATCTCTGGACCATTCAGTCTACAACTGAAAACATCGTTAGCTTGTGATGAGAGTCTTCACCAGAGTTTCTTCGGGCTTCTCCCCATTCAGGCATAGTTCACCAGATCAAGACACATGAAGTTGATCCAATTGGTAAGTAAAAATATTTGTCTAGTAATTAATCTAATGAAGCATGTGGAAGCTGCAACGGATACAGCTGAGGGAGCAGAAGTGATGGAAGGGCCCAAACAGATCGATCAAAATAGATGCGTCCCCGCCACAGCCGTTGTCAAAGTTTCTATTTCAGAGTCAACTTCAGGATCTGTCTGCTCTGTCTTAGTTGAGAGAAGCAGAGACCTTGATGGGTCTGTCGATTGATTGGTATTTTTTTCAAGGACTGAGTGTCAAGATAACATACCTTGCGACTTGATCTTGGTTCTTCTCCTTGTAGTAAACAATGGAATAAGTTGCCCCTCACGGCAGGCTCCACAGACTAACGAGTCTCATCAATAATTTCAATTTTCCAAGTTCAAGAAATACTTGCCACACTCATCTGGTCGAATAGATTTGCTGTAGCGACCATATCTGTATCTTGCTCAATACGTGGAATGGATAGGTTACTGTATCCCTGCCTCACATCTTTTGGCATTTTTGGCATTCTAGTGAGGTGACAATTACAATGAGACCGAATTCGGGAGGGAAGGAAAGGCTTACCCCACTTGTAAGGATAAGAGATTTGGTAAGTATGCCGGGTCTGTGTATAAGTTAAGGGCCACTCAGAATGACGTTGAAAAGGACAAAAAGTACAGTTATTTCGATATCTAGTCGCCTTTTCATGACTTTGGACGCCCTGACACAAAATCATGAGCCAAATGGTACAGCTGAACACTGGCAAAGAATACCAATTTTTAAAGAGTTTTCCATGGTTCTCGTTCAATTTTCTGTCTATCACCCAAGTGGCAAGGTGACACATTTCGTGGGAGAGGGTGTTCCTGATTCTCTCTAGAAGAGGGATTAGATCAATTGATCACCGTTCGTAAGATAATTTACCATCACAATCCAGAATTTTTGTAGCAAGCTCAATTTCTGAAGTTTCGATACCATCCCTTGACCTTGACGTGTAGCATGATTACCAAATCATCCGTGATACAGAAAAAAACCATACCGCCGATACTTGGCTTTGCCCGCAGTAGTTAATAGTCGCTTATTCCAGTTGAGCTTTGTATTCTCGGGCAAGCCATTTCCAAACACTGATTTGTTCAATTCGTCGAATAATTCTTGGGCATATGTTTCCCGCCTAGCCTGCTCCGCCTCTTCAGTAGCCTTCTTAGACTTGCGGGCGGTTGATTTCGGTTGTATGGTCTTACACCCAATCGGCGTGCTAATTTTTTTGGCATGAGGATATGGGTTATCATCAAGAGAAGGCGGTTTAAGCGATAGGCTAGACGCTGGTCTATCTGCATTCGTATTAGTTGAATCTTTCCACTGTTCCAAAGGTGGACGTTTTGATGGTGCAGCAATCCGAACAGGTTTCTTTGCGCTTTTTGGCTCATCACTAAGAAAGAGTCACCTTATCTTGTAGAACCTCAAAGTGAAGCAGTCACTCACAATATCAAGATGGCGCCATCATCTTTCTGTGTCAAATAGGGTGGAAAGTTCTCCTGAGACGCTTTTTCAGGATTTGTTCGCAGCTGTTGTGGTATGGAACGACCATGTTCATCTGAAGAGCTTGTAAGTTCAATTATCTCTCCAGTCAAATGTTTCTTCGTCGATTGCTTCGCAGCATATTTGAGTTGTGATTGTGGCCCAGAATCCTCTTCCGACTCGGAGCTCTCGATTATCCTACGACTCACTGCAATACGTCTCCCTGCATTTGGAGTTTTTCGGTGTTTCCCTCGAGCTCTTGGATTACTGTGAATTGACGATGATTAACAAACAAGTGAAAGGCACCTTACAGCATTTCATTCAAACCTTCACTTCCCGAATCTAAACTTAACCAATGTACCGGATTTTCTGGTGAGTCAAAAGCCACAATAGCTTTTACTCTAAAAGACAGAGTCAACTACCCTTCCGGATAGGGCACGAATCTGCTCACTCCTTCTCTTCTTCCTCGTCTGATGATATCACAATCACACTTTCCACATGAGTGTGACAAGACCTACACAGTACTGTCAGTACATAAATCTATCTATTTGCTTGCATGCCGACTTGGTGCTATCTTCCTCACTGCTCGATGCTATCTCTTCGAGCATGGGGCCCTCAAAAGCGACACCTCGAGCAATTGACAACCCGTGAAATGTTGACCTGGGAAGAGATACATCTAAAGTGCATGTCCTTTGAGCACCAGGGATGCCCTTCTCTGAAGTGGAGCCAGAAAGAGTCATGGAAAGTGGGCAGAGGTAGTAGATGATCTATAATTAGGACATGTCCGTGACGCGTAGTTGAACTAACCACGTGATTATGTTTCCTCGGTCACGGACTTGCAGACGATGTTCAAGTTAGTGTATTCTAAGACTCTACAAAGACCATATCTTGATTGTTGAGTCTTGGCCACCTGTAGCCAAGTACCTATCCATGTAACATAGCTTTTCTGCAGGTTGTGTATGCCCGTTAGTTACTAAAGCTGACTGTTGCATGCTTGTACGATTAAAGATCTGATATGGTGTAGATTGATTTCGCCAAGGAACTGAGAAACTTCGTAAAACTCACCTTTATGGCGTTCTCGCCGGCAGCAACGATAATCTTCCGCGAGTCGAATTGCAAAGCAGTAACAGCATGGTCATAATTGATAGTTTCGAGAGTCCCGCCTGTCCGAAGGTCCCATATCTAGCCAGTACCGAATGCCAGTCAGAGATAAACCCCCCATGATAATGAGAGGCATACTCACTCGAACTGTCTTGTCGAGACTACCACTAACAATATGAATCTCATCGAACTGTAGACATGTTATGGGCCCGGTATGTCCCTGCAATGTACGGTGTGCCTGACCAGTACGCACTCGTAAAAGATATCAGCATAACAGAAAAATGTACGAGAACGATACTCACTATCCCACATCCGAACGGCACCGTCACCACTTCCACTCACCAGCCCGTAGCCCCAAAACTGTACCCCACCTACAAAATCGGTGTACGCACCCCAGCCCCCATCCGCCGCCAATGGCGTTAGGACGGATGAAGTACTGGTAGCTGCAGTTGTACTGGAGAAAATATTGCTTTCAGATGTCTGAATGGGTGGATGTGAGATTGCCCAAAGAATGTCCATTGTCATGACACATTGACCTGTAGATAAATCCCATTGCCGCAAAGTTTTATCCGAGGCACCAGTGACCTACAAGGCATAGTATAAGACAAAGCACGGCAATGTAGTGATAAGAGAGAACATACCAAGCACTCATCCTCAAAATATAATGCTGTCACTGCCTTCGTATGACCACTCAACACTCGGAGACAAGAACCGTCCTGAGACTCATTTTCTATACCATTCCTGATACCACGAGGGGGCTCTACTAGTTCTCCTGTTTCATCCTCCACTTCTTCTGCTACATCATTCAATCTCACAATGTCACCTCTACCCTCAGATTCGTCATCAACCGTCCTCAAATCCCATATTCTCACATGTCCGTCTTCACCACCTGTGAGACAGATGTGATCTTCCACCTGTATCGACTTAACTCCACTGTTGTGACCCCGTAATCGACCAATTTCTGTCCCTGAAATGAGGTCCCAGACGCGAGGCTGCGCGTCTTCATGAGAAGCGGTGACAAGCGTTCCATATGGTTCTGAAAAGTCGAGTGCACTGATTGGAGACGCATGACTCTCAAGGGTCTGATACCAAGGCGCTGAGCACGGATTCAGAGGAACTGCGCCAAGCATACCATAAACGCAACCCCTGGAGGAAGTTCTTCATGCTCTGATGGGAGGAAAGCGAGGCCTGGCCACCGATAAGTGATGCAACTCCTTTGGATACCATGAGACACACCCTTTCTGCGCCTGGTAGTGGGTGGAAGATGCGCTGTCTGTTCAGCAGAGACTTTGCCATTTGATTTTTCAAAGTCGATCCTTTCCCGGACTCCCTGAACTATTTACAAGTTAGAACGCTGAGATAGCAATAGCGGAGTAGACTTACGCTCATCATCCAGTTCCAGTTCATCCTCCTGTAGCCTTAGAAGATCTTGCTCCAGCTTTGCCCGTATGTTGTTGAGGGTGACGATTTTGCTCATGATCTCCTCTATCTCGTTATTGATAAGACTCTGCTCGATATAAGCCAAAGCTGTTTTGAGAACTCAACAGTACCATACCCGTCGAACATAAAGGTTCTCTTTATCCCGCATGATCTCTTGTTGTTGCCGCGTCAGCTCTTCCTTTCCTAACCGCTTCGAGGCACTCAAACTCTCCCTTCCTCTCCGCTTCAAATTTTGGCTTGCCACAAGTGCCAGATCTCCCTCACTGATCGTGCTTTGATTGTCATTATCTTCCTCTTCAGCCATCAATCCTCGTGCACTCATCCCCAGCTTCTTCAAGCCAAGTTTAGGAGTCTCCACATGGCGTATCTGTCGCCGTCTTGTCCGACTTTTATCTGCACTCGGGATGGTTGCCTCAAAACCACGCAACAAACTGAAATTTGACGCTACACCTTCAGGTTCCGGAAAGTCAGCTTCCAGCAGTTCTTCCGATGCTTCAACTATTTGGAGTTCACGGGATGTCATTCTATGAGAGGTGCCGAAACCTAGCCGCATGGGGACTCTGCCAATTGTTGCAAAATCGAGTTTTGAGCTTGCACAAACAGATGCCCGTGACCGAGTGGAGAGAGTTGTTGCAGCACTAATCAGACGAGGGGTCATTATCACGGGGGCCACTGTTTGAAAAATCCAGGAAATCAGCAGACAAGAAGCACAGTAAAATATGACACGGACAATCTGACAGAATACGAGCAGAATCTGTTTTCTTGTGGTTAAACGGAGCGAGAAGGGTCTTCTGAAGAGATTCTAGTTTGGTAGGAACTTCTGAATGGGTAGGTTGAGCATTCCGTCGTTTATTTGCCTTTGGCCCATTCACCCTCTCCCCAAAGTCAGAGCTCATTACACGATGAAAAAAGTGGGGATATCACACAGAGAAATGATATGACGATGAGCGTTCCAAGTGTGGCCAATTTTGTCTTAAGCTATTTCCCACGAGGAACTCTTTGATTCGTCTAGTGTACAGCGTGCAACAAATACTCAGGGTGCTATCCTAGTATCATGACCAGCTGAAATCTAATACTATGCTGAATCCATATCGCTCGAGGTCGTACTCCTTCCGAATCAGAGGAAGAGGCTTTACATCTGCATCGAATGGTATGCCTTCAGAATGTGAAGTTTCTGGAAGAGGTGGTGGCTCGCTGGGTATGACCTCATCGGACTTGATGTAATTTGAGAGAGGACGATATAAACTTGGACTGAGCATCTTCAAGGTGGACCAGACGTTAGATAGGGTGCTGTTCCCAGGGTTGTGGATTGAGTTTAGACCACCAAGTGAATCCGGTAGTTCGCGTAGATGCTCCTGCAGAGGTTCCTCTGAAGACTTTTGTTTCTTTTCTAGGCTGTCCTTCAAACGTTGAACGCTCAGATATTCCCAGTGAGATACGTTGAAGGGCTCGAAAAAAGCCCCATTGGTGAAATCGCACCAACAACGGTCCGCAGCTCTGATGACGGCGGGGCGGGGCAAATTTGGGGGCAGAGTAGCATTGATGGCGTCGGTGAATGTAAAAATGTTTTCTGACCAGGGTGTGGAGAGCGGAGTATCGGTCGGAAAAGGCTGCCAGTAGCAGGAGGAGATGAAGAGGGTAGAAAGCAAGATGATGCAATAGAAACTAAAGCAAAAAAGTCAGGAAAGACAAACTCGGGGGAGGATAGACTGACCAAGGCTTGGCATGCATGGTAAGTGAAATGAGAAAAAGGACAAGGAAGAATGGCGAGGCAGTTGGGAGCGGAAGGAGAAGCAGCGGCAGAAACCAGCGAGTGCACCTGCTCATGTCTCCCTCAGCCTCTCACAAAAACAAATAAAACATACACACCACATGGCTGAACACAAACAAGTCCGCTTATGTCATCCATCATCCCTTCCAGAGATTTCCATTTCTCCTTCTTCGTTTTTTCCCATCATGCACCACCACCCTGAAATCCTCTGGGCCCAGCGCAGCAACGAGTCCGATGAATCCAAGGCGAGATCTCCCTTCATCCCCTTCTACAAGTTATTCACGCCGTTCACAGAACATCATATACCTCACCGTGAATCTCCCCGATATCAACGAACCGACCATGGACTATTCTCTCACTGACAGGACCATGACCTTCAAGGCCACAGCTGGAGTGTGAGTCGCAAATCCATTCTCATCGCATTATACTCACAACATTCTCCGATAGTGACAAGGATCATCAAAAGGAATACGATTTTGAGATCAAGTTCTTCGACGAAATTGTTCCTGAGGTTGGTCTTCCTCTATCTCGTGAATCGTGACAGCATCTGATGCTCTTGCTAAAAGAAATGCTCAAAAATTTTCAGTTCTCGTGGTCTCGACCTCAAGCTCCAAAAGAAAAATATCAAAGCGGAATACTGGCCTCGCCTCACGGAACTCCGAAATAATTTCGTCAAAACCAACTTTAACAGATGGGTAGACGAGGACGAACAGGATGGTGCGCCTGATCAAAATGACTTTGATACCGATGGTATGGGAGGCATGGGGGGCATGGGAGGCATGGGAGGAATGGGAGGAATGGGGGGCATGGGAGGAATGGGGGGCATGGGAGGAATGGGGGGCATGGGAGGCATGGACTTTGAAAAAGTAAGTAAAGCACGTCTTCCTCCGCATGCATCGTGCAGATGATTTTCTCAAATAGATGATGGCGCAAATGCAAGCTAGTGGCAGTGGTAGTCCAGGCATGCCTGATGTACAAGATGATGACGACAATGATGAATCGGACGGTGAAGGTCCACCCCCACTCGAGGCTGCTGAGCCGACCTCCTGAAAAATAGATTGGAATATCGGACTAAATTAAATCACAATCCACCCTGTTCCAAACTTGTCTTGATCAATGCACATCATGACTGCTGCCTAGACAGTTAATTTGTTCACCGAGCATATGACAATTTATATCGTCTTCTTTCTTGTATTGTCGAGGAGTATCGAACATCAAATTTATTATCTCCAATGGACAAGATATCAAGATCACTGTTCTTTAGAAGGAGTTATATTGTGTATTATTCAGGTCATATCTTACATGCATCAACCACTCAAGTCACAAGTTCTACTGGACAGTGAACTATCAACAGAAAGGGGTGAGTGACATCTCTGGTAAAATCGATTGTATCAAACTCACGTAAACTGCATCATCGAGAGAGCCGTGCTGGGCAACAGGACCCAAGACAGGCTGGTGATTGGCCGCAGTATTGATCGAGGAGAGCTTGTAAGCACCAGCAGGAAGACCATTATCAACATCTGCAGTCAAGATCCCTTTGGCGTCCGCCTTGCCATTCAAACCCTTGAAGAATGCAAAGATAGTAGGATCTGTGGGGTCTGTTTGACCAAGAGAGCTGAGTTTCTCAATCACAACGTGTGAGTGCCCCTGAACAACGCCCTGAGAGTTCAACTGCTGAGGAGCACCGAAATAGTTCTGGTCAGCGTTGACGAAATTGCCCGTCTCCAAATTCTTGATTGCCATCTGAATGGTAAACTTTTGGTTGGCCGTTACGTTTCCTCCGTTGGGCGGGAAGACAAACTTGGCCGAAGGCATTTTGGTCTTGGCCGGGATTGAACCCATTGGGACTGGGTTACACGAACCATCGATAATTTGTTGACCATCGGTAATTTTAAGGTTAGGTACGGTCAGACAGAAGTTGATGAAGTTGTTGGTTGATGTAAGAGATGCAACTTGACCATCCACGGGTTGATCTTGACCATCATTTGCGAAACCTTTGCCAATCACAGCAGGATCGAGCGCTGTAATAATATCAGAATCACGCCTGCACGCCATGAATAAAACCACCAACATACTTAATGATGTCTGGGGGTCACCGTTGTTTCCAGCGGCATCCCCTGAAGCAGCATTATTGCCGTTGCCAGTATTGGTATTTCCGTTGCCAGTATTGGCATTTCCGCTGCCGGTAGAAGCATTTCCGTTTCCACCAGCGTTGTTGGATCCGGCGCTGGTAGCACCAGTCTATTCGATGACCATGTGAAAAGATAGTTTTCGAACAAGAATTTCACACTCCTTACCGCGGCAATGCGAACGTCGACATCAGCTTGGGTATCGCAGGTGACAGATGTTCCAGCCTTGTTATCTAAAGGCAGAGCAGCACAGCTGTGTGAAGTGTTAGAGGTGCGTCGACAAAAATGCGAGAACAGGACATCTTACACAGTTCCAGGTGCACACGGCTGAAGAACGAATTTTCCGTTCACACACTGGGCGAATTTTTGGCCAACACAAGCATCCTCCCCTGTCTGGCAGGAGGAATCGGCTGAAAGAGTTTTGAACTTCTCACTAAGAAGCAGAAGTATCAGTATCAGTATCTGGATAGCAAGGTGTTATCGACAATTACTGACTTCAGTGCAATAGCATCTTGTCCATTCTTGAGTGTGAAATCAGCACGACGAGTAAAAGGAGGACGCGCAGAGGTAGCCAGCGCGAGTGCAAGAGTGACGAAAATGGCATGCATCTGCATCTTGATAATTGACAAATGAAAGGGACTGAACGAAAGTAATCTATTGGGCCAAGTCAAGGACACGAATCAAAGGAGAAAAGAAGCGAAGAAAAGAAAAAAAATGCTCAAACGATCACAGATCGGTAAGAAAGCGAAGGGACGGACAAAGACGAACACCAGAGAGGGAGCCATTTTATAGCCCTGAGTTCAAGTTTGCGGTGACCGAACAGTGTCACTAACAGTTTTGATCCTTTCTTTAGCCGATGGAGGTACCCTGACGACATTTGTCACGACCATGATATCTTGACAGACGGTGGTAATTCATCACTCCAGGGATCTATCCCATCAGCGCGTAACGAAGCAGATGAAACTTGTTTGTTCTCGGATAGCAGTTACAAGATCTTTGAGAAATCAACAACTCTACTGTAGTCTGTGTTTCATACAAAGATGATCTTTATGATACTTTATAATATTCACATGAACCCAGGTCCTGCTCCTAGTCGTCGTCGATATGAACCTTGAGCTTGCCGTCTGGCAGCAACTCTGCGGATACACTGGTGGTAGAGCCTGTTGAGCTCACTGTGATTTCACGACTGCTAAGAGGAGAACTTCACCAAGTGAGGTCTCTCACGATATAGTCTGGTTTCCCTTTTGCCTCAAGGATAGCACGTTCAGTAGAGGTACAGACCGCAAGAGTTAATGCTCCAGAAGCCTTGCCAGCTTTCAAACCAGAAATGGCATCTTCAACAACAAGACCTATAGACAAAAGTAAGCACCACTTTCATGATGGCAGGACGCGTTACGTGCAATGTTGAGCCTCGACTTTGCATATTGTAGCCCCAGCAAGGTATGGGGCAGGGTCAGGCTTCCCATGAGCCACATCGTTGGCTGTGATAACTCCAAGCTGAGGAACTGTGACACCTGCCTTCTCGAGAGCGCGAGGGGTATAACTGCGCGAAGCTTTATAGGAGTGACTATATCAACACCCAATCATGGAAAAAATCATTATGAGCCTACCCGATGTGACAATAGTCCACTTAGCTCTAGAAAGATTTAACTGTACTATGTCAGCCTTTTGATAAATAATTTGTTATGAAATCAACTTTACTCCAGACACAAGTTTTATAGCGCCAGGTAGGGCCGTTGGGCTGCCCTCAATCACTTCGTCCTCGAATCGATCAATTTCGGACTTTTCATGAATATGAGCTCGATTCATAGTGGGCAATTTCGACCCACCAGTAATTTGGTTTCGTCACTGATCTTGCAAAGCTCTCTCAGGGTATCGTAAAGCCTCCTCCCGTGTGTTGCATGAGTGATTTCGCGATAATCTCCGAGAGCGTAGTCTGTAGCAAATGTCTCCCATGCCTTGTATACACCTGGAGTTGAATCTATGAGGGTACTACAGATGGTCCAAGATTTCAGTCAACTGAAGCAATCATCCAGTAGGGGTGGCAAGTGGATGACTGATGGTTGATATGCCGATGGACGGTTGACATGAATATAAGATGTTCACCGATGCTCATCGTTGTGCCAGTGGATTGATATGTAGAACTCTCACCCATCCATATCAAACAGGATCTACCATGAAATATAAAATATCAGTAACCCGAGGCAGAACGATCGAGGGTAAGATGTGATTTACCGCATCGACAACGATAGTGATTGGAGACATTGTGGCAGGGGAAGTGTTCAAGAGAAAGAGTCAGCTCGGTGGTAGCAATTCTTGTCGTCCTGGCAAACGATCCAAAAATGATTCGGCCCGTGATAATTTGACCTGATCGTCGCATCGTACGCTGCTGATGCGTTTGATGTGTTTGGGCAGGAATGAATTTGCGAATCTGTCAAATCTGTTCTCTGTTACTTTGAATAGGGACTGGGACCGACTAAGATACCATCGTCGTCATACTGAGGACGGAATGAACTGAGAGGTTTTGAATTTTTGACATTGAATTTTTGACAT
>Ga0153920_1000533_pt1 | contig 15892 bp, 14 predicted proteins | sample TSNJ004MetaG_FD_104713 | JGI IMG/M metagenome (GOLD analysis project Ga0153920, IMG submission 104713) | Attine ant fungus gardens microbial communities from New Jersey, USA - TSNJ004 MetaG | ecosystem: Host-associated > Fungi > Mycelium > Unclassified | place: USA: New Jersey, Brendon T. Byrne...
GGCATCAGTCTTCTGATTGATTTTGATAAAATCCCGTATGACAAGGATTTAGAGCAGTTCAATAATCTTAAAGATTTAATTTTTTTCGGTGGTGAAGATTATCAACTTGTTGCAACTGTACCCGAAAGATTGTTGAAAAATCTATCAAATTATACAATAATCGGAGAAGTGAAAGAGTATCCAAAGATTCCGGGTGTAGAAGTCAATTTCAGCAATAAAACGGAATTTTTCACAAAAAAAATAGTCGAAGAAAAAGTATATAATCACTTTAAAGGGGCGTAAATATGAAACTAAAGATTAATGCGATAATACCTGCAGGCGGAGCTTCATCAAGATTTGGCAATAAAAACAAATTGCTTGAAAAAATAAACGGCAAAGAAATAATCAAGCACACTGTAGAAACTTTTGAGCATTCCGATATTGATGAAATCATAATATGTGCAAATCCGACCATTATTGATGATTTAAAAAAAATATTTGACAAAAGCATAAACGTAAGGATTATAGAAGGCGGAATAACACGTCAGGAATCGGTTTTCAACGGTTTGAAAGCTTCCGAGTGCGATTATGTTTTAATCCATGATGCTGCAAGACCGATGATTACTGTTGATTTAATCAATCAAACAATAGAAATGGTTAAAGAAAAAAACGCAATGTCAGTTGTGACCAAAACAATTGATACAATAAAAGAAGTCGAAGACGGCAAAATAGTAAGAACCATTGACAGAGATAAACTTTATAACACCCAGACACCGCAGGCTTTTAAATATGAACTTATAAAAAATGCCCATGAGCAGTTAGAAGATAAAAATTTTACCGATGATGCAGGAATGCTTGAATCTTTGGGTGAATCTGTATATGTATTGATAGGCTGTTATAAGAATTTCAAAATAACAACACAAGATGACATCAAAATAGCAAAGATTTATCTAAGTGAGTTATAAGCATAATTAAAACACCGGTTGAACACGAAGAAATAATATGCCAATTAATTAAACACTCTTATTTATTATAACGAAATCATTATGATTATAGATATTCATAAACAATTTCTATAGAGTGTGAAAGTGAAAAAAATGAACGAAATAGGAAAAAAAATTTTTGAGGCAAAATTATTAGCGCAAGTTATCCATGACTTGATTGCATATAGCATTGATTGCGGCTCTGATGGATATGTCCATATGCTTAGAATTGCTGAAATAATGCTTGAAGATATGGAAAAACTTCAAGAAGATTTTGAAATATGCGAAGTTAAATTATTTAAAGCATACGATTTTGAACCCCCTGCGTCATCCTGAAGAAAATAGGAGTTTTTCACAAAAATAAAGTCTCAATAAACATTGAGACTTTTCACACATACATAATCTAACCTACCTATAGCTCCCGTTAACCTTTTACTAAACATGAGGAATCATACGCTTTTTATTAAATTATTTGATTAATTCTTCGATTTTAAAATCCGGATGCACCGCCTTAATCTTATCGATTAAAGCGCTGTATGTATTAGCCGAATAGTCTTTTTGGTTGTATCTGACTTTGAAAATCGTTTTGCCGTTAGCATCTTTAGTTTCTTCAATTCTTTCAGGCAGTTTTGTTAATTTTATATCAATATTACGAATCTCAAAATCATCATTTATATCTGTTAAGAAGTTTTTAAGCGTTGCAGCATTTGCTTCTTTAAGCGCTTTTGCTTTGTCGGCATCTTCCGTTTGTTTAGAAACTTCAGTTTTTACTTCATCTGATTTTTTGGATTCAGCTGCGACAATTTTGTTGTATATGTCCATTGTATTTTTTTCATAAACATCATTACCAATATATATAGAACTGTTTAATTCTTTTCTCAAAGCAGCTTCTTCTTTGTCGACATCAATGCCGTTTGCTTCAGCTCTTGCAACAAGAATGTCTAATAAGTGTCTGCCGTATGTTTCTTTTTGACCGGAATCAGCATCCCATAAGAATGATTCAATGAAGTTTTTATCACCTGAGTGAACATTGCCTTTGCCTGCAAAACTTTTTTCCCATTTTTGCATAACTTCAATAATATTATTTTCGTCTAATCTTCCTAAAGTAGCTTCAAATAACGCATCATTTGTACCTGCAATAAAGCCTAAGTATTTTTTACCGATAGCATCTGAAAAATTTAAACAGATATCTTTAACTTCTTTTTCAGAAGGATTGGTTAATGAAGCGGGTTTTCCACCTTTAGTTTTAGTGGTTTTATCTGCGTTATCTGTTCTATCCGTTCTATCTGTTCTATCAGTTCTATCTGTTCTATCTGCATTATCTGCTTCGTCTTGCTTACTGTCTTTTATATCTTTTACCATTTTTTGAATCAATTCATTAGTTTCTTCAGATATTTCCATGAACTCGCCCTGAATAGCTTCTAATTTTTCAACAATAGCTTTATTGTCTGCGCCTGCTTCAAATTGAGCTTTCAATTCCTTAACTTGAGCTTCCAAAGTCTCAATTTTCTCAATTTGAGCTATTAATTGTTGTTTTTGTGCATCAGTTAAGTCAGGTTCAGCTATAATTTCTTCTATAGTTGCCTTACCTGATTCTAATTTTTGAGATACAGCATTGAACATACCTGCCGCTTTGCTTCCATACCATTCCCGGTTAAAAGATTCAACATTCTGTTTAGCTATTTCCATCATTCTTTCTTGATTAATCATATCAACGCCGTTATTACCGCCTGCATTAATAACCCCGTATAACATAGGATTCCATTTACTGATATGAAAAGGATTAGTTAATAAACCCTGAGCCAAAGAGCATTCAAGATTACTTGCATAATCAGGAAACAAATTATATTGAGTCTGCATCCCGAAATTAGATGTCCAGCTTCTGTCACCCATTGCCCAGTGAGCCGCTAAATTAACCGGCATACCTGTAATACCATAACCACTTGGCGGCATATGATACATACCTGCATTAGAATATTTTGTATAATTCATAATTCCCATTCCGAACATCATTTTTCTATTCCCCGTAATTTTAGATTCCCCGTATCTATATAAAGTATTTAATCGGATTGAAATTGCTTAAATACATGAATTTTTACATATCAAAATAATACAAAATCCAATCTAACAAAGGGCTTTAGGCTTGTTAATATTTTGTAACATATCATCTTTTATAATATATTATCAGTACCAAACATAATGTTTGCGGATTTGCCTTCTTTTCCCAAAATCTATGATTTTGAGGAAAATGGCGTCACTCAATCCATTTGGTCGTGACTACACAAGAGTGAGGACGAAGTCCGAAACTCTTATAAGCGAGAGAAACCATACTGCATTCCATGTTATATTCCGATAACATAATTTAGACATTATACTTTTTAATATCTATGTATTACATTTAAAACCAGTCCCTCTGAATATTAAAAATATTACGAATTGTAAATTCGAATTTTTTAGCCTTAAACTCGCTTATAGCACTGAATTTTAATTTTTCTTGTGAAATTAAATTAAATTTTCTGAAATTTTGTGCCGTAAATATTTTTATATAGGTTAGATGAAGTATAAAAAATGTCTTTTTTATTTTATTGCATAAATGAGAGAGACGAGAGAGGACTAATATGTGTGCGTTAACTTTTAATCAGGACTATGTCAAACTTGGCATTTCAGAGGCTCAATGGAATACCTATACGGAATCCCAAAAAGAACAGTGTAAGAAAATGTTCGATGAGCATCTTTCACAAGGTTTAGCCGGAGTGCACGACAATGCAGGCAAGGGAACAACTATTGAAAAACAACAGCAGTCGGCTGATGCTTTAAGTATTAATCAACCTGATATTGCGGGAAATAAACCGCTGCAAAAACAAAAAGAGGCTCAATACCAACAAGAATATGTTCAATTATATAAAAATGATGCAACAAGAGCCGAAAATGACATTATTGAACTTCTTTATAAAAAAGAAGCAAGTCAAATTGAAGGCGGCATAAGACAATTAGCTAAAGATAATCCTGTTCTCGTTAAGGATAAATATTTAGCTGAATTTGCTTCAAAAGAAGAAGTAGAAGCATATAACAAAGCATATCAGGAAAGACTTGAACATTTCAGACAAAACCCTGATGAAGCAAAAAAATACTATAATGCAGAATATACAAAACAACATAAAGATAATTATATTAAGCTAAATCAGGATATTACCAATGAACAAATTCAGAGAATTGCAATCAGAAAAACATTAATTGATGAAGTATCTTTAGGTAATGATCAATATAAACACATGGCAAAATCTATTATTTCTCAAAGATACCTGACAAAAGCTCTTATCAGCGCTGAAGATAATTTGGAAAAAATTCAGCATGAGGAAAGAAGCGGCAATACCCAAAGAGCCGATCAATTAAAAGAAAAAGCTACGGCCGAACTTTTAAAGATTAAAGATAAAGAATATAAAAACAAAGAAAAAGATATCCAAACCGTTTCTGAACTAATGGCAGAAGCTAAAGTTGATATGGAAATTGCACAGCAGAGATATAACAATACCGTTGTTCACTGGGACAAAAATGATAAATATGACAAAAATGACGGTAAAAATCATAATACTCTCGACAAAGGCATGAGAGAATATGTACAAAGTAAACCTGATTTGTTTGCGACAGAAGTTGAAGGCGGGGGTGATTTTACAGTTAATGGTAAATCATACAAATTTGACAGCCAAAGATTCAAAGAACAAATGCTTGCCATATCAAATGAATATGAAATTGATACAGAAGAAGAACGAGATATCTATAACGGCGCAGATTACAACGCTGATATAAGAAACCGAAAAACTTTTGTAGATAAAAAATATAACAAGGATGTTGATGCTAAGTTAAAAGACAGAAGATTTGCAGGCAAATGTTTCAAGGCTGCAGGTCTGGATGTTGAAGGCGACAGAACTTCAGCTATGCGGCTTGCGCACGTAGGAAAAGGTATTCTTACAGGTGCGGGTGTAGGCGCAGCGACCGTATTATTAGCTGAAGCATTGAGCACAACAAAAGTTGTTAATAAAAATTATCAAGGATTTATTGATTTTGCAGGAAAAGTAAAATACTCAGGTATTCAAGGATATTCAGGCGTAGCAGACTATTCCGGCTCAAAAGATTACTCCGGCGTTGCTGATTATGCAGGTAAAGTTGATTATTCAGGCGTAGCTGATTATTCGGGTGTCGCTGATTACTCCGGTGTTGCTAATTATTCAGGTGTTGCTGATTATGCGGGTAGTGTCGGTTATACCGCAAGCGGTACTGTAGAATCTGTTAATACATTTGTATCAGAACATTGGGATAACGGTTTCTTAGCAGGTAAACAAGAATCAACTGTTGTAAAAGATATTCCTTGGAGTACAAACGGGACAGTCGATTACAGCGGTCAAGTCGGTTACAACGGTCAAGTCGGTTACAATGGTCAAGTCGGTTACAACGGTCAAGTCGGTTATAACGGTCAAGCAGACTATGCCGGTCAGGTCGGTTATAACGGAAAAGTTGATTATAACGGTCAAGTCGGCTACGAAGGCGATGTTGCTTACGAAGGCGAACAAGAATATTCCGGTCAAAAAGAATATGATGGTCAAACACGTGCAAGAAATAAAATAAACTGGAGCAATGTTGCTAAAGGCGCTATTATAGGCGGTATTGCAGGCGGTGTTTCAAACTTATTCACAATGGGTAAAATCTCTGACAACGGCTATAGAAAAAATGCAATTGCAAGAAGATTAGTCGCAGAAGAAAATGCTACAAAACTAGGTAAGCAGCCGTCAAAAATTGATAAAGCTGAAGAAGTAATAGAAATTGATGATGTTGTCCCGGCTTCAAATATACCTGAGAATAAACCGGGGTATAAATACGATCTTGAAGAAGATAAAAGTGAAATACCTTCAATTGCTTATGAAATAAAAAAAGGTGATTATCCTGCGGCAATTATCAGCTCAAAATATAATGTGCCGATTAATTCACCTGAATATAAAGCTATTAGAAATGAAGTATATGAAGCAAGCGGCTATAAACGTAATACTAACTTAAAAGTGGGTGATTCATTCACTTTACCTGAAGTAAAAGTCGGCGATAAAGTATTCAAAGCTGATCCTAATGCTAAGGTTATGGCAGGAGAAATTAAGAAAAATGATTTAGAACTGGGCCGCCTGAAAAAATTCGAAATCCGATCAACTATAAACGGCTACTATGTTGTTGACGCTTCAGACCCTGCTAATCCGAAACGCGTAACCGGTCTGTTACCTAAAGATAAAGCCATAGAGCATAAAGCAAAACTTGAAAAAGATGCAGAAGCCGAAGGTAGAAAACGTATTGAAGATTAAACTATAATTTTATTAAAAAAGAGCCGTATATGCGGCTCTTTTTTTGAAATAACTGTCCCGTAAAATAGATCGCAATGCTTGCAACTTGCATCGCACTTGCTGCGGGGATGACTAAGAGATTTTAGAAAATTTATCTGCAGTTATATTTGGTTTTATTTTAAATCCAAATGTATATGAATTTTCTTTATTACTAAATGCAATCATTCTTCCATGGTGAGACTCTATAATTTGTCTTGATAAATATAAACCGAGTCCTACTCCTACTTTTTTATATTTTGATTTGTGAGTTACATATTTATCAAATAATCTGTCTAATGCATCAGGTCTAATAGAGTAGCTTTTATTATTTACAAAATATTCAATGGTATTATCTTCACCAGATTTAATGTTTATAAGTATTTCTGAGTTTTCATATGCATATGATATGCTGTTTGTTAATAAATTAATAATGACTCTTTTAATCTGAGTTCTATCACCATATATATTAGGATTATCTATTTGCATGTTTAGAATTATTTTTAAGTCTTTTTCTTTTACATATGACTCTACTTCTTTACAAGTTTCAATTGTTAGTTCAACCAAATTAAATTCTTCAGGGTCTAACTTAATATCACCATCTTCATATTTGTATGTAGAGAGTATTGTTGAAATCATATCATACATATATTTACATGAACTTAAAGTCAACTCCATAATTTCTCTTTGTTCTTCGTTTAATTCTCCAAATTCTCCGTTTAATATTAATTCCAGAGAACGAATTTGCGCTATTGTCGGAGTTTTTAAATCATGAGTCAAAGTTGCTATATATGTTTCACGTTGATTTACAGCATCTTTTTCTGCTTCTATCTCACGGACTGAAACTACAATAGACGTTACTTCATTATTATTATCAAAAATAGGAGTTTTATAAACTTGATACCATTTTTCATCATTACCGAATAATTTCATTTTTCTTGAATAATTTACATGGCATTTTTCATTAATAATTGTTTGATCTTCCATTTTTATAACATCTGTATAACTCATTGCATATATTTGCGCTATATCTTTTTCAGACAAAGGATTGTATATTGAACCGCAAAGCAATTCTACACATTTGTTATTACCTTTGATGAAATTACCATTTTTGTCTTTTAAAAAAGTAAGAATAGGCTGATTATTTATTATAGCATCTATTTGTTGTCTTTTCATTATGCATTCTTGTTTTATTTCTTCTATTTTTGTTATATCTCTTGCAATAGTAAAAATACCGATAATATTATTGTTAACCATCATAGGAGAACCTATTATATTAAATATTCTTTTTGTATTATTTTTATCTTGAAAGTATACTACATAATTTACATAACTTCTGTTTAATAAAATTTCTTTATCATATTTTCTCATTAAATCAGCTGTTTCTTTCGGGAAAATATCATCATCTGTCAGATTTCTTATATCATTATTCCTAATTTTTAAAGTTTTATACATTGTTGCATTACACGCTTGATAAGTTAAATTTTTATCTTTATAAAAAATCAAATCAGGACTATTCTTGGAAAAATTTACTATCGTATAATCAAAAACATCTAATAAATATTCTATATCTTCGAAATTAAGATATTTATTTTTAAATATCTTTCTTTTAGACTCAGATATATTAACTAATAGGATACTTATAATAATACCCGAAAAAACAATCGTGCCAATACTTACAGATTCTTTTATCATCCAAATCATAAAAAGTAATGCTAATAAATAGACTGAAATTTTCTTTATCAGTATAATTTTACGCATAATCATTTTCACTTAAAAGTTCGTACTTAATAGCTTTTACAGCTGCTTGTACTCTATCTTTTACAGCTAATTTATTCAATATTTTACATACATGAGATTTTGCGGTATGCGGACTTATATATATTTCTTTTGCAATTTCAGGATTTGTTTTTCCCTGAATAATAAGCTTTAATACTTCCCGTTCTCTATCAGTTAAATTTATATCTAAGCTCTTTTTTAAATATAAATTATTAAAATTTGTTGAATCCGGCTGCGGAAATATAGAAAGAGCTGCTTTTGCTATTCTGGAATCTAGCCAGACTGCTCCTGAGTTTACCAGTTTAATTATTTTAGCTAATTCTTCTATATCACAATCTTTTAAAACATAAGCATTAGCTCCTGATGCCATGCAAGCAAATATTTCATCAGTATTTTCATGGGATGTTAATATAATAACCTTTGTATTAGGATGCCTTTCATTTATAATTTGAGTTGCTTCTAACCCGTTCATCATAGGTAATCCTAAATCCATTAATACTATGTCTACAGGATGCCATTTCATCCTATATAAACAGGATTCTGCAGTTTCAAAATCACCCAGTACGTTAACGCCTTCTGTTTTTGATAAATATTTTTTTAATGCTGTCCTTGTAAGCAAGTAATCTTCAACAATATACACTGATATTTCATTTGTGTTATCTACATTATTCATACTTAATTCCATATAAAACCTCGTTATCTACTATGTTTTTAAGTATAATATCTTAATTACCAGATAGGTAGTACCCGAACGGGCATTTTTTTATTATGAAATAGGTTTTAATATATTTAGTATTTTTCAAATGTAATTTTGTTTATAACAGGACTCAAGAGAGATAAAATAATAGAGCCGAACAACGCGCTCCAAAATCCCTCAACCTCAAATCCGGGCGCTAAAAATCCCGCAAGCATAAATAATAATGCATTAATAATTAATCCGAAAATACCCAAAGTTAGAATGTTAATAGGCAATGTTATAAAACGAACAAGTGGACCGATTAAAATATTAATTAATGCCATAATGGCACATACAATCATTGCGCTTATAAACCCGTCAACTTGAATGCCGGGTATAATCCATGCTACAAATAAAATTGCAAACGCAAACAATATCCATCTTAAAAATAAAATCATGATTTTTCCTTCTTAAACTAATAATACCGATTTTAAATTAAATTTAAAAAAATAACCATTGTCTTACAGATTAGTTACAATATGACATATATTTATTATTAGTTTATACTACATAAGTGTAATTAAAAAAGGTGATTATTTATGAAAGAAAAAATTTTAATTAGTCTTATTGCATTGTTATTAATAATTATGGGATTACAATATGTTTTAAATTCAGAAAAAAATAAACATAAATATGAAATAGTTCCTACAGCTACGGTTACAATTTTGCTGGATAAAACCACAGGCGAAACCTGGCGAAATTCTATCTGCCAAGAGAACTCAAATATACCTGCCTGTTGGGAAAAAATGAATTTCATTCATCAGGAAGATTTCATTTTACCTATAGGCGAACAACGTATAAGAAATAAAGATTTGCCAAAATATCTTAAAGAAAAGAAAAAACAGGAAGAAACAGTTAAAAAATCGATGCCTTTTCAACAAGGACAGCCTGAAGGCAGCATAATTCAATTAGGCGGACAACAATAAAATAACAAAAAGGTTTTGAAATTATTCAAAACCTTTTTGTTATTTCTTATCATCGACAATTATTAAATGCCAGCCAAAATCAGTTTTTACAGGTTCTGATACTTCACCCACAGGCAAATTAAATGCCGCTTCTTCAAAAGATTTGACCATTTGTCCTCTTTGAAAATATCCCAAACTTCCACCGCTTTGCCCCGACGGACATTGAGAATAATTTCTGGCATAATATCCAAAGCTTCCGCCTTCATCAATTGCTTTTTTGATTTGGATGGCTTCTGCCTGACTTTTTACAAGAATATGTCTTGCTCTAACGCATTCGGCAGCTAATACCGAACTGCTCAACATCACAAACACTATTAAAGTTCTTAGAATATTTTTTATCATAAATTTATATTATCTTTTTTGTTTCATTTTTGCAACTAATCATCAAGATATATTTTTTACTATATATTTTCTTTTTATTCTTAATTTTAATCCTAATATTGTTAATATTTTATGCTCATTTCTATTATTAACGGAAAATATAAATTGTAAATATTTTTTTAAAATCTCCATCAATTTTTTTAAAATTTCTTTCAATTTTTTCAAAACTTTTTTTAATTGTGTTATTAAAATCTTTTTAACAAATCTGTATAATAAAATTTTTCTTTTTGAAGGTTCTAAATTAATATATACGTCAATAAATTGCATCCAATTTATTTGTTGATAGAATGCCTTTGACATAAAATTATAAAAACTTTCGTAACCGTTATGAATATCTTTATAATTAATTGAAATATTTATAGCTTCATATTTGATTTTATCATCTTTTAGAATTGAACAAATGTTTGCAAATCCTACTATCCATGACATAGTTTTTGTTCTTTGGTATAACTCATCATTCTTTACTCCGCGACAATATGAAACATCGGTAGTTTCAAGATTCATACCATTATCAACAATAGCAGAACCTTTAAGAACATATATTTTTTTCTTTTGATTTATTAATGACAAAATCGGACATAAATGAGGGAATAATGTATAAATATTATCAAAAGCATTTCTCATTACGGTATCGTTAAACGTTGCGGTTCTAATGATAAGCCCGGGCACAAATGTCATCTGTAAAAGTTGGTATGCAGTGTTATATTCCTCTCCTTCAGGTATTGCATACTTTGCGATACAAATCGCATTTTCAGCATTATCTATTGCATGCTCAACTTCAATCCAATTTGACCAATCATAATTGTCATCATCAGCCATAATCCATAAATATTCTTTCTCTGCTATTTCCATTGCTTTTGCTATATTACCGGAAATTCCAAGATTATATTTATTTTTTTGATAACTTAAATTCGGATGAGTTTTCATTATCTCTTTTACAAAATATGCAGTACCATCTGTTGAATTATTATCCAAAATAAGTATGTTGTAATCTTTTATAGGAGAATCTTTAGACAATATATCTTCAAAAGTTTTACGTAAATGATTTTCACGATTATATGTTATTAATATTATCTGTAATTTATCTTTTGTAATACCTTTTGTACCTTTTATAATACCTTTTTGGTTTAATTTTTTTCTGTTTTGATGAAATAATTCTATTTGATCTTTTACTAATCTATTTTCTTTATATTCATCCATTAAATAGTTTATCCAGGCAGGAATGTAATTATAAAAGGTTTCATTTATTTTATCGGTCCAGCTTTTATTATTATCAATATTAAGATTAATAATAATTTTGTCTATAAATTCCACTCTAATAGTACCTTCTTGTTTATATTTTTCCATTAAGTAATCAAGAATCAACCCTGCATATAAATGTAATGTACCTATATACCTTTCTTTATTTTTTAAATTTTTGATTTCATCAATTTTCACTATAAGACTGCTAAAATGCATAGCTGCATCCACACCTATCATTCCATAATCTTTAAAAAAGTCATAAGGATTGTTATATGAATTTTTTAATCTATGCATATCAGATAATTTTAATACTACAAGGTCAGGATTATTATTTAATGATGATAAAATATCAGAAATAGCATTTGGGTTTAGAGTATCATCGTCACCTAACCATAAGCAATATTCCGTCTCAGACATTTCTAATGCTGATAACATATTAATATCCATTCCATAATTTTTTTCTTGCTTTTTATAATGGATATATTTATATTGCTCTTGATATGTTTTAATTAATTGTTCTGTCCCATCGCAGGAATCATTATCAGAGATATATATTGGAATTTCATATTTTATAGCATCATCAATAAAAGAATCTATGCAAGATTTTAATAGTTCTTCTCTATTATATGTAGGAATACAAATACTAAATTTATTATTCATGGACACTTACTACCTTTTTTATATTATTATCATCAACCCATTCAAGCATTCTTGTAATGCCTTCGTCTTTACTGACTGTTGGATACCAATTGAATATTTTTTGAGCTTTAGAGAAATCAGCAACGAAAATCTTTTGATCACTTTCACGTGGAGGAAGTTTAATATAATTTAAGTTAACATCTAATTTTTCTTCTAACATATTTAATAATTCAATCAATGAAAGACTGTTTTCCATACCGCCGCCAATATTAAATACCTGCCCTTTTGCTTTATCAATATACGCAGGAGCATTGATGTATAATTCAATCATATCATCTGCATGCAAAACGTCTCGAACCTGTTTTCCATTACCCGAAATTGTAAAAGCTGCATTATTATTATATTTTGTTTCAACAGCTTTTTGGCAAAACCAGCTTATCCAACCCTGATCATAAGTTCCAAATTGCCTTGAGCCATACATAGAGGAATGCCTGAATACAACAGTTCTCAAATTATAAATTCTTGCAAAATCAAGCATATATTGGTCTGCAGAACCTTTTGAGCAGCCGTATGGTGAATGAAAATCTAAATTCATACTCTCATCAAACCCTTGCGGATATTGCTCGCAAATGTATCGGGTATCAGTTTCTTTATATTCTAAATATTCAAAATCACCGTATACTTTATTTGTAGAAGAATAAATAACTATTGTTCCCGGTGAATATTGACGAACAGAGTCCAGGATGTTAAAACTTCCCAGAGCATTTGTTTCAAAATCCAGTCTTGGATCAGAAATAGATGTCGTCATTGCAACCTGACCTGCTAAATGATAAATTACATCAGGTTTTTCTTCGCTGATAACTTTTGAAATTGCTTCAAAATTATTTATGTTTTCTTTTATAAATTTGAATTTACCTTGATTTTCTAACCATTGCAAATTGCTATCAGAGCCTGTTCTTGATAAGTTGTCATATATAATTAATTCAAAATTTCTTTTTAATATTTCTGAAGCTATATTTGAACCTAAAAAACCGCAGCCACCTGTAATTAAATATTTCATAAAGCACTTTTCTCCAAATTTATAGTATTATTTATACCTTCTCTTAAGCCAATTTCAGGTTCCCAACCTAATTTTTTTAATTCGGTAATATCTGTTTTAATATCCATAATTTCATTTTCACGATATGGTATTACTCCGAAGTTAAGCCGGGTAATTGTATTTCCTGTTAATTCTTTTATCATTAATACAAAATCTTTAATACTGATAGTTTCATCTATGCTTATTTCAAAGGTTTTAAAGTTTTCTTTTATATTATCAATATTAGAAATAATTTTCATGAAAGCTTTTACAACATCCTTAATATGAATAAAATGACGTCTTTGTTCTCCTCCTGTCAAATCAATTTCTTCAACATTATTTAACATTGATTGAATCATATATGTTGAAAATTTAGTTTTGTTATCAAATGCACCGTAAAAATGTTCCAGTCTCAAATTAATACATTTTATTTTATCTGAATATATTTCCAACCAGTCTAAAAACTGTTTTTTTGATAATGAATAATGACTGATTTTTTTATCAATGACAGTATCAGTGTTTATGAAAGCTTTTACATTATGTTTGGCAGCCAGTTGCAGCAATAGTAAAGGCATCCTGAGATTCGCGTCAACTATATTCGGGATATTTTCATTATTTCTTCCGTAATTAGTTGCGCAATGTATTATTATATCAATATCATTTTCTCTAAAAATAGTATTAAGCGAAGTTTGATCTATGTCATAACTTTTTATCTTTGAATTCATTAATTCTTCATTGATTCTAAATGTGTTAGAAAAGCTGCGTTTTAAAATTATAATATTATAATGTTTTTCTAAAAGTTCCTTAAGCAAGTGGCTGCCAAGAAACCCGGTAGCACCTGTAAGAAGAATTTTTACCATAATCTATATCCTTAAATTTCATAATTTCCTGCTTTGGTAATCATAATCTATATCCTTAAATTTCATAATTTCCTGCTTTGGTAACCATTATCACTGCTTTAAGCTTTCTATAAAAAAAGCTTTAGTGAAAATGAATGATTACTACATTTCAAGTATATTGTTTCAATTACTTGATATATAGTACCCGAGTAGGCATTTTTTTCAAGAATATCATAATAATAATAGATTAACAATAATAGATTAATAATTATTTAAAAATCCTAAAGTAAACATATTTTTAACATAAATAAATTTTAGCAGAAAATCTTAATGTTTACAGCTATCCGGTATGCCTGTTATTTTCATTTTAAAATTTGAATTTTAAACCCATAATTGTAATTATTTTATGCTGATTTTTATTTTCTATTGAAAAAATTTTATTAATAAACATTTTTATTTGTCTATACTTTAGTTCTTTATTTAACGGATGCTTACTAAGACTTTTTTTTAGCTTCTTACTATAAAGAACTAATTCAGGCTGTTTTATATAATTATATTTTATATTATCTTCTTTAAACAAACGTAATTTGTTATTGTTTAAAAAATTTTCAAAATTATCATATAATTTTGGATAATTTTTATTCATTTCAGAATAATCCAGTTCTTCATATAGTTCAATAATATTTTTATTGGGTTCAATAGCCAGATTTATAGGTATTTTAAGCAGCTCACACATCTCCTTTGCTCTGTAATCTTCACTGCAACATAGCGCCGGTACTCCTGCATTTATAGATAATATTGAGCCATGCAATCTATAACCTATAGTGAAATCGAATTTTGATACAAAATTTTTCCATTGCTCTATGCCTGAAAATATATGATATTTTCCGGATTGTATCATTTTAAATTCATTTTCAATTATATCTTCATGTAGATTATCAAAAGCAACAGCATTAATAATCTTTTCCTCCGCTAAACATTGCATTATTTGATGATTATTATTTAACAATTTACTATGAAAACTACTGGATAGTAATATTTTTGAATCATTTATTTTCTTCTTTTTTGTTAAAACTCTATTTCTTCCCATTTCATAAAAAGACGGGCAGCCTATCACATTTATATTCTTTATATCAAGATTATTTAGAATTTCTTCTGTGAAATGCCCTCTGATTCCTATTTCTATGCAATTGTCTGACAGAAATTTTAAAAAATTAATTAACTCCGGGTTTAATTTTTTATGAAAATCTTTGTCATAATCGTCAAGTGAATTCATACCTAAGCCTGCTATTATTACAGGTTTATTTAATTTTTTAATAAAATTTATTATACTTAAATATGGCAACTGTAAATTATAAGATTCAATTATTCTTATTTGGTCTTGTAAAATTAAAAATACATGAGTACATTCGTTATTTATAAAATCAATATCTTTATCGGCATGAGTAAAGTCATATTCATAAATATTTTGTATATGATTAATATTAACCAGTCCGCCGAATAATTCTTTAATCAATGAATAGGTAATGTAAGAATTACCTATATTACCGGCAATAGAGCTGAAAAAATTTTCCTGCGAATAAATATCTTTTTCCTCAAGACAAATGTTGCTATTAATAAAAAATGGCTTAATATTCCTCATATTACTTCCAATTCAAAGTGTACTTTACCCTTATTAAGTATAGCAGAATTATTACCCATCTGTATATTAGCCACTTTTATAATATTCATTTTTTAATATCAGCAATTATTTAGTACTTTTCCTTTTGAATTTAAATTTAATACCTATAACCCTTAATACTTTGTGATTATCTTCATTTTTAACAGAGAATATTTTTTGAATAAAATTAATTTTTTTTAAATTAACTTTTTGTTCAGACTCTATAGTTTCTTCTTCAATTACGGGTAAATCCA
>Ga0153920_1000537_pt1 | contig 15855 bp, 18 predicted proteins | sample TSNJ004MetaG_FD_104713 | JGI IMG/M metagenome (GOLD analysis project Ga0153920, IMG submission 104713) | Attine ant fungus gardens microbial communities from New Jersey, USA - TSNJ004 MetaG | ecosystem: Host-associated > Fungi > Mycelium > Unclassified | place: USA: New Jersey, Brendon T. Byrne...
AGGTTATCCCACTGACAAATAGTGTGGTACCTCTTGGCAAAATCAAATTTTCTTTCTATACTTATTGAACCTTGGCATGGCTTTTGTCCAGAAATGGTAACAGAATCCGCCAACTATGCAGTTTTCTCTGGAGGAATATATTTTTTACAGCTAAAAAGCAGGCCGGAAGTTCCTTAACTGCTTAGTAAACGTTTAGTTTTCAGGGTTCAAAAAATCTAAAGACAATTAAACACATCTATAATCACACCTAAGACGCCGATTGCAAGGAGGACAACCCATGCAATCGGCATTTCCTAATTCCCTCTTGGGGAAATAGGAATGTCTTTTCCCTCAAAATCGTCCTTTAACTGCGCAACAAAATCCACAGCAAAGTTTATTCAATCATTCATGATGCTTAGAACGGGCGCAAAAACAATCCCTCTTGCTCAACTAATGCTCTTAGGATTCTAATTTTCTTTTGATTATGTTGAATACCATAAACTGATACCGAAAATTCATCACCACCACGTATTTCAATTTTTACAAATGGGGTTTCCGGGAAAAATACTCCAACCGAAGTCCTGCCCTGTGTAACAACAAATTGTACAATGTTCACAATTTGTTGTAGCGGCAAACTTCTTAAATCCTGATAAGTCATAGTATGGTATTCAGTTCTGGGAGCATCTTCCGGAAATTCGGTGATGTAAATGATAGCATCGTAATAATGTATCATTTTAATAACAATTCTGCTGATTTTATCCGCAAATTCTTGCAAAAATGTTTCCAGAAAATAATCTTCCAGTTCGGAAAATCTATCATGATGAATTGGTTCTGGAAACAAATCAATTACATATCCTTCATCCGTCGATATACTATCCGCAAGTTTAAGCGCTTCATTTATATCCATAGATTATTTACCTAGCACCTTCCCATTTTCATCTAAAGAGGCTACTCTCTTTCCCTGCTTGTTTTTAAGTTTCCATTTACTTTTTTTATGCCCGGAAGTATCCTTATCTATTACCCAGCCACCCGATTCTTTATATGCAGTTTTCCCTTTTACGTCTTGCTTAAACTTCCCTAAGTCCACGACCCCATTGGAATCTTTAAGCCTGCTTGGAATCTTAGATTGAGCATCTTTAATTTCTTGCTGCGTGGAAAACCAAGAGACAACTTGTTTATACAGCCAACTTCCTGCAGCGACTACCGCGCCCCCAACAATAACAACTCCCGCAGCAGTAACAATAACTTGTCCAATACCTGGAATAAACCATGTGCCTGCAACAACTCCCACCATTCTCGTTGACGGTGCAGGAACTTCTTCTGCGTTTTCAAGAAGATTCATAAAATCTTCTTGCGTATAGAATGTTCCATTAATATGCACACCATCATCTGTAACAATCACGGAAGAAAATTCGCTTGAGGTCGCTGTTGCCTCCAAGTGATTGCCCTCATTACCGTTGACAGGGGGTGCGCTTGCGAAGCAATTTATGCTTCCCCCCGATACCAACGCAACAACCAATACCATAGATGCGATTTTTTAAAGTTCTTCATATTTCTCCTCCTTTTTAATTTGGCGCACTTGCAAACGCACCTATCCGTGCTGTGCTGTATAGCAAATGCATATAATGTATTTGATACAGTAATATTAAAACATAAATTTATAAATATATCAATAATTATTCGATATTTTTTATATTTAAATTTTTATTATTACTGATATGTTAATAAATTACTGACACACTATATTTACAACCAACACGCCACCTAAGGAAAGTGGCCGCGAAATGCCAAATCAAAAAGCCTTTTTTGACAAAACATTTCTATTAGAAACAAAACATTTTGTACTATCATAGCTGTTTAACAATGCAACAACAATATCACTTATCCTCCATGCCATTTTTCAAATCCTCTAATAGTTGTTTTGTTTTATTTAGTTGTTGTTCGTCTAATTCTTTTATTCCACAGAATGCTGCAATTAACTGTTCTAACGAGTTAAAACCCATAGTTTTCTTAAGATTTTGGCGAAGTGATGCCTTGTTATATCAGACTGGGATATGATTGGTGTATAAATATGATGTCTACCGTTTTGAATCTTTTTCGCATAACCTTTTTCAGAGATTTTATAAAGGTTTGTACTGATTGTTCCACGTGGCCCAAGAGAGGAAGGCTTAGTTTCACCATTTTCCCATCTGCGCAAAGCACGTTCACCATTACGTCCAAGTCCTAATGCATCAGAAAACTCTTTTTGCGTATTTTGGTGATGTATGATAGAATCGAGGGAAGAAAGTAGGTGAAAGTATGGCTACAATTGAGCAAGTTAAGGCATTAATGAGAATGCATTTTGAAGGTGATGATGAAAAATTTAAGTCCATATCACTCCAAATCGCAGCTCATGAGGCCAAGATAGGACATACTGCCAGTGCAAAAGAGATAAAAGATATAGTCCAAAATCCGAAGTATATTTCAAAACAGAAGCTAATTAAGTTTTCTGGTAAATATGATGCTTTAGAACAAAAAGCGACTTTTGAGAATATTAAAGATCTGGTATTAACAGAGGCATTAGAATTAAGGGTAAGAAGAATTATTACAGAATATCAAAAAAAGGAGCTTCTGAGAAAAAACGGATTAAAGAACAGAAGTAAAATCTTGCTTACAGGAGAACCAGGAACAGGTAAAACAATGACAGCTTCTGTATTGGCATCCGAATTGGGACTTCCATTGTACGTTATTCAAATAGATAAACTGGTAACAAAATACATGGGGGAAACAAGCGTAAAGTTGCGGCAGATATTTGAGTGCATAGAGGAAATTCAAGGAGTATATTTATTTGATGAGTTTGATGCAATTGGATCTGATAGAACGTTAGATAATGATGTAGGTGAGATGCGACGAATATTAAACTCCTTTCTGCAATATTTGGAGAATGACGAATCGTATAGCATCATAGTGGCGGCAACTAATAATCCTAAACTTTTGGATAAAGCATTATTCCGCAGATTTGATGATGTTTTGGAATATGAGTTACCAGATATAACACAGATTGAAATGTTATTCCAGAAGAAACTGGATGGATTGGCATTAAAAGAGGTTTTTGGTAATCAGGTATATGAATGTGCAAAAGGACTAAACCATGCCGATATTATAAAAGCATGTGAAGAGGCAATTAAATATTCTTTACTTAATGATGAAGGAATTAGCCAAACTGTTATTATGTCATATATCCAGGACCGGAAAAGCTTGTATAAGTTTAAGGAGGCTTAACACTGCATGGATAGAAGACTAGATAATATTTTTATAGTAGAAAAGGGACAAGGGTTAAATTATACACCACCAGGAAATCGAGGTGGTACTAAAAATTATCCGCCGAGAGATAGTAGAATGCTGCATGGAGAACAAGTGAAACGCCAGTTTGAAATCGCATGGAAAGAGGCAAAAACATGCGAGGATCGACTGGCTGTTTCTGCGTCTACGAGAGGTGGGGTATACCTTCAGATAAAGAGATAAGTAGGATATGATCTCTTGACTAAAAGCCTTGAGGATACTCGCCAAGGAGTACTTATTGGGCATAAATTTAACTTTCACTAACTTTCATTTTTAGATAACAAGGCAAAGAATGGTTGGTGAAAGGAAAATTAGGTGCCGTTTCTTTGTAAGATATACCCAAAGGCAGATGCTTCAAAAGCCTGATTTTAAAGACTTTTTGGCATTAAAAAGTATGGAAATGGCTATATGTCTATAAGAATTTTCCTGATGGAATTAAGTTTGGCAGTATAATTTAACTTTCGGCTTTGAAATGTTATTAATGTTGAGACGGACGGCACTGCCTATGCTGTGGCGGAAATGCTGTTAAGTAGCATCGCCACCATTGTGGATAATGGTGGCGTGGTATTGAGGGAATGTGCATGCGCGGGGTAATGTCGGAGTCCATTACATCAGAACCGCACCTTTTTAGAGTAATGGAAAGGGCACCCGCTAGTGAATTCTTCGGTATACTGCCATGCACCGTATACGGTCATGGACGAAGATATGCAAGTAGCCCACCTGATCAGAGAATATGATGTGCTGATGCAGATGCATTTGTCAGAGATGGTTTCAGTGTTCGGAGTTTCCGAACCTGCTCAAGTAATCAAAGTGAGGAGTGGAAATGATAAAACTATTAAGCAGATAGAATCCGGAATGCTTGACGAAGCTGATTTACTGAAACTTGTGACAAGTAATGATTTTGATATAGCTCTTGCTGTAGCGGAAAGTGAATATGCGACTGCTCCCATATAGTTGAATTCTTTTTTATCTGGGATTTATTGTTTTATTACCGATTATCTCGTCGTACAGACGAGATAATCTTTCTTCTTGGACAGTTTTTTTTAATTCGCACTCCCAAACAACAATCACATGCCAGCCATCCTTTTCAAGTGCGTCGATATTCTCAGCATCGCGCTGACGATTACGTTCAAGTTTAGGTTGCCAGTAGTCTAATCGCGACTTTGGCATTACAAATCCCGGACACCCCTCGTGACTATGCCAAAAGCACCCATTTACAAAAATCGCTGTGCGGTATTTCGGAAAGAGTGCGTCCGGTTTACCAGGAAACCGTTTGTCATTTTTCCGATACCTAAGCCCTCGTGAAAACAAGTATTTTCTCACAATTTCCTCCGGCTTAGTATTGCTGCTCCTTATACGAGACATATTATAACTCCGAACTTGTGCAGAGTGATTATCAGCCATCAATACAGCCTCCTGATTATATGCAGTAATAAACGTCTGTTCCCGGCAGTTTAATGTTAGGTATCCATATTTTCCGCCCATCCCAGCCTTTGCTTCCGGTAACCTTGTACATAGTCAGAACAGGCAAGTCTGTAACTGCTTTTCCGATTGCACGGTCGTTTGGTGAAAGTAACGTACCTGTTCCCTTTCCAATATCTCTGTTACGGCGGACAATCAGCTTGCCTTGAGCACCTGGTTTTTCAGACAGAAGTGTTTGAATAATGCCTATGAAATTTTTGGGCTTCCAATCATCGGAATCTGAAATAATGTTTTCGAGAATATTCACAAAGATATTCAAATTAACCGAATATGTATCTTCTCCAAAAGGGGTAAGCATTTCGTCAAGTGCCTCAATGCTCTTATTGTTAGGGGCAAATGGGAAGTAATCAACACCGCCCGTGAATGTCATAACAACTTCGTTGTCGAGAATGTTCTTTCGGGTTGGGCGCAGCTTTTCGGGATAGTGAATATTCACATCTTCCGGGCGACCTCGTTCTATCTGTGAAATAATGCTGTCATTAGTTGCGTTAATGTCAGAAAACAGCTTGTAAAGTATTGGCGGAATAAACACGCGCATAAGCGAAATTTCACGGTCATAACCGAACATTCTTGCATGCTGCCACATTGTATCTGCCTGCGGATTTTTTGAAACACGGCAGTAATACGTTGTCTGTAGTTTGGGAAAAGTTATTCCGCGCCCAAGACTGTTTCCGCCGATAATTACGTTAATGCCGGTTGCGTATTTGACATTCTCAGTAAATGCAGTTTTAGAGTTCAAAATAATTAAGTTGACACCATCGTTTTCAAGAATTTCGGCAATCTTCGCCATAATTTCATCAAACGGACGTATAGAGGGTTTGGTTGTTGCGAGGTCATCATATACATCTTTGAACGCACTATTGATTTCTTCCTCGTCAATCGAACCCGCAATTTCATTTAGGTAAGCAGCTATCTTATCGGCAAATTTACTGTGCTGAGATGTTTTCATGCTTGGATGAATAAGAAAGTTACTCACCTTTCCGCCGTTAAGATAAATGTCAGCAGAAGAAACGAGATGATAGCACAGAGCTTTTAAAAGTCCGTTTTCTGCAATTTCGTCATCTTTCAGCAAGTCACCTGCTTCCTCATTATCAGTCAAAATAACATAAGGCGACTTATCAGCAGAGAACAAACTGTTACCGCCGATGTAGCCTTTTCCGGGTGCGAAATAATGTGTAAAGTACGGACGCCGTCCGCTTTGGTTGGATTGTAGCAATACTGCTTGCGGAGTACCTGTAACTTGCAAATATATACTGCTGGAGGACGTTTTCTCAATATCACCTAATTTGCTGAAAATAGTGCTTTTGCGTTTGCGGTTAATGAGTGTATTCAGGCTTGCGGCATCAGCCTCATCATCAATAATAAAGAGCGCATTTCCCTCGCAATAATGGGAAGATGAAAGGTTATTCTTCCACCGTTTGAGTACGTTGCCGTTTTTTTTCAGAACGATAATAGCGGGCTTTCTCATTTGATTTGCGTTAAATGCATATTCGTCCGTTTCACCGCACACGCAGAAGTCCGGCAAATCATTGCGGACACGGAAAAGTGTTTGCTGCTGGAGCAGAGTATTGTCAGTAGTAAGGAGTAGAAAAATATTGAACCCTTCGTCAGCGGCAGAACAAATAAGCCCAAAAAGATGACTGGTTTTTCCGCTCTGGACGTTGCCTAACAACAGACTTACAACGTGTTCTTTATACGAAAACGGAGCAATATATATGGGGGTTATCTTATAAGCCGTGGCTTGCACAGCCTCAGCGAGAGAACTGTTTCCTGTTGCTTTTATATGTTCGATATAATTGTCAAGATATTTCATTAGCGCACCTCGAAATCAAGATACCACAAATTAGGCGTGGTTGTTTTAGTCAGCGTGAAGTTATCCCTGCCGTAACGCCTAAAAGTATCCGGTGTAACAGGTTGACCGACTTCAAGTGCACCATCGTTTTCTAAACGTCCTTTAATCCATTTTCCAAGAATTTTCAAGTCATTTTCAGAGCGGAAATTCTTACTGAAATCTCCACTGACTTTACAGGAAAATTTCCAACCGTCATCGGTAATAACATCGAATACTGCTGACGAAGTATCTTTCTGCGGATAGCCTTTCATTGACGTGATAGTTTTCGGGACAATTAACTCTGCTTCATACCAATGGCGTGGCTGAACTACGCCCTTTTGAGCGACAAGTCTGCCTTTGCCGAAAAATACGTTCAAATTACTGCTAGGCGGTACTTTTCCTTTCTTGACAAGCGGTATATCAAACGTTGTTTGAGTAAGCGACGAAATGACATCAGCAAGCCTATCTTGAGATATCTTTTCAACATTTTCGTGGTCTTCAAGCAGTGTGTTTTGTTCTTTAAACTCTGTTATTCCGCAATCCGCAATGTTATCTGTTGCTTTTTCGGAAAGCTGCTCTATAAATTCACGCATTCGTGCAGCATATTCCAATTCTCTGATTAAGGCAGATGCTTCATAAGTCCGTGTACGGCTTTCAACAATACTGCTAAGATTATTTGACCCGATTATCCCTGCAAATGCCCCGTTTTGGTTTGAGTACGAATACAGCTTGCCGTGGAATCGGAATGGCAGTACGAGGCGCACTTCACCTCTGTTTTCACTGCGCAAAAAGTCATTCAGTTCAATTGCTGCATTGTATTCAAGTTTCGTAAATTTATCCCAACGGTGCATACCAATAATAAGGTTCACCGTTTCAATATTCGAGTTAAAAGATACTGTCTGTTTCAGTTCTGCGAGTGAGTCCGCCGTTATGTAGCCGACCGCTATATCAAGGCGTGTTGCCTCGTGAATAAGCGAATAAAAAGTATCGGAAAAAGTAGGATTGTCGGTCTTAACTGGCGGAAGCTTTGAATATAGAAACTCCACTGTGTGCCCTCCCATTAGTCCATTTCAGCAGTCACATAGTCTAACCGCTCTTTTACGGACATATTTTTCAACTTATTTAGTTCTTCGGTTAAGTTGATGTGTTCATATTCTCCCTTAAAAAGAGGCATTAACCGACGTGCAAGAGAGCGAACTCCTTCCGGCGGTACTGCATTCCCTATTTGCCGTCTGGCTTCCGTAATGTTTCCTGCAAAAATAAAGTCATCGGGAAATGATTGCAGTCTTGCCCTTTCCCTATTAGTAAGAGGGCGGGGTTCAGGATAATGGTAGCCCCAAGTTCCGCCTCCGCCAGCGGCGATAATCGTCTTAGCGGGTTCATTGCGGTGAATACGGCGGTAGACGTGACTAATCATACCCTTTACGTACAAAGGGCTGTCTTTCGGGATGTCGGTAAAGTTACCGCCCTCCGGTATCATGTCGAGCATACGCCGTGTTTTATCAGCACTGTTAATGTGCTCATTATTATAAGGGACTTCTAATGCCCCCTCTATCGCTTGTCCGGCGGTGCGGTACGGATTAGCTCTGCCCTCTCCGTATGTCGGTAAAGGATGCTTAAAATTAAATCCCGTATCCGAACGTATACCGACTATTAGCAGCCGTTCACGAAACTGCGGAACACCATAATGGGCAAAATTATACAAATGAGGTTTTACTACATATCCTGGTTCGATGGCCTCAAAATCATTGATGATAGTTTCAATAGCCTTGCGCTTGTTAGCTGTCAATAATCCTTTTACATTTTCCGCTACAAACGCTTTCGGCTTTTTAGCATCAACGAACTCCAAGAAGTGTCTGTATAATCCGCCACGAGTACCGTTAAGTCCCGGCTGTTTCCATATTACAGAAAAATCCTGACAGGGAAAACCACCAAGCACAAGGTCACATTCCGGAATATCTGCATCGGTATATGGATTTATTTTAGTTATATCACCTTGCCTGATGATATTTTCTCCAAAGTAATTGCTAAATGACTGTACCGCCCACTCGGATATATCATTTGCCCATACAGTATTATAGCCCTCAAGATGAAAGCCTAAGTCAAGTCCGCCGCAGCCGGAAAAAATAGATACTACTTGGGGTTTATTCAATACATTTTTGTTATTCTTCATAAGGCATTCTCCTCAGTTGTTTAGGACGGGTATCGCTGCTCTGTGAGGCGAGCGATAATAGTTCGTTTATATCGCAGGCAAACAATTTACACAATCTTACAATAGTGTCAAAATCAATTCTTGTTGCCTTATCATTATATAGACATGAAACAGTATCACGCGAACGGCCAGTACGTTCGTGAACATCCTGAGTGGCATAGGACGTTTTCCCGCTAGTGTCGAAAGATTACTCTCCAAATGCACTGCACGACGCGCATCAACAAATACTTGGTTCATTATAGCATACTTCATGCGCGATAACAATATGGAAGTTATCTTTCAGGATAACCTCACAACATCTGGGTTTTTACTGTAAGGTTATGTATTGATAAATATAATACCGGCGGAATTGAATCTGCTCTGCTTGACAACAAAGAACATGGTCGTAAAGCGGAGATCACAGATTTTGATATCACATGAGTTATAAACAAGGCCTGTCAAAAACCAAAAGACTTTGGGTACTCCAGTTTCGCTAAAGCGAGCCTGGATACAGTCCTCATCAAATAATCTGAGGTGGATTAAATTGAGATAGATTTAATGAAGAAATGTAGAGTGGCTGCATGATAGTATTAGTGTGTAATTTGTGTGGTTAATAAGTATACTGGAGTAATAATAATCATGTTATTGTAGATTTTCATTTGCAACGGTAATTGGGGCGGAAAATTGGCAAAAAGTAGTACTTTTTCTGGAATTATAACGATTTCGGGATTATCGTTGCGCGATTGCGCAGTTATAATATTGATTGCGATTAGACTATTGTTCATGGCATTACCCTTCCTAGCCACTCTACATTGAGAGTATATCAGACTAAATATTATTTGTAAATAGAAAATAATGAGAAGGGTGTAGATGCTTTTTATTGGTTTAATTGTTAAGACTGCTGCTATTCTTGCCGTGAGCGGTATCGCATATGGTATCAAGCCAATCTTTGAAATTTATGGTATCACCGTCATTATATATTTCTTAGATAAAATGATGGCAGGTTGTATATCCCGTGGGTTAAAAGAATGTACAAATTATTTTTTATACGTGGATATGGCAGCTTCTTATCTGTAAGCCCAAGCAAATAATCTATGCTTGTCTTATAAAATCTTGCTAACTCGGCAACACATTGAACCGGTATGTTTCTTGATGCGTTAGTATATGGAGGGGATGGTGCACTTCTATATTTGTAATGTAACGGATAGCAGCGTATCATATACCATTGAGATGGCCGCTCCTCAGTACACCCAAAGCGTCTATGACCCGGAGAGAATTGAATATAACTACTATAGATATAGGCGAAATTTTCTTGCCTAATGAAGAGTATTATGGCAAACTAATTCCCTTTTCTGCTGATGATTATCTTCAGTTGACACGCGTTGATTTTCCTGGGGAAGTTTCTCGGAATGGCAATTTGGTGATGTCAGACCTGAATACTATGAAAAACGATTTGGATTTATCAGATGGTATTAATACAAGTGTCGGTGACATTATCTCAATTTATGGCGTGTTCGCGCCAGTACAAAATGACCCGCGCGGCATAACATGGCATGAAGATAATAGTTTTACTGTTAATCTTAATAATCATATTGAGACGATTAGATATACATGGTCTTTGGGTTCCGCTAACATTGCTCATGAAAAACCAATTGGCGTTACAGAAATTATGATGATGGATGTAGCAGTAATTCTATTTTAGAATTTAAGAATGATTTTGAAATAATGGATTTTATGGTGGGACAGGAAATGACTGTCAGTCTAATTGCGGTGGATAGCGGTGGGAATGAAATCCCAGGAACAGAAGAGACATTTGTAATTTATGTGAATTGATTATAAGTTTCACCAAATGCCGGACTATAATGTCAAATCCGGCAGTGGATTCTTCCTTGATTGTTCCTTTTGGGCGGATCTGGAACACTGACCATTCTCCATGCAGAAGACAGGTCATCCATTAGGTCGCCATAGGTTATATTTTCCGATAGACCAGCCATTCTGGCTTTTAGGGTGATACGGCATGTTGCAATGGTCGAAATGATATTGATAATTTCCGAGCTTATCAGCGAAAAGGAGCCCTGAACATTTGTTTTGTCTAGCGTGAGTCTATGCATTATAAAATCAAAAGCTCTGAAATCCTTATAAACAAAGGATTTCGCAGCTTTTTATCACTAAAAATATGCAGCTTTATAAAAAAACAAATTTTAAAAGCACATGTATACCAGATATGGAATATTTATAGATAATGCAATTATCTATAGAGGTGAGCGGTTGCAGCCAATAAAAAGCACGGAGCTGATGCCAGTGCTATGGGCTACACAATAGTAGAGATGGCGAAAGCTGCTTGTTCATAATATCTCATCATATCTTGATAAGCCGGTAGACTGCTTTTTAGTTCCCCACAGCCAGCTTTGTTTGAGGCGTCTCCTAGCATTTGTTCATGAATAAAATGCAGTTCTGTCTCACTCATTGTTTCTTTCAATCCTAAAAGCATCCTGTCATTAAAATCATTTGGATCATATATTCCGTCATCATCAATTAGGATTGTGCCACCAACGGCACAGATTTCGGTAAGCTTAACCTAGTCACCAAAACTCCTTGACAAACAGGAGCATTCAAAGATGGTAATTGCACCGACATTTCCTTTCCCTACACCAGACAACATCAGCCTGAAACCGTCCCTTGATGAGGTTTCAGCTTCTAACTGGCCAAGATCGCAACCAATCACTTCAATCGTATCATTTCTTCTTTATGTTCACATAATTCAAAATGTAGTAGTTTTTGACAAATTGGGCATAAACAAACAATATTTGCGTATACATCAAGACTGTTTTTGAATCAGCTTTGCATTTTCATAGGTATACATGATGCCATTCAATAAAGGGGTGATAAGTACTTGCTGAAATGAACGTTTGGTGCTGTGTATTAATCCCGCATAGGTATTCGGTTGATTCAATTATATGAATTTTTAATATAGCTGAACGTTTGAATTATTTAGTGGTATGTAACGTCTGTTCGCTTCGGGGAACTATAATATCCATGAGAGGAATACGGTCTTGGATTGAGGCGAAATTTTCATCAGATGCGAAACGACAATAATTATTTAACCCTGCACTGTACATTCGATGACCACATTCATCTTTATCTACAAAAACTGGATCATGATATAAGTCTTCTTTGATTATTTGTAAGTCGCTTAAGTCTGTGATTTCATAGACAGTAGTTCTGATTTTTTGCTTTTGTGCTAAATGTGAAGATATGACACTAGAGCACTTAAACAATGTGTTATTGTTGATAAAGAATAAATAAATATACTACTATATTTTTGGGTTTAAGTTTGATATAATCAAAAAGTAGAGTCTAGTAACGAAATAACGAAGTGCCAATGTAGGAAAAAAGAGGTTATTTGTATTATTCAGATATTACCTTATCGTGATAAAAATCAAAGCGTAAGAGTATTAGGACATTTAATAATTAAAAGTAAAAGGAGATTTATATGGAGAAGTTATTTACAATTGAAGGAGAAGATGATTTTCAGATAGGACTAGATTTATTGAATTCATCTATACAGTGGAATCATAGAAAAGCACTTCAAGCATTTTGTAGGGCGGCTGAAAAGGGGCATACCGAGGCGATATTTCAAGTAGGATTAATGTACTTAATTGGGGGGCCTCAGATAGATCGTAATGTTGAGAAAGCAGTTGAGTGCTTGAAAATATCTGCGGAAAGGGATTTAGCTATAGCAAAATATGGGTTAGCACAATGTTATCTTTATGGCGTTGGAGTTGATAAGGACGAAAAAAAGGCAATTATTTTATTTGAAGAATCATTTAAGCAAGGGTGTTTCAATGCGGCAGATAGCTTGAGTGATATATATCGATATGGCATCGGTATTCCAAGTGATTTACAGAAAGCTAAAGAGTACAATTTATATGCAAGGCAAGCTCAAATTCCTAATGCAGATTTTAAGTTTATTGGCCTATTGACAGGAATATAATTAAATAATCATTTATAAAGTGCTTATTTCATTAATAGTTTACCAAATAAGTTAGAGTAATTCTATTACCTCGTTATTCTGATTGCCATATCTGTTTCACGTTTCCTTTCCGTTTTGGAGGAAGAAGTGCTTTTTACTGCAAGAGGAAAGGATGAACAGCCATCACGGACAATCGTTGTCACTCCGGAAGAATTCATTCGGTGTTTCCTGCTTCATGTGCCCCCACAGGGATTCCAGAAGATCTGTTATTACGGGTATCTGGATAATTGCTCAAGGAAAAATAATCTCTCACTATGGGACATCCGAAAGTAAACGTCAAATCATCCACCGGGTCTATTAAACTGCGCCGCATTTCAGCGGCGCAGTTTAATAGACCCGGTGCAACAAGTTCATTCGCCTCTAGGGTAGCGCGAATCCAGTTTTGCTGTCTCAATATTTCCATTTTTGTCAATGAATGTATATGCGCTCACTTAGAACCATCTGCACGGTCAAACTGTGCCACCATGACGGCCAAATAGAGTCACATTAATGGTTGGCTGAGCCATCCGGCGTCATACCTCGCTGCAGGAGTAGATTAGCTGTAAAATCATCTTACCATCCACAGGGTTTAGGCACAGAGATAATTTTTGATCGGATCATTCATAACAAATATAACATCTTAACTGGATTCGTAAGATGTGAAGTAAACGACTCCAAGATACTTGATCGAGAACCGATGGAGGCAATTACTCCAAGTTGTCTCTATTTTAGTATAAAATCAGCAATAGTGGGAACGGTAGGTTATTCATCGCTTACCCGGAATCTACAAAAAATGCCGATATCGGCATTTTCATTTGACGCTTACTACGTAACTGATCCAGAATTATGTACTTTTTCTTAACAACTCTTCTTAAAATTTAGAGCGCAAATGTCAATTTCATCTTTTGAAATAATTGGAATTTTGTTATATTTTGAAGCAAAATAATCATAAAGGGTTTTCTTTTTTGACGCGTTCCAATTAATTTCAAGAGAAAAATCATTAACTAAAAATTCAACCAAATTATAAGCATTAGGATATGGTTGGATCAGCTGGGGATTGAAGCAAAGTTTTACCGTGGGGATGCCAAACTGCAGCTCCAGAAGGAAGTGAAGATCATCCGCGGTGTGCAGAAAAAGAAAGTCGTAGCCATTTTAGATGAAGCTCATTTATTGGAAAAAGATTATGCCGACAATAAAGTAAAGCCGACATTATCCAGAATTGATTTAGATATCGACACTTCCAAGATTTTTTATCGGTATTTCTTTTACTTTAATCCATAAAGTCTTTTGATTATTTCATCATCATTAGCATACTTAAATTTCTCTTTATCACGAAAGACAGAATCCTCTTTTTGCGATATTTTTTCTATAGCTTCCCGTTTCATTTCAGTCGTTGCCCTGGCATAAATCAGAGTTGTGTCTAATTGAGAATGCCCCAGCCACTGCGTTATCAATTCTAATGGCATGCCTGCCATATATAAATGCATCGATCGGGAATGACGGAAGAAACCCAAAAGTTTAGATTTATTCCGGCGTACCAGAGCCTCCGGATGGTATAGAGATGGTGTCCCGATAGAGACGATTGCTGTGATACTTGGCCACTCTGATACAAAACCACCCGAAAATCGTATGCCCGACCTTCCGTAGAAATGCTTCGCAAGGAAATGGCAAAGGGAAATCCACCAGTAGAAATACTCGGTGCCTGACCCTATGAACATTCTGTGAACAAAATACGTTTAAACATAATAATACCGAATTTGGTGACAGGAACCATTGTGCATATACAAATGTGATCCGTGAGTTTGGCTTTTGATTAAAGTGGGAGGCATCCTCTTTCTATGAACATCTTGTTCAAGAAAGCTTATTCGGCTAGGCCGTGAATGGCAACTTAAAATGAGATTCCGGTAATCCTAGTTATGATGCTTAAAATGGCTTGCGAAGCAACACCAGATAGCACGTTATTAAAAAACGAATCTTTATTATTTTTTATAAACTCGGTAAGCCCATTCTTATCCTTATTGTGTGCATAAAAAGCTGCCTTGCAAGACAGATGATTTGGTATTGTGTTTTTTGAATTATCATTTATTATGCATTTTAAGAATAATAAAAGTTCATCCCAATCATTAGCGGTTATTTCATTATAAGTTTCATTATTATCACCTTTGGTGATTGTACTATAATTTGCTTCTATCATATCGCCATCCACATTATTTGTGGTGCCACCAATATTCGGATAATTAACAGTGCATTTTTCGAAGTTAATTTTGTATGTTGATTTTTCGTTTTTAAATGAATTTGTCAAAGCCTTACATGCCTCCTCTAAAAATGTAACATTATGACTTGAAAAATACAATTGCGTACCAGAATTTAATTCTATTATCAAAAATTTTACATTACTTGTATTGTAATTGTAAATCATAAATATCCAGATAGCACATATTCCTATAAGAAATACTCCAGCAGCCTTCATAATATCCTCATCGAAATAAAAACATAGTAATCCAATTATACCACATAAAAAAGCTGTCGGCGGATATTTTTTATGTGGTATAGGAGATACTTTTATTTGAGAAACATTACTTAGTTGTATTGCACAATCACTAAATGTCAAGACATTATCTTTTATATCCAACACTTCATTCTCATAGCTCTTTTCAGAAAATCCACCCATTTTATTCACCCTTTTTTAAAGTTAGTTCAGGACTGTTTATTGAATCAAAAACCTCACTTGAGAATTATACCATAATTTAACATATATGAAAATTATTAAATTACATTAAAATGAAGGAGCATCGTCATTTTTGCCTTTGCCCATCTATCATTGCATTGATCCGCTCCCGATCCGGGTTCAGGTAAATGATGATATTGAGTCAATACCGGTCGATTATACCTATACACCGGAAATTGGGGCTAATTTGGTTCCTTTATTAGGACTTGCACCCGATGCGGCAAATCAGGTTCTTGTGACCATACCCGGAGTGGGAACTGCCACAACGGCTATATTGACTGGCCCGCTGCCCCCAACGGATGCTGAATCAA
>Ga0153920_1000539_pt1 | contig 15818 bp, 14 predicted proteins | sample TSNJ004MetaG_FD_104713 | JGI IMG/M metagenome (GOLD analysis project Ga0153920, IMG submission 104713) | Attine ant fungus gardens microbial communities from New Jersey, USA - TSNJ004 MetaG | ecosystem: Host-associated > Fungi > Mycelium > Unclassified | place: USA: New Jersey, Brendon T. Byrne...
CTTCCATCCTTCCACTGAAAACTTGAGGTCTTGCAACCTCCACTCTGCTCCCTTGCTGTTGGAGGAGCATGGTATTGACCTGCTGCTGCAGGGTTGCAATCATGGCGAGGAGTTGCTCCTTTCTGGTTTGGGAGGGGGTGGGTGCTGAAGAGTGTTCCCCCTGTTGCTGTTGTTGTTGGCGAGACATTGGTGATGGTAATGGTGATGTTGATGTTGATGTTTCCTTGTAGAAGAACAAGCGGTCTTCTTTGTCTGTACTTATGGCTGACTACCGACTAAGAAGGGTAAAATAATACTATCCCTAAGAAGGCAATCTCTAAGCTAGGCAGGCCTTTAAGAGATTTTCCATCGTTCCCCTGTGTAGACTGATCACAATGGATTGGTAGCATGGAGCTGATAGCAAAGAACTAATTATGAGCCCACTCGATATAGAGGTCAGATCTCAGGCAGAGACATGAGCTTTGTCCAGGCCATCTATCCACTATCCCTAACTGACAGTGAAGTCCCCTTTACAGCTAGGGCCCACTATCCAAGAGGCTTGAGAGCACTGTGCTCCCTAGCAAGGAAGGGTGTAGAGTAAGTGTAGTGGGGAAAATCACTTGTGGGGCCAGTATGAAGCCAACTGCACCTTTAAGTGATTTTGAGCAGGGTTTGAGGTGAACAGTGCTTGAATGTGGTATCGAGTTCTTATGTTATCAATGGACAGTGAATGTTCTTAGCGATCACCCTAGGTAGATGTTCAAGAAGAACTCAATAAAGTTCCCATTCAATTGTAGTATACTACTTATACACCTCCTGTGTTTACTTCTATTTATAAACTCCTGCACATCTCTTTTTAGTTGTTTCATTTCACACATCTGCCGATTTCCTAGTTAAAAGAAAAGAAAAAGAAAAAGAAAATAAATGATGACTTAGCCATTTTGGCCATGTCATGATACCACCTCTCTCTCAAGATTCCTCATCCTGAGGATTTTTACAATTCATAGTAAGGGTCACAGATGTTCCCCATTTCATTGTTATCTTTCTCTGTCCACTCCCTAAGTCCTGAACCTTCCTGTTCAATTTCTTCTTTTTCTTCCTTTATTGTTTCTATAGTTCTTCACCCTCTTGTCCTTTCTCCTTTCCATTGTACCCAATTTCTTTCTAACCTTGCCCAGTATTCTTTGTCATACCTTTTATCTAACCATCCAAATAACTTTCTTGCTATGAACTATCCTGGCAATTCTCCTCTTTTAAATGTCCCTTTCTCTTTTTCTTGTTTCCTTACATCCTCCATATCTCGTCAATATTCCTTCTTGTATTCTTCAATTGCCTCTCTTGCATTTTCTAGGTTTTCCCTCCCTTCCTAGGTATCTGATTCTACTGTGAATCCTTTTCATCATACCAGGTACTTGTCTTTTTCTTGTATCCTCTGTTTATTCAGAATTCTTTCCACTTTCCACTCCTTTTCTCTCTCAATTACTACTAGAGCTGGTTGCTTCTTTCTCTGTCCCTCTACCTGCCCTACATATCTTTGTATTCTACTAATGTTAACTACTGAGTGTATTTTTACTATACTAGGTAGTTCTAATTCTACTGCATTCGATAATACAATCTTCTTTATCCTATAAGGGCCTACAAACCTCTCCATCAACTTTTCTGTTCTTCTACCAGCCATCTGATATTTCAGATCCTTAGTACTTAGCATTACAAAGTCTCCTACTTTATACTTGTTGACTTCTCCTCTCTTCCTATCTGTATATTTCTTCATCTCCTCTTGTGCTTTTCCCAGTGCTACTTTTGCTTCTTCCTGGATCTCTTTTATTTTTGTCACAAATTTCTCCACTCCTTCATATTTTCCCTTTCTTCTCATCTTGAACCCTATTCTAGGATCTTGTCTATAATTTGCCTTGAAAGGCAATACTTTAGTACTTGAGTATGCTTTTTTATTGTAGGTGAACTCTGCCGTTCCTAACCAGTCAGGCCACTGCTCCTGTCTGTGGTCAATAAACATCCTTAAGTACTATTCTAGTTCTTGGTTAACCCTCTCCGTCTGTCTATCAGTTTGAAGGTGGAATACTGTCAACAATTTACTCTCAATCTTCAACATCCTATTCAACTCCCTCATTATTCCTGCTGCAAACTGTGGTCCTCTATCTGATATGATGCTTTCAGGTAGACCATGTAACTTCTACACATTGTCCCTAAACAGCTTAGCTAGTCCTTCTGCTGTCATTTTCTCTGTAGTTGGTATAAAGTGAACCATTTTTGTTAACCAGTCCACTACTACTAAGATAGCATTGTATCCTTGAGCTAAAGGCAGTTTAGTAATAAAGTCTGCTGATATATGCATCCAAGGTTTTTCTAGAATTGAGTTTGGCATCAGTTTGCCTGCTGGCTGTTCTATGCAGTTTTTATTCCTCTGGCAAGAGTCACAACCTTCCACATATTGCTTTATTTCCTTTGTTACTTCTGGCCACTAGAAATTTCTTGTGACCAGCCCCACCATCTTTTACTGTCCTCCATGTCCTCCTACAGGTGTATCATAATGTAGCCTGATTATTTCTGCTCTAAGCGCCTCATCCTTGGATACATACACCTTCCCTTCTTTATATATTACACTGTCTATGTCCCTCTACTCTTTGTCCCTTAGGACTTTTACTCCTGTTTGTTTCATCTCTTCTACTGCTTTAACTACTTCGTCATCCCTTACTCTTGACTGCCTTATCTTCTCCAATAGATCTACTCCCTCTACTATTACTTCCACCTTCTCTGTCCTTCTATTTTCTAACTATTCTTTCTTTACCAACATCTTGTCCTCATTATCTCTTTCCACTCCAACCTCCTAGTCTGGCCTCCTGCTCAGGCTGTCTGCCTTTCCCATCTTTGTTCCAGGAACATGTTTTAGCACAAAGTCAAATCTTGATAGGTACAGTGCTCATCTAGCTTGTCATCTATTTAACTTTTGTACTTTCATAAAGTATTCAAGATTTTTATGATCTATCCAAATCTTGAATTTTACTACTGTTCCTTCTAGGAAATACCTCTATACCTCTAGATATCTGACTATTGCTAACATTTCCTTGTCATGTATCTCATAATTCCTTTCTGTATTACTTAGAGATTTTGAAATAAAAGCTACTGGTCTCCATAAGTCGTCAGAGAACTTCATTGAGAGCACTCCTCCAGTTGCATAATTTGAGGCATTTGTCTCTACCCTGAACTCTTTGTTTAAGTCTGGGGCTGCTAGTACTGGTCTCATTATGAAGGCCTTCTTGAGCTCGTTAAATGCAGCCTGTTCTTCTTCTCCCCACCTCCACTTCACATCCTTCCTAGTCAGCACATTCATTGGCCTAGCTACTCAAGCAAAGTCCTTAATAAACCTCCTGTAATAATTTGCAAGGCCTAAAAATTTCCTGATATCTTTCACACTTCTTGGTTCTGGCCAACTCAGTACTCTGTCCACCTTCCCTTTCTCTATCTCTATTCCACTGGGTCCTATGACTACATCCAGGAATCCAATCTTCCTTACTTTCCATGCACACTTTTCTGGCTTGATATACAAGTCGTTCTCTTCTAACCTTCTCAGGACCTCCTCTACTATCTTATCATGTCCCTCCTCTATTTCTGTCCCAACTAGCACATCATCCACAAATGCTACTACTTTTCCTTTGTTAATTATATCTCTCAGGATTTCATTTATTATTGCTTGGAATGTAGCTGGTGAATTTGTCATCCCAAAAAATATAACAGTTGGCTCAAAGAATCCAATATGTGTGGTGAATGCTCCCTTCCACTCATCCCCCTCCTTTATCCTCACATTGTTAAAGCCCCATTGTAAGTCTATTTTGGTAAATACTTTCTTACTCCCCATATTGTCAATTAGATCTGTAATTAGTGGCAGGGGGTAATTATTCTTTATGGTTTGTTCATTTAGACTACGATAGTCCATAACCATCCTCTTCTTTCCATCTTTCTTACCCACAAAGAAAACTGGTGACATCTGAGGGGACTTTGATGGTCTGATATACCCCTTTCTTAACTGGTCATCCACAAATTTCTGAACCTCCTCCCTCTCATCTTTGGAAAGAGGGTAGATTCTTCCTTTTTGTGGTTGAAATGTCTCCTTGAGATCTATGGCATGATCCCAGATTTTTCTTGTTGGCATTCTCTCTGACTCTGTTTTCCCAAACACCTTCCTCCACCTAAGGAATTTCTGCAGTACCATTTCCTTGATTTTCCTATGGTTCACCTTGACTTCTTCTTCCCTTCTCCAGTCTTCTTTATCATCCACTGCCTATCTCATGATCTTCTCTTCTTCCAATGTTGCTACTCTTTTTACTCTCTTTCTCACCTTTTCCTCCTTTAGCCTTGTATTCCTTCCATACAATGGTGGGCACCTCGTTATCTTGACTTCTCTGGTCTCCCAATTTATCTCTGGGTTGTGTGCTTGCAACCATGGCATCCCCAATATAACATCTGTTTTTTCTAGATCACACATATCCATTCTCATCCTTTCTACATGACCTTTGTAGTACACATTTGCTTCTACCTGATGGGTAATGGCTCCTACACTGTTATTGGTCCCATCAACATTCCTAACCATTATCGGTCTCTCCAATTTCTGCAGCCTAAATCTATATTTTGCTGCCATCTTCCAATCTATAAACATCCCCATTGCACTGCTATCTAGGAGCACTTTTACTGTTATGCCTTCATAGATATCTACCTTTTCTATTCCTATGTCTATCTATACTTCTCTCAGTATTTTGAATGTTCTCCTCACTTCTCTTGTTGTATCTTCTGCCTGTGCCTTGTCTTGCTATGCTTTTCCCTTTGTGGGGTGTACTGCTTCTTTTTCCTTTTTCCTTTGCTTTGGACATCCACACCACTTGGCTTCCTCTAATTTCCTTCCTCTGGGGACTCCTTGTTCTCTGTTGTTTTCCCTATGCATTCCTTTCCTTCCACACCACTTACATTCTATATAGGTCACTACAACTTCTTCTGTCATCTATCCTAACTCCAACAGCTGTGCATCTTCTGGCATATTCTCCACTCTACAGTGTTTCTGTGCCTTTTTCCACTTGGAATATACCAACCTCTCTCCCTGCTGTGCCTTTTGTGGCCTAGCCACACATGCTGCTTCTTTACTTCTCCTTTCCCTCTCCATCTTAATATTTGAACACTCCTACTTGTAGTATCCTATCCCCCAACATCTAAAACATTGTACCCCTTCCTCAACTGTCTCCTGCCTCCTTACTTTTGCTTTCTCCCTCACTCCACATTGCATTACTCTACTCACTATCACCTCAAATCTATTCTGGGGAACCAGTTTCTCTTTTGCTTCTTTCATATTCCTACAGTTATAGGCCAGGTGCCCAAACTTTCTACACCCCCAACATACTCTTCCTTTCCTTCCTTTTATCTCTGCCCTTAGCTTAGTGAGGGTGTGTTGTTGATTGAGCATCCTGCTCATGAGAGAGTTATATTGTTCCAGAGATATAGTGCTATGTCTCTGGAGAAGTCAAAATAGGAGTGATCTTACTAATGTTACATCTACTGGGGTACAAGATCTTCATCCAGCTAGACACCTACTGCCCTACTTACTACTGCCCTAATACTATGGTTATACTATCACCCCAAGAAGAGGATCTCTAACCTAAATGCCTTTCTAAAGATGCAGTGTTACTCCTCTGCATGTACAGCCTACAATGGAACTTTAGCACAAGGTTTATAGAGTGAAAGAAATACAAGTAAACTACTGAGCACCACTCAATTGTAAGGTCAGGTCTTAGACACAATACCTGAGCTTGGTACTGTGCTTCCACCATCAATCCCTAACTAATTGACAAGTCCCCTTAAGCCAAGGGCCTAGCTATGTATGGAGGTGACTAGTGATTGTGGTGACCACTGGTCAAGGGTTGAGATGGTTGTGAGAGTAAGAATGAGCAAGGTCCAAGGCAGATGGTGCTCTAGATATGAAATCAAGTTCTAGTATAAGGACTTAGACTGAGACGTCTTAGAACTACTCCTAGTCTGAGTTGACAAAGAGAACTCAATAGAGTTCCCATTCAATTGTAGTATACTACTTATACACCTCCTGTGTTTACTTCTATTTATAAACTCCTGCACATCTCTTTTTAGTTGTTTTATTTCACATGTCCGCCAATTTTCTAGTTAAAAGAAAAAAAAAGGAAAAGAAAATAAATAATGACTTAGCTATTTTGGCTATGTCATGACAAGTTCCTTATTGGATTCTACTAGATACTTATACAAATATTGGATGGTCTGTGCACCTGTCTCCTACAATCATATGATCCTTACTAATAACTATACATATCTTACATAATCCTTCCCACACTATTTATATCTTTCCCACATTGTATTCTTGGATATTTTCCATCAAGTTAATGAATGTATGAGAAATAGTTTTCTTCTTAAGAGTCATCTCATAACACTATAGCTACAGCATACCCAATATGATATCCATTTTTCCTAAGTTGCATATATTTATCTGCTGTTACTGATAGACAGTGAATGTCCTTAGTGATCATCCTAGGTAGATGTTCAAGAAGAACTCAATAGAGTTCTTTGTTAGATTAGACTACTACTTATACTACTTTACAGTGGCTGTGCTACTATTAGCTCATGATCACATGTCCTTCCAGAATGTTCTACAATCACCTGATCTTGTCATGTGATCTGATTACCTAAGTTTCCATGCTGTTTATATCTTAACCCCATTGTATGATTTGAGGTTTTAGATCAAGTGTTCAACTGCACAGGAAACTATTTCCATTTTTGGGGCTCTCATAACATTTGCATTCTTTTTATATGATTTTTGTAGTACATGTTTGCTTTCACTTGGTATGTTATTGCTTTTGCACTGTTATTCATGCCATTCACATTTCTCACTACCACTGGTCTTTCTAATTTCTGCAGCCTGAATCCATATTTAGCTGCCATCTTTCTATCCATAAACATTCCTGTTATGCCACTATCCAAGAGTGCCTTTACAGTTATACCTTCATGTATATCCACCTTTTCTACTCTAATGTTTAGCCATATCTCTCTTAATATTTTAAACATCCTCCTCAAGTCTCTTTGCTCACCCCTTTCTCTTACTGCACCTTTTGGACTTTCCATCTGTGTGCTGCTTTGCTACACTTTTGCCTCTGTGGGCCATGCTGCTACTCTTCAATTCCACTATTCTCTTTTTCTTCCTATCTTATATTCTGGGCATAAAATCTTTCTCCTTTCCTGTTCTGACACCTTTCTCATAATCACATCTCTTCTTCTACACTTTACACATTCCACTCTTGTCATTTCTCCTCTTTTTGCTTCTTCTTCTCTCCAATTTCATACTTCTTGGCACAAGTCATACCACATGTTTCTCAATTGTTTCTCAAGAAGGAATCCTTTTATTCTTGATTTTCATGGGTCTGCACTCTCCTGCCTTTACACCCTCTACAGTCCACATATGTTATCACCATCTCCCTTGTTATTCATCCTCTCTCAAGTAAGAGTGCATCTTTTGGAGGTGCATTTCACTTTTCACAGTACTCTTGTACCTTTTCTTGTGTGGGGTGTGCTGGCCTTTTCTGCTGTTGTGCCTTTTGTGGTCTGGCCACATGTGCTGCCTCTTTCTCTCTTCTTTTCTTCTTTTCAACTATTACAAATGGCTACTTACTGATTTGTGATTGCTTGATTTGATAATCAAAGTACTCAAAAAGCAAAGTTAGACAAGCAGCAAAAGATGTTGTTAAGTCTGAGGTTTATTCTTAGACATATAGTCCTTAAATACATGATTGTAGTGGTCTGTACACTAGGACAGCCTACCATATGATCACTACCTATTGTTCTACATATAGGAGTGCTATTGTTCTTGAAATAGAAATAACCTAACTGTCTTAGGGCAGTCCTTTGTTCTATTCAAGGACAGATGATAATCTATAGATAAAGATCAATATCATGTACAAACATTGAGGACCTTGTATCTCCATGGGATCTTATTGCCTTTGGTTCTATTTATATCCAGAAGAAGCACATTGAAGAGAGCTTTACAATGGTCATTGAAGTAAATGATTATGTTAAGTGGTTCCCAAGATATCAGCAGTTTAGTGTCTGGTAACTTGGTGATTGCTAACTGATCTGCTGATAACTCAATGAATACTAATCACCTTGAGATGTTTTTGATACCATTTGAAAGGTCTTTTTAAGGGCTTTTGGTGGCCATTTAGATTGTCAATATTGGTCAAGTATTCTTAGAGCTATGGTCCAAATGAAGTTTGTAACACCAACCTTAATATTTGGGCATTTCCATTTGAGATGTCCAATACCCCAACATCTGAAACATCTTACTTCCTCCATTGTCTCTTGCCTTCTCACTTTTATCTCTTCCCTCACTCCACATTGCATCACCCTACTTGCTATCACTTCAAATTTATTTTGGGAAACTGACTTCTTTTTCTTCTTCACTCTTTTATTCCTGTAGTTACAGGCTAGGTGCCTGAACCTTTTACACCCCCAGCACACCCTTCCTTCTCTACCTTCTATTTCTGCCCTTAGCTTGGCAAGGGCATACCATTGGTTGAGTATCCTACTCAGGAGAGAGTTTGTCACAAACTTTATTCAAACCATAACTCTGGGAATACTTGACTGATTTTGACAATCTAAATGGCTACCAGAAGCCCTTGAGAAGACCTTATAAATGGTACCAAAAACATCTCAAAGCAATTAGTATTCACCAAGTTATCAGCAGATCAGTCAGTGATCACCAAGTTATCAGACACTAAATCACCAATATCTCAGGAACCACTTAATATAATCATTTACTTCAATGACCATCATGAAGCTCTCTTCAATGCACTTCTTCTGGTTATAAATAGAACCAAAGGAAATAAGATCCCATGGAGATACAAGGTCCTCAATGTTTGTACATAATACTAATCTTTACCTATAGATTATTATCTGTCCTTGAATAGAACAAAGGACTACCCTAAGATGGTTAGGTTATCTCCATTTTAAGAACAATAGCACTCCTATATGTAGAACAATAGGTAGTGATCATGTAGTAGGCTGTTCTGGTGCACAGACCACTACAATCATATATTTAAGGACTGTATGTCTGAGGATAAACCTCAGACTTAACAACATCTTTTGCTACTGTCTAAACTTCACTTTTTTGAGCCTTTTGATTATCAAATCATCAACTCACAAATCAGTAAGTGGCCATTTGTGATAGTTTGTTAAGTCTACTGTTTTCTGTCCCCATTGTCTCTGCAAAGGACATAGGGTTGTGTTTATTCCAGATATGGGTCTAGAGGGCTATAAGGGGGTCTCTTTGTCTCTGTCACAAGACAAGATGACTTTCCTGAGGGTATCTCTGTTTCTGTTACAGAACAGATGACTTATTAAGAGCTCAGAGTGGATTTCTGTCAAGGACCTATCTCTATAGTAGACTAGACCCCAGGTGTAAAGGGAAAGGTCTGTCTCTCAAACTATTGAGAGTAGACTAGCTTGTGTATCACAGCTGGTCCTAAAAGACTTTGGATTTGTATAAACATTTCCAAAAAACCCTTGCAGGTGGCTAGAACCACTCTGAGACCCCTATTCCTCCTCTATAAGCCAGTGTAAGAAACTGGACATGACATCAAACTCTCCTCTCAAGACAGGACCTATATTGTTAGAAGAATACTTTTAGTATAGTTGTAGTGTAGTTTCTACCTACCACACTTCATCCGCTGAACTAGAGATGTTGTGCTCACTTTTTCCCCCAAGCTATGCCCACCATCAGAAACACCAAGACTCTTGCTGAACGCCTCTTGCTGAAAAAGAAGAGTGCAACAGAGAAATCATTGCTGAAAAGGATAGGAATAGAACCCACTCTATCCACCAAACTCTACAATAGACTTATTGAAGCAGACTATCACAAATGGCCACTTACTGATTTGTGATTGCTTGATTTGATAATCAAAGTGTTCAAAAAAGCAAAGTTAGACAAGCAGTAAAAGATATTGTTAAGTCTGAGGTTTATCCTCAGATATACAGTCCTTAAATATATGATTGTGGTGGTCTGTACACCAGGACAGCCTACTACATGATCACTACCTATTGTTCTACATATAGGAGTGCTATTGTTCTTGAAATGGAGATAACCTAACCATCTTAGGGCAGTCCTTTGTTCTATTCAAGGATAGATGATAATCTATGAATAAAGATCAATGTCATGTACAAACATTGAGGACCTTGTATCTTCATGGGATCTTATTGCCTTGAGATCTACTTATGGCCAAAAGAAGCGCATTAAAGAGAGCTTTATGATGGTCATTGAAGCAAATGATTACATTAAGTGGTTCCCGAGATATCGGCAATTTAGTGTCTGATAACTTGGTGATCACTGACTGATCTGCTGATAACTTGGTGAATACTGATTGCTTTGAGATGTTTTTGGTACTGTTTGAAATGTCTTCTTAAGGGCTTTTGGTGGCCATTTAGATCATCAAAATCGGTCAAGTATTCCTGGAGTTATGGTCTGAATGAAGTTTGTGACACAGATCCTTGCTGGTACAAAGTAGATAATTTCTACTTTGTATCCTGCCCCCCCAGAATTACATTTTTGCAAAACCAAGAAGTTATTATGCATAAAGGAGTATAAAAAACTCCTGGAACCCACCTTGGATTATATATTACCATTTTTTACTAAAATAAGTGAAAACAAGACCTGGACTGAGGATCCACAGTATGACTCACTGTGTAAATGGTTCAATTGACTGTAGGATGTAATCATAGAGCTAGATGAAATTGGTCACAAGCTTATAGCTAAGGAGTGGAGAATGCTGAAAGGCACTTGTAAGCATCTGAAGAATATAGATCTCTCTAAACCAGCTACTAGAGTACCAGAAATTTGTAAAGCTCTTCTAGAGCTCAATATCACTATTCCATAAATATAATATTATTGGAATAGTATTCAGTGTAACATAATGGCATTAAGAGGCTAAATTTGGGCATTTTTTCCTTTTACCCCCTTGAAAATATACTCAAGAACTGTAATTAATTACTTAAATAGATATGTTGACTTTCAACAACTTTACCACTACTGTTTCCTTTTCTGATTTCAGTACTAAGAATTGGGATGCGCTTGTCAAAGATAGCATAAGTGCTGAGTACATGCCCTAGAATAAGACTAAGATATAGATACTGTGAAATGTGCATCAAAGAACTTCTCTCCTTCTCAATAACTACATTGACCAAGTGCTCAATGGAGCAATCAACCATTATAATGATATCTTGACCACCACATATAACAGGATTGCAACTTTGGAGGCAGAAGTCATCCATCTTTGGGGAGAGCTGACAAGGCTTCCTGGAGGAAACATTGCCTCCAAAACCAAGGTGCCAGAGCCACCAACATTTGCAGGCTCTAAAAATAAGATGCATCTGCATGATTGGTTGAGCCAGATTGCTCTCTATTGTTTGGTATCTGGTATTATATCAGATGATCAGAAAATCATATGTGTCCTCACCCATTTACATGCTCTTGCCAGCACATATATGAAATCATATTATGACAAGGTTCAGGCAGGATTAAGTGTTGGTTCTTGGGGCAACTTTGCCCAAGAACTCAAAAATATTTATAGACAACAAGATGACAAGAAGGGAGCAAAGAAGGAATTAATGGTGCTCTAGGTCAACAAGGACCTAGTAAGAAAGAACTTTGTCAAGTATGCAGAACAATACAGGACATTGGCAAGAATTGTCAACTATAGTAATAAAGTTCACATTGACAAAATGAAGGAGATCATTCCTGATAAGCTGCAAAATGCACTTGTCATCTATGAAATTACAAATTAGTCTCCAAAAACACGGGATGACTACCTCAAATTGTTGATGCAAGTATATAAGGCCTTACATCCGGACAAGGCCCAGGGTGCAATATTTGGTCCAGAGGCAATTGGAGAGAAGAGTGGAGGAAAGAAGGACCCAGATGCAATGGAAATAAATGAGATTCAGAGAAAGAAAGGGAAGAGCTTGCAATACTGTCAGATATGTGCTGGAAAAGGCTTTAAGAATAAGTCAAAGACACACAATACAGTAGACTGTTATGACAAGCCTGGTAATGAGAACAAGCATCCTTGTAAGACCTCTTCCCAGAAACCATCTCTACCGGGTCCAAGCAAGAATAAAAATCAGTCATTTAGAGCATGGCTGATGAAGATGTTGGAGGAAGACAGTGACGACCCAGATTCCCCTCCTGAGGATGTCAAAATTAATAGCACGTCAATTGAGGAAATCCCTGATCCTGTTCCCCCAAGTGGGAAGGGAAAGAGGACACCCAAATTGGATTTTCCCTTAGGACTATAGAGTATAATGTCTGTGATCTACAGTCAGAGGAAAGTGTACCCTCTATTAGCTCACAAAAGTCAGAAGTAGTACTGGAATCTTGTAATAATATAGCATACAACAAGACTACCTCCTTTAAAATTCCAGTTACACTTTGGGTATATGGAAAGAAAGTACAGACTGAGACTTTAGTTGATTCAGGAGCCACTACAAACTTCATCGACAGAGTTGTCATGGAAAATAATAACCTGGTAACTTATAAACTGGAAAATCTGTATTGTGTAATCAATGCGGATGGCACTCCCAACAAGGCAGAATATATAACTGAGTATGTCTGAGCTTATATAGAAATTGGATCACATAGAACGACCCAGCACCTCTTTGTCACCAACTTAGAGAATAAAGAGATGATGATTGGGTATTTATACTTGTATAAGCATAATCCAAATATTGATTGGCAAAAAGGTCAATGGGAGTTCACCAGGTGCCCAGATACATGTGCCAGTAAAGCCCATAAAATACAAGATGTAAAAGCAGAAGTTAATGAACTTCACCTCAAACTGGATGTTAGTGGATCTCCCTTATTGGACAACATAGGAGATGAGGACCCCAACAACCATATTCTTAGCTGGGCAGACATGACTGACCCAGGCAGTCATCAGCAGGCAATAATGATTGCAGTTATACTCAACAATTGAGACCAATATGGAGACTCAGATTGCAAAGACACAAAGACCTGGAAGGCTCATGTACCAGAATGGCTACATGAGTATGGGTGTCACAGTTATACTATGGACCAGTAGTCACATACTATATGGTTTACCACTACACCAAAAGGGCAACATTAGCAAGGCTACTTGCTAATGAGGGTCCAGCTATTTATGTAGTTCTTTGAACAGGTATTTTGTTATATCTCCATGTCACTATTTAGTAATCACTTTTTTGTGACAAAGGTCCTGGCTATATATAGAGGTAACTAGTGATTGTGGTGACCACTGGTCAAGAGTCAATGAGATTATAAGAGTAAAGATGAACAAGGTCCAAGGCAGACAGTATTCTAGATGTAAAATCGAGTTCTAGTATAGCAACTTAGCCTGAGATGACTTAATCATACTCCAAGTCCAAGTTGACAAGGAGAACTCAATGGAGTTCCCATTGGATTCTGTACACTACTTATACAACTACTATATGGTCTGTGCACTACTCTTCTACACTTATCATGTGACTCCATTATATGACATGATACTATAACATCCTAACATATGACTTGTGATGTGTGATATTAGTCATGTGATACTTTCCCACACTTCTTCCTTGTATAGTAAGTCCAGATAAGAAAATAAAATAAAATAAATATAAATAATAACTTAGCCATTTTGCCAAGTCATGACAGTTTGGTACCTTGGAGATTGCTGACTAATCTACTGATAACTTGGTGAATACTGATTGCTTTGAGATATTTTTGGTATTGTTGGAAAAATCTTCTTAAGGGCTTTTAGTGGCTATTTAGAATGTTGGAATTGGCTGAGTATTCCCAGAGTTATAGTCTAAATGAAGTTTGTGATACTATAATATCTTTTCTTTTCTTCTTTTATTATTCATTTGTATTACAAATATGAAATACACATTCTAGTATAAATGCCCAATTGTCACAAACTTCATTTAGACCATAACTCTAGGAATACTTGACTGATTTCAATAATCTAAATGACTACTAAAAGTGTTAAGACTCTAGACTACAAGGGTGAATATATGCTTCAACCTTGAGCCTATGTTAATACTTAATATCTCTTTGTCCTTCTACAAAGGGTCCAGTTAAGGTTTTCAGAAGAGTTATATCAAAAGAATAAATATCAAGGCTTTTAGTCATACTCCACAAGTTGGTCCAAGGACTGGAGAGAATATGGAGTTCCAAGAGAAGTAGGTTTTCAGATAAACCACAGAAAGAGAGAACTTACTGTTCTTTTCTCTTTCTGGATTGTATTTATTCTAACTAGTAATGTTACAAAAACTACTATTCTAAGTACTAGTAAGCAACAGTGAGTGACTAGTTGAGTCAGAGTCTATAAATGGGTTAGTCCAAGGTTTCCCTATTTATTCTAAAGTTTATAACTATTATAAGATTTGTCTATAACTACCCCAAGGTTTATCCAATGTTTTTCCTATAGTCCAATGTCTATAATTAGTCCAGTCAAGTCTGAAGTCCAACCTAATCTTGATGTGCTAATATATTATCTATAACATTATCTTTGTCTTTCTCATCTCTTATTGCTATTATTTCTTCTACCATCCACTCATTATCAGTCTAGTGTCAGCAACTGACTTAAGAACCTTAAGTTAGGGTTTAACTCAAGGTAGTGCTTCAGGGTTAGAACAGAACTCAATGGGGTTCTTACTCAATTGCAGTCTACTATATATACAAGTACATTATTTGTCCTTATTTAAACTACAAGCTATCCATCAGCTACCAATTTGACTCCAGTCTATGTCTATTCTATTTATAGCTTCTTGTCATAGTTAGAGTGACTCATGATATCCAGAGCTAATAATAGTCATAATCCCAATGTAATTCCATAACAAAAAGTCCTTAAGAAAAACTTTCTAATAATACCAAAAATGTCTCAAAGCAATCAGTATTTACCAAGTTATTAGCAGATCAGTTGGTAACCACCAATGTACCTGTAAGAGAATCATACTAAAGTTCATTCCTGACATACTAGTTATTACACTTCCCTTACCATCATTGTGACACTCACACTAATCAAGTTCTTCTGTCTGGAACTCTCCAAACAATTGATCTTATCTAGTTGTACTGTACAGTTCTAGAGACTATTAAGTACTGATACTTCCTAGTACAACCTAGCTTTGTTCTCAACTAAGTTACCACCTTGTCTGTTCCTGACTCTATCCTATCATCTTAGTCAATAAAATCATATCATCTGGATTATCAGATCAAGACTTGACACTAGTGGTAGTTTACTGGAGTGACCCTGCACTAATTAAATAATGATTACTCAACATTTAATCAGTTACCTCTTCTCTTGCATTCCTATCAGAAATGTAGAGTGGAGTAGGAGTTAGCTAGATAGAACATATAAGGGGAACACTCAGAGGCAATCACCCAGTAAGCTAAGAGAAGGTCCTGAAAGCTAGTGTAATATTCAAGTAAAGATAGATCTACCCATACAGGCTGTTATATATACTACAACAGGTGGTCTATATGCAATTACATGAACACTAACCAATAATACCACAATGTCCTTATATAGTTAAACAGGCATTACCATAACAGTCTAAGACAGAAGAAGTACAGGAGAGAGTGAGAACACAATGTAGAAGATATACTTAGCCCATAGATACTGAGCTTACCTAATAACTAAGCATATTCCCTTACAGAACAGCTCCAAGATATTATATATCAAGGAGTAGGAGTACTAGTTAATAGAAACAAGAAAATATATGTATGCTCTGAGATATAATAATCAAGGAGTAAGAAG
>Ga0153920_1000545_pt1 | contig 15773 bp, 12 predicted proteins | sample TSNJ004MetaG_FD_104713 | JGI IMG/M metagenome (GOLD analysis project Ga0153920, IMG submission 104713) | Attine ant fungus gardens microbial communities from New Jersey, USA - TSNJ004 MetaG | ecosystem: Host-associated > Fungi > Mycelium > Unclassified | place: USA: New Jersey, Brendon T. Byrne...
AGGAGGCTATTCCCCCTGCGCTTCTTTGATTCCGTCCATGTCACGCGCCATGCGTTCCTCCACGGCCTGAACGACATATCCGTTTACCGATTGTCTTTGTTTATCGGCTGCGGTCTGGATCTCGGCTTTACGGCCTTTGGGGACAGCTATATTAATTCTATCGTAGGCTTTTCCATTGTACTTATTGTTTGCCTTTATGCGCGCTTCACTGTTTTTGCGTTCTGCCATGCTGATATCCTACTCTCTCTATTGACCCAGATGCGGGAATATTTGGGCCGATTCTTTTACAATATCATTATAGCACAAGCTCATATACTTAATAAGTGTATATTTTATACAAAAATAACACTTATACATTGTATGATTTGCCTATTGTGTGTACTGTTTAAGTGTAGTACAATAAGAGTGTCAAAAGGGACACGGCAAGGCCAGGATACCAGAAGTTGAGCGCCCCGGGAGGCTGCAACAAAACTTTGGACGTACTGACTCCCTCTAAACGGCACCTTGACAACCGAATATTCAGCACCGTATAATCAGAGCAAGGAGTGATCTACATGTTGGATGAAAAAGACCTGCAAGCGATTCAGGCCATGATGGATGCAATGGAACAGCGTACCGACAAAAAGTTGGTCGAAATGGGGCAGCGTACCGACAAAAAGTTGGTCGAAATGGAGCAGCGTACCGACAAAAAGTTGGCCGGGATGGAACAGCATACCGATAAAAAGCTGGTCGAAATGGAACAGCGCATCACAAAAAGCATTGTTGCACTGATGGATGCAGAGTTTACCCCTAAATTCAACCTTTTGGCAGAGGGGATTCAGGACATTCAGGAGAAGCTGGTCCCCCGCTCTCGTGTGGATGACCTGGAGGAAGAGGTCAAGTTCCTGAAATCAATCGTTCGCCAGATGAATGAGGATCTACAACAACTAAAAAAAGCCCAATAATTTAGACGGTGTCGAATATTCGGCACCGTCTTTTAAATTTCAACAGGACGTAGCATCATGGGCAACCACGAATTAACAGCAAAGATTCCGAAGCTACGCCAGCTCCAAAGCCTGATCGAAGAGGTTCAGTAGGAGGCCGAAGCCATCAGGGCCGCTGTCAAGACCGTGATGGGCGATACAGGGGAAATTAGGGTTGGTGAGTACAGGGTGTGACATGGAGGGCTATAAAATCCGCTAGAATCGACACCACGGCCCTGAAAAAATCCACGCCTGATATTATGGTAGCAAAAAAGGCGTTTACCCTTATCTCAACTCCGTTTAGAACTGAAATCGAAAAAGAAATTTCTTTGGTCCACACAGTGAACTCTAAGCCGCTTGGACTTACTATTCCTTCCGATTTTTCGCGCGCGTCCATTCAGTATCTAATCCATTGGCCCATTGAGATTATGCAATAATTTACATATGCGCAAAGAAGGTGATTAGCCATGTCAACCATTACCAAAAGAGGTGATACCTATCGTATCCGCTCCTATTGCGGCTATGATGCCAATGGAAAACAGGTCATCCGCTCTACCACATGGAAACCCGCTCCCGGCATGACTCCGAAGCAGATCGACAAGGAAGTCCAGCGGCAAGCGGTTTTATTTGAGGAACAATGTGCCGGGCAGGGCTACTGTGGTAATATCAAGTTTGAGATATTCGCCAAGCAGTGGTTTCAGGAGTATGCTATTCCTAACCTACGCCCCCGCACCGTTGACCGTCTCCATCAGCACGAGGGCCGCACCTACGCCGCCCTGGGACACCTCCGACTTGACAAGATCACCGCCCGGCATATCCAGTCCTTTATTAACGACCTGAGCAAGCCCGGAATTAGCAACCGCACAGGACAGGCTCACGCCAAGGTCGATTTCCCGGCCCTGTTGCGAGAGCGAAACATGACACAAAAGCAGCTGGCAGAGCTGGCCGATGCCGGTCGCTCTACCATCTCCAGTATTTGCCGTTGTGGTAGCCTCTCCACAGATACCGCGAAGAAGATCGCAAAAGCCCTAACCCGTGATGCTGCATCCCTTTTTATCATGGACACCCCGAATGAGGGACTTTCCCCAAAGACTGTGCGCAACTACCACGCCTTTATTTCCTCCGTCTTGACCTATGCCGTGCGTATGGGTATGATTCAGAATAACCCCGCCCACAACGTCACCTTGCCTCCCATGGAGCGTACCGAAAAGGAGTGCTTCACGCTGGAGGAAGCACAACGCTTTTTAGACAGCCTGGAAACCGCCCCCACCAAGTACCGGGCATTTTTTGTCCTGGCTATGTATGGCGGCTTTCGGCGCGGTGAATTACTGGGGTTGGAGTGGCCAGACATTGACTTTGACAACCATGTACTGAACATTCGCCGCACCAGTCAGAACACCAAGGAGCGGGGAACCTTCACCGATACCACCAAGACCACCAAAAGCAAACGCTCCCTGAAGCTCCCCGGCGCCGTCTTTGATGTGTTGCGGATGCACCGGGCCGCGCAGGCGCAGGAGCGGCTTATATTGGGCGATCAGTGGACAGACAGTCTGCGGCTATTCACCAACGCCACCGGGGAGCCGATGCACCCCAACACACCGTATAGCTGGCTAAAAAAATTTTGCGCAGAAACCGGGCAGCGATTCCTTGGAGTACACCAATTCCGGCACTTGAACGCTACCCTACTGATCAGCAGCGGCACCGATGCCCGAACTGTGGCCGCATCACTAGGACACTCTCAGGTCTCTACCACGCTTAATATCTATGCCCATACCTTTGCAGAGGTACAGGCACGAGCCAGCGAGGCTATAGCCGATGCCCTAGAACTGGGTAAGGGCCGTACAGCAAAGGGGACGGCTTGACCCGCTCCATGTATCAAATACCATCAAATCCGCAAACGTCTGCGGATTTGAAATAAATAATAGGAGTTGGACAGACCTATTCCATCCAGCTCCTATTCCTTTGGATTGGCATATTCCCAAGCGTTTGGGATTATGTCATGTGATTTAAGTGTTAAATTCGAACGCCAAACTTCCCACGCTAAGGATGGAAATTCAATCGAAATTGACCGTTTTTCAGTCCATAACGACCAAACAACAACCAAACCGCGAGAGTCTGGCAAACAACAACCCCCGGGACCCTTGATTTAACAGGGATTCCGGGGGTTCTCAATTGGCATAAGTGATCATTTTAGATGCGGGCAAATTTCTTTGTTATATGGATAATGTCACCATCAGAACTAATCGATTCTTCAAAGGTGTAATGATGATATGAGGAATAGAGAGTTTTCCGCTGTAATCAATCAACTACTGATAATTTGTAAATCAATGCCATAAGTGTCCATTAAATAAGACGCTGTTCCGCTCAAAATGCGAAGCATGTCATCTGTAATAGCTTTAGCATCAATGCCTGGCTGGACTATGAAAATCTCGATTTTTGCAGGAAAAACACGCATCTTATTCTTTATTTCTCGAAACTTACGTAGATTCCCTATTTCAAATCGTGTACCACCTGATTGAGCACGAGAAGATTCGCGCTTCATAAGACGATCAATGATGGCTGGTGGCTCTTGGCACCATTTAATTGATTTTTCAGCTTGTCCACATACTTCATAGAGATCGGCAACACGAGCACCAGGATTATCTCCATGTGAATATTTACAGTGATAAAATTGTATGGTTATTCTATCAGTATCATCCACGATGCTTACAATGTCTGCAACCTCGCCTGCATCGTCATCATCGAAAATCACGCAATATTTGTCTGAGACTATAAGACTTTGAATCACATGATATTGAATGCTTTGCTTGTTACGCTGCATCCCTTGAGATTCCTTCCGTATATCTACAGTTGACCAATCCCATGTTGAAATGCGATCCAAATTAAATGCCGGAGGCGTTGAAGTCATCCTAACGAGAAGATTTCCCTCTAACATCGATTGATCAACAAATTTAATACGGGGTGGGAATTCATCGAAAAATTCCGTTAGCTTATACTCTCGTTTGCGCCTTTTCAGCACCAATCCATTTGCTTTTATGGTTTTGAATTCAAATCTCCCATCCGATATGTGAAGTTCATATTCTTCGGAGACGCTGTTGTTGCCTACAGAAAAACGTATGGGCCCAGTCTCGCTGTAAGTGGTGAGTTTTATATCCAACTCATAAATTGAATAGTCGTTGGGGCTACGTGATATAAGAATACTGCTGTCATTTATTAAGTCCAAATCAATAGGCCATTCTATCCCATAAGGAACCGATAGGGGACGTTCATTGATAATTTCCGGCACCAATGCTCCTTCAAATATCTTTGAGGTGTTAATTTCTTCGTTTTGCAGGCGAGAAGCAATCTCATTACACCAATTCATCCAATAATCAATGCTTTCTACCCATTTAGACCAAATACGCCCCTTATAGGAACAGCCGATACTTACTTTTCCTTCTCCACTATAGCCTGCACCAAATAGGTTGGACTTAAAAGAAGTCTCTTTTTGTGATTCTGCAATACCATTGCCTATATCAATGCCTGCAAACATTCGGAATCGAATAGGCCCGTCGATTGCAGATTTTAGTCCTATAGTACCAAGCATTAGGCGCTTTATCCCATACAAACATCGAAATACATTTTCGCCACTAATTTTTGTAGATTGGGCAAACAGTACGTCAGCAATCGTATCTGAAATGCTTTTGTTCGTACTATTGATAAAAAACATCCTTATTTCAGGGTTCCAATAAATCAAATGAAGATGCCAGTTAGTATCATTAATTCCCTTAAAAGAGGTCCAGTCAATATTGGAGTCCAGCTTTTCAACAATTATAATGATACCATTATCATTATTGATGGTAATAAAGCAGTTGTCTGGATCAAACACATTATAAACTGCGTCAGGATTCCATTTTTTCTCATTGGTGCTGTAAGCTATCATACTGATTTTGGGGCGCAGTTGTTGTATGGTCATACCATGAAGCGAGGCAGAATCAAATCCTTGGGCAAGCTCTTGAAGAGATAATTCTTTATTAATTTCTCGATTTGCCAAGACATGAAGCAAAACGTTCCAATCGGAATCTTGGGCATAAAGCTCTTGTAGTGATTCATTTAGTTCATCGTTTGCTATATTTGTAATAACTGTCGCCGCACCAAGGCCTACACTCGACCTTGCAAATCGTCCAATAAATTGTAGAGTAATGGGGAGCGACTTATATTTATCATGCACAGCAGCAATCTTGAGGCTTGGAATATCAATTCCTTCACCAAACATATCTACGCAAACAACAATTCGTGAAGTGCTATTCCGCAACGCCCTTATTGCAACAGTTCTGTCTGTAGCAGGAATATCACTGTGTACTAATACAGGGTTATATTTTGCAAAATGTGGATGATAAATGGTGTTATACAGACGATCAGCAGAGCGCTTATCTTTAGTTCGCACAAGAATAAGATGGTTATATCCAGCTTTCAAATCGTTTTCTAACTGTTCAACGGCAGCTGTGGCGATAGAAATATCGCCCTTTTCTTCATCAAATTCAAGAATTGGAAGGAAGTTAATTTCTTGAAAATACCCTTGGCTCTGGGCCATTGATAGCGGAAAATTATAAATAATTTTTCCATCAACTTTTTTTCCATCGTTCCTAAAGGGCGTTGCTGTGAATTGCAAGCACCTTAACTTCCTTAACTTGTATTTCACGGTTGACCATGTATTAGCAGCTATGTGATGAGCTTCGTCCACAATCAATGTATTACAGCTTTCACTGATTGCCGCCAAATAGTCATCAGAAAACCTTTGTAGCAATGACATTGTTGTGACAACGACATTAGATTTATCAAGAATCTCTCTTAGTTCAGTGAGTTCCTTCGGGGTTTTTAGTAGGGCTGTTACCGTTGGCTTTAGAGCCTCATGATTAATCACACCGATATCCTGTAGAACACCAAATGTTAAAAATTTTTCTGCCGTTTGCTTTCTTAACAAATTGCTTGGCACAACAATTAATGTACGGGCAATTATTTCTGATACGACTGTTGCAATCATAGTTTCCGTTTTACCCGTACCGGTGGGCATTACAACAGTAGCAGGTTCGTTGGAGACAATCCAGTGCGACTTAATTGAAAATAATGCTCCTAACTGAGCTGGGCGAAGTCCAGGACAATTTTCACTTTGGGTAATAAATGATAAGACATTCTTCCAAGAGCCAATAACATACTCCACCGGAAGAAGATCTGTCGCAGATTCCGTTTGAATCTGATGAATTTTATTATTCCCAACAGATAGTTTCACTTCGTTCATTGCCCATTCTCCCTCGTATAATGTTAATAAACACAAACCTTTAGAATACCTATTTTCCTAAACGCATGTTTTATTATAGCCATTAGCGGCCGAACTTCGAAGTATGATGCTATAATGCATTGCTCATCCAATACTGATTTTATGACAGCCTTATCACAGGTTCATGCGGGCCAGGCGCCACATCCCTGATGATTGTGATAATTATAAACATTATATACCAAAATTTTCATTTTTGAAAGGTTTATTGTCGATTTATTGCAACATCGCCCATTCGTGGTTTGTCGCCTGCTTTCCTATTCGCTTTCTACGCTGTACTGCCTCAAACACATCCCTGCTAATAATCGCCTCATGGCTGTTCTCCACCAGAAACATTGACTGCTGTCCAATGTTTTTTACCTGTTTGTGCGTAAGCGGGTCCTCAACAAAGGTTTTCTGCAAAAGAGCATTACCAACGTATTTTTCGTTGGACAGCATCCGGTCGATGGTGGCGGTACTCCATATATCCTTGCCAGTAACCGTCTTGATCCCATGTTCCTCCAAATACTTCTTGATCTTTCGGCAACCATTGCCCTTTAGATAAAGGTCGAAAATCAACCTGACGATCTTTGCTTCTTCCTCTACGATGACAAGATTCCCATCCGTATCTTTGGTATAACCGAGAAACTGGCTGTGATTGAGCTGGACTTTACCTTTTTCATAGTTGCGCCGGATGCCCCATTTGATATCCTTGCTTCTGGACTCGCTCTCCGCTTGGGCGATTGCGGCGAGAATAGAAAGCACCATAGCTACGTCAGGATCGTCTGTGTGGATGTCTTCAATCTCAAAACGGACTACGACTCCTTTTTGTGATAATTCGTAGAAACTCTGCAGGAAGGGAACAGTATTGCGTCCGAATCGGCTGATGGATTTGGTAAGGATCAGGTCAATCTTCCCGGCCTTAGCGTCCTTTATCATGCGGTTGAATTCATCGCGCTTTTTGAAATCGGTGCCGGTAACCCGCTCCGCATAAACGCCGGCAAATTCCCATTCGAGATTTTCCTGGATGGTCTTGGTATAGTACCGGATTTGAGATTCCAGGCTCATCAGCTGCTCATCCGATTCAGAGCTGACCCGGCAGTAGGCAGCTACTTTGAGACTGGATTTCTTTTCTTGTATTTTCGCTGGAATAACCATTGCATTTTCGTTAAGTATCATTTTCCTTATCTCCTTCACCTGTTTTTAAATTTGGACAACAAAAAAGCAGATCCGAAGACCTGCTGAATAGATATGGAATATGGAAAAAGGCTATATTTCAGACTTTTGCATTCAAGCCTAAAAAGTAGCCTTTAAGTTGGTACGGCTGAAGGGATTCGAACCCTTCCTATTTCTCACAACGAAGCGTATGCTCAACGCACTTCCGTTTTCTTTGCCGTAATTCTTGGGTGCAATTTCACTCCTGGTTGTACAGAACTACAGCGAAGAAGAGCTGCAGAAGTACATGCAAGCATCACTTATTATTAACCGCCCAGAGCCGCAAAAATGAGCCTTCCGCCTTCAGTCAAATCCTCCTCTGTCCAACCGCTTGTTTTGGTAACTTCCGGTCGAATTGCTGAGTAATCTTCCGCCTTATTGGTAAGGGACCAGTTCGCCCAGCTTAACTGGTTTTGTTCCATATACTCAATAAACGCCTTCGCATTCTCATAATCCATCTGTCCGGAAGACGGATCGGTGCAAATCCCCCATTCCGAAATAAATACAGGCAGGCCGTGCTCCTTTGCCATGTCCAGCATCGCGTAGAAGGAGTCGCCTGAAAGACCGGAGTAATAGTGATAGCTATACATAATGTTATGATAGGAAAGAGGGTCTGCTACAGCATCCTGCAACGCACCGCTGTATTCCGGCGTTCCCACTATGATTATGGCGTCAGGCGCATTTTTGCGAATCACCGGGATCACCATATTTGCGTATGCTTTGATATCCTCCCATGTGGTGCTCCCGTTAGGTTCATTGCATATCTCATAGATGACACCGGGTTCATCCGCATAGAGTTGCGACAATTCATCAAAAAATGGGATGGCCTTGTCGATCAGAGACAGCGGATTCTCGTCTTCCAGCAGGTGCCAATCAGCGACCACATACATATCGGCAGCCAGCGCGTTCCTGATCGTATGATACAGGATCATTTTATTATGAGCCGCGTTCTCCTCATCCTGGCTGTACCCGCCCAGGTTGCTGTCGGCATACATCGCCGCCCGGAATAGGTTTGCTCCATATTCTTTCGTGGTGACAAGCGCCTGCAATTTGTGTATTCAGGATACCATTGAAGTCCGTGGCTGCTCATGCCGCGCAATTGTACCGCCTCACCCGCATGGTTCACCAACTGGGCTGCTTCCACGCGCAATGCGCCATGATGCCGCACCCCATTTTTGTTGTATTCCAACGTATCACTTTCACATGCATTCTGACTTGCCATACCATGCATGACTGCAATAGCCGCCGCAAATAAAAAAATACGAATCATCTTCCATATTTTCTTCCTTCTCGCCATTGCGAACCTCCCGTACAGATATTGAACGCCAACTTTAGCGTATAAAGAAGTCAAAAGCCTCCTCTGTCATATTTCCCGGATAGTATTCCACAAATACAAAATCAAAGTCATATACCGACACATATTGCTCCAGGTCGATTGACTGGTCGGCCAATGGGCAGATTACATGTATTTCACTTGCCATGGGAGCGAGGAAGGAGATGATCGGCATCGCGAAGGAATCGCATAGGAACAAAAATCGCGGGCCGGTTTGAGATAGCTCATTGGTGATCCTTTTCCATGGGGTCTGGCCGCTGAGATAGGACGCATAAAGATACCCGTTGTCCCAGTAGGAATGATTGATGAGCGCTTCATTGAAATCGCCTGTTACTGTATATTCGATGTTATCGCGTATATATTCCAGTGTAAATTGGGTTCGGAAGTCAGGCTCTATAAAAAGGAAATCATCTCTCCCCGAGAAAGGAACACCGGCGCGCTGCCCTAAAAATCCCACATAGCTCTGCGGGAAAAGGCTTCTTTTATAGTGATCCGGATTTGTATAAAAGGAATCAGGATCCAGATCCAGGCCATATTCGTCAGAAAGCTTGGCAGTCAAACTGGCGAACACCTCAAAGCTGGCCTCTACGGTCCAATGGACATCCGTATGATACCTGTATTGTTCAGGCTGCAACGAAGATTCTTTTAGCACCTTACGGCCGTCCAGGTAGTCGACTCCGTAGCTCTGTAAATAGTACAGCATTGCATCGGATATTGTATTTTGGTCATTGATTGGAAGGTAGGCATCGTAGCTGGAATTGTCCCGGTCAAACAAGTCAATTGCGTTGATAAAGATAACATGACCGTCTTTGCTGCTTACATAATCCTGCAGCCGCCTCACCCGGAGGGCATACGTCCCTACCTTCCTCGTAAGAACCGGGTAAAAGTTGCCATATCCCAACTCGCCATGATCGCTTTTTATGATCTCAAAGCCGCCGCTTTCTTTCTTGCCCAAAAGGACTTGTAAAAGAGAGTGGCCATATATTAGTTCTTTTTCTCCCAGCATGCTGGCGTTTGCAATATAGTCCACCGTATCAATCATATCATCCAAGCCGCTGTTTGCGGACAATTGGCTCAGCTTGCTCTGAAACAGCGGCAGGCGGGTGGCAAAATTAAGGATTGAAAAAACGGCCAACACTGTTATGAACAAAATAGCGAAAGCGCTGTGCGCCCGGCGGGAAAAATTCATCACAATGCCTCCCAATTATAATAGACTATAGTTTAAAAACGGATCATAGCCGCTTCTGTTTAAAATGATGATAACGAGAAGCACCAGGGCAGCCATAAGCAAAGGATAGAGAACAGAACAAACCCTGGCTAACACAGTTTGTTTCCTTGTGAGCAGCGCTCCCAGTTTAGGCGCAACCGGAGTTGAAAACACGATGCCTGCTAAAAAGACAGCCCAATACTCACGGATCAGCATAAGTGCCGCACCGCTAAAGAAACCATTGCCGTTTCTGCCAAAAAGATTACCCATAAAAACAGCCAACTGGTATAGATCGCCCACCCGGAAAAATACCCAGCCCAACAGCAGGAATACCATGACATAAATCCGCCGCAATATACGGGATATGTTCATGTTTTCAAATTCAATGACACGTTCAAAAATGAGGAATATAAAATTCCAGGTTCCCCAAATCAGGAACGTCCACTCACACCCAAACAGGAGCCCTATCAGCAGCCACATAATAAATGTATTGCGAACCAGGCGGTCATGGCTGCTGTTTCGAACAGTAAGGGGATTCAAGATATAGTGATGAAACCAAGATACCAACGATGTATACCAGCGCGACCAAAAGTCTGTTACGGACAGAGCGGCATAGGGGTAGTAAAAGTTTTCCCTGTAACAAAACCCGAAGATGCGACCCAAACCAAGGGCCATATCCGTGTATCCGGACAGCCCATGGTAGATTTGCAGGGCAAAGGCAATCAGGCCGACCAAGGCCAGGGATGCCGGCACCCTCGTCAGACTCCCGCTCATAGCGGAGAGGTTAAATACATGGTTGGCAATCAGTGCCATGGCATCGGCGATCAGCACTTTTTTGCCCAAACCGATCACAAAACGGCAAACACCTTGGGAAAAATCCTCCCAAGTGGTTTTACGCCGCGCAATTTGGTTTACTACATCCGCGTATGGAAGGACCGGGCCGCCAATCAGAAGCGGAAAGAACGCGATATAGAGCGCAAAATTGACGGGATTTTTATCCATCTTCACGTCCTGCCGGTAAATATCCACCAGATATGAGATAGAGTGCATGGTGATCAATGTAATACCCAGCGGAGCCAGAATGGAATCAGTGCTTGTCGTATCTATGTTGAACACAGCGCCGACCCCCGCCGCAAGCGGCGAAAGATAATTAAAAACAAAAAGCAGTGCAAGGTCAAACGAACAGGCAGCGGCCAGTGCGGGTTTTACCGAGGCTTCTTTCTGTTGCAGCCGGATGATTACAATGCCCATACCGTAATTTATGGAAAGAGATGCGAACAGAAAAATGATATGAGCCGGTCTGCCCCAGGCGTAAAAGATGAGACTGGCAATGAGCAGCCAGACATTCTGAACACGTTGTGAAAAGCGAAACAGATAATAAACCCCTACGGTAATGGGAAGAAAATAGAGTATAAATATCAGGCTGGAATAAGGCATCCGCTTTTACACCACCAATTCCTCTGCTTTGAACCGTCTTTCTTCTTCCGCGATGGCAGCGGTACGAATGAACGCGCGTCCAACTGGTCTTTGATTGACCGGGTATGACTGTAGCTTGAGCCATTGATTCAAACTCTTGCCATTATCCTGGCCGTCAATCAATTCATCCCGGTTCACAATGTGATACAGCTTACATTGAGGATCGCTGTCCGCAGGGGCAAGAACCAGTGTCGCGTTGGAGCCATAGGTGATTGTCAGATGCTCACCGGCCTTCAGCTTTATGTTTGTGCCTATTTTAGCAAACTCATAGTTAAAATCAACCAACTGCCCGCGCACGCCCTGCTCGGTTTCAAAGGGCAAATGGAGCGTAATGCGCGGCTGCTTGCGTTTGGACGCCTCATAGCGCTTTCTGCGTTTCACCAGATTCAAATTGAAATCGTCAAAAACGCTCAGCGATGATTCCAGCTTCTTGGGCAGCGTGTGCGCCCTATCATATACGATCTGCATATATTGCCGCGTATGTTCAGAATCCATTGAATCAATGCGGAAGCTGTATTTCCAGTTCCGGCCGTCCTGCGTTACGCTGGATAGGATGCAGGAAAGCTCCGCTTCATACATCTCGCTGCGGACGATCACCCGCAACGGTTCGTCCGCAGAGAGATATACAGGTTGATCAAATGAAACCGCCAGTCCTGTTTCAGATAGATCTGTTGTCGTTCCTTGATAGTCTTCTTTCCCAGTGCGGATGACAGCGGGAATTTTGACATGAAACCGTTTCGCCCGACGCAAATCGCTTCGTCCATACATAAAGAATACCGCAAAAATCAGATTCTTAATATTGATGATCAGCCAATACAGGATAAGGGGATTTTGAAGGGTTCTGGTATCAATGCTTGTAATAATCAGAAGAACCAATGCCCATACAGATGCGCCCAGCATGATCACATGCGGTAAGGAATACAGGAATGCCGAGCGCTGCATTGTCTGTTCAGGTGGGCTCACTCCGCTTTTTTCCGTAACTACAAAGTTTCTTTTCTTAAGCCAAAGCGACTCAAAAAGGATTGGTGCCATGAGATAGGGAAACAGGATCGTATCACACACATTACTCCAGTGCTGATTTCTGATATCACCCGATAATATGCGCAGCGTGCGGTTATAAAGCAGATAATAGGGCAGCCAGAACACCAAAACCTGCCACAGGCTGGCCTCGACAATATATAAATTGAAAAGAACGGAAAGGATGGGGGCAACAATATAAATCAAACGCCGCGCGTAAGTCCACCAATAGAGCAGCGTTGCGAAATAGCTGACCTTTTGAAGTGGGCTGAGCTCAGATGATATGACGATGCGTTCCTGCCTGATACTTTGGATGCATCCCCGCCCCCAGCGCTCACGCTGATTGATCAAGCTTTTGAAGGAATCTGGAGACAGCCCGTGAGCAAGGACGTCCGAGGTGGCATAGGCGGTATATCCCCTTTTCTGGATCCGCAGCCCGGTAAGAAAATCTTCCGTAATACTGGTGGTGGCGATATAGCCGACTTCTTTCAGGGCGCTACGGGACAACACCGTATTCGATCCGGCATATATGGCAGCATTATCCACGTTGCGCCCGACATTTACTTCACGAAAAAAATAGTCCTGTTCATTGGGAATCCTCTGTTCAGAATAGAGGTTATATTGAAACAGATCCGGGTTATAGAAACTCTGCGGCGTTTGAATAAAGCCAATCTTAAAATTGGGGTCAATTTCAGATTCCGTCCGTTCCACCCAAATTCCCTGCTCATTTTTTTTGACTTTTGGCAGAAAAAAGTATGGCACGGTCTTCATTAAAAAATCACTGCGGAGAATCATGTCCGAATCCAGCGTAACAACCAAGGGAGAATCCGTTTTACTCATCGCATGATTCAGGTTTCCTGCTTTCGCATGCTGATTGCCGGACAGGCCAAAATAGCCAACGTTCAACTTTTGCGCTAATTCCGCCATCTCAGGACGGTCCGTATCATCGCATAAATAGACGTGCACTTTTTCCTTATCCGGATAATTCAAAAAAGTGCACGCATTCACAGTGTTATAAAGCAATCGCGCAGCTTCATTGTGTGTGGCAATAAAAATATCAACGTGAGGATACCATTCCAGCGGAATATCGGGAAGTTCAGGTACTATGATTTTGTTAATTTGACGGTATTCTATTAACGCCTCCATTGCGCCCATGAGCTCTGCGACTACCAGCAGCAGCCCAAGTGCAAAAGTCACTGATCCGGAGCGGGTTGGAAGGGTAAACAGGAGGCGCCAAACGATATAAACTGTTGTAGCGATGACCGTTGTCCAAAGGAGCAACGGATGAGATTTTCCTGATTTTACTAGATTTCTTTGCTTTTTCACAATGTTATCCCATTCCTTATTTTATGTTTTTTTTCGCGCTTTACCGCAAATTCTGTCTTCTGGCAAATGCAATGGCCACTATAAATACAGCGAAAAAACCAACAAACAGCAGTGTATTTCTTTGGTAATTGTCCGCTTCTGTTATCATGCTATCCTCACTGCGCAAGAGAGGAATCGCTTCCACTACTTGCTGGCTATGCTCCATCAAGACATACTTCAGTTTCGTAATTTCCTGTTCATAGCTTTTGGTTTGCCGCAGCCTGGAGGGTTCATCGCCTTGGGAGGGATAGGGTTCCAGGGACATTAATGGGTCGTACTGATAAATATGCTCCCACCTGGCCCAATCCCTGGCTTGCGCTGAACCCAAATATTCCACAGTGGAATCGATCAAAGATATCAAACGATCGGCGCTGATGGCGCTGTTTTTTAATTCCTGATAGCGGCGCTTTAAGGCATCCACAAAATCCGCGCTTTTGATTAGATCCGCATAAAAGGGCGCTTCCGCCATGGGTATTTCGTCCAACTCCATGGACGTATCCACCTCATTGTCCAGAGATCGCTCAAAGTTCCAGACCGGCCCCGCCTGAAGCAGATGTTGACTCGTATTTTGATAGGAATAAAAGGTGTTCAGGGCGGCATCGTAATTTCCCATCAATTCGTTCACTATGAAATAATTAATGAAGCTGTTTACGTCAATTAGATTTTTATACTGCAAAAACTGGATGGTGTCCCGGGAAGCCAAAACACCTTCCATATAACTCAAATCTTGCGTCAGTTGGCGTATGTCTTCCTCTGTCTGCTCCTGCTCGTAAAAAGGGATTGTCAGGGTGCCTAAACCGGAGACCGTCTGCGTGTATTGCGTATAAAGAGGAATCCCGCCTGCTTCTTCTGGAAGACGTTTCATATAAACGCCGGTTTCCGCGCAAGTCCGCTCCACCAGGAGATAAACCCCTTGATAAAGAAGCCCTTCCTCCGTTTGAAGCAGCACCTCGCAGAAATGAACCTTTGGCGCATTGTCCATGATTTCAGCGGCAAAGGTATACCCCAGATAGTTTCGGATCAGCGATTTGTCATACATACTGCCCAATAACCAATATTCGCTGCCCGCCGGCAGCCCGAGAAGCTCATGCGCTTGGGCTTGGCCCCCGCCGTCTTCCAAACGGATGTAGTAATCGTGTTTTTCGCGGTTTTCGGTTTCCCAATCGGCAAGCATTTGGATTTTAGAGATCACGGTCAAATTTGGTTTGTCTTGCAGGGCATTCTCCCCGCCGCTTACATTATCGTAAACGGAAATCACGGAATTGTTAAACCAATCGTCTTCAAGCCAATTGCTTTTCAGCGCAACATAATCAGAACCGTCTTTTCCTTTAAATTCGATTACAATGAGCGGAAGATGCGAGGAAAACTCCGGCACAGCGTATAGATTATCCTCTAAGTACAATGCTTCATCGGCGCTGTCCTGTGCATTACTCGCTGCAGATACAGGCGCAGTCCCCAAAGCAAAAATCAAAATGCCCAAGAAAAAAGAGCACTTCTTATAATTGTTATCCATTGTCACATTTTGCACCTTTACGAAAGTAATCTTTAAAATGATTTCACATAGCATTTGCAAATAATTTTCTTTCCAAATATTTAGTGTGGATTAAGGGCAACCCATTCGTATGTTTCGCCACATATAGTGACACGATTTTTTAATTTTACCACGAATTTTAAATATGTACGGACCCTAATTCCGTCTGATCGGAACGCAAAGCACATTTGAAGGATTTTACAGCTTATATGTATTAATAAAAACCGTCAATTCTTCAGGCGTTCCCAAAACATGCACACTATCATAAGGTACGATGGAAATACGGACATCTCCGCCTTCCAGAATCAGCTCGTTGTAAAGAGGGGCGATATATTTTTCAGTGTCTTCCTGAATTCGCTGACCATAATATTCAT
>Ga0153920_1000546_pt1 | contig 15771 bp, 11 predicted proteins | sample TSNJ004MetaG_FD_104713 | JGI IMG/M metagenome (GOLD analysis project Ga0153920, IMG submission 104713) | Attine ant fungus gardens microbial communities from New Jersey, USA - TSNJ004 MetaG | ecosystem: Host-associated > Fungi > Mycelium > Unclassified | place: USA: New Jersey, Brendon T. Byrne...
GCACGATCCACATAGTACTGACTGCATTATCCGCCGTACGATTGGTATAGTCCGAGTACGAGATTGCAAACTCATCCTAACGCGCTATGAGAAAGTCGCGATACAATTTTTCAAATTAATGCTCACTTGATGGGTGTGCCCGTAAAATTGTCCTGCGATGGTATTTTGATACCTCTGGATAATTTGATCAAAGTAGTTCGACTAGAATAGTGAGCTTGATGTGCGCAAAGATCACCACATTTAATCACCTGGTCGTATAGAGCGTCAGAGGAACTTGGTGGCATATGTGCTATAATCCACGCTCTTTGTTCCGCATCTTCAGCTGCTTGGAGCTCTTGTGCAGCAAACGCCAGGATACCATTAGGATCCGGTCTGTGGTAGAATAAGTTCCTTGATACTCACAGTACAACGAGTTAACACACTGAGCTGTGTCGCTGTCAAAGAGCCAAAAGCTATCTCTTATAATAAACCCTGCCTATGCTTATAAGCTGGCGTAGAATTCTATACTTACTTCGCTTTATACCAATACAGATTATTGAGGGAAATGATACTTGGTTTCCATGAGAATTCGGTAGAGCATATACAGAGCGAAGCCCACCGAAGGTTTGTTCCAGAGACTACAGCCGAGTAACTCCCCGACACATGCTTCACAGCGTCGGTAGCAGAGGCATCAAGCCACGCCTACAAATGGTTTGAAATCGGATTTGGTTCTCAATACTTAACTTACCGACCAGTCAGCACCTTGAGTATCGAACACCCATTGAGATGATGCATCAGACGTAGTGTTTCGAGGAAAACTGTTGACTGGGGCAACATCACTGATCATAAGTCAGAACATCAATGAAAAATGAAATCGAAAAACGGCTCACTGGTTCCCTAATAAAGCTTAGCTAAAGCTGTATACAATCCTTTGAAGAAACAGGTATTTACCGATCACAGGGAAGACGGAAGTACCTATGAATGTTTGCATTTCTTGATTGAACTGCTGCAGATGGGCTGTCACGCCAGTCTGGTTGACCAACCAAACATCACCTGCCAAAACAACAGTCGGGCAAGGTGAGAGCAAGAGAGCGAGAGCTTCGAACCTTCGATGACGTCACCCGTAAAGATTGAGAACGAATTTCCCTGCGCAGAAGCAGCACGTAGCATGCTCTCAACCAATCCTGTGGAGGCATCACAGTTATGGCTCGCAAGTACCCCTGCTGGTTGTTGAATTGGGAGTCCAGCTGAATAATTCCTGCAACAAATAGGTTTCGTGCAATTCACTTCTGCACCGGGCTATGCGCTTAAGTCTCAGTCATATACACTAATAACTTCTGCAAGAATACACACAGTATATTCCCGATCTATATGAACGTCGCTAAAATGCACTACTTGGAAGGGTTGGCGTCCTTGACTTGTCCATTGTTTCTGATTTTCCGGTACTGAAGACAGTGGGAAATCGAGCTGTTGAACGGCAGGTTGTTGACATAAACCAAATATAGAATTGCATAGCAGAGTAGAACTTCGATCGAAGGGGGAAATTTTCCGCAGGTCGTGAGCCACAATGGGGCCTTGTTCAGCTAGTGCACCGTCGCAAACATCGTCATCTTCTGCCTGGAAGCAACTGAGGGTAAGCACAGGCCACTGCAAGAAAGTTAAGATCTCGTACGCCAATAACCTTGCAAACAGTGGCCATAGTGTTGGAGAATGGCGAATTGCCTAGAGCGGCGAGTCCTTTGAGAGGAACAAGGAGGGCATGACATGAGTCGCAATCGACTGCTTGAGTAATTGCATTGACAATATCATCGATCAGGCTACCATAAACACTTTGGCAGGTGTGCAACACCCCACAGAGAAGTAGAGATGACCAAAATCGCATTATCATAAGGTATGAGAGTGCCTCGCGAGTGCATATTAAATAGTGTTCAGGACAGGAATCACACGTTATTTGTGCCTTGGAGCAGGAAATCTATACTGACTTGGTGACATTATACCAATTTGTAGACAGACCAGAAGAACGTCGTTTGCAGCCATGTGAATATTGCTTATGATGCGATTTTCGCAGATGGTCGCGAAGAAACATGGGAAAGTAGAGAAGTTCTACCCAGCAAACTTGGACATGTGATCGACAGCACCTGCGGTCAGAGCGCGGTGTTCCAATATCTTTATCCACCTGGAACATTCAATGAGTAGATATGCAGATAGTATCTTGGAAAAGGTCTCCTGGATATTTCTAACAAGGTGAGAAAATGTCGGGAAGTGATTGTTTCTCAGGGCGTTCCCACATACACATGATTGGAATCATTTCCTTTTCTTAGCTGAAACTGAGGTATAATCATGATTTTACGATTTCATTTACTCTCCTCTCACATCTCTTACTCCTGATCAATAATGATCAGCTTCCGTGTAATAAATTGTTGACCCAAAAAAAATGATGATCAATCTATCTTTCTTACCTTTTTTCAATCTTTAAACGCTTAGTAGACTAACAAATTTTGCCTCCTAGTGTAACTGGACATCTCAATTCTGTGCATTCAGAGACTGAGGTAATCTTCAACACTTACTGTACTGATTGTATTTAGTTGACACTTTGCTACGCATGCTAAAATACATGGAGTCTGTGCATTTAAGGACTTTCGTCAAATCATAAATTTATTGCATGGTGTGTGACAGCAGTTCCAGGGATAGTCTACCTGCAGGCTAGACTATAAAGTTCAAATACAAAAGAAAAGTTTGAAACCCAGAATAATCCAGACGATGGTCAAAAAAGATGAAAAATAAGACAAAAGAAAGAAAGAAAAAGAGGACCTAGGAGGGTTATAGATACGTAGATCAAACCCAGGCAAATGCCATAGGGTTCTCTGTAAGGAATTAAAGAAATTCAACGAACTCTTTGATGAATATGCGATCTTTGCAGTATGCAATCAGGGACTGAGTTGACAGGTGGTCATCACTGCACTAAAAGCACTTTTGCGCGTAGAGGTGAGGTACGATGAGGCCATATAACACAGTGAGCGTGTAATTGGCTTTCGAGCAAGAAAGAGTAAGCACCCAGGGAACGACGATTTAAGCGCGTCCTCTACGGCATCGCCCGTTATACATTGATTGTTTCCTAATTACTTCGGGCATACCATTCTGCTAGCAAACTTGGCTCACACCTTCTTCCTTTGGCTACAAACGTTTTGTAGATACGCCCGTGACGTTGGGGTCTGTTTAGGCTCTCCACATCCTAACACTAGTCTGCTTTCTGCAGAAGAGAAATTCTGAATCAAAAAAAGATCTGAGCACATGAAGGTATCAAGGTCACACGTATGCGAAGGTTAGGAGTTTCGGGTTTACCCACATTCCCAGGTATCTTTACTGGCAGTGTCTGTTATTTTGAAGCGTAACTACTGAAGACCCCTCCACCCATCGGCTACTGATCTCGTCCTGTCCCTGCTCCCGACCCTGCTTGTGTTCATTCCCTTGCAGACTTCCCTTCTACAGCAGGGAATTTGGGGCAACATGGCATTGTTGAGAGCTTCATGGCGTATGCTCTTCGATTTGCTAGTCAACTGCTCTTAGAGTTTGACTGTCAATCTTTGTGCAGTCGTCGCTTCATAACACTGGCTGAAGGTTAGGAGGTCCAGAAGGTTGTAGTGAAGCTCATCAGGAACCGGAGATGCAGCGGCTGGGTTTATATTTCAAATACTCCGGCAGTGCGTATACCAGTTAGTAATTCATTCATCAGCGCCGGATCTCCTTATTCACGGTTCATGAAACAGCATCCGTAAGACCGTTGCGTAGTTCGAGCGCTGCCAAGGCAGTCTGAGCCCGAGAGTCGACGATGCTACTATCCTGCTACTATCAACGAACTCACTTCCTCTTACGTCATTTACGTCAACAGTTGTTGTACTTGTTGAGTTTAATCAAAAAGAGGAGACGAGCGAAGACCCGTTGCAAACGCACAACGAGTTTCCTCTCAACTACTTGTATTTGTCTCTATCTACCATCATAAACTGGATTATTTGATCGTCAGGGGATGAGACCATGTTTTTAGTGCAGCGCTCGATATTCCAACAATACTAGCCTAATTACCAGGGCACACTCGCAGGCGCACTCGCATAAAGACGCGCGTGAAAAAATAAAATTCTTTCCAACTCCCCCTCTTCAACAATCTGCCTGCAACTCCCCCGAGCTTTTGTCATTCTTTAATTTAACCATGCATACACACTCCTTATTTTTTGCGTTCATTGCTGCTACCGTTTCTATTCCCGTTGTCTCCTCTGGCAAGATTCAAAAGGATGGACTCGTTTTGCCTCCTAGCAGTCTTGAAAACCGTGATACTATCAGAAACATATTTTTGAAGAGTTACGAGGCATATAGGTAGGTTATCTGCCTGTCATCGTGCATTTTCGTGCTGATCCACGTTAGGAAATCTGCTTGGGGTCATGATGACCTCGCCCCTCTCTCGAATAGAGGCAATGGTCTGCTGAGCATGTTTTGAAGGCTTGACTCGGGTAGTTAACATCACTACAGGCAGTTTCGTTGATAGTCGTAATGGATGGGGTATGACAACATGCATCATAGAAACGTTACTGGCTGATTTGAAATTCTCAAGGCGCCACTATCATTGACGGATTAGGAACCATGGTGGGATCACCTTCCAGCATTGACGACCATTGATCATGCTAATATATGCAGCACATCATGGGTTTGACAGTATAGTGAAGCGCATTTATCTAAATAACTTGGGCCTGAATGCTTCTCTAGGAGTACTTCAATGAAGCTGTGAATTTCACATCGAACATTGATTTCAGCAGATCAAATACGCCTAATACAGTCAGGTGCGTCTATTTCTATTTTCTTCATTGGAAGAACAGCTTAGTATAGTCAGTTTGTTTGAATCCACAATCCGGTACATTGGAGGGCTACTCAGCGCCTATGAGTTGAGTGGAAAACAGCATCGCAGTCTTGTCACCCAAGCTGCACAGCTGGCTGATAAGTTGATTTATGCTTGGGTTGGGGTACGTAGTTACTTTTATTTCATCTCCTATGCCAATGGAAATGTTCAGAAAAATGATATACCATTTGGGCAACTTAATTTCAACGACAACATACCTGTCAATCAAAATGTCAGCCGGAGTTTTTCGCTATTGCTCTTCTCAACCTGACATAACATGTGCTCTAGTCCAATATTGCTGAAGCAGGGAGCGTAAGTCCTGTGGTGCAACCAGTTCCTCTTTCTGATCTGCGTCTAGCTACTTCTCGAGTGGGCAACTTTGAGTAAATATACAGGAGATAACAAGTATTTCAAATTTGCTGCCAAGTCGGTGCATCGCATTGCTACCAACGTGAGTATTGTTGTTTCCTATATCGCTTCACTGGTGCTTAGTCATACAGCCATCCCCGTTACCAGGTTGATTTCTCAATATATCTTCCCATAGCATTAAGCTAATAGGACCATCAGGCCTACCTGCCCAAGGCATTGATCCCAATACTGGCGCACCCGTGGGTGGATATATCGTAAATTATCCACCGTTTACCGTTTAGCTATGTCTGACCAGAATTAGACATGGGGGGGAGGCTCCGACAGCTATTTTGAGTATCTCATCAAGTTTGCTCGTCTCAACAACACCAACGATCCGCTCTATGCCAATACTTGGAAGCTGGCTGTGGACACTTCTATGCATACCCTCCTGAAGGTCTGGAATCTTTGCCCGGGATTCTGAGCCAAAATTCATGATACTGTATCCAGAAATCAACGGCCGCTAATCAGATCTATTTAGCCGACATTGATTCTCGAGGGCGAGTCGCTCATATTGGTTCCCACCTCGCATGTTTCTATGGAGGCAACTGGATCATGGGTAGGTCAACGCCACTCCTCCGTTACGGATGTTTCATAATCGCTCCAGGTGGCCATATGACCAACAACCAGACTATTATTGATGTCGCCCTTGAACTACTCGATTCATGCTGGAACACCTATGCAAGCACCATGTTAGTTTTCCATTTTTGAAAAAATGCAAGCTCAATCAAATCTCAAGAACTGGCATCGGTCCAGAGACCTTTGCTTTCGCATCCAGTGATGGTGGTTACACGAACGGAGTGGCTCCGACTACCGACCAACAAGACTTCTACAAAAAACATGGATTTTATATCACGGACAGTCATTACATATTACGTCCTGAAGTTATAGAATCAAACTTTTATGCCTGGCGGTCAACAGGCGATGTCAAATACCTCGATCGTGCTTCCCAGGTTATTCAGAACATCAACAAATACCTTTCAGTCAACAACACATATGCAGGGATTGAGGATGTGAATAGTGCAAACTCGAACAAAATCAATGACATGGAGAGTTTCTGGTTCGCTGAAACACTTAAGTACTTGTACGTGACCTAACTTTCGAGGGAAAAACCTATCTGATGCCTCCGAAACGTAGATATCTGACATTTGATAATCCCACCTACATAAGTTTGGACAATTGTACGTTCTTGACTTTATATTGTGTTCAACGCATAATGGATATGATCAACAGATGTTTTCAACACTGAGGCCCATCCTTTCGAGGCTCCACCTCCCTTGGACAACTATGGGACTTTCCGTAGCCTTGGAACCCCCCTGAACCCTCCTGAGTTCACACAAGCACCACTTCCCGGTCACAGTCAAAGCCATGATTTATCCGAAATTCCTCACATCCACGACAGTATCCAGAACACCCTGGATCATCTTATTGATTAGGGAGTGATCTCTCTCACGATCACTGCTCAACGGTCAAGATATCCATTCTTTTTGATATTCGGACTTTCTACTCCTATTAATTAAGCTATCGTATCAGAAAAGAAATGTTCAAGGCTACTGATCATACCTATTCAAAGCACCTGGATGCTTCACACCGGGAACTCGTAACGAATGTGACTGCATGTGCAGCGCACATCTGCTTGCGGCTAACAGAACCTGAGAAATATCGATCATTAATGACCACATGCAATTGGTCGGATGTTCGGACCTCTTGATGTATCCTACATCAACTGTAAAGCTCCAATGACAATGCGGCTCTCATGTCACGATTCTGTTGGGTCATGATCTTGCGTTCTGCTTATTCTTCCCCCAATAATGCCTTTAAGCATCCAGGAACAGATCAATCTATCATTCTCGTGAATTTCTATCATATTCTTTTTGTAACGTGATTGGGAAAGGAATTCACATACGACCCATTCATTATCGAACCCGAGTTAACGTTGCACACATGGAACCACGTTGAAACAACTTCGAAGAAATAAACGCTCAATTGGGAACTCTTCTGGCCATACGCCTCTGGATCATACTTCTATTGTATGGTTCTGAGGAAGATGAATGCTTGTTCCTAGAGCTATATAAGGCCCCTGTTCTTGATTTACAGGATTTCTCTGATCACAATCCTTCTTGTTTGCTATTGACCAAGGATTTCTCTATCAGATAATCCATTTTTCTATTCTATCCAATTTTGGACGACGGTCTTATAGAAGATGATTGTGTCTCCAGTGGTGGCTCTGACTTTAGCTTTAAGTGCAACTAGTGCTTTTGCTGGTCCAGTCCAAATGCCTAATATCCGGCTTCCAAAAAGTGCAGCTGTGAATAAGGCAGCTGTGGTGGATATATTTACCAGGAGTTACACCCCATACAAGTAGGTCTGTTTTTCGACCTCCATGAATGAGAGTTTTGATTAGAAACCTTAGAGAATTTGCTTTCGGTCATGATGATCTTTCGCCTCTGAGCAAAGGGTTTTCTGATGGTAGAAATGGCTGGGGTGAGTACTGACCGGTCATAGAAACCTTTTTTTAGTTAAAGCATGACTTTAGGTGCTTCCATTGTCGATTCTATGAGTACAATGGTGCGAGTCTAATCGTTTCACAGTGTGTGATTACTCAGCATACATCCCATGTGGCCTAGAGTATCATGGGACTCGACGTAAGAGGTCTATTGAGTACAAATGAGAGTCTCACAAACCGATTGGTACAGGGTTTTCTTGAAGAAGCTATCAACTTCTCCAGCAAGATCGACTTCAGCAGGTCCAAGACGCCCGATACAGTCAGGTGAGAATTAATTATTTCAGGCGAGTCAAGCACCTGATTTTGTCATTGTAGCGTTTTTGAAACGACTATCCGGTACCTCGGGGGATTATTGAGTGCATATGAATTGACAGGCAGGAAGTTCCCTGCCCTTGTGGACAGGGCAAGGGACATTGGAGATAAGATGGCTTTTGCCTTCTCTAGGGTGAGCAAACCTTCACGTTTCTTCTTCTTTTGCAATCAAAGACTCACGCATAAAAAACACGTCTCAAAAAGGGGAATGTAATTCCGTTCGGATTCCTTGACTTTACGAACAATTCTCCAACTATAGCTACTGTACGTAACGTGCCATTTGAGCCAGGAACAGAAACTGATGGCATCTTCATTTGAATATAGTCAAATATAGCCGAAGCCGGAACTGTGAGTGATTTATCTCGAAATCGGTAGTTTTGATGAGGGCTAATTTCCAAATGCCTGATTTCTCTTGTTAGCTAACGTTGGAATGGGAGACTTTGTCAAAGTACACTAAAAACACCACATATGCCAATTTGACTCTTGGTTCTGTGCGACATATTTCTCAATTGGTTTGTTTTCTTATCCTACTATCTACCTCTTTTAAGTCGATCATATCTTTTTTTTTGTTTCAATTAGCCTGCACCTCTGCCTGGTTTGGCGGCTCAGGGCATTGACCCTCAGACAGGACAATTTGTTGGTGGATATGTCGTAAGTATATTATCTTTTTTACCTCTGAAAAATACTGGATAACAAATCACGCTGATGCCATCGGAAACTCTAGAGCTGGGGAGGTGGTTCGGACAGCTACTTTGAATATCTGATCAAGCATGCCAGACTTTCCAACACACAGGACAACTTGTTCGCCGATACTTGGGCGACAGCTGTAGACTCTTCAATCAAGAATCTTTTGAGAACATCAACTGTGGGACGGCATGTCTATCTAGCAGATTTTGACTCCGATAGACAGATTAGACATGTTGGGTCTCATCTGGCTTGCTTCTATGGAGGAAACTGGCTTTATGGTGAGTACGAGGCAGGAACACAAGAGTGTCCTTTTAAAAATTGGTTTTCTACAGGTGGTCGCCTCCTCAATAATCAGACGATTGTGAACATTGGTTTACAATTAGTGGATGCTTGCTGGAATACATATGCCAGTACTGCGTACGACATCTTGATTCTTTCTCACCTGACCCACGTTCTGAGCGATCCTTTTGGTAATAGTACCGGCATTGGCCCTGAAACTTTCGCTTTTATCTCTAGCGACGGCAATTTTACTGGCGGGTCTATTCCAAGCCAGTCTCAACTGACCTTCAATAACCAACACGGATTTTATGTGACTAACGGTGTATATATCCTTCGTCCTGAAGTCCTTGAATCGAATTTCTATGCGTTCAGGGTGACGGGAGATACTAAATACTTGGATCGGGCTGCTGCTGCTGTAAAGAGTTTCAACGAGTTTTTGGCCACTCCGAATGGTTTTGCGGCATTGAACGATGTCACTAATCCAAGTCTGGGACTGATTGATGATACGGAGAGTTTCTGGTTTGCGGAGGTCTTGAAGTACTTGTGAGTGTATTAGCTTGCATTTACAATGCAATATTAGCTGAGCATGGAGCGTGGAATAGATATCTTACATTTGACGATCCGGAGCATATCCATCTTGATCGATGTGTGTATTCCGTCATTGACTTTATGTGTTAATGTGATCACTCTCTCTTAGACGTTTTTAACACCGAGGGTCATCCTTTTGAGGCACCACCCGCAAAATCTCGATATGGTAGTGGTACAATTTTCCCTCTTGTACCGGGTTTCGCAGTACAATCTGGTGCTGCGCCGCTTCCAGCCATTAGTCCTAACGTTAAAGTCGGTCCTGCAATCAACCATACTGGAGACATTTAACTTGGCTGGTACGGTGTTAACAAGTGTCCTAATTAATGCTACCTTGAGGGTTTTGACATCCATGTCGATATTATTTGTTACCATACAATGTATCCATTTTGTTCCATTAACTTGAACGTTTTGAAAGCTTCTATACACTCAATTTTATCCAAGAGATCGTTATAACTTTACCCACGCCACCTACTTTCAAGACTCCAATACATCTGAAGACGAAGGATTTTCAGATCCAAGAATAAGATTGAAGGTTCATCTGCTGCAGGGTCAATGAACAATAAATCTAGGACAGTGCCACGGAAATGCCGAAGCATTCTTCACTCGCAATATAGCAGGGGCCCGCAAAAACAAAGATGGGGAATGCCATTCACTATTGAGTCTATTGAACGGGTATATGCACAATGCAGACCCATTTCGAATTTAATGCAAAGAGACTGTAGATTGGGTGTGGTCCCTATGAGAGCAACAATATCTTCAGGCGTCTCCCGTATTGGGCTGTTTGTACAGAGGAATTTGAGGCATCTGGCGCAAGACAAGGGAATTTGTTGTATCCATTCTTCCTTGACCCTGAGTATGAGGCTTTCCCAACGCTTAACTAAACTAGTAAGGTCAGGGAAACGCTGCGGATCTATCGAATGGTAACGGAGCTCGATATGAAGAGGATCTTTTTTTGATCGTTCAAGCCAGATGGCCAAGATGTCGGGGGTATTATTAAGATTTCCACCGAGACTCAACTGGACCCATAGGCTAGGAGTGGACATGATGACTGCATTCCATAGACGACAGACAAGGCGTAGCTGCGTTGAAAGCCGGCTTAGCTTTTCAACAGACTTGACGAATCCAGTAAAATTAAGAAAAGAGCTCTGCAGGGAATCTAAGAAAAGTGAGTGGTCTATCCGAGGGATAGGCATGTCGTATGGTCGGTGAGAGAATGAAACTCAGGCGTGCTTCGATTTGTCATTATTTTTATTTAGAGCACCCGCCATATTCCTGGGTTTCATATATAAAGACCCAGTGACAGTCAAGTAGCACTTCCTCTAGGCATCCGAACAGATCGAGTAGGCAGAGCGATTATCACAAAGTAACTGTCAACGAGCAGAGAGTTGGGCAAGTTTGTCACGCAAAAGTAGATTATTTTCACTGTTGTATCAAGCAAAGAACATTCTCTTAAAGCGAGGGTCGAAAGTTTTTTCAGTGACGGCGTCCACCAGTTTTAAATCTACGCGCAGTTCAGAACACAAGATTCAGCTTGTAATGGTACCACGCACCAAGGTTGTTTCCCATGTCGATACATGCCATCATCCTGATGGTGGAGGAATTTGTTACATGTCCTATAATCTCAACATATGTGTCTTTAATGTCCACGCCCTGAGGTTGTTATCAGCAGAAAGGCATGACTGGGTAGATGAATTTCGCTGTACAGGGGTGAGGATGACGTGCACTTGACCGCCGTCACTTGCCTCGACAGTTATTGTATTTCCGTCGTTGTACTACTGCCAATAAGGCAAACACACCACGAACTGGTAAGGGATTGGAGACATACTGATAGTATTTTACATGGCAATCGGACTGTTCTGTTTACAAAGTCATGAAGCCTTTTGGAATTGACGTGAGGGGAAAGATGTTCGGACATGATGATGGTCACAGTGTTACTCTGCACCATGCAAGCTCCCATCGCCGTACTGCTGCTCCTCGTGGCAGCTGCACACGGCAAAATATTCGCTCTTCAGTCTCCCCATATCACAGTCCTCAGAAAAGGCCAACAAATTCGTGCCGAACCGTAAGTAATTCCAGTGACTTCCATCGTTTTTGGAACTCAGAAATCGAACAGACTCTCTCTCGCACATAAAACACCTACTACAGTGACTCTCAACACGACCGACACTCTCAAACTCACCTTCCAAGTTCTCGATGAGTCTTCCTCCGAGGGTGTCCAGCCCCACCAAACCTTCCTCCGTTTCTACGATCCCACAACATCTGAAGAAGGTATCCAGCCGATTCGGGTCACGCCCGGCGGCAAAGCTAAATTCGAACTTGCTATGGCTAAAGCTCCTCCAACCTTTCCACCCACCGTCCAGGGCGTTCCTCTGCAAGTGACTTTGTATTTGGGCAAACAAGAGTTCACACCTGTAGCTCTCGAGTTGTTTGATCTCTATGTTCCGCCTTCTCTGCCTCCGAGTGTGCATCCGGATGAAGCCACTTTTCATCCGTTGCCAGAGATTAAACATACATATGCTCCCAACCATAAGTCACCGCACAAGTTTATCTCCGGGGTCTTTTCAGGTTTGGTTCTTGCCTCTTGGGCTCTCTTACTAGGACTCGTGCGTATCTTGTCACTTCGAACAACCTCTTTCTGATGACGTGCACAGTGGTCCCGAGTTTCACCACGTTTGACGCACGCCTTCTCACCCAGTATTGTTCCTTTCGTTGCCAGCCTTGGCGCGTATGAAGTCCTCATCTTCTATTATTGGGTCAGCCTCAGGCTTGGACAAGTCCTTCTGTATGGTGGCATTCTTGCCCTCGTCGCTCTCTTCACTGGAAAATATGCTCTCCGCAGCATCGCCCGACGCCGCATCAAAGACTAATATCCTTGTTAATGTAAATCATGATACAGAGATCTTTTTTGGTCACGAAGGGATACATATGCAGCGTACCATCGGTTACTAGTTGGGTATATAAGTAACTGAGCTATATTTATCCACTTTCACCTTCTCTCGCCCACTGGGGCTAAATGGTCGGTTACACATATCCAAAATTCTAGGGTTACTGGGATTGACGGTTGCTTTGGGTCATCATCTCAGCTCAAGTAGTTTCAGAATGTCTTGCAGAGTTGTATCCCTCTACACTGGCTCTATCTAGAAATGGTGGGTAAATGATACGAAATCCCATCACTCGAAGCGCCTGTCACAGTAAGGTCTTTTTCCTTCCTCCATCCCCTGTCTCAAGATTACCTGTGGAGCTCCTTTCTCGAATATTTATTTACCTCTCACTTATATGCCGATTCTACTGCAAGGCTAGGTTTAGGTTGGCTTTTGACAGCGATACGCCTTGTCTGCCGCCTATGGAATGCAGTCATCATATCCACTCCCAGTCTATGGGTCCGGTTGCATCTTGGCCGAAGACTTAATCTCTTCGAAAAGACCCGGACATCCCCTCCGACATCTTGTCCATCTGGCTTGAACGATCAAAAACACGTCCTCTTCATATCGAGTTCCTTTTTCATCAAATTGTTCTGCAGTGTTTTCCTGTCCTTACTGGCTCAGTTGAGCGTTGGAAAAGCCTTCAACTCTACGTTCAAGAAGAATGGGTAGATCTCTTCCGTCAACATATTCCCTTGTCTCGCGCGAGACGCCTCAAATTCATCTGTGCCACTAGCCTGCTATGCCAAAAAGTGTTGTTGCTCTCATAGGGACTACACCCAATCTATAGTCTCTTTGCATTAAATATAAAACGGGTCCATGTTGTGCATATACCCGTTCAATAGACCCAATAGTCAATAACCTTTCCCATTTTCGCCTTTCCGGGCCCGCGGTATATTGCAAGTGTACGTGGAGAATACTTCAGCATTTCCGTAGCACTGTCTTAGAATTATCATCCATTCACCTTCCACGAGATCGACTTCCAATTACGCTCCCGAATCTGAAAATCCTTCGTCTTGAGATCAGTTGGAACGATGTACCTACTCTGCTATCTTCAATACTCACACTCACACTCCAAATACTGGATCTTGATTTTTCCAGCCTCGTCGTCATCGGCGTCTATGACGACTGGTTATACCATTGTCTATTTAAATTATCTAGATTGGAGTATTCGCTTCTGGCATCGCTTCTGGTGTTGCGCATATCACCATCAGTGTTTACTGGTGGCTTTCATTGTATCTTCCAAATGCCGGCTATTCAAGCAATTCCTTTGGTGGAAATCATGCTCCTGAACTGTGTTTCAGAAGAAGACATCCGAAAATAGAGGAGCTGTGCAATTGGGGGAGCTGTCATGGTAGGACATTGGTTACTTGAAAATTTTGTTGGATGGAATCGTTTATCTGACGCGTCTCGTGATCTTGTCGGCTACTTGTCTGGAGACATTCCGTTGCAGTGTCGCCATGCACCAGGGCCTTTTAAATTTTTTGTGTTTGAAGAGGTGAAAAAAGTGGACTCAGGAAATTGGTGGTGGTCTAAATGGCCTGGGTACAACTGGACTTTGAAGGGTATCCAGGACCGCAATTATGATCGTCATAGCATCATGCAATACGTGGCCGATTGCATGGCTTGAATATTACTTTAACATCACCCAGCTCAGTTATGAATTAGTTATGAAAACACAGATGACAAGTCTAAGTCGTTGCCCATCATTAGACTTACCCATGATCTGAAAGATGTTGCTTATTCATCTAAACCTGGACCTCTGCCATCTGCATAACTCTATCTTCGACAACAATTATTGTAGGATATACATTAATCCTACAACTCGGACTTTTATTGATTTTGGTCGCATGCCTTACTTCTACATTGAATGTTCACTTGATCGTTTATCTAAATTAAAGCTTCCACTTCTGGCACTGCGTATATCGCAATTTGACAACGTTGATGACTTAGATCGTTCCTTCCAATCGCCGGCTATTCAAACAGTTCTTTTGGTGGAAGTAATAGTACCCAACATATTTTCAGGACCGGAATTCACATTCGGAGGGGGAGCTGCCAGGGTGAAACATTGGATACTTGTAGAGTTTGTTGGATGGAATCATTCATCTGACGTGCCTGTGATCTTGCTGATTACTTGGCTGGAAATGTTCTGTTGCAGTGTTGTCGTGCATTCAGTCCTTTCAAATTTATTGTTGTTGAAACGATGAAAAAAGCGGACAATGGGGTTTTAGGAAGCAGGTCGTTTAGTTGTAATTTCTTAGATTTTTGGGGTCAGAAGGATTTTTTGGGGTTAGAGGTATTAGGAGAATATCTCGGATGAGGGGGATTTCTGAGACGAGAAGCGAAATATAGACAAATTTCAAACAAGTCATGCCTCGAGAGTATGGCAATGAAAAAGAATACCTGGTTCCTTGTGTTGCTGGGATATTCATACGTGCAGCAACTGTTTCCAATTTCCTCGCACAAGATCGAAGGTCGGCTTGAAAAGGGCGATGGGAGGAGTCTTTCACTCCGAAACAAATGTCAACATGCTTTGTCTACTATCTCCCCTTCAATTCAATTCATATCAATAATACCTTGTTGTCAAGTCTTTTAACATCACCACATACCAGCTCTAAGAATCATAGATCTATTCAACAAAACAAATAACACATAGCCAGAACGCCTACCCAGAAAAAAGGCCATACATATATCTATATATCAAATCACAAATCAAGAAACTCGGCAAAAGAACAATACAACATGCCATTTTTACTCCGAAGAAACCACCCATCAATCAAAATTAAGGGGAAGAAGGAGAAAAAAAAGTACTTGATATAAAGATACATTCCAATCTATACATAAGTATTTCATTGTCGCCATAGAATTGCATTGCAGCAAAAAAAACGATATGCACAGCAAAAAGCGTTGAAAAAGCAAGAAAAAAACCTATCAATTCGCAAATCCTGAATCAAAAAGGGGGGGAAAAGTCACCCAGTAGAAGATGAATCCAATAACAAGAACAGAAAGCAAACAAGACAAGTGGCACAACAAGGGGAGAGAAAAAAATGAGCAGTAAGATATTATATTTGACGAAAAGACGCGAACGAGGCAATAATGTTCATGAAAGAAAGAAAGAAAGAAAGAAAGAAAAGAGGATTTGATAGCAGATGCGAATGCAGGAAGTGAGAAACAGGGAAAGGAGATAGAGACGAAAAAATTGCATGAAA
>Ga0153920_1000549_pt1 | contig 15764 bp, 13 predicted proteins | sample TSNJ004MetaG_FD_104713 | JGI IMG/M metagenome (GOLD analysis project Ga0153920, IMG submission 104713) | Attine ant fungus gardens microbial communities from New Jersey, USA - TSNJ004 MetaG | ecosystem: Host-associated > Fungi > Mycelium > Unclassified | place: USA: New Jersey, Brendon T. Byrne...
GGGCTTGGCCGGTGTGCCATCGAGCAACACCTGAATGTCGGTATGGTTACGCGATGCGTCGATGCGCTGACGGGCATCGGCGAGCGGTTCACTGGGACCTTCGATGTACTGATAGAACATCGCACCATCGAATAGCAGCACGCCGGTGATGTTGTAAGTGGCGTTGAATCCGCGCGAATTGACGATGATCTTCGACAGTTCCCGCAGATCGAGGTCGGGCACCGCTCGGCTCAGGTATGCGTAACACTCGGTCATCCGTTTCGTCTCCCCCGGAACAGGCGGCGCATTGGCGCACGATTTTTTTGGCGTCGACGAGGCGTCAACGCACATTAGAATACCTCATGTGCGAAGCCCGGGACTCACGCGCCATGCCGATCAACTATCTACGTGGATTCACCCAGCCGATGCGCACGGACGCTGCGAACCGGCGTCTGGGCAACTCGCTCGCCTTTGTGGCGGGCGCAGCCAATGCGGGCGGTTTTCTCGCCGTCGGACAGTACACGTCGCACATGTCGGGCATTGTCGCGGCGCTCTCCGACAATCTGGCGCTGGGGCAACTCGTGCTCGTGCTCGCCGGCTTTAGCGCCTTGCTGGCATTCCTGCTGGGTGCCGCGACGTCGGCGGTTCTGATTCACTGGGGGCGGCGTCACCATACGCATAGCGAATATGCCGCACCGCTGATGCTCGAAGCGTTGCTTCTGCTGACGTTCGGCGTGATGGGCGCCAATCTTGAGGCGCATCGCGTGCTGTTCGTGCCCGCTACGATCGGCTTGCTGTGCTACGTCATGGGGTTGCAGAACGCGATCATCACCAAGATTTCCCGGGCCGAGATTCGAACGACACATGTGACCGGTCTGGTGACCGACATCGGCATCGAACTGGGCAAGATGGGCTACTGGAACCGGCCCGGTGTGGCGGGCGATCTGCCGCGCGTGGCGGGGGACCGGCAGAAGCTGCGTTTGCTGTGTACGTTGCTGGGTATGTTTTTTCTGGGCGGCCTGACCGGTGCGCTCGGCTTCAAGTCTCTGGGCTTTGCGGCAACGATTCCGCTTGCGGTCGTCCTCATCACGCTGGCGATTGTGCCGTTGCTCGACGATATCGCGCGACATCCACACTGATCCCGGCGCTGGCATTCCCGCTGGCATCCCTTTCGACGATTGACTATGACCACACGCTCGGGAGTCCCTCGTCTGCGGACGTGGGTGGGAAACCGGTTAGACGCCTTATTGGAAAAATTCGATAAATTCGACGATTACCCGTCGATGATCGGCGTTGTGGGGACGGCTATCGCGTTGGCGATTCTGGTCGGGGTGACGATGCTGTTGTACGCCGACAGGCGGGCACGAGACGAGTACGCGCTCGAGCGTGCCGAGAGTGTGGCATCCGTCGTGGCGACGAGTCTCGGCAGCAACATTGCACTATACGAGGCGCTACTCAAGGAGATGGTGCGGGAGGCGGAGAATTCGAATACGCCGCTCTTTCCCGAGCGGGTGCGCGACCGGGTGCGTTTCGGGCAGACACTGAGCCGCGATTTTCTCGACGATGCCTATATCGTGGACAAGGCGGGGCAAATTGCCGCACCTCTTGAGAGCACCGACGGCAAGCCAGTGAGCGTTGCCGACCGCGACTATTTCCGCTCTCACCAGATGAACCCATCGCTGGGCCTCTATATCTCTCAACCGTACGCATCGAGAATGCATAAGGGCGTGCTGTCGGTCGCGCTCACCCGGCGCATTGCCGCCCCCGATCATTCGTTTGCCGGTGTCGCGGTCATCGCGTTGCGGCTCGACCGGCTGGGCGCGCAGATGCGCGATGTCGATTTCGATGACCTGAAGAGCATCAGCGTCGTGGAAGAGAAGGGAACGGTACTCGCCTGCAAGCCGTGCGAGGAAGGCCCGCCGGGGACGCTGGTCAGACTGCCCGGCGAGGCGACGCGTGATCGGAATCTGGAGACAGCATTGTCGTTTCCGGAAGGGGCTCGCGCTGCGGACTACCGGTCGGTGCGCGTGCCGGGTGTCTCGATGTTCGTGGTGGTGACGCCTTCGACGCAGGTGCTCAGGAGCGGATGGCGTCGTCACGCCGTGCTGCTTGGCCTGATTGCGGCCACGTGCGCGGCAACGCTTATCGCAGGCTCATGGCTGCTCGTGGCGGCGATCCGCACACGTGCCAGCACGGCGGCGCAGCTCGTGAGCCTGTCCGTGACCGATGGTCTGACGGGGCTGAGTAACCGGCGCGCACTCGATGCCAAGCTCGCAAGCGAATGGCGGCACACCAAGCGCGCCGATGGCCCGCTTTCCATCCTGTTCGTGGACATCGATCATTTCAAGCACTTCAACGACAAATATGGCCATTTGATCGGCGACGACGTATTGCGCGCCGTCGCGAAGAATATCGGGGGCCATACGCGCCGCGATACCGATATGGCCGCGCGATATGGCGGCGAGGAGTTCGCGGTGGTTCTGCCCGATACGGACGCCGCGAGTGCGGCTGCCATGGCCGAGCAAGTCCGCCGTGACGTCGAGCGTCTGCATATTGCGCACGTGGGCAGCACGACAGGCATCGTGACGGTCAGTGTCGGCGCGGCGACGGGCCTAGCGGGCGAGTGCGACAGCGCGCAGGCCGTGCTGAGGGCGGCCGACGAGCAGCTTTTCATCGCGAAACAGAGCGGCCGAAATCGTGTCAGCACCACCGTGCTACGCAAGTCGGAAGCCCCCGGTGAAGCGGTGGGTAAAGCGGAAGACGTCTCGTAACGGTGGCCCGAGACGCACACCGCTGCGCTTACGGGACCAGCATGGCGGCAAGCCGGAGCAGTTCGCCCTGTCGGTGGCAGCCGGTCTTGCGCAGAATGGCGGAGAGCTGCGTGCGCAGCGTGCTGGTGCCGAGACCCAGCACCTCACTGCATTCGCCGATGGTCAGTCCCGCGACCAGATGGTGGAAGAGACGGGCTTCGGCCTGGGTCAGCGAAAAATGCTGGCGCAGCGCGGTTTCGCTCGGCACATTGAAGATGCTTCGCCGCTCGATACGCACACCGACGGCAGCGCGCAGGCCGTGGTTCATTTGACTGCCCAGTGCGCGCAGCGTCATCCGATAGGCGTGTCCCCACGAATCGGGCAGCACCAGCGACACGGGTTCGCGACTAACGCTGACCTGTCGCAGGGCGGTCATCAACCGGCTCTGCCACTCGGGCTGGCGATGCATCAACCGGCGTTGCTTGAGCATGAGCTGGCTGTCATTGTTGCCCAGCAGGCCATCGAGTCCCGGCGCATACTCCAGCACCCATGCGTCGGGCGACGCAATCAGAAAGCCCTCGTGGGACGGATCGAGCATCTGGCTGAGCGCGCCGAGACTTGCCCGGGTAGCGGCACGTCGGGCCGTGAAGGCGGCAGCGAGCTGACGTTCGTACTCGGCAATGCGCGCCGCGTGGGCGAAGCTCGGCTCCACGATATGCGTGCGCTGAATGCTCAGGGCGGTCAGTGCGTCGTCGTCGTTGCAGATCACGACCCCCACCAACTGCTGGAGTTGGTAAGGCAGCATGAATTCATTCCAGAAGACGCGGTCGTTCGGTGACTCGTGCTTGAGCGCGATGGAGGAGTCGTACCAGGTGCCCGCCGGCGCGTCCCAGAAGCGGCGGGTCGAGTCGTCGTACTGGTAGTAAAGCTGCGCGTATTCCTCGATCAACCGGGCTTCGTGCCCGGCTTGCTCAACGAAGCGAACCGAGCGGCTCTGCTTGTCGTGGCACAGGAATGTGGCGGCGTCCGCGCCCAGAAATTCGCGCGCCGTCTGCACTACATCGAGCCAGTCTGCGTCCCCTGCGCCGACCGCCTGAACCGCCTCCGATGCGCGCCGAAAACTGACGTCGTCCGACATGGGATCCCCTCGTCTATCGCGATATTTCTCTTGAGCTTGAGGCTCGATTTTCGCGAAGTGTAACAGAACGGGCTGTCGAAATTGAGAGGGGCATCAACTGTGATTTGTACAGGCGACAACGCGCGCCGGCGCTGCGACAATGCAGTCATGTCGGGACAGCGGCCGGCGATCGGGGGGAGTCGACGCCAGCGCATCCCACGCTACATCAAACACGTCAAACGGGGGTCTTCATGCGCCATCACCAATTCATCGCCGCCTGCCTGTGCCTGACAGGCGCCATGATGTTCGGCCAGGCGAGCGCGCAGTCGTATCTGGGGACAGGCGATCTTGGCAGCATTCGTCAGACAAATCAGTCACCGGCGTTGAGCCCGGCCGTGTCGGCAGTGGGGGGCCGGGCAAACAGCGTGACGGATGCGCAGAGCGCCAGTGCGACCATCAATCGCACGGCCAGCGAGCGGAACGGCCTGGCGACAGGGCCGAGTCAGCAGGAATTGTCGGCGACGAAGAACGCACTCGATACGCGAAACCTCGAGCATCCGCGTCAGACCAGCTCGTTCGATAGTCTTCCCCGGCCGTCACGGCCCGAGTAATTCCTGTTTCAGGGAAGGGCGCTTACTCCGCCATGGCGGGAATAGCGCCTTCCTGGAAAAGGATGCGCGGCGCGTCCATCGTGCCGTCCTCTTCGTCGACCAGCACCTCGTAGGCAGCGATACCCGCGAACCCGGAGGCCATCGATTGCGCAATGCGTACCGCACCGAACTCCGTGCTCGCCTGACGCAACTCGCCGGGTTGCAATACGCCGTCCTTGTTCTTGCGATAGGGCACGACGATGAATTTGGTGGATTTGGCGTCGCTCATGGTGTCACTCACGATGAAGTTGGATGGTTGGAAATGTAGCATGGGTACTGTATAAAAATACAGTATTTTTTGCGACGGAGATGATACCGTTACATCGCATCGATACAGGGTTAGCGCGAAGCGGTGCTGCTAAGTTGGGACGCCCGACAGGGGGATCGGTCAGCGATTCCGGTTCGCAGCGTCGCTCAGGGCAGCCAATCGCGATCTCGATGCTCGGGGATAGAACTCATGTCAGTCAGACCACGTCGTTTTCGCGCGGCACATTTCGCCTCAATTGGCCGAGGCGCCGACTATCCGCCGTCTGGCGGGGCTTCTGGCCCCAAACAACATCGCGTAATGCCTACATAACTAGGAAATGGTCGTATATTCCTGCGCCTCTTGATAGCCTGCCGGTCGACTCGCGACTTGCGACCAAAACTAAAAGCATTGAGAGCGTGGAATGAATGCAGGCAACCTGATTTCGGCAAACCGGCTACACGACGGCTTGGTCGTGTGGCTGGACAAGCAACACAACTGGGTAGACGACCTGACGCAGGCGCACGTGTTCGACGCGCAGGAACTCGACCAGGCTCAAGCGGCTGCGCAGGCGGCACAGGCTGCCAATCTGATCGTCGATCCCGTGCCGCGTCCTGCGGAAGTGGGCGATGGCGGCCCCGTCCCGGTGGATTTCCGTGAGCAACTGCGCTCGCGCGGCCCGTCGGTGCGCGAAGACCTCGGCAAGCAGGCCGCAGAAGACACGGTGCAAGCGGCCCTGGCCCATGCGCCCGCGCTGAGCGTGGCGCCGGAGCATGCGGGCATCTATCGCTATGATCCGTCCGAGCGCGAATTCCTCAAGGACCGTGCGCAGGAGTTCGGTCAGCAGGTGGCCCGGCGTCTGAGCGGCGAACTCAGCGAAGACGCGTTCAAGGTCTATCGCCTCATGAACGGTCTGTATCTGCAATTGCACGGCTACATGCTGCGCGTTGCCATTCCGTACGGAACGCTGAGCGCGATCCAGTTGCGTCAGCTCGCCTATGTGGCGAACCGCTTCGATAAGGGCTACGGCCATTTCACGACGCGCCAGAACCTGCAGTTCAATTGGCCGACGCTTACGGACTCGCCCGAGATCCTGTCGAAGCTCGCCGATGTCGACCTGCACGCCATTCAGACGAGCGGCAACTGCATTCGCAACGTGACGACCGACCAATTCGCCGGTGCGGCGAAGGACGAAGTCGTTGACCCGCGCGTGTACGCCGAAATCCTGCGTCAATGGTCGACGGACCATCCCGAATTCACGTATCTGCCGCGCAAGTTCAAGATCGCGATCACCGGCGGTCAGACCGACCGTGCTGCCGTACGCTTTCACGACATCGGCATTCTCGCGCGCACGAACGAGCGCGGTGAAGTGGGCTTCCAGATTTACGCAGGCGGTGGCCTGGGACGTACGCCGATCGTTGGCACGCTGGTGCGCGAGTGGCTGCCCGAGGCTGACCTGCTGCGCTTCGTCGAAGCCATTCTGCGCGTGTACAACGCGCTGGGTCGTCGCGACAACATCTACAAGGCGCGCATCAAGATCCTCATCAAGGAGATGCAACCGGCGAAGTTCATCGAGATGATCGAGGAAGAGTTCGCGCGCATCGCTCTCACGCATCGTCCGCTTGGCGACGAAGTCGTCGCGGCGATTCGCGATCGTTTCATCGTGCCCGAATTCGAAACGTTGCCCGAGGCCTCGACCGAGTTCGCGCAAGCCTACGAGCGCGACATCGAATTCCGCCGTTGGGTCGACACCTGCACGCACGAGCACAAGGTGCCCGGCTATATCAGCGCGGTCGTATCGCTCAAGCCGGCGAGCGGCATTCCGGGCGACGCCAGCTCGAAGGAAATGCTGCTGCTCGCGGAATTGGCCGAGCGCTATTCATTCAACGAACTGCGCGTGACGCATGAGCAGAATCTGGTGCTGCCGCACGTCAAGCGCGACGAACTGCACGCGCTGTGGTCGCACCTGAAGGAGGGCGGTTTGGCTACGCCCAACATTGGCCTGATTTCCGACGCGATTGCTTGCCCGGGGCTGGACTATTGCGCGCTTGCCAACGCACGCTCGGTGCCGGTGGCGCAACGCATTGCGCTGCGCTTTACGGAAGAGCAGCAGCGCAATATCGGGCCGGTGACGCTGAACGTGTCCGGCTGCATCAATGCCTGCGCGCATCACCACGTCGCCCATATCGGCATTCTTGGTGTCGACAAGGCGGGCAAGGAAAACTATCAGATTACGCTGGGCGGATCGGCCGATGAGAACGCCGCCGTTGGCAAGATTCTCGGCCCGGGCGTTACCTATGAAGACGTGCCGCAGGTGATCGAGAACATTCTCGATCGCTATCTCTCGTTGCGTAACGAAGGCGAGCGCTTCATCGATACGCTCGGACGCGTTGGCGCAGAAGAATTCAAGGGAGCTTTGCATGTTGATTGATCGAAACGGACTGCCTGCCGCAGACGTCTGGACTTATCGCGGCGCGGACGAGCCGGTCACTACATCGTTGGGCAGCAAGGATGTGTTGCCGCTCGAAACCTGGCTGGCCGCGAAGGAACAGGGCTCGGCCCCGGCAGGTATTCGGGTGCAGGGGCACGACGATCCTGAGCGCATTGCCGCGCTCTTGCCGCAGCTCGAACTCATCGTGATCGAGTTTCCGAAGTCGCGCGATGGGCGCGGTTTCACGCTGGCGAAATTCCTGCGCGAGAAGTGGCATTTCGAAGGGAGCATTCGTGCAGCGGGCCCGTTGTTGCCGGATCAACTGGCGATGTTGTGGGCCTGCGGCTTCGACAGCTTGCTCTCACCCTCGGATGTGCCGACCACGCGCTGGCATGAGGCGGCGCTGGCCGCGGCCGGTCGCGCCAAGCGTCCGCGCACGCTGCTCGAACGTCTGACGGCCTGATCGCCTGATCCGCTGCTGATCGTTGGGTTCTGCGACCGGAGTCTTCCGGTCGCTTCCGTCCGGCTTCCGTCCGGCTTCCCTCCGGTTTCTTTCCCGCTCCTCCTCGCTTCCGTCCAACTTCTCTGCGCACTCCTTCGCAGTTTCCCCGCATGCGCTGTCGCGGTACGTCTGCCGGCAATCCTTCTCGCGTGGTGTCTCTCATTCGAAGCTGATCGCATTCCCGGGCGTGCTCCGCCTCGCCGTTGACCGTGGCATGTGCACGTACCACCCGTCGGGCCGAATACATCGATTGCCGCGAAAGTAAATGTCGTCTCGCGGCATTCAGGGCGGTGTTCAGGTTGATGGCGCGTTGAAACCCAGCGACATATTGGTTGGTGGATACTGCGGCGACGGCGAAATTCCCGACGCATCCCGGAATAGTTCGGGCGCTCACGCCGTTCTTGGAAGAAGACCGAACCCGTGCGCGCCACGTCGGCAATCAGGGGAAGGCGCGTTTTACTCAGCAAGAAGATGAACAAGGCAAGACGACGCCTGGCACTGCTTTGGTGCCGACTGGCGACATTGATGTTGGCCGTATATGGTCAGGCGGCTTTTTCTCACGATGTCCAGGTGTATGACAACACGGGCGCGCCGCTGGGGGATGCCGTCGTCTATTTCACCCCCGAAGATGGCCGCGTGCCCGTCACCCGGCCCGCGGCGGCTAGCATCGTGCAGCAGCACAAGATGTTCATGCCGCTGGTCACGGTGGTGCAAAAAGGCGCGTCGGTCGATTTCCCGAATCGCGACGACATTGCGCACGATGTGTATTCGCTCTCGGAGGCCAAGCGCTTCGAGTTGAAGCTCTATCGCGGTGGCTCGAAGCAGGTGGTGTTCGACAAGCCGGGCGTGGTAACGATCGGCTGCAACATTCACGACATGATGATCGCGTACGTGGTCGTCGTCGACACCCCTTACTTTGCGAAAACCGGCCCGAACGGCCGCGGTGCACTGCCGAGCCTGCCGGCTGGCCGCTATCGGGTGGCGATCTGGCATCCGCGTCTGGGCAACACGCCCGAGACCGTGATTCGAAGCTTTACGCTGCCCGCTGCCAAATCGACGGCACCGAGTCGGCCGATCGAAATCACCCTACCGTCGCGCGGGGCCTGACGCATGTCGTTCTTCCCCGGCTTTCGCGGCAAATGGGCGGGCCTTGGGTGGTATCGCTTGCGTACGAAGATCACACTGGTGTTCGTCGCGCTGATCCTCACGGTGCTGGCGGTCATGCAGATGACGACGAGCCGGGCGCTCAACGATGCGTCGTCGGCGCAAGTGGAAGAGCAATTGGCCGTCGGCCAGCGCGTTTTCTGCCGGGCGCTTCAGACCAAGGCCGATGAGCTGACGAAAGTCGCACAGGTTGTCACGGCCGATTTTGGTTTTCGTGAAGCGGTGGCATTGCACGACCCTGTGACGATGCACTCTGCACTCGAAAACGTTCGGGAGCGGGTGCATGCCGACGTGGCGTTGCTCGTCGACCTTAACGGGGCGGTGATCGCGGACTCGCGGGTTGCCGGGGCGAGTGACGGCATGGGTGGACCGATGCTTCCCGGCACCTCGGGTAGCAGGCTGCATGCCAATGCCGGCGCCTCAGTCGCGGTGATCGGCATGCTCAACGGGCGCGCCTATGAGTTGGTCAGCGTGCCGGTCAAGGCGCCGCTGATTATCGGTTGGGTCACGATGGGCTTTTCGCTTGATGACGCCTTCACGCGCGACATGCACGAATTGTCCGGTCTGGAAGTGTCGCTGGTGCACCGGGGGACATCGGGCCGGTGGGAGATTGTGGCGAGTTCGCTGTCGGGGACGAATCTCACGGAATTGCAAACCGCGTTGGCGAGTGACGTATTGCACGTAGCGGACGGGTCGGCAACGGCGCGCATCCGAGGCTATGCGGTCAGGGTGGTCGGACTCTCGGGGCCGAATGCGCCGGTCGCTGCGGTGTTGCAGCGCTCATTGACCGAAGCGGCGGGGCCGTTCCGTCAATTGCGCTCGACGTTGCTTCTGCTGACGTTGGGCGGCATTGTGATTTCGGTGCTGGGTGCGGCGTTGATCGCGCGAAGCGTGACGCGACCGCTCGCGGCATTCGTCGATCTGGCCGGCCGGATCGGGAAGGGCGATTACGCAGCGCAGATCGATGCGCGGCGTCGAGACGAAACCGGCGATCTTGCGCGGGCGTTCGATCTGATGCGTAACGCCATCGCCCAGCGTGAGGAGCGCATTACCGAACTGGCGTATATCGACACGCTGACCGGCTTGCCGAATCGTGCGGCGTTCAGTGAAGCGATGGCGTTGGCGATCACGGATGCTTACCGTGGCGGGCTGCCGTTCGCAGTCATCCTGATGGACATGGATCGCTTCAAGGATGTCAACGACACGTTGGGTCACCACGTCGGCGATCACCTGCTGTGGGAGGCTGGGCACCGGTTGAGCACAGGCTTGCAGGGTACCGGGTACATGGTCGCGCGGCTTGGGGGCGACGAATTCGCGATTCTTATTCGGGATGGCGATCAGGCGATGGCGCAGCAATGCGCGAATCGACTGGCCAGCGCTTTGGATGTCCCTATCGTGGTCGACGGGCAGACGGTCGACGTCGGTGCGAGCTTCGGCATTGCCGTCTATCCGGATCATGGTTCGGACATGCATACGCTATTGCGGCGTGCCGACCTGGCAATGTATGTGGCGAAGCGTTCGAACCTTGGCGTGGCGGTCTACGAGCCGGACGCCGAGAGCCGCGACCGGGACCGCCTGTCGTTGATGAGTGATTTGCGGCATGCCATCGAGCACGGCGGGCTATATCTCTACTACCAGCCGCAGATCGACCTGTCCGATGGCAAGGCAGTACGGGTCGAGGCACTGGTGCGCTGGCAGCATCCGAAGCGTGGCATCGTGCCGCCGGGCGACTTCATCCCGTTCGCGGAGCAGACCGGCTTCATTCGCGTGATTTCGCGCTGGGTGGCGTCCGAGGCAATCGCGACGTGTGCCGAGTGGCATGCCCGGGGTTTGACGTTGGGAATGTCGATCAACCTGTCGGCCCGCGATCTGCTGGACGTCGAATTGCCTGACTATCTGAAGGAAGTGCTCGACAGCCATGCGTTGGCCCCGCATTGGCTGTGCGTGGAGATTACCGAGAGTGCGCTGATGGACGATCCCGAGCAGGCGTTGATTACGATGAACCGCTTGCATCGGATGGGCGTGCGGATTGCGATTGACGATTTCGGTACGGGGTATTCGTCGTTGTCGTATCTGAAGCGGATGCCGGTCGAAGAGATCAAGATCGACCGGTCGTTCGTCAAGGGCATGGCGCACGAGCATAACGACACGCTGATCGTGCGCTCGACGATCGCACTCGGACATAGCATGGGCATTCGTATCGTTGCCGAAGGCATCGAGGATGCCGTGACGCTGGCAAAGCTCCGCACCCTGGGGTGCGATTTCGCACAGGGGTACTTCCTGAGCAAGCCGTTGCCGGAAGCGGAATTGCCGACGTGGGCGGGGGAGTGGGCGACGAACGCGTCGATCTGCTGACAATCGCGCCCCTAACCAACGATGAACACAGTTCCATCAGGTACCGCATAAATCACCAGGCCATAAGCGCCGACTTTCAGAGCACACACCCGTGCCGAAGCAAAATCTGCGTAGCGAGCAATGTGGGAAGCGCGTTTGGGATTGCCGAACAGGGGGCTTCCATCCGCTGCTCCCTGTGCTTTTATGACAAAGGCACCCTTGGCGCCTTGCCATACGGCAAATCCTGTAAATGCCACTTGACCCGGTGGGCGTACCACACCGGGTTTTACACCTCCGTTGCCTCGCCCTTTGCTTTTTCCTGGGTCTTTTCTGATTTTTTTCGCCCAACCCACGACGTTTTCATAGTGCTCTTGCCTCGGCATGAGAACTCCATTTCTGGTGTTGGCGGCCAACGACGCTCGGGGAGGGGCTGCCTGGCGTAGCGGCGCAAGCCGGGGGAATCGTGACTGCGTGCCGCTTCATTTGCGCTTGGTCCGCGGCACAAGCCGCACCGGTTCGGCCCGGCTGTTTCGACGATTTCTCGACATACGCGAAATTATTCCCCGAGTGTTTCATGTGAGCATCCGTGCTAACCCCTGAAGTCAGGCACTTACGGGAAAGTGACTTATTTCCCGGTCAATCAAACTCGCCGCGCTCACGATGAAAACCGACAGCAACCTCATTAGCCTGATAGAGAATTTCCCGGTCTCGGCGAGCTTGAAAGAATCCGATACCGGGAGATACGTGATCAACAACGTTCACAATCTCAGACAGTTTGGGATTCGGGATTGGAGGGACATCGCGGGATTGAGAATTCAAGACATCGCGTTTCCCACAACGGAATGGGGGAAGCAGTACGTGAGATCGGTGGAGAGGCTCGATATCGCCGCCCGGGAAACGAGATCCCCGGTGAGTGCGCGGCATCGCTTCATCGATAGTGGCGGGGGCGTCCAAATGGAGGAGGCAACGAAATTCCCGATATTTGGATTCAACGGGAAGGTACTAGCCATCGTCAGCTATCGCCACGACGTGACACGGACACTTCCCCCAATCCGCATTTATCAGCTCTACCGCTATTTCTATTCTGCGGCCGACGCTATCCAGCGATCGCTGGTTTTCTTCGGCGTCGATACCCATTTCCTGTTCTTGCCGACTGAAGCACAAATTTACGCATTTCTGCTCAGAGCGGAACGCTACTCCAATAAGGAGATCGGCAGATTCATGGGGATATCCGACAGAACCGTCGAGTGTCATTGCGCCGCGCTACGGAACAAGATTGTGGGCGGCGATCTGTCGCATACCTTACGTATCCTCAGGAAAAAGATGCTATGCGACGAAAATTCAATCCAATACTGAAAATCGCATTAACGGCAAATACGATCGAGTGGTTTGAGTTCTCGCTGACCGCCTTCATGGCATTGGAAATTGGTCGACTCTTCTTTCCGGCGGCTAGTGACAAGAGCGCACTGATGTTGAGTTTTCTCGTGTTCGCGAGCAGTTACCTGGCCCGCCCGTTGGGCAGCATTTTTTTCGGAATGATGGGGAATCGGCGCGGTACGGGATCGGCGCTGAAACTAAGTTTGCTGGGGATGGCGATTCCGGCGTCGCTGATCGCGTTTTTGCCGACGTATCAGACTGCGGGGTATGTGGCGACCGCCATGTTGCTGCTGCTGAAGGTGGTGCAGGGTTTTTGCGCAGGCGGGGAGACGCCGCTAAGTGGCTACTACGTCTCGTTGACTGTGAGCGACAGGAATCGGGGGGTGTACTGCGCTCTGGTTGCCGGTAGTGGTTTTATTGGCATGTTGCTGGCGTCTGGAACGATCTTCGCGTTGCCGTACGTCGCCAGTTGGTTGCAGTTGTCGGATTCACCCATCGCCGACTACGTGCCTGACACGTGGAGATGGCCATTCCTGCTTTGCATCCCGTTGTCGATTCTGGTCTATTTCTTGCGCTCATCGATCGCCGTCGATCGAAAGTCGCAGGTGCCGGTCGCTTCCCGTTCGCGCTCTGCAACGCCGCTGGTGCAAGGCTTCGTCCTCGTTGCATTTATGGAGATCGCTCTCTATGCGTTGTTCGTGTGGATGCCAAGCTATTTGCATAGCTATCTCGGCATAGCCAGCGCGGATGCTCGCTTGTCAAACGTGGTGGCGCTTCTGATCCTGTTCGTTTCGATCGTGGCTTCAGGTTACGTCGCACGCTTCATCGACGCCTCAACCCTCGCCCTCGCCGGTATCGTTGCACTGGGAGTTAGTCTCTACCCGCTGTTCTACGTTTTGCAGCAGGGCGATTTCGCGACGCTGGTGGCTGTGCAGGCTGCCTTTGGCATCATGGCCGGATGCCTGGTCGGCGTGATTTTTGTCGTGTTGCCTGATCTGTTCAAGCGTAGTTGGGGCAACTTCGGCATGGCCGTGACCTACTCGTTTGCGGTGGCTCTCTTTGGTGGAACGGCCCCAGTCGTGTGCGCTTATTTGATCGACGTGACGGGCCTTTTGACTGCACCGGCGATCTACATCGCGGCAAGCGCCTTGCTGGCGGCGCCGGTGGCCTATAGTGTCGCTCGTGCGAATCGTCGCCAAGTGAGCCATCCGCTTCCGTCTTCGGGTGCTGATGGCCTCTATGTGCCTGGAACCGGACGCTGAATCTGATGGAGCAGCGCACGCGATTCCCGCGCACTTATCTGATCACCCCTGAGCCGTCTCGCAACGAGCCGCTGGACGTGTTTATCGAGCAGTTGGATTGCGCCTTGAGGGCGGGTGTTCGTTTGGTTCAGCTACGCGCCAAGACCGTGACGCCAGCACAATATGCCTGGTTGGCAGAGAGAACGTTGACGTGTTGCCGACGCTACGATGCGCGGTTGCTGCTGAATGCGCCGATCGACGTGGCCGAGGCGTTGCCGGCCGACGGCATACACCTCACGAGCACGCGCTTGATGGCGTGCACGTGCCGACCGCTGGCTTACGGGCAATGGGTTAGCGCGGCGTGTCACGACGAGCAACAAGTCAGACACGCTAGCGCGATAGGGGTGGACCTGCTGACCATTTCACCGGTGCTTCCGACGGCAACCCACACCACGGCAGTCCCTCTCGGCTGGTCACGATTACGGGAACTGGTGGCGTTGACGTCAGTTCCCGTCTACGCCCTGGGCGGCATGTCGCCCGACACCCTGATGCAGGCTCGTGACGCCGGGGCGCACGGCATTGCCGCAATTCGTGCGTTGTGGGGCGGGGTGGTCGAGCGCTCGTGATTGACGCGTTCAAGAATCAACGCGCGGATTTGTCGCCACGCCGTTGATATACATGAGGATGCACTTCAGGGGCACGCAACGAAAAAACCCGCACAGCCAAAGACTGTGCGGGTTCAATTCTTGGTCGGGGCGAGAGGATTTGAACCTCCGACCACCTGCACCCCATGCAGGTACGCTACCAGGCTGCGCTACGCCCCGTGAGTCATGCGTCGTTTAGATGCATTGCTCGAAAGCAGGCGATTATAGCAGAGCTTTTCGCGAGAAAGGAAGTGCCTATGCGCGTTGGCCGCATATTTTTTTGCATCCTGCGCAAACGGCACGGCGTCCACGACAGGCGATACCCCATGATGGTTATTCCGGATGTCGGATTCGGGGGGCCTCACGATAATGGAATTCTGCCTAAATCCTGCCCGTCGGGGCTCGGAGTCAAGCGATGCCGCAAATCCTGGGGTTCGAGGCCGCGCGCGATCTTCTTCTCGCACAGCGTGCCCACTACGACGTGGCGTATCGTGATTTTCGCTGGCCGGTTCTCTCCCGCTTCAACTGGGCGCTCGATTTCTTCGACCCGCATGCCCAAGGCAACGATCAGCCCGCCCTCTGGGTCGTAGAAGAAGACGGTCGCGAGACACGTCTGTCTTTCGCCGAGATGTCCTCTCGCTCCAACCGCGTCGCCAATTACCTGCGCGAACACGGCGTGTCGCGCGGTGATCGCGTGCTGCTCATGTTGCCCAATCAGGTCGAGCTCTGGGATCTCATGCTTGCCTGCATGAAGCTAGGTGCCGTCATGATTCCCGCCACGACCCTGCTCGCCGCAGGCGATCTCGCCGATCGGCTCGAACGCGGCCATGTGCGTCACGTTGTCACCACGGCGCGCGACGCCCTCAAATTCGTCAACCTGCCCGGCGACTATGGGCGCATCGCCGTCGGTGACCACCCGCCCGACGGGTGGACGCCGCTCGCGCCCGCCTACGACACCTCGGATCAATTCACGCCCGAGGGCACCACACTCGCGACCGATCCGCTGCTGCTGTACTTCACGTCCGGCACCACGTCGCGCCCGAAGCTCGTGTTGCACACGCATCAGAGCTACCCCGTCGGTCATCTCGCCACGATGTATTGGCTCGGCCTGCAGCCGGGCGACATCCACTGGAATATCAGCTCGCCCGGTTGGGCGAAGCACGCGTGGAGCTGTTTCTTCGCGCCGTGGAATGCGGGCGCGACCATCTTCATCTACAACTTCTCGCGCTTTGACGCGCGTGCCGCGCTGGAAACGGCGGTACGCTGCGGCGTCACCACGTTGTGTGCCCCGCCCACCGTCTGGCGCATGATGATTCAGGAAGATCTCGCAA
>Ga0153920_1000552_pt1 | contig 15753 bp, 15 predicted proteins | sample TSNJ004MetaG_FD_104713 | JGI IMG/M metagenome (GOLD analysis project Ga0153920, IMG submission 104713) | Attine ant fungus gardens microbial communities from New Jersey, USA - TSNJ004 MetaG | ecosystem: Host-associated > Fungi > Mycelium > Unclassified | place: USA: New Jersey, Brendon T. Byrne...
ACCATCAGCACCTGAAAGTCCACATCTGTTGTTGCCTGTACCCACGTCGTCATGTTCATCGGATACGCCGTCCCCGAGAATGTGCACTCTGACCGGACAAACTAAACCCGTCACAGATTCCTATGCCATTGCTGAATATCTCGATGCTCATCACCCAAACACACCCCAAGCATTTCCAAAGGGAACTGAAGCTCTTCAAGTTGTGTTCTACCGCTTCATAAATGAAAAAATGGCGGCAGTCCTTGTCCCGTGTATTCCAGGTATTTTGGACAAAAAATCAAGTGTGGAATATTTCACTCGCACTCGTACTGAAGAATTAGGGAAATCATTGGAAGAAGCTAGATTGGAAGGCCAATATTTAGAAAAAGCATGGGAGAGAATAAGAGCGCTATTCGATGAATTGGAGAGTTGGTATGCAAAGAGCAAAGCTGGATTCTTGGTTGGAGATGAACCATCCTTCGGCGATTTTACTCTTGCCAGGTACCTGTAAGTGCTCAAGATTGTTCAGGGAGAAGAAAGTGGCGATTGGAAAAAGACGAGCGTTTCGAGCAATGAGCGATGGGTCACGTTGCTGAGGGACTTGGAGAAGTATGCGAGTGTCGATCATTAGGGACAACTTGTTATATACAAGTAGTTTGTCTATACACCATAAACTGTACCAGTGTTGCCCCTTGCTATACGCATAACGTTTGAGCCCATGTCATTGGAGCGTTTTCGGATTCATTAACATCATTCTCGATATTTTTTTCGTTGACGATATTGAACTCGTTGATTGTATAGCTCAGCTCCTCCAAGTTTGGAGCTTTCTTGAGCCTTTCAAGCTGATTGGCTAGCATTCTAATGCTCTCTGCTTATCATTGATTTGTGAGATTCTTCTTGGGCCTTGATATGCTGCCGAATCTATTAGTCATTGAAAGCAAGAAAGGAGCAAACTTGGTATGCGACATCGATGCAAGAAAACACTGTTTTTTACCATGGAAGTTAGCTGCACTTAGAGTCAAATACTGGGCGGGTGTGTCATGTAAGAATGACTTACCCCGTTGATAGCATTTCCCAATTCAATAAATATTCCAACACCATCGCTTGCAGAACCAAGCCGACTCAAGATGGGCCTGAAGTTGTTCAGGTTCTCTATCGTACTCGCAATTTGCGCACCCAGGGCCCATAAATCACTGCCGTGGGCCTATGATCAAATTTGTGTAAGGAATCTACATATTGATAGTGATCAAATGCGTACTTTGGCGTCGATCCAGAGCTAAAATTCTGACACTGTATCACTAAATTCCACCGGGAAGTTTGCTAAGATATCTTAAGCATATCGGAAGCGATCGAGACAAGGATCAACTTACATTTAGATTCCTTCTGTGATTTCAAAACCAGGTGTTTCCACAAATTATCGAACTTAATGGTAGCTTTGCATAAGACATTATCCTGTGAGGTGCGCTCGAAGGGGTTAGCTTTCTGCCACCGGGAACGTTTTTTGTGGATTTCAATATTCGAGTCACTTCCTTCCTTGACAATGCTACGTCGCATGAACATGTATGGCTGCATGGACATTCAAAAGGTCAACTCACCATCTTTCAGTCAGTTTCAGCCCTTGTTTATCCCCCAGACTGGCATTGAATTTTTCCTTAAGTGTTTGAAAGGAAATATCGGTCTTGTACCTAACAGTGAGGGGCTATGGAACCCCATCATTTAGTTCTCCAATGAATTCTAAATGCAAATAAGCCTACTGATGGATGTAGTCGATGTAGAGTCAACTTACCGAGGACTCGAATAGCTCGTGCCATGACAGGTCCAGATTGTGTTGCCATTGTTTTGATATGAGTGAGTAGGAAGGGACGTTGCGATTGTAGGATGATAAGAAGAGCAAGCTGAATCGGGTATGGGAACTTGATAATCAGCGCCCAGGCATGTGAGAAGGACGGCGAAGCGAATGTGGGAGCAGATTATTTCATCTGGAAGCCATTATCGCCGTACTGCATCCATTATTTTCAAAGCATGGTCAAGTCATACATCAGTGTGAGCATTATCTTCAATCATATCTTCTCGTTCCAATTTACATGAGATGTCCTGGTACTCTTTTCCACTTGGGCAGACTGTTCCTGTCTATGAAAGGAAAAGGGAATGTTCATGTTGATGACGAAAGAACAATGTCGGTATATGTTGACATCAAAACCGGATCAAATATAAGTTCAGCTACGGTACAACATAAGTTGTATGCATCTTCACAACGGCTATACGCAAGAGGGACAAATCAAAACGAGACCCTCCTTTGCTGAATCTTATGAATGTCAGCAAGTACATATTCCTCAACGAACCTGTTCCGAGAACGGTAGAGGATGATACGCTTACTCATGGATGTGATGGCTAAAATGATATCCCACCCAGCATTTTTCACTCGCCATAGACTTGGTGTTCGTGCAGCTGTGGACGGGAAAGAAACATGTATCCTCAGCTGAAACCACCGGACCATTCCAAGCCATTGAATACATTTTGAATATACCTTTATTAGTGGCGGAACGGGAGTCAAGAAACGTCTTCTTAAATTCGGCCATCCGCCATGAGAAGAGCCGTGACCATTATTGCTGAGTTCCGTCCGTCCTGTCGATTGAGATGAGGGTCCTATTGAACTAGAACAATGAAACTAAATACGATGACGTAGAGCTCACGTTTCACTGCATATCATCACGAGAATTCCCATGCGGCCACCCACATACACTTAGCAGCAAGAGCGAGAGACGAGAGTGCAGTGGCCATGGCCGTAATATGGACTGCTGAACGTGCATTCAATTGTCTTGGGGATCGATTGTACCATGAGGGTTATCTGGATCCTTAATAGTTGCTATGGAATAGGTCGATGGACACGGCCGTTGAGTTTTTGCAAGGCTGCTCGGTGTGACAAGAGTCAGAAACGTGATTGTCACATCGTGATAGAAGAGGTCCTCTTATCGGTTGGTTTGCAGGCAAAAAACAAGGTTTTGGCCACATCAGACGTCATCATGCACAAATACCACATATTAGATGTCTCAGCACATGTCCTCTACCAATACTCAGCACCTTGCCTATATTACCATCCTCCCTGTATAAGAATGACACCACCAAAACCCATGAGGTAGTTATCCTGACCACACAGATGTAAAATTTGACCCGAATCATGCCGCAATACCGAATGTCGGGTGTGGGATACCGATTATAAACAGAGCCAAAGGTTTTGATACATCGGACAATGATGTTAGGGATGGTCCGAATACTCCTCCGTGCAGTGATGGTCCATAATGCCCCGATTTCTTTTTTGAAAAAATCACAGAAAGTTTTGTCATTGAACCCTCGCCTTGATTGTCGTCTCACAGCGTCAGATACCATTTCCAAAGCTCAGATCAGCATAATTTCAGAGTCAGATAGACCATGTAGCGACATCCATGCAAAGAAAATTTGACGACGTGAGGACACACATACACCTAAAACACACACGGCTCTGGCAAGAGAAGACAAAAATTTACGCGAGAATGCCACATGAAAGAACCCTTGACATGCCAATCATTCCTCGAGAATTTGATTTGTAGCGCGGAACGGACTTCATTATGACGTGCTGTCACCGTCAAATTCTTGGTGCGACATCGTCCGAAGCTGCATTGGAGCACTTTCATCATCCTTCCACTATCTGGTTTCTCTCAACTCCCGACAGCTTCTAAACCCTTGTTCATGCTGTCAGGATGAAGGATGACGATATTCGTAAGAGTTGCGTCAAGATGCACAATGTTCCTATCATAAATAACATATCAGTCCCTCTTCCTCAGCTATTTCCTGAGCATCATTGGTCATCCTTATGATAAAACTTCACATTTTGTGGATTTTAGAATCATTCATAGATGTCTTAAATACTACTAAACCTCATGTATGGTGGGTGTGTTCTCGATACTTAGTGTATGATATTGTAGCATCTTCCCTATGTAAATTGTATATTGTTTGATGGGGCTGCTTTGTCGATATCATGATCTAAGCCAATGTTGATAATTGAACCGCTGTTGGCTGTTACTATCCAGTCTATCGTAAGATAATTCTTCTGCCAGTCAGAGCATCCGAAGAAAGGCCAACGACTGGGTTCTAACTCGGATGAAGGCTGAAGCCGGCAAACTTCATTGATGCTTGAAGTACGAACGAATTCCAGTTCTTCTAGATCTGGGACTAGAGTTTTAACACGAGAATATTGGGCGTAACTTGATGACAGATAGGAGATGAACTGGGCAAGCCGAGGTTCCCAACATGACTGCTTACAAAAAAGGAACTACCCAGGGCTTTGAAAATTTGGCGGACATGCTTGACCCAGTCATCGAGTGGCCCACTCATTGCGTTGCGTCTAAAGTAGCTCGGCAGCCGAAATATACAGAACTGAATGAAGGTAAGATGAATCACAGATATAGTAAAAGAAAGATAGATACCGTTATTCCCTCTGATGAATGCATCACCATACCGATTTGTCACTATTCCGTTGACATATTCCTCTGTCTGTTCTAATGCGATGTTCATATACCCGTCAAGACAAGATAATACTCCTGCAGACACAAACTAGTGAGTTCATGCTGCCACTATTCAGAAGGTTTCGCACCTCGATAATCAACACCAGACAAGAGACGAACTATGACTTTTTTTCCAACAACATTCTTGAGAAAATCAGTAGGAGAACCGGTATGGTTTGAAGGGGGAGGGAGGGGAGGAGGAGATTGTCCTGTAGGTTGGGGAGGTGATTCATCCATGATAAAGATATTCGTTTGGCTTTGTGTTGCCTACAATATCGATTCTGAACTAAACAGGCGTAAACATCATTTTCCTGATAGCTTTGAAGAGTTCTGGTACTCCAGGAATGTTGCCTACAGAATTCAGTTTGACCTAGCTTTAACAGTGCGATCGCCATCATACAAGGTCATTACTATTTGGTTCCCTAGTTAATTCAACTAGACGTAGAAAAACTCATGCAGCTCTTAGTGATTATCCAGCTGTTAAATCTGACCCACCCATACGCGTCAATGGTCAGCGATCAACTAAGCTCAGATTTTGATGCTCCCTGAATTAATATCAGGGTTCTGTGTTGATGTGACAAGGTGTGAGTGTGGATCTTGCACATGGTTCCGATGGCCTTTCCGAAATATGTACCGACGCAACCATTCAATGAATCTGCCTGGGATTGTGTGAAGAGGACGAGGGTTAGCCATAAAAGGTGAGGCTATACGTCTCCCCGATTACATTTAACATGCTCCCCTTTGCTACACTAGCGTTCGTAAGCCTTGTCCAGGGGACGCTGTACGAACGCTTTGAAGACGTTCCAAAACACCCTCCCTTTGATTTCGTGATCATTGGAGGCAAGTTTTCAAATCTAAATCTAAACGCGAACAGAAGTAACGTACATAATCCAGGTGGTACTGCTGGCAATGCTCTGGCGAATCGACTGACGGAAAATCCTCTCTTCAATGTGTTGGTTCTTGAGGCAGGTCCTTCGTATGTATACGCGTTTACTAATCTAGCCGAGCTCTTATGTCTCGACAATCCAGGAATGAGGGTGTGCTGGATTCTATAGTTCCCTTTTTCGCCACCGAAATCGGCATAATCCTGACTTTCTGGATCATCCAGTTGCGGATTCGGAAGCGTAGGTTCTCTTGGTGGAGAGAGTATCGCCCTGGCGTCCAGAAAGCTCTCGATGAAACGCCGCATCTCACCTAGATTGTGAGTTGTTTCTTCAATTGCCTTGTATGATTCTAGGAACGACTTGAACGCGACTGAGGGATGTTAGCTGTTCAATCTAGCTGATTATGATACCTGAACGTACGGAGAAAAGCAGGCTCTGGGTATTGACCTCTGCTCGCAAAGGCCTCCATCACAGCACGACCTGTAGCATACAAGGACAGAACGAGGAGCGAGCAGTTCCTGGTCTTATCCTTGCGCTGATTTGGCTGATCAGTTGTGGACGATCTGAGAGACTGAAGCTCGGATGCGACGTTGTTGACAATTGTAGCAAGCCATTTCGCAACTTCTTGCAACGGTACGTTTCTTTTAATCATAAGAGTCGCCAGCAACATGACACCTCGAATCGTAAGTAGCTGAGTCGTGGTATCGGACGCCGCAAAGTCGATGCTACTATGCACTTGTTTGACGGTTCGGGTGGCATATTCCGGGTCGATAGCAATCACAAGAGCTAATGCTGCGAAGCGATTACAAATTGGCGAAAGGTCATTCGCGCCCGGTACTTTCTCCTTCTGTACCCTGAATCTTGAAACTGGGATGATGAGCGCAACCATCTTCTTTATTTCTGGTTCCGTTAGGCAATCAGCGTCGACAGCCCGTTTGATAAGTTTCAATGTCGAAGTGAATGCAGAGTCTGTGTCAGATCTGGATTGAGAAAGGGAATCCCAGTCACCGTTCAACATAAAATCAGGATATTCTGCCTCTTCACCATACAAATTGATAAAGTTGCGAGCACGAAAGATGTCGACAAGTTGATTTAAGGCGCCGAACGATTGGTTCATATCCCACTTCCAATGATCTAACAACCGATAGCAACGAGATATCATGACTCTGGTGTATTTGTCTCGTTTCTCGAGCGTGTCATATCCAAGATGTTGAAGTGCGCCACCACCCTGTGCCAGTTGAGATTGCTTGATAGCAAAAGATATTAAGCTCCATGACGAAGAAAGGCGGAAACTACTCCCAACGATTCCGAAAACCGAAAATTGTGATAGTACCATCAGTGTGAAAACGGCCTCCCATATCCTTTCACAAGTTTCTAGACAGTTGATCGAAGGGAGCGTATGATGCAAGGTTAGGAGTTCAACCCAAAGGGGATGATCCTGATAGGACTTGGTGTTTTGCCGGGCGTCGCAGACAGGAAGGAGGTGGATCAAGCATGCCCATATCTGGGCGGCATAAGATGATATCTTCGTTACGTCAATAACTTGATTCTTTTTCGTGGTTTTGTAAAGTATATGGGTTCCATATTCCACCAAACGGTAGAGCAACAGCCTTGCAGATGCATGAGCTGGATTGAAGTTCAATGGTCCTGATGATCCGTCGAATAATTGATAGCCGGACCGAATTGAGGTCTCGAGGCAGAACCAGATTAGAGATAAGAGGGCGATGTTCACTGTATTCATAGCTGTGGCTGAGGATTGTAGGATTGATATGATGGCTAGCACCTTGTTCTTGATGAAGGATCCAAGTTGCTCACGTCCATCCATAAGATCCATAATATAGAACCAAGTGATATAACGACAAACCGATCGAGACAGATTGCCCCAGTCCTTTATTTTTTCTTCGTAACCTTCGGAAGGAATATCTGAGATCAAGTCAAGTAAACCTTCAAAGATCTTGTCCAAATTTTGGAGAAACGTGGCTATTTCCTGCGAAGGACTTAAGTTTATCTCACAGAGATAGAGAGGACTAGGTTGAATTGCTTGATCAGATGTGAGGGCGTGTATCAGATCATGTAGATGGCCTTCACGCATAAAACTTGTCGGGTTTAAGGACACTCCTGGGTTCAGGGCGTCTATACCCATGTCAACGGTACATTTTCCAGCCGAATCTCGGGGCCGTTTGACTAGGGGACGTTGTTGACTGTATTCTATTTCTTGGTTACGGTGATCATTATCATCGTCTACATGAAATGATGGGAGCTTGGGCTTTTCACTTCTTGCTGAAGCAGGATTAGATGCGCCGGTTGCAAATGACCGATAAAAATCGGCATCATCAAGATCAATGGTAATTTTCATTGGCTTTTTTGATCTCCCGGACGTTATCTCAGATGTGTGCGGGTTGGCCAGCGAGTAGACACCCTGCAGTTTGTGTCTCCCCTTCAACTCTTCACGTCTCGCCTTCCAGCTCTTCCGCTTTTCCTTTCCCAAACCTCCAATCTCAATCTCAATCGGTTCGGTTGCCACTCCAGCTGATAAAATTAGAAATTGAATCAAAATACTATTATGCACGGCCGTGATGGAACGTTACCCTACCTCTCGGTCTGCCATTTTTCGTGTTTTGTGACGTAGCATGGTTCTCAAACGAGAGCAGTGTCTGACGCTCACTCCCCAACTTGCAAGCATCGCGAATTTTGACATCATATTTGTACCTTCTACGTGCATTGCTGCTATGACCACTGGCGTGAGAACGGGACTGTTTGCGCCCACCAGCCCTGGCCTTGGAGATGCTTGAGCCAACGATACGTGTTCGAGACAACATCCAGTCAATCATGCTTTCCTCCTTCATATTACCGTACCCAATGCCTGGCTCATAAATCGTCCCGGCGTCATCGTCTCCAAGAAGAGTTTGGATATCTTCATCATCAACTCCCTCTCCCTCTCCTGAGCTAGTGGTCTCTTCATCCGAAATTTCAATGGTGTCAGGGACTGAGGCCACGGGCTCGCGAAAGATAGGCCGGGATGGCGCTGTATTCTGAGCTATACCATCCCGCGATAGACCAGAAACACCATCCGAATGCGTTTCGGAATGAAAAAAATCACGAATGTCTCCATTGTACATGTACTGGGGTGACGGCTCGACTCGACTTTCGTCGCTATCAGAATCTCCGCGGATGTCCCTTACATCCTTTGAGTTAACGACTCGCCGGATACGCGATTGGCCGGGAAGAAGAGGCCCCTCCTCCTGTGGATCATCGATGGCGAGCCGACGAGACTGATTATGCTGAGTCTCCTTTAAAAGTTCTCTTGCATAACCAGCAGGGTATAGTCTGAAGAGTTCATGATAATGCTTGCCTAAATCTAGTGGTTCCTCCTCATCAGAAGTTTCAGTGCCCGAATCTGAGCCCTTTGCATGCTGCTTTCTCGTGACTGGAGATTTATCAGTGACTCTCAAATTTTTCTGTGCGGACAATCGAGCGGATGGAGTACAAGGATTCTGTAGAGACTCTGGCTCTGGTGTTCGAACATCCTCCTCTATGGATATAGGACTGGCAGTTAGATTATTCATGAAATAGTCACGCAGTGCATCCAATTCGTTCGTCCCTTTTGAAGAAGGTGAAGATTGAGCTGGAGGAAGTCGAACACTCCTCTGAGGTGAGTTTGTCTGAGAATTTTGAATACTCGGGATGTCTGTCGCCTGTTGATTGATTATCAGACCAATTTTCTTACCATAGTTGGCCACTCACATCTGAGTTACGTCTTCCCAAAGGAGTAGAAGTGTTAGACACAGGAAATCGTCTGGGCGCTCTCGAAGCCTCTTTTTCGCGTCTTAAACGCTGTTGTCCCAATCGCTTCTCTTCCTCTCTCTGCTTGAGTTCCTCCTTTTTCTTTTCCCTTGTTTCCCTTTCTCTTCGCCTCCGGTCTCTTTCGATGCGACGAGCTTCTTGAGCGAGACCATCCGAATCGCCATCATCAGACTCACTCAAGGGCTGGATATAAGGAGGTAGTGGCTGGGCAACGAGCGAGTGGTCTTCTTGCGTTTCATGTTCACCACTCACATCCTGGTGTTGAGACTCTTCTTGAACATAATCGTCATCCTCTTGATAATGATCTTCCTGGCGATAGGCACTATGCTTATGACGAATGGCATTGATGATAGCAGCTGGATTATCTTTCAAGATAGTCTTGTAATAGAGCTCGTCATATGCATATGGACGAAGCTGATTAGGTTGACGACGACGAAGTGGGTATCGGCTGAGGGCTATATCCTCGACATTTCTCGTCTCTACAGTCGAGATACGCAGTGAATTGCTTGTAGCAGCGTCTTGAACATCATGATCCTCTTCACGCGATTGCGAACTCTCAACAGGGACAAGCGAAGATGAGCCTGAAAGGTTTGATGGTGTGTCCGCGCGAGTTGCGTCCAGTTGGCGTAGTTCGGAAGCTCTGATCTCAGGACGAGTCAGGGGAGAGCTAAGCTTTGCAACAGCTAGCTCATCTTCAGACTCGCCTCGTACATTGTCTTGTGTTCGAGACCTTGCAGGTAGTACAACATAGGAGAGTGGTCGCTTGGAAAATTCTTGCAGAGAAAGAGGCTAGGAATATATTTGAATATCTGAACAGTGCGTAGACAGGCAGAAAACACCTATACCTACAAGCTGATCCAACGATTTATCATCTGCTGACCGCCGTGAAGGCCTCAAGTCCCGAGAAAACTGTAATTTGTCTTGTAATTCCGCTGCCTTGCGAGGAGAGCTTGAGGAGGTCCAGGCTTTCACATGTTCCATGACAGCCGTATCATCCAAATGAAAGACCTTTCGAACATGGGTCCGTGCCTGTAAACCAGGATCTTGATCACCTAGTATATTCACTTTTGCATCCTCTGAAGTAGCATCAGTATCAGAGTCCCCCTTGTCGGATATTCTGTATTGAGATGTGAAATGCGGGCTTCGAGTCTCATTCGTCTGCGAAGAGGGCACAGATACTCGGATCTCTTCTTCAAGTCCATGGCTAAGCTGACCAAATCTCAGCCAAAGACTCCGCAAGTAAAGTGTAAACTACCTTTCTGCGCTTCCGGGGGGTCTCAGTCTTTGGACTTGGATGAACCGTCTGAGAGTGTACAGGTGTCAATTGTCCCCCTTTAATCACATCTTCAAAATCACGCCAACGCTGCAAGGCATAAGCATCAGCTAATTCTTCGACATCTGAAGTTTCAACGTATTCATCTTGGTCCATTCTCGTATATGGCTGGTCATTTGGGCAAAAGGAGATATTGATGGCATGTTGCAGCACGTGATTTTAGCTGACCACACCACTAGAATAGAATCTAGAGCAAGTGTGAATATGTTTGCGCTGGGATGGAAATTAAGCGACCATATAGAGCGACCATATAGCTGCAGAGACTTCAACATATACCGCTTCAGGAAAGATGCGGTGAGCATCTGGACGGTGAAGGCCAATGACTTCGCTCGAACAGTTTTGAATAGAGTGTGGATGTCAGTGTTCTACTGACCGAATTCTCTTTGATGTACTTAGGGCATTTCACTTCGAAATCTCATAATCCACGTTTGTCATGATACACTACGATTACCAACCATTATTATACACAAAGATGTGACAACTTTTGGTCGAGCCCAAGTAAAAGGAAGAGATATGAAAAAAAAACAAGGAAGGGTGGAACGACGTAGTCATGAGTCATGTCGTGCATTGCATAAAGGAGATAATTCTGCAGCAAAATTTTAGGAGGAGATGAAATGTGAAAACACGTGTTGGGAATCAAGATGATGGGAATGATTTTGCAAGCACGCTGAAATGAGATGGAAAGGGATAATAGCAAGACAAGAACAGACGAGCGACATAGGTGGGGATACAATGGTGACATACTTGGATGGGAGACAGAGGATGATAGACGATAGAGAATTTTACATTCGTTGAACATTGAACGACGAGCGAGAAGGCGAGGGCTACATGGAAAAAAGGCATGGATCAAGGAGTTTGTGTCCCTAGGACTTGTATGATAGTGACCGCAACAAGTGACGACATGGTCGATACTGACATGAATGCGATCACAAGTTGAATGGGGGGACAGCAGACGGGAAAGAGCGTTGATTCGACGCTGTTCCTCTCGTTTTCGAGTTTGGATGATGTTGATGAGAGTGCCAATGATGGTGATGTGCGTGTTGGTGGTGAACCTGACCCCAGTTCTTCTTCTTGAGCTTCCTTTCCCTCTTTGACTCTCTTCGAAGCTTTTGCGAACTCTTCAGTAAATCCTGATTGAAGTCATGCTGATGAGTCTCTGCACCCGTGGGCGTACGATTGCCGTCACCAACAGGAAGAATTACAGGAGAGATTGACATTGGTTCCAAGAAGTTTCTTCTCCTCTGTCGCTCCTTCTCCTTGGGCCACATGATCGCGCTGAGAGGGCTGGCTTTCATGATGCTGCTATAATCCATGCTTGAGTGAGGAGTGTGAGGATAGTGATCTGAGCTCCATCCGCCGTTCTCCCGGGTTCGCCGAAAAGCACTGACAGGAATCAAATCCCACCGATTAAGGTTTTGTAGATGTTTGTCAGAAGATAAATCATCGTCTTCCTTAACATCGCCACTGAGTTGTTCTGCAAGAGAGCCAGTGGTTTCGGGAGATTCGGGAGCAAGGTAAGACGCTTCGAGAACGTCATCAAGATTGATAGATTCAGTGACATATTCAGCTTCTTCAGTGAACATAGTAGCGACAGCCAGGGATGGGGATGAGGATCCAAAATCATTATCAGATGATAGGAGCTGCAGGGGGGATGATATCTCTGATGCAGTTGAGAATGTTGGAGCAGATCCCGTATTGTTCAGTAAGTTTCTACTCAATAATTTCTCGACCTAAAAGATATAGAGAAAAGGAAGTACATGAGCATGCGTGTATGAGCAAGGAGATTCAATCAACTACAAAAAGCACATTGGGGACGTACCATATTGACCTTAGGGGCGGTAAGAGATTTACGACACCGGCTGAATCTCGGATGGGGCGAGGGTACCTCCCTGGTCCCATCAATAATTGCCTTGCGGCTTTCCTGAGCAGGTACAAAAATTCCGGCCCGTGGTCCTCTGGACTGTTGAGGTAGACTCTTTCCTTTCCGCTCCTCTTCCTCTTCATCTTGGTCATCAGAATCCCAATATAATCTCCGGGCAAGATTATTCCCAGGCTTGGATGATTCCATGCCCTGCCAACTAGATACCAAGCGATGACGAGCTGGGCTCACTGCGGGGCTAACAGTTGACAGAGGATTAACAGCGGAAACACTCGAAGGAAGATGAAAAAGCTGCATCGCCCGCTCATTCGGTAAATCATCTTCACCCACAAGCTCCTCATCGGTGGTATCGCCTTCAGCCCCATCAAAGCCTTCCTCGCAACCACCCTCGGAAGAAGGTCCGTGGTGTGTAGGCGACATGTCCACGTCGCTATCTTGGGCAGGTCCCGAACTTACCTCGGGCAGAAATTGGGACGCTTTGACCTCAAAATCCAGATCGAGGAGTCCCCGGACGTCGTTCAGGCCATTGGTGAAAACGACTCGGCCGTCCCATCCCTGGGTTACTTCAAGCTGGAGATTTTCTGGCCTCTGGATATACGAGATGCGCTCAGTTGTGTCACTATGGGAGGCAGCATCCATGTCAGAGTGATCGCCATCCTCACCCGCCCCAGAGCAGGAGGAATCACTGTGAATACTGTTGTCGTCGGAGTCGGTGAGATTGGCAAAGAAAATGTCAGCATCGAAACTTGATTCTTCATCATCGGACCATGCAGTGACGAGGCCAGCATAGCCCGCACCTACGGTCCTGTTATTTGTCTCTTCTTCAGCCTCATCAGCCGCTTGGTCTTCCTCATCATCGTCTTCAGTGACATCAGAGTCGACGTTCATCTCATTATCACTGAGATCGACGCTCTTCTTTCTGGATCTAATCACCCAGTCATTTTGAGAGCTATGGTTTCGAATCCCGTCTTCTTTAAAAAGCTCACGACGTAGACGGGCCTTTTCATGGATTTGAGATACTATATAATTTTCCTCCTCCTTTTCGATGTCAGAATCACCCACGGACGAAAGGGGGTCTAGATCAGACGACGATGAATCGCCTGAATCACTAGATGAAAGACCGGACGCAGATAGGAATGTTGGAAATTTGGCGGATTCGCCATCATCATCGTCATCACAATCGTAATCACCATCACTAAGATTAGAGAAAGACTTTTTATCGTGGTGGTCACTGAAGGCGCGTCGTTTGCGCTTCGATGGCCGCTTAGGACCAACACTTTTTGCCTTGGGCCCTCGCTTCTGTGGCAATCCTGGGTTTGAGCGCTTGTTGCTGCCTGCGGTTGGAACTGATGGTTGGGCGAAAGGTGAAGGAGAAGAGGGTGATTGTAGGTATGCAGTAGATTGTGCCTTCACAAGCTCACGCGCTGCAGTGACAATTTTGGGAGGTCTACCTCTGCGTCTCTGGACTGTCTTTTTGCTTGGAGGGAGGTTGTCGAATTGAGTTTCTCCGACAGGCGCAAATCCTGAAGTCATCTCTTGAATTTTCTTGGGAGCTGATGAAGGTTTTTTGTATTTAAGAGATTTTTGGGGTACAGTAAGTTTGATCTTGAGGGGGTGGGGTTTGGGTGAAGAACGGGGAATGGACGAGATAATAGATGAAGATGAACCAGCATATACGAAACTGGATTGATCCAACGACGTAGGCTGGGAGAGGACACGCGGCCTATTGTCACAGGTGCACTCGCCATCACATACGGGACAGATGTCGTCGTCATCGTCATCCTGGATACAAGCATTCTGAGGAACGCCTACGGTATGAGGTGGCGACATAGAGATGGTCTGGGTATTTGGAAGTGCTGATAAAAGGGAGATTAGTATCAGATATGTACTTAATGTTATAAGGCACAAGAAAACTGCCATGCTGCAAGGGTGTGCAGACATATGGAAACAGACGTCCCAACGAAGAGGCTCACCATTGAACTGATTTTTGGCCATTTTTTGGGAAATGACATGGATTATTGAAGAGTTCCAGGATGGCAACAAGGACGGAGGATTCCTAGCGTCGAAAGGAACCTCTCGGAAGATTGTGGATGGGAAGAAACCCTCTTTGATGGAAAATCTGGTCGATTGGGTTCTCTCGGGGTCCTTTCCAAAATGGGAACACACCCTGGCAACTCTTCTCAGAAGAATAATGTATCAGTATCTTATCTACATGAGAGGCTCTCTTGTCCTCTGAATAATCCTCAGGGCCCCATGTATAACATTCTACTCAAATCGACCAATAATTCAGACAAACTTTGTTGTCACGCCATAAATGTTACCGGCTATCAGATCCGGATGAGTCTACCTGCACATCAGACTTGCTGCAATTTTCCTCCCAAGAAATCACAAAGAAAACAGCGAAACTTCTCTGACAATGACATCTAGTTTTGTGTATTTTCAAAAAGGGCAGTTCACCAGTCCTACGCGTAATAGTCTTGTGACCTTATACACGCCCGCTGTTGCCCGGTTGCCTTACTAGTCTTTTGAGTTTCTGGTCATACTACTGATCAGTCTATCCGATCTTCCGAAAGTGTACATTGACTAACCTTTAATCGCGGCAAAGGACATGAGTCCTCTGACCTCGGAAACAATAAAAAAAACATACATTCAAACCTCAAGGGGTGGCTAAAACACCTTGGCAGTTCGGTCTCTAGCCGTAATGGCAGAGAGTGATTGTGTGACAAGTCTAGACGACTTGACATGACACCCAACCATCAGGTGACTTGACAACAGAATGCCTACCGTGTAATACATTTTCTCGTTCCATTTCATATCTTTCCTTGTCTGGATCAGTTACGCGTGATCTGTTATTCCTATGTTCTTTTTCCTGTAGTTCGTCTATATGTATCGTGGTATGCTATCGCGGACTACGATCACCAGGTAATAAAAAAAGTAACACCGTTATCTTGTGACACACGTATCACCGCATCTACGCCAAAACCGATGTCCTCATTATCAACAAGCGCAGTACACACCAAAGAGAAGCTATATAGCCAACTCGCAGCTAGTCTTGGTCGTATGTCCAGGGCTATCAACCAGACTGCCGATCTCTGCGAGATGCTTCAAGTCGATCTCCACGCAATGAGGACTTTTGCTGTATTGGATGCAGCCAAGTATGCCAATCATTCACTGGGAGTTTACCGATTTGATTCATGTCTGGTATCTGTGCTATTCAGATTCATGACCGTTGCTGGTCAACTGAATCCACCTGATGAGGAAGCGAAGAAGGATGACTCTCCAGATCAGACAACATAATTTTTCGATCATAGATGAGGTTTTGACAAACCTTAA
>Ga0153920_1000554_pt1 | contig 15731 bp, 23 predicted proteins | sample TSNJ004MetaG_FD_104713 | JGI IMG/M metagenome (GOLD analysis project Ga0153920, IMG submission 104713) | Attine ant fungus gardens microbial communities from New Jersey, USA - TSNJ004 MetaG | ecosystem: Host-associated > Fungi > Mycelium > Unclassified | place: USA: New Jersey, Brendon T. Byrne...
CCTAGTGAGCAATGCACGTGTCTTGATGAACGACATTTATAAACAAACTAGAGTTACTGCGCTATCTAGTAGGGATTGGGTGTGAAGTGAAGGTAGTAGATGAGTGTTCAGAGTCAAAGACTGTGAGTTCAAAGGGGTCTTCACCGATATGTTTAATTATCGATCATTTGTTTACATCGCGAGTTTGTGCGATTTGACCCGAGCTTGATCATTTCGACGCCTGTCTATCCTGACCTCACTTGCCATGCATGAATTATAATTATATAAAAAGTCCCTTGACCGGCTGCGGCTTCATGGTTCCTGAATTCAGTGGCGATGACACGCCGAGTGACTACATATTGAGAACAAAGTATTTACGCAGATCAAGGTTCCATCAGAATGGAATCAATTCATATTCCCTCCCCTCCTTCTTCAGCAACCCCTCAATAATCTTCATCCCTTCAAGCACCTTTTCTTCTTCCAACCTCCGTCCAACAACCTGAACGCCCAAGGGCAGACCATGCATATCATCTGCATTATACATCGCGTATTGTCCAGACTCTATGGCATTAGCGGGTTTGAAGCTTTTGGGTAGTACATCCAGAGCAGCATCAACCTTGGTAATCGGAAGGACTCCCGCGGTATAATCCAACTAACATAACATCAACAAGTTGCGTCGAACGAGTGTCAAGTGCTTACAATATTGAACAAGAAAGAATAACCGCAAGCCCTCCATCCCTTCTTCATTCCACCATGTGGCACCGCAGGAAGCGAATTTGGTATAGTCAATACAAAGTCGAGATCCTGCGCATCCCAAAATTCAAACCATTGTCTTTTATAAGCCTCACGCTGAGCGATCAGGCGCCAAGTTTCCTCTGTTGATTTTGCCGTAAAGCCATCGATAAGTCCTGCGCAGACTTGGTCACGTTGAATGTGTCTGACATAGAAGGCATAAATCTTGCGCAGGAAGTTGGGTAAACTCAAGACTCTGAGAGCCTGAGAGACGCCTGGGTCACTGGATTCAAATGTTACAATTGGTTGTGTGCTCATACGTCCTACAAACAAACATGAGAGAAAGGCAAGAGGTCAAAGAATGACCAACCTCCTTCTGCCATAATGAGCTGCGAACCGATTCGAATGCCTTCATAAGGACTCGGGGGAGAGCTATATAACACGACAACTGTATCAAGATGAGCGTCCAGTTGAATGGTATCTGGGCACGCACATATCGAATACTTCGTGTCCGTGCTTCTTCAATACATCAACAACGGTGTCCAGTGCACGTGCACACGCGGGCGATATCTCCACGAAGCCTTGGAACACGAGACTCATTGAATCATGCCATCAGCAACATGGCTGTCACTCACCATCACTTCTCATGACACCCCATCTCAGTGGCCTGTCCACTGGTACGCTATATGACCTCCATGCCAGAGGCAAACACTATTCAACAATATATGTTATATCCATGTCCATCGAGTCACTCGTGAATGCTTACCAAATGATCATATTTCCAAGGCTGCATACTAACAACTGCCTTCCAAAAATACTCCAGATCTTCCAAGGTTCGCGCCATCGGCGAATGCACAGCCGGCACACCTGTTTGACCTGGGACACTAGTCGCATTCCCAGTCCCAGGGAAGCGCCCAACAGATGCCTTGATAGAATAGATGCCCGAATAGTGAGCCGGGACACGGACGGATCCAGCTACGTCTGTCCCAATACCAATCCTTGAACCTCCATAAGCAAGGAGAGCAGCCTCTCCGCCTGTTGATCCGCCAGGAGAATGTGTCTTCTTGTGGGGGTTCAATGTTCGTCCGAAAACGTCATTGGCGGATTCGAAGGAAAGCAGGGTGATAGGAACATTGGTCTTGACAAACGGAATAGCACCGGCGTCGCGAAGGAGGCAGACAAGCGCAGAATCTTTCTGAGCAGGCCTTCCGACCCACGCAGAATATCCAATGCAGCTGTCATATCCTTGAACAGAGACAGTCTACAATATTGCTATCAGCAAACCGCTCAAAGTAGGAGCAATAATCTCACATCTTTGAGACTGACTGGGACTCCGGCTAAGGGACCGTCTCTCTTGCAATCTTGAGCATTACACCTTGCTGAAGTTATCAGGATCTCCGTCAAGCAATTGGTATCGACGTGGGCCCTGATGGCCTTGCACATGTACGTTGAGAGGACGTCTATAGGATTCAAATGTCCCGATTGGACCTCTGCAGCAAGCTGTGCTACAGATTTGCTGAGAAGAATTAAATCGTCTTTTGAGATGGGTCTATCCATGTCAGGATAGCCCACCTCCTGTATGAGGGCGTTGCGTGCATCTTGCTTAGTTTGACTGCATCCCGATTAGGGATCTTAAAAAGTATGTATATCAGATTAGTAGTCCACTGACCAGTATTTCCGGTGGGCAAAATAGGAGAACATAGGAAGGAAGATCAACCTCTTGTACTGACCATTGTCCCAGGATGCCTCGCATTCTGGAACGATCCCACGGCATTACATGCAATCGGACGAATTCATTTTCACACGAATGATGAATATAAGGTCGAGTTGGCTTTTAATTTGATCATCCAACGAGAGGGTACATGCGGCGAAAGCTAACGAGCTGCAACTATAGTTTGTGTAATCTTGAGGCATAGAAATACATCTTTTCAGTGTCCACCCACTCTCACCTTCTTCCCCTCAAGGCCATTGTTACGATCAAACCCTTCGTTTTGAGAATTAAAGGAACCGAAGAACGGAGTAGCTGGGCTTAAAGTCGACGGTGTTTGTGAAGAATAAGTAAGCGTAGGAGAAATTAAGGATGGGGAAGGCTGATTATCCATATCGTAGGAGTTCTGGTTGAGACTAGTCAAATTTGAGCCGTGTTGAAGTTTCGAATGGAGTTTATTGCCGACTTCGCGTCTGAAAGTTTGTTTCTCAAGATTCTCCTGGTAATCATGCTTGTCGTGACCGCTTTGACCCATGACTGCAGTAGCCGCGTGCTGCGGAGTTCGCGGGCCTGTGCCGGGGACACTCATGCTGCTGTGTTGTTGGTGACGCTGGTGTTGGGCTGGAGTAGGTCGATGAGGAAAAGTTGTGCTACGAACATGTTGATTATGACGTTGATCAGTAACGGTAACCGAGTTAAATTGGGCATTAGGAGGTAAAACAGGAGTATGGAAAGGTCGAGAAGGCTGCCTAGCGACCTGTGTGTTGCGTGTGTTCGACGATCCTCGAACAGTCATGTCTGGGTCCTGTTCTCCAATGCCTTGGATGGGAACCTGGCAGCGGTCGTCATGTCCTCGGGTTGCCGCAGCGTGGAATTCGTCCTCGTTCATTATTGAAACAGGCTCGATTTCCGACAAAGTTGAGGATTGGGTCTTACGATCCAGACTAATTGCTGCTGCCCGAGTTCGATATCCACGGACACCGGTCGCGATGCTAGCGGCAGGAACTTCAATCTCAGTTTCTCGACAGTTCCTGGTTTGAGGGGCTATATCAAGAGGGGCAGAGCGATGTCGAGACTCGGCGTGAGCACGCATAATGTATTCCTCTGTGGCAGTATATCCAGACTTAGCGTGTGCGGGAGGAGGGCGTAAAGCATATTCATCAGTAAGATATTGTTGACTCTGTTGACTTTGCATGGTCAGGTTATGCTGTGAGTAGGCATCATAATGGATGGTATTGGATCCGCGGAGGGAAGAATTGTTGTCCCGCAAGTTGTCAAGGATAATAGTCATGGAAGGATCGACACCCCGTGGTGCTGGACGACTGTACTGTTGCGAGTAGCCGGCTAGATTCAATCCAGGAGAATGCATACGTTGAACAGGAACGGCACGCCCAGGTGCAAGCGAATAGTCAACCTCAAAAGCCGGGCGAGGAGCGGGAAGCTGAATGCTATTGGATGAGAAGTCGTTGTATGGGTGATCCGGTGTGATATGGCGACGTCGCTCTCCAATGACGGGAAGGGTGCTTATCTTGGCCGCTTGTCGAAGTTCCTGACCACGGAGGTTGAGGAGAGCCGCTTGGGCTATCGTGAGTCGCGAAGCCGCATTGTCTCCTTCCTTAGTCACTCGTTCTGTCCTCTGATGGATACGTTAGGCTCTAACGAACATCTCCATCCTATAAGAATTATCAATATCTTACCCTAAGTTCTCTCTGCTCGGCTGTATCAGCGAAGCGAACAGAAATCCGACTACCAGTGTCATTCCAACCTCTGACCATTCTCCCATGCAGTCGTTCAATAATTTCCTCAGCACCAGCTCGCGTTTCCAGCCTAATGGTCATGGTGAATACTTGTCCTGCTCATGAAGATCTTTTTCTTGCATTGAGACTGACCTGACAAAAGCGATGATTCGAGGAGGGTGACTCAATCGAGTTTGGAAGAAGCGACTGCTACTAATGCGATGAGGAGAAACGAGCGCAGCCAGAGTCTTTGTAGCCAAAATTATTCACAGCTTTCCTCCAGAGCTACAGCTGCTTACTGGTTCATCAATGCTAAGGGGCAAACTGAGGGAAAGAGATCAATGATACGAAGGTAGGCAGCATGAGCCTCACATACCCCTCCATGTATAGATTCGTACTCGTGGGGTCGTGAAGAGACTCCATGCGCCGCTTGAAGCTGTCAGTTTCTTCTCGTTTGGAATCCCATGACTCAAATGAATTCATGGAGGTGGAGGGCGAATGAGCAAAGGGTTGGGCATATATTGTTCCTGGAATCTTATGAATTTGCTTTGAATTCAACTCAGTCATGATTCGCATCAAAAACAAGGGGAGCATACCTTGGAAAAAGTAGGGTGGAGGTTGCGGTATTTCCTAAGGGCAATGATACACCTCTCTGCCGACTCGATGTCCTCAAACCTGAAAATACAATGAGTACACGATATTGAAGTTTGCGAGAACACTTACAAGACAAAGCCATAACCGCTTTCACTATCCCTCACATGACGAGTGAATGTCCTAACGCTCTTGACTTCCCCAAACGGTGCAGTCAACGCATATAGTTCATCTTCAGGGAAGTGAGGGGGCAGTCCATTGATATAAACATTGGGAGTTCTGTTGGAGTCATCAAAAGATAGTTGGTGCTGCGGATCTTCCGGAGCGTGAAGATGGTTTTCCAAAGATGGATCAGAGACAACATCGCGTGAGACCAACGAGCGAAGTTGATCAAGGTAAACTGTATCATCTGGGCGACCTCTGGTCTGTGACGGAGTAGCAGTGGCACGGTTTGACTGAAACGAGTCGTCAACATCTCGTCGTGAGAAAGGAGCCCGCGGAGCGGCCAATTGAACACGATTTGCAGACGATTGATTTGGCGTCAGGCCAACTTCCGCAGTATTGAATCCAGCCATAATGGGCTTGAACCCCACATGTGGTGGCTTGAGTTCAACCGCCATCCGAGGTTTAAAGTCGACACTGGTCGGTTTGAGCGCACTCGCAGCTCGACCGTCCTTAGTTGTTAGAAACTCGCCAGAGGAAGACTGGTCAATCAAACCATAATTCGTGGTATCTTGCCCATGGAATTTCTCGGGAGGTCGATTTAAGACGCCTGGTAAGGTAGAGTTAAGTCTGGTCTTCCACAATGGTTAAGCTCCAGATGTAAACTTACCGTAATTACCGCTTTCCTGGGCTTCCGCCTGAACTCTAAGCGACTCACCGTGCTGAGCGGCAAGTGGAGTTGTACCATGTTTTCCTGACTGTTGGACAATGAGTGAAGCAGAAACCCAACCCTCTGGTTCAAGTTGCAGCTGACTGGGTGGTAGCAGAGCGACGTCCTGGTTGACTGTAGCCAGGTAAAGCATCGGAGGCATATGACACTTTCAAGAACCATACCTTCGTTGTGAGCATGGGAACTACCGGGAGGTAGGACGGGCGACTCCGTATTCAACCTGATCGAATTATTTGCTTCTACAAAATTAATCAATGGGAAGTAATATAGAAGCGGACTCTACACACCCGTAAATGGTTGTTGACCAACACAGTTCATTCGTATGGCGGAGTCATTTAAACCATGAGTCTCGAGGTAGATTTCTATATCGGAATTGGAACTGTCAGAGATGGAGTCTGATCTAGCAGAGCTGCCCGGCTCTGTTATTGTGCTCCCAGCAGCACTCCCCGTCTCAGCGATAGCATGGTCAGATTCTGTCTTAAGGCTACCAGTATCCGGTGACTCGGGCCCCACCCTTGATTCGTTGTCTGGCATTGGAAGGCGATGAAGCGAACGGGGTATACAGATACGATCTCCAGAGCTGCCTCCCAAGTTCGAATCAGCTGAGCTGGTTTCAGAGCACTCGGATGAGAACTCTCCGAAAACGCCTTTCCTTGGTTTCGCGCGATGAGGGGATACGGGAGAACGTGGAAGAACAAGGGCTTGGGAGAGCGTAACAGACGCTGAAGTTTCTGACCTTTCGCTGGCAAAATTATTCAATGTTTTGTCAGCAGTGCCAGGAATTGTGGGGGTAATGGATGGAGATCGCAGGATATGGGCAGGAGTCACGGCACTGGTAGGGATGGATACACTCTTGCCTCGAGCACGTTTCAAAGGAGTTAGACCTGGGGTTTGGCTGGTGACCTCTAATGGGATGACATTAATCAAGCTGGGGTTTACAGAAACAATCAGAGTAGTTTCATCTGGGCGAGTGATGCCTACAGGGTTCCCTGAATACATAATCAGCTTCGAATCAGAGAAATGAATAAGTACTCACCCTTAGACGGGGGAGAAACACACAAGCTAGGAGCTGAAAAGGCAGATGAGGACGAAGAGGCGGTTTTGGAAGTCAAATCAGTCATTATTATGAAGGTATTTTTGTAACTGGCGAAAAGGTGGTATGATATGCAGAAGTAAAAAAAAGCCTTGTATAATAAGATGACAGTAGCGATAATGATGCAAGGAGAACGATGGACCGCAAAGTATGTAATAAGGACGTGAAAAGAAGAACAAGAGTCCAGCTAAGTATATCTGGTAACGCTTGAAAGTGCGATAAACGAAAAGCGGCGAATAGAATAACGATAATTATAATTTGGGAAGCTTGCAGAGTGACTGAGGATGCAATAGGGCAAACGAACGAACGAAAGCGAACTGCGAATATGTAAGACAACGCTTGTGAAGCTCAAGAGCGTTTTTTGGAAAGATTACTGGGCTGAAACGAGGCAAACGTGTTTTAGACAGTGGACAGAAAGAAAGAGTAAGGCGTGTGGCGGTGGGTCAAGACGCCTGAAAACTTGTTGCCACAATCGAAAGGCGAGTTGTGGGTATATGCACTCGAACGAGGCAGATACAGAGCTCCAGGAGGGAGTAGCAGGTAGATGATAGGGCTGGAGAGACTAGAACCGTGCAAACGCACAGACAGAGGATGGAGATGATGGTGGTAGGAAAGAAAGAGAGGGGCCATCGAGTTGAGGTGGTTGGAGTGAAGCGTGTTGTGGCTTGTTTGGAAGGCGAAAGAAGCGAGAGCGAAGACGCGTCGACAGGACAGGTGACGACAGGGAAGAGACGAGACACTGTCAAGACGATTGGCGGACCACGGGATCCGATCCCATGGATAGAGCCAGGATTACTCAAAGAATTGGACGAGCCTTGGGGACAGAAGACTCTTTCTAGCAGAATGCCAACGAGGGAAGGGCAGAAAACCCAGAAAACGATTCCGAGGGGCAAAACCAACCATCCAAATGAAATCGCTCACAAGTCTGATCAAGTCGGAGAAGTTGATCGCTGTACGAGGTGTCTCCAAGAGAATCTCAAATTCGGAATCAGGCATTCCTAAGCAGAATTCGGTCTCGCAGCGAGTTGTTCATGTCATGTCCTGAATGGTAACCAGTGCATGAGCCCATTTGTCGGAAAACAATACATATCCGGAATTAGCCGAAGCCACTGGCCTGGGAAAGGAAAACTGCCGACTACAGTCCTTTCTTCCCGCCATATACAGTGCTGCCACGCTCTTTTGTTCGTGTACCATGGTCGCTTTCAAATTCCTTGCTTGTGCTGCCTCCGTCGTTGGACTCGTTGCTGCTCAGAACCAGGGCCTCTCAATCACCCTTCCTGCCAGCAATTTGTGGTGGGGTGAGTTGTGTCTTCTACTCAGCAGTCACTCAATAACAATCATTTGTCTTTAGTTGCAAAGTCTGCCAACACCCTCACCTGGACATGCAGATCAAGCCCCTTTGCCAATTTTACGGTGCTAATGACCAACACCGTATGTCATGTAGAAACCCGCTCTCCTCATCTCATGGTTTTTCCAGAACCCCTCTGTCCTCTCAGGTCCCCAGGCCTTCATCTCTATCCAACAAAACGCCGACTGCTCTAAGCTCGTTACTCAGGAACAATCCGACTATGCTCCGTCCACTGGCTACCGCATCCTTTGGCCAACACCCTCAACCAGACTGACGTGCGTGCTCCTTGTTGCCTTTAATTTTATTCCCCAACGTTTTCGCATCTAGATTTATGCTCAATCGGACGAGTTTGAGATAAAGGCTCTCGGCTCTGCGTACCCCCTCACCTCCAGTATCTCTGATGCCGCCTCTACAACGAGTGCTGGTAGCGCTGCTGCTGCTTCCCCTACCAGTGGTGACACTAGTGGCGCTGCTTCTCTGGAGATTCTTGGTCTCGGCCTCAGCGTCGGTATTGCAGCTGGTGTCGCTTATCTTACGTGAATATGGTGATCTTTACCTTGCTCCGATTTGCTTGGATAATTTCTGCCTTGAACTTTATTACTTGTTGGAACAACTCAAGTTCCGTCCACTCTTTCATGTTACCCCCTTATGCTATCGCTTTCCTCCTAAAACAAGGATTAGGTTACAGGAAAAATTTATGTGGTTAACAATTGTAACATTTTTCCCGTTGTGGTGCACATGCTTCTATCGCTTTTCCTGTTGGCAGTTGATGGTTGCAAAGATCAATCATCTGAAATTAATCATTTATCCTTAAGTCCAATAGCCTCGGAGGTTCTCTCTCTGTCGGCTCCGTCAGTGGTCTCCACCTTTGTGAACAATGTAACCAGTTGCAACTCGGGATACGTCTTGCTTGAGAAAGCAAGACGAATAGATGTACACGGATATACTAATTACCTACCTTCCTGTTCTGATCCTTCGGAGTTCTTCATGGGTTTCCTTCCACATTGTAAATCCTGTTCAACAGCTAAGCATGGCATTTCAGCCTTTGTGAATAATAACACATTGCATCCAGAGGGGCTTACCTGTCACATATGTTGAATGAAAAATATTTATGATGCACCTGAGAGGGTTGGAAGCACAAATCTCCAAGCAGCCTGTGGCAGTTCAACCGCAAGATTGTTGGGAAGGAAAGCCAAAATTGCAGAATTGCACATCTCCATTCCAACAACGTGCTGACCTGTGGTACCGTACTGATAACACGTTTTTGAAGAAGAGAGAAGCTCTCCAAAACAAGTCTAGACCTACATTGAGTACAGAATCCATCTGGCTGCCTTCGGATCAAAGCCCTCAGCATGGCCTCTCTCACATTCTCAGACTTTGATACCTGACTCAGAACACAAACCTAATCCAAAGACGCTGCCACTAGAAGGAACAACGACCCCCCGCACTCAGCAAAAAAGAGATAAAAAGAGACAAACATCTATAGCAAGCTGACGGACATCTTAGCTAACAACTAGAAATCAGATAACAGATAGTAGAACAATCTTCTCAAAGACCCACCAGGCAGGAGTCACGTAGGAAGTGTTTTCTTTCAGGGTTCTAGGAAGGAGACCGACCATGTGACCGTCACCAGAAGAGATGAGCGAGCCTCAGTTGCTCTTGATGGAGAAAGGACTGCTACACAATAATCCTTAGAGCTTTTCTCGGCAGGATTACTCTCGGTAGGCCTTTTGGTTCATTCATTTGTCACTGGTAGAGGTCTCCTAATCTTGTAACTTATGGTTTTAACCCTTGATGCTGATAATTCATCATAGTACATCAATCTCCAGAATCTTTGAGAAGCAAGCTAATAGAGCATTAGATATCATTCAATGACCCAGTTTACTCTCATCTACCATTCTTACATCCTCATATCAAAGTACTATATCTTATGAAGGTGTAACATGTTGCTTGGCCACTGTCACCATGCTGTTGTAGCAACCACGCCTTTTCCAATGGTCAGGAAAAATCCCAGAATTTTTCTAGAATAGTCCATACATCTCTTATACATACAGAGATATTATGACTGGAACATTTCTTGACCCAAAATGTGCCACAATTATGTATATCTAACGTAATGACCATCGACAAGATCACCGAGAGGTTGCGTCTCGCTTCCTCTTGTGACATCTCCTAATAGAACCTCATATATTTCATGACCTGTTTTGTGAGACGCCGAGAGGCGTCGTAACCGATGCTGGTACTTTCTCGGAATAATCATCCGCAAAATAATGAGGGCGCTATGGATTGACTGTTAGCCATTGACAAACATGATAGGGGATAAAAGGACAAACAAGACTATTGCGAGGCCAAAGGACCAAGGAGATAAAGAAGTCCCTGGTCGCGTCTGCATGTCTTCGTCGACTCTCGGTGGTAAGTTTGTTTGAGGATCATCACCACTCTCAGGACCACCTTTTTGTCCATCCGAAATTTCAGTTATTTGGGGACAGCTGTATCTCGTCTTCCAACTGAAAACGTGGGTTCCGTTCCAGGTGTACAGGAATTTAAGTCGTGCATCTGACATATCCCCACTCTAAGAGCAGAGTATGAGTGAGGAATTTGAGAATGAAATATCAGTGTACCTCTACACATTGCATATGGAAGACAGCCTTTTGTTTACGCTTCATATATGGTAATCCGTGCACGGTCAGCTGCAGGTGCGTTTCCAGAAGATCCGTACCCGTGGTTGTGTTCGTTGCAACAAATTTTGGACTGATATCCCCTGAGGCAACCGGAACAACCTGGAGAATTCGTGGTGGCTCAGATGGATGGTCAGGCCGTGTGTTAACAATAGTTAAGCAGATAAATGAATCTGGAGGGCACTGCAGCAGGACTTGAGTTTTCTCAGGTATGAGAGGTAAAAGTTTAATTTACCTGTAAATTAGGGGGCAGGGTTCCGTCCCTGCTCAAGCCAGCGCCCAATGCTATGTCATAAACATTTCTTGTCTGTGTTGGTGGGGTGTCCTCGATGATCTCATGTTTGACAAATCGGTGATGCAAGAAGAGGGGGCAAAGATCATAAGAGAGATGGTGTGTGTGATTGAAGTAGTGCCACTTGTAGTTGAACGGACACTCCATAAGCAGTGAAAGGACTCGATTGAAGAGATTCAAGCGAAGGATCCATCATAAAACTAAGCGAGCACGAGAGAAGTTTATTGCTTCTGCGAAGACCCGGGCCGCTGTCCTTTCGTTCTCAAGTCGTCCATTTTTGTCCTTAGGAGACGGCCATGAAACGTAACGAAGGCTTTGAACTCGTTGAAAATCTTTGGTGACAATCTGACAAACACAATGGTCAAATAACTGGAGAAGTTCGAGTCTGCCAGGTTTCATTCCAATCTAAATGTTACAGACACCGCTTCAAATGTGACGCGTCAGGCAAAAAACCTTGCCGGATCACTTGACAGATAATTGTCTTCCTCCTGTAATAACATTTACCTATCTCCGTCTTCTTCTTCTCTGTCCCATCCTGTGAAAAATGCCTTTCAGGTGCCTTGGCTTCTTGAAGCATGAAAATGTACATCGGGCCGGTTTACATTCAGAGCGCACCTTGTCGTCGTTGGTTCACAGTTGAACACATGATCTACAATGAACAAATCAAATAAAAAGGAATAGGATGACCCCAATTCCATGGGATCTGATCATGTCTACCCCTCAAGCCGAGATATTCTGGCTTGACGGTTCTCCTCCACCTTTCACCCCTTCCGGGACAAGTTTCGGTATTCCTTGGAATGAAGGACAAATTGACCGCACAACAGCTCTCAAGGTTCAAGCCTCAGGTTCTTCTGCCGGTATTCCAGTTCAGACATGGCCTCTTGCCTAGTGAGTGACTTTGTATCTTTCCTTTTGGGATGCTTATGTTGCACAGTTGGCCCGATGGAAGCCTGAAGTGGTCAGGTCATGCCCTTTCAGCCAACGCTGGCACTGGGTCACAAAAATTCACAGTTCTTCCTGGCACTCCTGCTGAACCCGCTGAACCTGTCTCCGTCTCGCGAAACGGGAATTCAGTGACAGTTACAACAGGAGTTTTCTCTGGTATGCAGCTCGTTGCATCCGAAACACTTTGCTGATCTAATTTTGGTCTAAGCTCGCTTTAATGCACCTGGTTCGAATATACTCATTCCATCGATCACTCTGAACGGGAAGGCTTTAGCTCAGAATGGCACTCTTGTTTTACATGTACAAAATGTTCCCGACCCCGACCTCACACTTGTCCAGAACGGCATTACGCAATTGCCGCAGGTACAAATGATGGTTGGAAGGACAGATTCTGTCCAAGTAGAACAGAACGGGCCTGTCCGCGCTGTGATCAAGGTCGGATTCATTTCCGGACTCTGACAGTACGCTGACAATGTTCCGACAAATGTCTTAGGTCACTGGAAAATATACTGCGACTTCAGGCGGAGAACATCCAGACTTTCTGCCTTTCACTGTCCGTTTCTATATTTCCGCTGGTTCCACGTCACTTCGCATGGTGCATTTCTTCATATTCGATGGTGATCAAACAGTGGATTTTGTCAAAGGACTTGGCATGAGCTTTTCAACACCAATGTCTGATCAACTTCATGATCGACACATTCGATTCCTTTCTTCCCCTTTCCCAAATGCGTCGGCATCTCCTGCAGATGGAACCGATACCACTACAGCAGGTTTGAATCAAGTATTTCCCACATTTATTTGACTATTTTACTTTTGTCAATAGGTGTATGGGGAGAAGCTGTCCGGGTCGTTTCAGGACTTCGTCGTGACGCCACTGCACCGGTCCTCAACGCTCAATTCAATGGGACTCCAACCCCGCCTCTCGACACCTGGCCTTCCTCAGTTACGTCAGAACTAGATCAGTTAGCGGTACGTTTATCAGGTGAACTGATGCTATCTTACTTACATCTTCCCAGGTCTGGTCAGACTTTTCACTTGAACAGTTGACGCCATCCTACTTTTCCATCAGCAAGCGCACTAACGCGAGTACGAAAGCCAACTGGGTTGATCATGCAGGTCATGGAACGAGGGCCGCTGGACTGGGATATATTGGAGGTGCTACAGGTGGTGGTGTGGTATTTGGGATGCAAGGTACATCAAGAATGATGTGATTCTCTGATATACTTCTCAGAGTCACTTCCAGACTTCTGGCAAGGTGCTCCTAGGAGCTTGGATATTCGTGGTGCTGGAAGTGATACCGCAAATATAACGATATGGGCTTGGAGCCCTCAAGCTCCTGCTATGGATATGCGTCACTATGATACGGTGCCTCACGGAGTAAGTTCTGGCCCTCTCACCCAAAGGAGATCTGATTTTTCCCACCAGCTTGATCTATCATATGAAGATGTTGGGGATCCAGATCCTACGCCTATCGGTATTGGACGATCTTATGAGATCACTCTTCAATTATTCCCTGCAACCCCAAGTCGCTCTGATCTATCCAAACTTGCCGATGTTCATGTACGAATATAAGCATTCGTAGCATCTATCTCTAATATTATGAACAGACACGACCTCCTCAGCTTGTCTCAACGCCAGAATTTTATGTTTCAAGGAGGCTTTTCGGTGGTCGCTGGAACGTCCCAGACACTACACGAAGTGGGGCTGCAGCAATCGAGCAACAGAAGAGTGCCCTTTTAGATTTCTACGTCAAAGTACACTTTCTGCTCAATTCCGGCCTGCCATTCAGGGTCTAATTTCAGCACCAGGAAATTGATCAGAGGCAATTCTACGGTTTTTGGAACTATGGTGATGTCATGCATACGTATGATCAAACAAGGCACGATTGGCGATACGATGTTGGGGGTTTTGCCTGGGACAACGGAGAGCTGGGTACGTGTTCTAGGGTTTCACTGTCTTATCTTCCTGCATTGGACTGACCTTTGCATCAGGTACAGATCTCTGGCTTTGGCTGTCGTTCTTCCGTACAGGCCGAGCAGACGTTTTCCGCATCGCATATTCTCTGACTCGTCATCTCTCTGAGACAGATACACATCACATTGGACCTTTCGCTGGACTTGGTAGTAGACATAATGTCAGTCACTGGGGAGATGGTGCTAAGGAAGCTCGAGTAGCTGGTGCTTGGCTGAGGAGGCCATTTTATTATCTCACAAGTGAGTGCTAGCTTTTTTTGATTAAACAACGGAGTCTGATACCCTGTTCAGCTGACGAGCTGATGGGAGATATCATGGATTTCGCGCTCCAAGCTGGACAAACAATCATGACATGGGATCCCCTCCGAAAAGTGCTACCTCCACCGCCTCCAGAAGGACCTGGCCGGCTGAGAATTGGACCTGATTGGACTGCCGTGGCTGGCAACTGGTTTACGAAATGGGAAAGAACCGTAAGTGTAATGAATGTAGTCGACTGGCTGAGACAAATAATTGAACTCGAATAGATGGACGACAAATGGATGGACAAGATTATCATTGGCATGGTGGGTATCGGAAACTTTGGTAACTTTATCATGTTGAGGTCAACATTAGCGAGATATTGGTAATTTCGAATTCGGCCTTTTCACCGGAAACGGAGCTGCGGTAGGTTGGAACGCAGACACATCACATATGGTTGATGAGGGCGGAGAGGGTGAAAGTTCGTGAGTCTTCTACCAAGCTATTCTTGGCTATGTTCGAACATGCTCTCAAGGTACCATCTCATGATGATTTTCGGAGGCGGCGAGTTTCTGATGGAAGCAATGGACATATCTGTAATACGAGATGCCGTACCAGAATTTGATGCTGCATGGCTTGACTTTTGTCGTCTATTCAATGCCTCGGACGCAGAGTAAGTGTTTTTCTAGTTTCTCCGGCAAGGTTTGGGATTTTTTATGGACAATCCTAGCAAAATAGCAAGATACGGCAAAACATTTTCAAGTGGCGGGTTCCAGCAGGTATGGAGTAATATCGAACTCGATGGCATTCATCCGATGATTTGACACTTCGGATCTGTGTCAGTACTATGCAAAATTGCAAGCCTACGCTGGGCAACGGCTGAATCAACCAGCACTAGAACAGGCTGCATGGAATTTCATCAACAATAATCAAACCGGGGTTTATCCACCTGCAGTCTCTGTAGGTGGTTCAGACGTATTGAATCCAGTTATGGAGGCAAGTCTGAGGGTGTCCGATCGCTGCCTATCTCATCTATATCTGTCCAGATTGAGAATTTGGCCACCAATGATGCAGCTCAACTGTCTCTTTCGGAGTATGCTGTCCTTGCCATTGCACCAGAGCTTGCTCCTAGCGGCGTTGCTACTGACAAGAATAAGGATGACGATTCGACGATCGCCGAAATACCGCTTGGTTCTCTGAAGCTAACTGAAAGAAACTTGACGAGGAGGTCCTGGATGAGATTCTTCTGATTGTAGAGTACTCTCACCACCAGAGCTGGTTGAAATATGTACGATTTCTACTCGTCCTCCTGATCATCTGTTTTGTTTGTGAGCTCTGATGCCAAGTTTTCTTGTCCCGGGCCGCTTGGTTTTATGTAATCATCTTCAGTTGCCCACATAAAGAAGACAGTGAGCGACAAAGTCGGCCGTGCAGGAGTTTTGTTGGAAAATACTTTCATGTTCCGCTGCTTGTCTCTCCACCCATAGACGTGCGCATCACATCACATTTATTTTTTCTCAGGTTCTA
>Ga0153920_1000559_pt1 | contig 15654 bp, 23 predicted proteins | sample TSNJ004MetaG_FD_104713 | JGI IMG/M metagenome (GOLD analysis project Ga0153920, IMG submission 104713) | Attine ant fungus gardens microbial communities from New Jersey, USA - TSNJ004 MetaG | ecosystem: Host-associated > Fungi > Mycelium > Unclassified | place: USA: New Jersey, Brendon T. Byrne...
GAGCAAATCGACCACCGCACAAACGGTTATAAAAGCCGAAGGGAAAGCTTGATGAAGAAGACGGACTCGGCTATTTTGCTGATAAAACGGGCACTAGCTGCTGGAATTCAAGCAGATTATGTTCTGATGGACACCTGGTTTACAACGGAACCAATGTTAAAAGAAATCTGCAAAACAGGTCTTGATGCCATCGGGATGGTAAAACAGTTGAAGCAAAAATACGTTTATCATGGCAAGGCCTATACTCTGCCGGAACTGCGCAAATTTATGCAGCATGAAAGTGCTGTAAACATCTTTGGTTCTTTACTGGTGACTACCCGGGATGGCATTTTGGTAAAAATCGTATTCGTCAGGAATCGCAATAAGAGAAGCGAATGTCTCTATCTGTTAAGTACAGACTGTAGCCTGGCTGAAAGCGAAATTGTACGGATTTACGGGAATCGGTGGTCAATCGAATGTTTCTTTAAAGCAACAAAATCTTTCATGAAGCTGGGTACGGAATTCCAGAGCCGCAGTTTCGATGCCATGGTAAGTCATACAACGATTGTATTCACCAGATACATTATTCTGGAATGGATACGTAGAAACCGGAATGACCAGAAAACCTATGGCGAATTGTTTTATATGTTCTGTGAGGATATACAGGACATGGATTTGACAAATGCCATTACGAGCCTGATGGCTCTGTTTGTGGAGCATGCAACTAACCTGTCAGCAGAAATCACAAATGTCATCAAATGTAAAGTGGATGATTGGATGAGGTCTCAAGCCGCATTCGTTCAGGCATTGTTTGGAAATTTAGGCTGGGAAAGTTGAGTGATTTAGAAATAATTGCAAGCTTTACATCGGATAGTGAGTCAAAGTCAGGGCCATTAAGAAGCAAAGAACAAATACCCAGACCGATATTAGCTAATGAACTGGGTCCTGAATGGCAAGAGAGTATTAGGGATAGATGGTGCACAACTAATTATGTAGGCGAGTACGATGAAAAAATGAAAAAGATGCTTCCTTTGAAAGATAGACTATTGTCTTTTGGTGGTCATGAGACATGTTTACCATATGCAGAAGAAGATTTATATAATATTTTATAATATGGACAGCAATGGTATGGTAATAGGGCAATACCAATAAAAGGATATCCCTGCCAATGCCATCTCAATTCATGTAACTTATGGGATGTAAATAAAGACAAACTTTTAATTGCAACAGGTTATGCCTTATCGGATGATGGAGTATGGAGACAGCATTCGTGGTGTGTATGGGCAGGTAAAAGGACAAATAAAATTATTGAAACAACAGTAAAAAGAGTTGCTTACTTTGGCTTTGTCTTTAACTATGAAATATGTGAAAAATTTTGTTTTAAAAATGATTGTTACTGAAAAAAGAAGCATAAGCTTCTTTTTTTATTGCATATTAATCTTGGAGGTACAACATGACATATAAAATTGAAATGCATTCACATATTAAAGGTGCTAGTAGCGATTCGTTGATTGATCCAAATACATATATGTTTGAATTGACAAAAACAGGGTATCATGGAATTTTAGTTACCGACCATTATGATGAAGAAGAATTAGAATGTAAAGGTGTGGAAAGCCAGTTAGACAAACAAAAAAAATGGTTAGATGGATATTATCGTATGAGATATGAGGGAGAAAAACATAATATTAAGGTATACCTTGGGTGTGAGTATTCATGCGAAACGGTAAATCAAGTAATTGATTCAAGTGATGTACACTTATCTCTGATCGGACTCCATGAAAACCTATTTTTAGAAAATATTATTAAACTTCATTTGTCTTTGGATGAGTTGAAAAAATTGTCTCTAAAATATGGATTTCTAATCATTCAAAATCATCCATATCGTTATGGACTGGATAAATTAGATTTATCAGAAGTAGATGGATATGAAATAGTAAATACCAAGGAGTCCAACCATATAATTATTCCGGATTACAACGAACGAATTCAAAAAGAAACAATAAGTTATGACCTTATAAATATTGGTGGTGGAGATTGCCACAATTTAAATGATATTGGAAAATGCGGTATTCTCACTGAGAAATTACCCAAGGACGTTATGGAATTAAAAGACATCCTGATAAAAAAAGAATATCAAATCATAGGAATTTGATTTAAATTGAAGTAAGAGGGCATATGCCTTCTTTTTTATTACCAATATCTAAAATTAAAGGAATTTCAATTATTACATACTATAACTAAATATGAATAAAGGAGTATTTTAAATGATATTTACGAGTTATTTTGCTCAATTAAAAAGCCTGCCAGAGAATGTAATCCCAATTGCTATTTGTGGAAAAACTCCGGCTGGATATGATGGACTGATTTATGAGAAATTAGCACCTAAATACAAGTTTTTTATGGAGTGGAAAAAAAATCATGATAACAATTACTATATAGAATGTTTTAATGAACAGATTCTCTCGAAACTGGATACTTCTCAAGTGATTAAAGAATTATATGATATGTTAGATGATTCTCTAAAAGACCAACTGAAAATAGTAAATTGTCCGCCTTGGGAGCGTAAGGATATTCATGTTGCACTTATTTGCTACGAAAACCCAGATAATTTTTGTCATAGGCATCTTGTTGCATCATGGCTGATTGACGCTGGCTTTGACGTTGATGAATGGCAGAAAGAAATATTTGAAGAATATGTAATCGCTGTCACAGGACATCGGCCAAATAAACTATATGGATATGACACAGACGATGAGAGGTATATCTCATTAAAAGAACAAATGAAAGAGTTTCTGATTAAAAAAGGTTGTACTAAAGCTGTTTCCGGAATGGCCTTGGGAGTAGATCAATTGTTTGCTGAAGCAGTGATTGAGTTAAAGGAGTCCGGTTATAATATTAAACTTCATTGTGCAATACCCTGCCGAAATCATCCATGTAAATGGCCTAAGAAATCTCAAGAGCATTATCAATGGATATTGTCTAAAGCAGATGAAGTGGTTCTTGTTACCGATGCAGTCTATTCACCATGGCTTATGCAGGTTCGGAATAAGTTTATGGTAAATATGGCTGATGAAGTATTAGCTATATGGGATGGAAGCGAAGGTGGTACCGGAAATTGTGTAAAATATGCAAATGAGACAAATAAGAAGGTAACCATTATCAATCCCTAAAATAAATGTAAAGGAAAGTATAGAAATGTGTAAGTATTATATTGTAGATAAAAAAACGGACAGATATTACGTACATCCAAAAAAAATCTTTGTATCGAATCGGCGTGATGCAACAGAGTTAACCATTCAAAAAGCAAAAAATATATTGAATGGAAATTTCTCAAAGTCTGAAAAAAGAATCATGATGCTTCAAATTGAGGAATTCAATGATCAGATACCGATAATCACGAAAAGTGAAATTAGGAATGAAATTAAAAGAAATGGAGCCGATGAAATAGAAGAAGTTATCGAAGCTGTAGAAAAACTCTGTTTAGAACTATCAAAACTATATATACCGAGTGAAAGCGAGTTAGAAACATTCCGTTTAAATTTGGAATCCTTACTATCATATTATGATATGGTAAGGTCAGATATATATCATCTCATTATGGTAAATAAACCACAAGACCAGACACGAGTTAAAATTTATGACTTATTGCAGGACTATGAACTAAAACGAGCAAAGACAAAGACGATGCTGCGTCAGATGCAGGTGTTATATAATAGGGCAAATATCTTTACTGAATTAAAGGAAATTCAAAATAGGATGGAAGAGAATAAATCAAATGAGTATTTTGGTAGAACAGCAGTATATGATGAAATAATGAAACAAATAAATCCATAAAAAACATAAGCGATTAAATTTCGGCCGGTAGTTTCATTTTAGCCTTGTGGTAAAGTGTAGTAAAAAACTGCTTACTACCATTATGAAAGCAAGGTGATCATTTGGCTACCTACCCAATATTTAGGCGCTTACTAAAAAACAACAGAGAATGAGTTCGAGAAGATAAATGAAAGGAGAATACATGTTTAAATGTAGATGTGGGAGTACAGAGTTTTCTGCTCATCAAATTTTAAGAGTTGATATTATTGTGGATGGAGATAATCAGTTCATTCGAAATTATAACGAAACTGATGATAGCTTGGCTATTTATGATGCAGAAACACCATATGGACCATACGTGTGTAATACTTGCGCCCAGGAATATGATGAATTGAATCATACAATTGAAATAGACGAGAATATAGAGAAAGAACCATACCTAAAAACTAAAAGAATGGTTTATAAATATAATCCTAAGTATGGTAATAATCGGATTTGCTTTTGCGGGCATACATATGAGAGGCACTTTGATTCATATGAGGAAATGTGTGCAATCGGATGTAAATACTGCAGGTGTAATCAATTCGTAGAAAGAACAGAAGAAAATAGAAGTTTCGATAATGTCTGCCGACTGTGTGGAAACAATACTTTTGATGAACATACTATCATCTGTAGCAAATGTGCAAACGAATTTAAATTTTAAACATTAAAAACTATAATTTAAGTAGGCGATTGGTACATGAAAGAAGTATATATGGAAGCAATTATAAGACCAACCAAGGATTTTGATGAAATCAGAGACGATTTCTCATTTAATGGTGGTATATTTTGTATTAATGAAAAATATATCCCTTTCGATTTTGAGGGTTGGAGAGCAAATATTTTTGAAGACAAAAATGGTCAGTATATTCAAATGAGAACAAAAGGAGCTGGATTATTTTTTGATGTTTGCAACATTGATTATGAAGTGTACAAAGATGGATATAAGGCATTAGGTTTGGAAAACAAGGATATTACAGCAGAGTTTCTTGCGGCAGCAGAGAAAATCCTGAAGTATGACTTTCATATTGAAAAAGAATTCGAGATGGAATGTAATGATTATACATTAGAATCAGTTGCATTTTCAAACGAACTGGGTAATGAATATTCGTTACCACCAAAAATGATTGCTGATTTCAATCAAAATCTTTTGAAACAGTATTAATAATGTAAAAAGAGAGGACACATATGAGTACAAGATCAGTTATTGGTATAAAACAAAATGATACATATATTACAGTATACTGTCATAGTGATGGGTATCCAGAATATAATGGCACAATACTTGACCTATATTATAACCAACCAGAATTGGCAAAAGAACTTATTTCACTTGGCGATTTGTCCATTATTAAACCGAAATTAGCCGCAGATGAAAATGTTGTACATAATTTTGATGTAAGAGCAAACGGAGTAACCGTGGCTTATCATAGAGATAGAGGTGAAAAATATCAAAAACCAGAAAAATTTAATTCATTAAAAGAAATCATTGACTATTATAGTAATTGTTCTTATCTGTATGTGTTTGATGAACAATGGAAATATTTATATTGCCATAGTAAAAATGCAAAATTAACACCAGTGAAATTGGATGAAGAATATGTGTCATGGATTCAAGACATGTATAAGGACAAAGAATAGTTTAGCAACAAAAAGCCATACATGTATGGCTTTTTTTATGGTACTCAACAACTAAATAGCTTTTTCAAATTCATCTCTCACTTAAGAAACAAGAAGCTTCCTTTATATAATTGATAAAAAATGGCTCTGACTTTGTTCTTTAATCTGTTTTTTTCCTTACATACTATTTAGGAATAAAGAAATTAGGAGGAAAATTATGTTTATTAAAGCAAGATTAAAGGTGTGGATACCATTAGTATTGATTTGTCTTTTGGTTACTCATGCAAAAGGTATTCTGAACGGAGTCGGTTCTTTTTTTAAAGGACTATCAGCTACTGAGTACACTATCGCATTTGATACCAAAGATGCACTGATTGGAGGACGCATTGATGGAAAAAAAATAAAGAGCGAACTAACAAAAAATAAGTACATAATGTCAGTAGTAACACATGATGCAAATATTATTATTACAGATAAAGAAGATACAAGTTATGAAGGATATACAAAGTATGAAAAATATCTTTATACGCCAATTGCTCTTTTTTGTAATACGACTGCAGAGTTGGAATCTCAGGACCTAAAAATTGTACGTGAAGATGGTCGTAATAAGTTTGCAAAAGACATAAGGGTATTCTTATCTGCAATCGAATCAGATAAGGTTTGGAATGATATTGGCATTACTTCCAGGAAGTTAGTAAATCCCAAAGACCCAGTATATCTTATAGTTCCAGATGTATATGATGGAAATTATATTATGACCAGAGAATTTATCATTAGTGCATTAAATGATTTTAAAGAAATTGATGAATTTGAAAGAAACGAATTTGAAAGCAGAGCTGATGCAATTTTAGCTAAATGTCATAAAAGGGATATAACAAGCTATATAAAGAAAGGCTTTGAAGGATTTGTTTTATACCCAGAACAGCTAGTTTCCGAAATTCATGATTACGATTTTGTGACAGAAATTTCTCCAATGAACACCTTGAAGCTTGGGTATAGTGTATACGTTAAAGCCGGTATGGAAGATGAATCATTATCTATTTTAAAAAACGGAGATTTTTTGAATTATTCAGGACTTAGAAATAAGGAAATAAGTAATTTATCAGGACAAAGCAGGTACACTAATGCGGTACAGAATATCAATGGAGATTTCGTTTTTATAAAGTCAGAGTATAAAACACCAAATCAACTTATGGCAGATTTGGAAAAATTGCCTACTACAGAAGTTGCTGTTGAGAATTTATCAAATGAAGAAGTTGTTGAGTCAAAAACATTTGAAACTAAGGAAACAGTAGAAGAAATTGTAATTTCAAAGAAAGAATCAGATGCAGAATCAGAACAGGAAGAATTCAATAAAAATGAAAAAGTCGAAGCTGAAGAAAATATAAAAGAAAATAATGAAGAAGATAAAGGTAGCCATTTTAGATTGATTCTCACTTTTTTTCTACTATTTTGGCTGATTTATATTTTTATATTTTTATCTGTTAATATGTACAATTAATGATTAAAAAGGAGAATAAATGAAAGATTATTTAACAAAAAGGCAAATGGAAAATTTAGATATTGCAACTCTGTCAGAAGAAAGAAAGAACAGAATCATGACTATTAAAAATTCCATGAAACTATCTGATGATGCAATTTTAGACTTTGGCTCTAGTGCATCTAAAGAGTTGACTGAATTTTCAACTGAACTCTTAAAGGCTATTAAATTAAAAGATAGCCCAAAGGTGTCTCAGCTGTTCACAGAGCTAATCACGGAGCTAGATAAGGTGGATACTTCATCAATGATGACAAAAAAGCCATCTTTTTTTAAAAGATTGTTTAAGGTTGATGAGTTAAAGAACTTTATTCAGCAATATGATAATGTTGCAGATGTTATTGAAATGATTAAGACAAAGTTAGAGGCATGCCAATATGAATTAAAAAAGGACATTATAACATGCGATAGATATTTAGAGCAAAATGTCCGATTTATTAATACATTGGATGATTGTGTATATGCAGGAAAGATGGTATTAAAAGAAGTTCATACATCAGTAGACGATGAATTGATGACTATAGATCCGTCAGATGTATTAGCCGTTCAGGATTTAAATCAAAAACAAAACTCGTTGAATCGCCTGGATAGAAAACTTTATGATTTGAATTTGGTTCGGCATAACGCGGTAATCAATACAAAGCAAATCGCTTTAATTAAAGAAGGTGATGCCGCAACAATTGAAAAAATTCAGACATCCATTAATACAACAATTCCTTTGTGGGAAACGCAAATGGGTGAGGCAATTATTTTAATGAGACAGAAAAATGCAGTAGAAATGCAAAAAGCTGTTTCAGACACAACAAATCGTTTGCTGGAAATGAATTCTGAAATTTTAAAGAATACAACACTTGATATTGCTAAAGAAGTTCAGAGAGGTGTAATTGATATTGATGTACTTGAAAAGAGTACACAAAATTTGATTGATACTCTAAAGGGTGTTAGAGAAATTACCAAAAAAGGTGAAGCGGATAGGGCTAATGCCACAAAACGTTTAGCAGAATGTAGCTTAAAACTCAATCAAATTGTATTATCAGATTCACATCATCAGATTGCATAGGAGGGTATATGAAAAGAATTCTGGATAAATTAGGCAAGTTAGACGTTGTTTTTAATGTACTAGCCTGCTGCATATGTCTATTCCTATTTAAGTTCAATGTTTGGGCATTACTCTTGGGTTTTGTTTTTTCAGACCTGTTATTTGCAGGAATTAATTCTTTGATAAAAAAAACTCTTATCTTTCATACTTTAAAAAAAGAAAATCATATGGATGTTATTGATGTAATTGACAAAGAAAAATATCGTTATATTAATTATTCTGTAGAATATAAAAAGTTCTTGGAAGAATTAAATGTTGCGATAGATAAACAAAAACAGAAACAAAAAGAACAAGAAAAGGCATATGATATTGAAACAAAGAAAACATCAACCCACTTGGATGTTATATTCCAAGCTATTGATGAATTTGAGAGAGCTGTAAATAATGGTTTGCTTGGCAAAAAAGGCGTAGTGATAAACAAAGAATTGTTATCATTAAAACATGACCTTGAAAGTAAACCAGCGGCTCATGTGGTGATTGATGGTTCCTTCCCAATCTATTTAGATGAAATAAAGGCAATTATAATTAATGCTAAATCCCATAAAGATGAGGAAATTAGTAGAAATGTAAAAGAAGTAAAAGAGGAATATCTATTATACCTTAAACATCTTAAAAATAGAGTTTCTAGTTTTAATGAAAATTCCATAAAGATAGATATGGAACTGCTGTTAAATGAATTGAAAAGTAAAAATAAGAATGAAGAGAACAAATAATGTTCTCTTTTTTTATTTATTATAAAACAAATCCGACATATTATTCTTGATAAAGATGATTGGAAAATATGGAGGATATCAAATGGAAAAAGTAGAGTTCTATACTCTGGAAGAACTTAAGGAAGCAAAACGTAACAACCATGAGCTAGTTACAGATTTAGCCAGAAAAATCAATGATTTAAAAGGCTATGAGGTTGGCTATGGAAATCCCGGAAAGGGTAAAATTATTATAAATAAAGACGGGATGAACTATCTGGTTGATATTGAGCCGATCGGTGTAGGTTCATTAACGGGAAAGATGAAAAGTTATAATTACATTTTCAAATAATCATTAAGTTCAAGATAGGAGAATCGTAATAAACAAACATGGAGGATATCAAAATGATGACATTGACAAAATCAAGAACAAGAAAGTTTATTGAAACTGTAGTTAGTGCGGCAAAAGAACTTATTAATGTTAAAGGAGAAAAGGATGAACTTATTCTTCTTTCAGCAAAAGAGTGTTATGAAAAAGCAGCGGACCCACAGTGGGATGCATATGTCCGAGAAATTAATTCAAGCCGATCTCGTGGTTATGAATATTGCTATTTGTTATCTGATTGTGAACACACAATAAGAGAGGAACATGCAGCGAGACTACAGGAATTGGGCTTCGAATTAGACATCACTAAAAGAAATTCTATTCTCGATGAAAACCGCCCATCTTGGTGGTGCAAATGTTATTGGACAAGAGATGTTGTCATGACTGAATACACAGAAAAAGAGGAGTAATCCTCTTTTTTTCATGAATAACTATATCAGAAGTAAAACCCACATAATAGTTAATAAATTATTGAAACAAAGAGAAAATTAATTTTATACGGAGGTAATAATGGTAGTATCAATAAAAGCGTATGATAGAAAAACAGGTTCAAAGCTTCAAATTCATGATGATGAAAAATATAGAGTATGTGTATCCGAGAAAGGAACATTATATATTTGTTCATTGGCCGAAAAAGATGAAGATGGATACGATAAAGAATTGGATGTGCAATTTGTTATAGAAGCAACATAATTAAAGTTAGGAGGAAGTAACTATGGATAGTAATTGTTTAGGTTGCATCTGGTATGAGGAATGGGATGAGGTATGGGATGGTATGAGACCGGCATGCGAAAATAAGGATATATCGGAGTCAGAATATGTAAACCATTTCGTGGATAGGAAGCCTAATTGCCCTCATTATGAGCGTACGGCAAATGGTAACTAAATTAATTTTAGAATGATTTAAAAGGAGAATAGAATGACTGAAAATAAATATAACGTAATTACGTTATGTGGTAGTACTAAATTTAAAGACGAATATATGCAGGCACAGATTAAATTAACATTAGAAGGAAATATAATTCTTGCTTGTCCAATATTTCATCATGCAGACAACCTTGAGGTTTCAGATGAAATATGTTACATGTTGAATGAAATGCATAAGAAGAGAATTGATATGTCGTCTGAAATCTACGTTATAAACAAAGATGGGTATATTGGTAATAGCACAAGAAATGAAATAGAATACGCAGGAAAAACCGGGAAGAAAGTTAGATATATGTTTGAGCAAGATTAACTATGATGATGTTTTGTAGCGGTGCAAATATTCATTAAATTAATTGTTCTGCAACTATAACTGCAGACAAATTAAAACTTAAAGGAGAAAATAATATGGGTACAATAAAAATAATTAATAATTCCACTTTTACGGATTACTCAGCAGTAATGAGGATTGGAAGATTTTTAGCTGGTGATGAATATCATGCAACACATGATGAAAAAGGAATTCCAGAAGTTATTATTAAGCAACAAGAAAAAAATACTTATATTATTGTTGATGTGAAAAATCCGCGTTAGAAAAAGTGCAAGCATTTTATGAATGGTTACAGGGCGGAGTCAGTCCTGAAAAGTTTTACTTTAAGGTAAAACCAAAGTTGACAGAAGATGAAGCCTTTTCTATTGTGTATTATTTACAAGAGGAATTGTACTGCTTGTATTGCGACAGATGCCGCCCGGACTAGGATTGGCAGAAGAATACAAAAATTAAATCTAAGGTAAAAATAGAGGTGTTAAATAAATGAGCAAAGAAATTAATTTACATTGGATATGTCCAAATTGTAAAGATAATGTTGATTTCGAAAATCAGCTAAAGGATGTTTTCGATGAAAATGGAGAATCAGAATTTATTGTTGAAGAGAATTGTGGTTTATATTTTCATACCATATTCTGCCCAAAATGTAATGCAAATTGGGTAATGTCAATTGGTGGGATGAATAAAGATACCATATAAAGTGACTTTAATATTAAGGATTTGTTAGACAGGAAAACTTATTTTAATTCTCAAGAAGACTACTTAAATGCTCTACGTGAAAGATCAGATTATTTGCAAGAGATAATTGATAAAATAGATGCAGGAGAAAAGCTTAGCAAAAGTCACGAAAAGGAAATTGAGAGTATAAGGATTAAATTAGAAAAAACTGGGATAATTGACAACAACGGAATATAACAGAATTTTACAAAAAAGAGGGATAAAAGTACATATGAAGAAGTTTTATCAATCATAAGAGCTCAACAAGTTAAAATAAATCTCTAATTGTAGTAAGTGCGAATTATATGATACAAAAAATATATCAGGATAGTAATTAGGTAATAATAAAAGAAGGTTAATGGCCTTCTTTTTTTAGTTACATAAGGTATTGTCAATCAAAAACAAAGCAGAGTCCTATTGGAGTTCTAACTCTGGTACTGTCTTCGCAAAAGTATTTGTTATTTACTATTTGTTAACTGTATGGAAATAATATTAAAAGAGATTATATATTATTGTTTAATCAAACAACACTACATAATAAAAGGTAGATAAGAAAATAAGAGATTAAGAAAGGAATATTTATTATGAAAGTAATTAATATGGCAAATATTTATGAGATACGAGATAATACCTTAAAGACATTTGATGAATTGCCAGCTCAAACATATGTTGTGAGATTCAGCAAAATGAGAGGGTTTTATTTGGAATTATATACTGATATTGAAATAAAAGAAGAAAAAATATATGGAGTTCACTTGTCTAAAATTGATAAAGTACTTAGAGTTTTCCATAATCAGAACCGAAATTTAGGAATCATTTTAAGTGGAAATAAAGGCATAGGCAAGTCTTTATTTGCTAAAATATTAGGAGTAAGTTCAATAGAGCAAGGTCTCCCTTTGATTATTGTGGATGAATATATTCCAGGAATTGCAAGCTTTATTGAGAAAATCGAACAAGAAGTGGTTGTCCTCTTTGATGAGTTTGATAAAACCTTTGGAGATCAATCAGGACGTGATAATGAAATCAGCCCTCAGGCCAGTTTATTAAGTCTCTTTGATGGTATTTCACAAGGTAAAAAAATGTTTGTAATTACTTGCAATAATATTCGTAAGCTAAATGATTATCTAATTAACCGGCCTGGTCGATTCCACTATCATTTTAGATTTGAATATCCGTCTCCAGTAGAGGTAAGAGAATACTTGGAAGATAAGCTGGTAAAGGAATATTATCCTGAGATAAATAAGGTGGTTTCGTTTTCGAGAAAGGTAGATTTGAATTATGATTGTTTAAGATCAATTGTCTTTGAGTTAAATATGGGAGAACCATTTGAAAAAGCGATTTTGGATTTGAATATTGTAAATGTTGAGAAGGATAAATTTGATGTCGAGATGCATTTTGAAGGGAATGTTGTTCATAAAAACAAAGACATATATATGGACATATTTGGGACAGAAGAAGAATCTACGTGGTTATGTGATCAAAATGGCAATTATGCAATTAGGGTTGATTTTTGCCCAGCAGATTCGAATTATGATGCTGATTCAAGAGCGAGTATTATTACGGCAGACAAACTTAAATTTACATATGATGAAAGTGAAAGTGAAAATCCAAAGAACCTGGTTCCTAAATTCTTAGTAATCAAAAAGAGAAGAGATAAAAATATTCATTATGTTGTGTAGTTGAAATACTCTCACTTCTTAAGTGAGAGTGTTCTTCAATGAATTAATGAAAAGGAGGAGGAAAAGATGATGAAAGAAATAGATAGGTATACTTATTATTGTTATAGCTACAAACCGTTGCTTTCTATGGGAATAAGATTGGATGATTCTCAAAAACTTAACTTAATTAATGCATTTACTGAGTGGTATGGAAATACTGATCAGGATACAGATGTCTATGGCTTTGAAGCACATTTGGTAACCCGTATGATACTGAGTAACCATGTGGTAATCAATCCTCAGTATTTAATGTTTTCCGAAGTGCTAGATGAATTATGCAAAGACTATTTACCCGAAGAAAGTGCAGATGCTTACAAGCAACTGGTGATTGAAAATAATCAAGGATAAAGTAAAAAAGTTTGGTTGAAGAAAAATTATGGTTGAAATAGATTATTACCAGTAAAGCAGGCCTGGTCCTTCTTTTTCTCCCTTTTTTCTTACATACTAACATAAAATATAAATGGAGAAAAAAATGAACATTATAAATATCGCACAAGGAATTACACATGGAGGTGTTTTTCATGCAGATGACGTTTTTTCTGCAGCACTGTTGAAATTGATTAATCCAGATGTTGAAATTAAAAGAGTATTTAGTGTTCCGAAAGAAGTGGATGAAGACACGATTGTCTTTGACATTGGCTTTGGTGAGTTTGACCATCATCAAGCAAATGCAGAAGTTCGAGAGAACGGTGTAAAATATGCTGCGTTTGGATTACTATGGCGAGCATTTGGATACATGTTATTATCTGAGTCGGATGTTTTGCGATTTGATAATATATTCGTGCAACCACTTGATAATGCTGATAATGGTGGAAGTAACAACTTATTATCGCAAGTAATATCATCAAGGGTTCCAAACTGGAACGATGAAGACCAGGATATAAACAAAGCATTCTTTGCCTCGGTGGATTATGCAAAAGACATATTGGAAAGAGAAGTTAAAAGGTTGCAGGCAGAAGCTAAAGCAGAGGAGATTGTACAGGCAGCACTGCGTGAATCAAAAGACGATATTGTTGTTTTGCAAAGCTTTGTTCCTTGGAATGTTATATTGGTTCCATCAAATGCAAAATTTGTTGTATTTCCATCTAATAGAGGTGGATATAATGCCCAAGCAATCCCTACAACATTAAGCGGGCGGGATCAGAAAGTTCCTTTTCCAAAGGAATGGACAGAGACGAAGCCAGAGCTGATTGGTCAAGATGTTACTTTTTGCCATCCTGGTCGGTTCTTTATTGCGACAAATACACTTGAATCAGCAGTCGAAACCTGTAAAAAGGCAGTAGCTTATTCTAAAGGATAATTGAAATACAAAGAAGGAGTGGATAGTATGGATAAAATATCAAGGGTTGATGCTTTTTCTAAAATCCAGGAGGCTATAGAAAATGGAGAGAACCATAGGGCTAATCAGATGATAAAGATTGTCGAAAGTTCAATTATGGCAGATAGAAAAGGTAAAGGATATTATTCTGATATAAAGCTCGGAAGAGATGAGAAAGAAGCTTTTTGGCCTTCGAAGAGAATTTTTATCATGTGATGGGAAAACTGGAAATTTTGCGGGATGTGAAATAATCTTGGTAAGGCCGGTAACCATTGAAGGTTCAGTAAATTAATAGTTGCACTATTCCCGAACCATATACAATAGTGTTAGATAAGGATGGAAAATGCTCCCTGTGGAACCGCAACATTTTAAAGAATAGTCAGTATAAAGGCAACCTTGATGTGAAATCAATTAATATTACTGTATGTGATGGTAAACTGGTTCAGCATATTGAGATTTGAGTGGTACGTATATAAATTTGGAAACATGGATAAAAAGAAAAGTTGAAACTTTTCTTTTTTTTGTAAATATTTTTTTCATTTTTATATATTCTCTCATACTGACAGTATAAAAGAAAATAATTGCTAGATATGAAGCTAGCAACAGAATGGAGGATTTATTTATGAAGTCAAAAGAGAGAGAGAGAACAAGATCATTAAGTGCAATATCTATGAGGATTATTTAGATACTTTCGTTTTTATGCAGCCGGCAGAGTTTTGTGTCAACAACAATAAATATGAAGTATCTACCTGGGTAGAGCTTATTGATCTTTTATGTAAGGTACTGAAGAAAGGAAATGCTGAGAAGTTTGAAGAATTCTTAGCAGATGAGAAAAAGAGAAGAACACGCATTCCTTATCTTGCAAAAGAGGAACAAAGTATTCATTATATAAAATACCTTCAGCAGTCTGATTTGTATTTGAATCAGAAGATTGATGCACCAAGAAGTGTTAAGTTGATTGCAAAATTGCTTAGTAAGTTCAGTGAAGTACCCTTTGAATTATACATAAAAGAAAATAGTTTAAAGCAATGTAATGCACAATAATATAAGAAAACAGTGGCATAAACAAATTCATCAAAGATGTAGTTGTAAACACATCTGCGGTATGATTGCTACTGTTTTTTTCTTGTATTTCTTCTACTTACAGAAGTGGGAGTATTTTTCTAATAAAAAGATAAATTGTGTCATGAATCAAACTCTGCTTTTGAACCTGTATACACCGGCCACTTAGAACCAAGTGCACGGTCATTCAGGGTTCTTCCGCAAAATTCCGTGATTTGGAGTTTTGAATTTGAAAAACCACGCATCCATGCATCTTCTGGCAATCCCAAATTTAGGAAAACGGGCATTTGCGGAAGAACCTCATTCAGAGCCACTGATCCGGCATGATAGAGCCACCGTTTCGGACGGTTGAGCCATCCGAATTAGTGCTGATTTTGCTTTTTGTAGAGTACTTATCTGGATTGGTTTTGTCAAGGGTGCAAA
>Ga0153920_1000562_pt1 | contig 15625 bp, 19 predicted proteins | sample TSNJ004MetaG_FD_104713 | JGI IMG/M metagenome (GOLD analysis project Ga0153920, IMG submission 104713) | Attine ant fungus gardens microbial communities from New Jersey, USA - TSNJ004 MetaG | ecosystem: Host-associated > Fungi > Mycelium > Unclassified | place: USA: New Jersey, Brendon T. Byrne...
GTAACTTTCACAACAGGGCAGTCCATATTTCTACGCAAAACCACATTTTTAATACCGGATTGCACAATAAATCTTTTGCAAAGTATGCAGATAAAATCGTGTCCCCAGATGTACATCGTTGCATCTTGACAGCGATCCTGACCAGCCTGAATTATTGCATTTTGTTCGGCATGAATAGAGCGGCAGGTTTCATAACAAGTGCCTGAAGGAATATTATTAACAATACGGTAACACTCGCCTCTTTCATAGCAAGATTCTACTTTTGACGGAGTTCCGTTATAACCTGTTGCTTTAATTTTTTTATCTTCGCCTACAATTACCGCGCCTACCTGCGCTCTGATGCAATTCGAACGGCTTGCGCATGTTTTAGCTAAATCTAAAAAATAATCTTCCCACGACTTTATTTCCATTTATTTTTCCTTTTTAATTCCTTTTAATTATATTTTATTATAAATAAATAAAAATATAAACTAATATCAATTTTTTATATATTCGTCATAAAATATATAATTATAGTTATTTTATATACACATAGCGGATTAATAAAAGCCTTATTGCACGTAAAAATCATAATAAAGCCATAGTATTATACGCAATATGTTGTTATGGAGTATTTAAATAAATTGTACCATATAAAAGAGGGTAATTATGGTATCAGGCAATATAGAATTCGGCAAAAGAGTAAAACAATTAAGAGAAATGCAAAATTTCAGCCAAGAACAATTGGCTGAATTAATTGGTGTTGAGTATCAAACTATAAGCCGCATTGAAACAGGAATGTATTTTACCGGATATGAAAACCTGAAAAAAATAGCACACGCTCTTAATGTTGAAATAAAAGATTTATTTAATTTCTCCGAAAAATATGACCGGACAGAACTATACAATAAAATTACTGATTTACTTGATAAAACAAGTGCCGGAGAACTTGAATTTTTCTACAAATTAATAAATGACTTTATGGAGCTGAAATATAAATAATTATTTTAAGGATTTTTAATGTCAACTATTATTGAAAAGAAAAGTAAACAGAAAAATATTATAAGAAGATTATGTAAACAATTCCGCCTTTGGACACTTCGTAAAATTTATGTCGAAAGTTACACAAACAGGATTATTGAAGATAATTATTGTCCGTCGGAAGATTTTGTCAAACTTTCTAAGTATAGTCATATTTTTAATGAATGCGATCCAAAACTTATCGCATTTTATTTGCCGCAATTTTATACGTTCAAAGAAAACGATGAATGGCATGGAAAAGGTTTTACCGAATGGACAAATGTTACATCTGCGATTCCTCAATTTACAGGACATTATCAACCGAAATTGCCTATTGATGTAGGGTTTTATGATTTAAGCAATATTAATATCATGAAAAGGCAGACTGAACTTGCAAAACAATACGGAGTTTACGGCTGGTGTTTCCACTATTATTGGTTTTCCGGAAAAAGATTAATGGAAAAACCTATTTTTAATCTTTTAGAAAATCCTGAAATAGACATGCCGTTTTGTTTAAACTGGGCAAATGAGAGCTGGAGCAAGCTTTGGAACGGCACTAACAAAGAACTTTTAATAGAACAAAATCTCCAGGATGATGACGATGAAAAATTCATGAATGATATTTTACCTTTTATGAAAGACAGAAGGTATATTAAAATTAATAACAAACCGGTGCTAATGATATATAGACCTTCTGTATTCGGGAAAGAAAGAACTCTTAAATTAATATCCAACCTGAGACGTATCGCAAAAGCAAACGGGTTTGAAAATTTATACATGATTTGTGTAATGCACCAGCTATTTAAAGAAGAAAATCCTATTGAATGGGGATTTGATGCGGGAATTGAATTCCCGCCGCATGAGTTTATGCATTTGCCGCATATTAAAAATAAAAAATACGTTAACAAGTATTTTGAAGGCAAAATAAGTGATATGTCTAATTTCATTAAACGACGACAATATATATATAAATATGATTATAAAATGTTCAAGACAGTTTTTCCAAGCTGGGATAACTCTGCCAGAAAAGCTTATAATGGCGCAGGCGTATTTATAAATGAAACTCCGGAATTATACAAAAAATGGTTAAATGATTGTATTTTTTGGACTAAAACAAATCTTGATAAAGATGAACAGTTTGTTTTTATTAATGCTTGGAATGAATGGGCTGAAGGCGCATATCTTGAACCTGATAATAAATATGGTTATGCATATCTGCAAGCAACAAAAGAAGCCTTGGAATCTTCACATTAGTTAAGTTAATATTGACTTGAACTAATATTAAAGTTATCATTGAAAAAGCTTTGGGGAAAAAGATAATGAAATTAATTGAAGATATCAAATACGGAAATGGTTTGAATTTTAAATTTGGCAATTACAAAATTTCTTTTGCCAGAAATTTAGATGAACGTGATTTTCCGGCTATATTAAAAAAATGGTATAAAAAACGTACCGGTAAAACTCTCAATCTTGATAACCCTCAAAACTTTAACGAAAAAATCCAATGGCTGAAATTATATGACAATTCTCCATTGAAAACTCAACTTGCCGATAAATATCTTGTGAGAGACTGGGTAAAACAGCAGATTGGAGAGGAATATCTTATTCCGCTTTTGGGTGTTTGGGATAATTTTGATGAGATAGATTTCGACAAACTGCCGGATAAATTTGTTCTAAAAGCTAATCATGGATGTGCCTGGAATATTATTGTAAAAGACAAATCTAAATTTGATAAGAAAAAAGCTAAAAAGAAATTTGATAAATGGATGAAGCGTAATTATGCTTATAAAGCAGGTTTGGAGCTTCAATATAAAGATATTCCGCCAAAGATTATCGCAGAACAATACGTGGTTGATAAAAATGGCGAATTAAATGACTATAAGGTTTTATGTTTCAATGGCGAACCTGAATTTATATGGATTGATCAGGGCAGATATGCAAACAGAACAGAAAATATCTATGATATTAACTGGAATTTGCAGCCGTTTCTTTTGACCTATGAAAACTCAAAAGACCCTGTGCCTGCACCTGAAAATCTTTCAAAAATGATTGATTTTGCCAGAAAAATGAGCAAGGAATTTTACCTTGTAAGAGTAGATTTTTATGATGTAGACGGAAAGTTATATTTTGGTGAAATGACTTTTACATCAGCAAGCGGTGTAGACGTTTTTAAACCGGAAGAGTACAATTTGAAACTAGGGCAAATGCTAAAATTACCGTTTGAACAATAAGGAAATCAATGCAACTATACAAAAAAGAAAAAATAGGGAAAAAGAGAATAATAACTATTTGCGGTTTTAAATTCAGTTATAGAAAAGGACCTCACTATAAATATGAAAAAGTTATATTTTCAGGGATTAATGAACAAACGCGAAATCCTGAAATCATCGTATCTTTAACCTCTTTTCCTACAAGAATTCCTTCATTGCATAAAACAATAAGTTCTTTAATGCATCAGACATTAAAACCTGATAAAATAGTTTTGTGGCTCGCAAAAGAACAGTTTCCTAACGGTGAAAACAACCTCACGGCAGAGCTTTTAAATCTAAAACAATACGGTTTGACAATAAAATGGTGCAAAGATATTCGTTCTTATAAAAAATTAATTCCCGCTTTGAAAGAATTTCCGAATGACATAATAATAACCGTAGATGATGACATATATTATGATGAGAAATTAATTGAACTTTTATACAATTCGTATCTGGAAAATCCTGAATTTATACACTGCCACAGATGTACAAAAATATTTTACAAGAATAATGCTATAAAAGCTAAAGGCGGAGGTTTAAAATATTATAAAAAGCCTTCATTCGCTAACAAAGTAGTCGGCGTCGGAGGTGTTTTATACCCGCCAAATTCACTATATAAAGATATTACGGATGAAAAATTATTCATGGAATTAGCTCCGACTAATGATGATATCTGGTTTTGGCTAATGGCAGTTATGAATAATAAAAAAATAAAGGTAATAAAAAACCATAAACCAAATCCGGCAGACTTGGATGAAACGCAGGACGGACCTTGTTTAACCCAAATAAATGATCACGGAAATAATTTATTTTACAAACAATTGGATAATATATTAAAATATTATCCGGAGTTGGAAGAAAAAATAAAAGAGGATATATATGCTTAAAATCAGTATTATAGTGCCTATTTACAATGCACTTGAAGATGTAAAAATTTGTCTTAACAGCCTTTTAGAGAATTTTGATTTTTCTAACGGGGAAATTATTTTAATTGATGATTGTTCTTTTGATGAAACAAAAGTTTATCTTGAAGAACTTGCAAAAAATAATTCTGATAAATTTGCGCTGTTTAGAAATGATGAAAATCTTGGTTTTGTTAAAACCTGTAACCGCGGAATGAAACTTGCAAATGGTGAAATAATTATTTTACTGAATAGCGATACAAAAATCCCGAAAAATTTCAGTAAATATATAATTGATTGTTTTGATTCGGATGATAATATTGGAATCGCTTCTCCGCTCCGTTCAGGCTCCGGCGGTTATTCAATAGAAATGCCTAAGCATTATGATTTAGAAAGAATGAATGAGCATATTCGCCGAATTCACAAACCTATTTATCCAATTGTCGCTTATTCTGAAGGGTTGTGCTTTTGTATAAGACGAAATGTAATCGAAAAATTGGGATATCTTGATGAAGTGTATGGATTAGGATATCATGAGGAAATTGATTACTCATTCAATGCAATCAAACATGGAATAAAATGCGTTCTGATTGATAATTTGTATATTTATCATAAGAATTTTGCTTCATTTGGCAGCAAAAAAAGAAAAAAACAAATTAAAAAGAATGATAAAATTTTTAATGAACGCTGGGCCGGTTTCAGAGAAAAAATTAATGAACAATACAAATTTAGAAATTACGCAAATATAATCGAAAAAGAAATGTTTCCGATGAGAAAATTCATTAAAACCCTATATTCAAAAGAAAAAATAGGCAACAGAGTAACTCATCATCTTTGTGGTATAAGAATTTCACATAAAAAGCATTATGAATTTACAACTTAAGATTTTTAATCCCTGTTGTAATCATTGCTATATTATATTTATCCGCCATTTCTATTAATGACGTGTCTTTTAGTGAGCCTCCGGGCTGGATTATAAGGCTTATCCTTCCCTGCGCTGCCGCATAGATACTTTCTTCTGTCATTAAAACATCATCTACAGCCAATACAGCCTCTTTTGCATCATCACAAGCATAATCTAAAACTCTTTCGACTGCAAAAAGTGTATTCGTATATCCCTGACCGACTGCAAGCATTTTAAAATCTTTTACAACAACTGCTGCATTTGTTTTCACATGCTTAACAAGATTCCACGCAAATATTGCATCTTCAATTTGTTCCGTCGAAGGTTTTGTTTTAGTTACAACTTTAAACAAGTCTTTATCTAAGCTGCTGCGGTTCTTATCCTGTACTAAAGTACCAAATGGGGAAATAACTATATCTTTTACAAGATAATCTTTGTAATTTTCTAACGGAGTATTAATCTTCACAATTTTTAAATCTTCTGTTTCTCTTAGAATATTTAACGCTTCAGGTTCATAGTCCGGGGCTATAATTACTCTTGCTGACAATGAACTGATATGTTTTGCGACATCTATATCAACTGTTTTTGAAAAACCGATTGTACCGTTATATGAACTTAACGGATCACAATCGAAAGCTTTTGTATAAGCATCATAAATAGTTTTTCCCAAAGCTGCACCGCACAGTTTCGCATGTCTTACAATAGCCGCCGCATTTACATCATAAAACTCGCTTACAATATCCATAACAACAGTCATGCTTATCATATTATTGAAGCTAAGTTCTTTATTATCAATAACTTCGTAATCAAGCATATAATTATTCTTGTATAGTGCTGCTTTTTGATATTTATTTTCACCGTGCTGCAAATCTTTAATCTTTTCAAGACAGAATGACTTGCAAATTGTATCATCTGTTTGTTCGCACAAATTTTCTTTAACGACTTTTTCTTTTGCCATGTTTTTTTTGTCTGAAATCTCTATATGCTCTCTTTTTCTCATAATATAACCTATAATAATCTATGCTTGAATCATTTATATTATAACATTAAAAGCCTTTAAGGAATAATTGCTTATTATTTCGTAACTATATAAGTTTACATCTTGACATATTGTTGAAATAATTTATTTAATATATTATAATTATTTGAGTTGAGGCTTAATGAATTGTAGAGGAAAGAATGAATAACAAATTGACTGATGATGTAGGAAAAAAGATTGTTGAAGCATTAAAAAAACAATCTGATGTAGAAATCCAACAAGTTGTTGATAATCCCGTGGTTGAAGAAGAAAACGTTACTAATAAAGAAGAAACTTCAAATATAGAATTCGTTGATAATCCTGAAGCCGACACTGCATTGGAAGGAACTCATAGTCATGAACCTCAATATAATGTCCCGCCTGCTTTTCAAGGCGGCGGATTTTACGAACAACGTCCCGGCATATATGGCGCCTCACATTTGCCTTTAGATGGTGAAAGCTTAACCAGTGAATTGGAAGGATTTGATATTCCTACTAACGTTTCCGTTTTAAAGCAGCTTATCGGTCAGCTACCGTCAGGAGTTACTAAGCAAACAGGCGCTCAAATTATCAGACAGACTATGGAAGCATTAGGTATTCCGATGAAAAGCGTACTTCAAGAAGCTCAACAAGTTCAGGAAAGTTTGACTAATTCTTCAAGAGAATGTCAGGCAAGTATTATGGAATATAGACGCCAAATAGGAGTTTTGGAAAAGCAATCACAAAAATTCCAAAAACAATATGCTGCATTGAATGACATTATAAGTTTATTCCTTCAAACCGGAAATTAACGGAGTGTATAGCTGAAAGAGCGTTCCATATTTCTATTAATGATTTCTAAGCAAGATTGATATTCTGATTCAATCATTCTTAGTCTCAATTGATATTGCTGTAACTGTTGATCCAGTTTTTGCTCTAATACTTTTAATTTAGCCTGACGTTGATTCAACATCTTTGCTACCGGTGATTCAGGGTCATAATCTGTGCCGACCTGCATAAGATCTGACGTCGATTGAGATAAAGACATCTTAGACTGTGTGATTAGTTGGATTTTGTATTCCAAATCTAATCTGGATTGGTTCAGATACATTAATCTTATTGATGATGTAATTAATCCCATTTTGATTTTCCTTTATCTGGTTTCGTTAAGATTATTTCCTTTCAAGAAACTGTGTTGATTATTCTCTGCTATCAACTGTTCCATTTTTTGAAACTGATGGCGATGATAGTTCAATCTATATTGCGCCATTTTTAGCTTTTTCTTCATTGTCAGGAATTCTTTTATTCCTTCAACTATAGAATTAGCCATTGATCTCAGAGGGTTTTTTCTTATTAGAAAATTTTTTGAATAAATCAAGAAATCCACTAATCTTCTGATATTTGTTTCTAAAGTTTGTCGAAGCATGTTTTCTCCTTACACTTTAGACCTACACTTATATTAAAACAGCAGAATTTCAATAATTGCCATGCACACGGCATAATTGTAAACACTTCTTAACATGTTTTAACTTTTCAGTCTAAAAGCCTTCTCTTTTTTTATTATCGGAATTGCTGCGCAAAACTTTAATAAAACACTAAATTATATTTAATATTGTAACATTATTTTACAAACCCAAACATTATGTTTGAACCAGCTGTGGGAACGCAATAACTTTTCTCACTAGCCATGTCATACCAGGGACCCCACTTTTCCGATTAAGTATCGGAAAAGAAAGGGGGGCGAATGACTGTTTGTTGAGGCAAAGTCGATTTACAAACTGCGTTGTCCGGTATCTCAAATCTTTAAAAATTAATAAGATACAGGTAACATACATCCATTTTGGCATAATATCGGAGATACCGCACGGTGCAAGCTCATGTTTTCCCCCTCTCCTCAATTCTCTGTCTTGCTTGCTCGCGAGCTATTGCGAGTGATTGCGCTGATGGGTAAGGCTTTGCGTTAAAATAAATTCAGGATGACAGGGTGGTGAACATTTGTGGCGATTCATGAACATTTTCGCAGTTCTACAGGCGATGCAAACTCATGTTTGCCATTCGCGGCGATTTACGAATATCTTCGCGCTCCTTCGAGTGATCCAAACATTATGTTTAGTTTTTTTGCTGACTGATGACTATTCAACAAAGCGAATATTCATTAAATGCGACGTATGCGAGTTAAACTTCATTATAAGTTTTGAATAGCTTTGCTGTCACCATCAATAGATTCTTTCAACATTTTCTTAACGACATCACCCTGAGTATCAAGCATTTTGCATACAGTTTCAATGTTTCTTACTTTATTTGAAAGAATTGTATCCGCGCTTGCCGTAATATTACCCGTAATATTTTGATAAGCCGCCAGTGCCGCGGATGATGTACCTTGCATTAAGTTACCCATAACAACTGCAGGCAATCCGTATTCACCCAAATATGGAGCTGCTGCTTGCATTATACCGCCCCAACCTGAAATTACACTGGCAACAGGCATTACAATATTTTTACCGATAAATCCATATCCGCTTGTTGCACCTACACCATAAGCCGCTGCACTTGCTACATCTGCAATCCCGCCAACGCTCGATGCATAACCGGTTGCTACTCCTGTATCAGTTCCCCAGCCGCTGAACAAGCTGACTGCACTGCCTGTAGCATATCCGTCTAACCCCCAGGATACCGGAGCTGCACCGCCCGGGAAACCCGAATAATTGTACATTGAATCTAAGCCATACGAAGTACCGCCATTAAACCCTGAATAATAAGAAGTACCGGCAACACTCATTGATTCAGATGCGCCGAATACAGTCGCAAAAGACGAAGGAGCAAACAAACTTGCTAAATTATATAAAAATCCGCCCGTAGCTTCAAACCCCGTACCCATTCCGCTGCCTGAAACAGTTAAGTCTCTCAACTTATCATATGTTTCAAATAACTGCGCTTTGGCATCGCTGCTTGCCGAGCCAAATTTGTTTGCTATTACCAGATAACTGTCATTTTTGTATGCCATAAATACCTCTTTTTTGAATATAAGTCACTTTTGATTTTATTCAAAAGTTTTAAATGTTTGTTCGATGTTTTTATCAATAACCTTCTTAACTGCTTCCATTTCTGTCTGCAATGCTTCTTGTTCAGTATCAAGCTGTTTTAAACGCAATTCTAATGTACGGTCTTGTTCTTGTATTTTCTTAGTCTTTGCGTTTATATCAGCTATTTTCTTTTCATAAACCTGCACATTATAATTATATTGGTTCATCGCATCATTATATGCCGCTTCATCTGTAACTGTTTCTGTGGATAAAGTATAAACTGCTGACGAATCTTCATATTGAATTGAAGTTAAACGTCCCGAACCGTCAATTTCTACTCTTGCTTTTTCAGTTGTTTCTATCTTTTGGCTAAGAGCTTTTGCGCAATAGTTAGTCAATTTTTGCTGGTTTTCGGACGGGAATGCAGGATCCGGAGCGCTTGTTGCAGAAGCCATTAAGTCTGCATAACAAGAAAAATATCTTTGACCTTGACTTTCCCAAGTATAAATATCTGAAGGATCAGATGCCGCAAATGCTGAATTTGGCCAATCTCTCAGGATTTGCTCATACGCAGCTGCTTGTGTAGAATCATCAGGATTATATGAAGATAATTCTTTATTACCCACTTTAGTTGGCGTATTTGGTTTTATATAATATTCCTTAACATCATTTGTTGAAGATAAATCGGCTATTGTCGCAAAGTGCATTAAGCCGTCTGTATCTGTTAAATATCTTACATCCGCGTCTGCTACAGTACCCAAAGAAGGATTTTCCTCTTTTAGTTTCTCCCAGGCAGCATTTTGATCCGGATTTGCAGGGTCATATTGCAAATACTCTACACCGTTTTTATAATATACTGAACCGGTCTGTGTAATATCAGAACGGGAAACAGTATTTGTTTTTGCCGCATCTTTAACCAGTACTTGCGGATTTGTTAATTTTGACTCAATACCCGTATATACATCAGCATAGTGATAATGAGTAACTAAATAATTATATCCGTCAGGATCATTTAACAATTGTGTCATTGAACTGATGGTTTCTGTATTTGCACCATCCTCGTAAGAGTATTCGAGCGTAGTATAGTCCTGAGTACTTGGAGCAGTCGGAACTTCCAATGATAATAAATCATTAAAAGCATTCGCACTCTGATTTGCCAGAGCCGTACGAGCCTGGTTAATTTGTTGTCCTTCATATTCAACATTAGTTTTTCTTGCTGTCAACCCCAGGTATCTTGCTTGTGATGCGCACATGCCCATAAAGTTACTCTCCTTCTACTTATAGCTTTTCATTTTTAATCCTGTTTGTTCTATAATGATATTTTTTTGTAAGTCAATAAAATTTGGGAAAAACCTTGTATTACATTATTTGACCCTACTTGTTATTATACGGTATTTATTTTAAAAATTATATCGAAAAAGAGCAAAATCATACATTTAGAGTACATAAAATAAAAATTTTCATTCGAATGCTCTGCAAAAAGACTCTCTTTTAAAAGAGAGTCTTTTGAATAATTTATTATTTATATTTTAAGAAATTAAACTAATTCTTTAACTTCACTTGCTAAAGCTTTTGTATCTAATTTAATACCTGGTCCCATAGTTGTTGCTATATAAGCCGATTTAACATAAGTTCCTTTAGCTGCTGAAGGTTTAGCTTTTAATATTGCATCCGCAAGAGTTGCAAAGTTTATCAACAAATCTTTTTCCGCAAATTCAACTTTTCCTATAGGACAGTGAATCATACCCTGTTTGTCAGCGCGGAATTCAACTTTACCCGCTTTAGCGTCTTTAACTGCCTTTGCGATATCTAAAGTTACAGTACCTGTTTTAGGGTTTGGCATTAAACCTTTAGGACCCAAGACACGTCCTATTTTACCCAAAGCACCCATCATATCAGGAGTTGCGATAAGTGTATCAAATTCAAACCAGCCTCCTGCAATCTTTTCAATGATATCGTCTTCACCGGCGAAATCAGCGCCTGCTTCTTTAGCTTCGGTAATTTTTGCGCCTTTTGCAATGACACATACTATTACTGTTTTACCCAAACCTGCAGGTAATACTGTTGTTGATCTAATTTGCTGATCAGCTTGACGAACGTCAATACCCAATCTTGCATGAAATTCAACAGTTTCATTGAATTTAGAAACTTTTTTAGAAATCTCTTGTAATTTTTTTATTGCCTCAACAGCTGATGTAGGTTGTTCAAAACCTTCCAACATCTCTTGAACTTTCTTTTGTTTTTTAGTTAATTTTGCCATTTTTTTATCCTTTCATGGTCTTAACGCCTTTCGGCTTCCATTATTTCGGAGGGAAAGAGGTATGGAGGGAGGGTATTTTAGCCTTCCTTCTTAACTTCTCCGGCTTCCTTCCTTCTTCTATTATTCCTTTACCGTAACACCCATAGCTCTGCAAGAACCTTTTATCATTTTTACTGCAGCTTCTAAAGATGTAGCATTTAAGTCTTCCATTTTAGTTTTTGCTATTTCTTCTAATTGAGCTTGTGTAATTTCGCCGACTTTGTCCTTATTCGGTACAGCTGAACCTTTAGAGATTCCGATTGCTTTTCTGATTAGAACAGGAGCCGGAGATGATTTAGTGACGAATGAAAAACTTCTGTCCTCATAAACATCAATAACTACAGGAATAATATATCCCGCTTGAGATTCGGTTTTAGCATTGAATTGCTTACAAAAATCCATAATGTTCACACCGTGCTGACCCAATGCAGGACCAACAGGCGGAGACGGATTTGCTTTTCCGGCTTCTATTTGAAGCTTAATTTTTCCTACTACTTTTTTTGCCATTTTTTTTCTCCTTTTGTGGTAATCACGAGGTTTTACCTCTTCCACATTTTTTGTACTTATATTGCTTTTACTTTGAATTAAAGTTTATTAATTTGTTTATATTCCAATTCAACCGGGGTTTCACGACCGAAGATTGAAACATTTGCGCGTAATTTAGATTTATCAGGATAAACTTCGATAATATCTGCAATAAAGTCTGCAAACGGTCCTGAAATAATTCTGACTTTATCACCTGCTTTAACATCAAGTTCAATTTTTTGAGTTGTTGAAGTTGATCTGTTAATAATCTTTTTAATTTCACTGTCACGCGCAGGAATAGGTCTTTTGGCGGAACCGACAAATTTGGTAACACCTGCTGTATGTCTTACAACATACCAGCTGTCCTCATCCATAATCATTTCAACAAGAACGTAACCCGGGAAGATTTTTTCTTCTTTTTCTTGTTTTTTCCCGCCTTTTAACTGGGTAACAGTTTTTTGAGGAACTTCGACTCTAAATATTTTTTCACCCATGTTCATATATTCAATACGTTTTTCAAGGTTTACTTTAACCTTATTTTCATGTCCGGAATACGTATGAACAATATACCAGCGTTTTTGAGCTGTTTTTGTTTTCTTTTCCTCTTGTCCAACCTCTTGTTGAGAAGCCTCTAAAGCTTTTTCTTCATTTAGTTGTTCTTCCATTGATTTTTCTTTTTTTGCCATAAGCCACCTTTATATGATTTTATTTATTTTAGTAATCCAAAGATTCCTTTAAAAATTATATCGATTAAATACACTGCTACAGTAAATACAAACACAATAACAATTACGAATATTGTTTCTGACACAACCTGACGTTTCTCAGGCCAGCTAATTTTACCCCATTCTGATCTTACGCCTCTAAAGTAGGTCTGAACTGCACTTGTGTCTTTATTCATTTTTTGGTTCATTTTTATATTCCTTTTGTTATTTGTCTTGAAGTTAAATCGCGCCCTGAAGGACTCGAACCCTCGACATTCGGCTTTGGAGACCGACGTTCTACCAACTGAACTAAGGACGCATCTTTATTTTGTTTTCAATCCTCTGTTCAGTTGGTAGAACTTATTTTAAAGTCCGTTCGGCTCTGCCTCACTGGGCAACTGAACTAAGGACGCATATCGAAAGCTGGGAGGACGAGGGACAGGAAGTTCGGTGTCTGTCTTCTAAGCTTCTTAGCCATTATTTTGTTTTCAACTCCTTGTTCAATCAAGTATTGTTTTACTATACAACCGAACTAAGGACGCATATCGGGAAGCTAGGAGGAGAGAGAACAAGAAGTCCGGCTGCCTGCCTTCTGAGCTTCTTCGCTGCTACTTTGTTTCCTTGTGCGGTGTGGTTTTTTTACATCTTGAACAGTATTTTTTCAGTTCTAATCTTTCTTTGATGTTTTTTTTGTTTTTTGTTGTTGTGTAGTTTCTTTCTTTGCATTCTTCACAAGCAAGAACTACCATTTTGTCTACTTTTCCTTTGATACCCATTGTTTTATTTCCTTTTGTTTTAATTAATTTGACTTTTTGCTCTGTTGAGTTTATTAAACAAACTCTTATGTTGCTGTAGTTAAGTTCAGCCATGCAAAGCCTTGTCCTTCGAAAAGCCTTTTTCGGCTCACTCCGGCTTCGCTTTTTAAAAAAGAATGCGTTCTCCAACACATTCTGATTAATCGGCTTATGATAACATAATAAACCAAACAAAATAAATTGCAAATATTTTGTTAACAATCTATAAGTTAAATCAGCTGTCCTGACAATAAAAAAAAGACTAAAATAATTAGTCTTTTTTTATTTTTTATTTTTTTAATTTATTTAATAATAAAATTAGCGGCTCTTCCTCTGTCCATATTAGGTAAATTATTATCCCCAAAAGATTCTGAGCGGAGTTTTTCCATGTGCACTTGACCGTTCTTAACTATTTGTTGAAGATGGCCCAAATCACGCTCAAGATTTGTCAAAACCTGTTCTGCATAAATTTCTGCGCCTTCTTTAGTTTTTAACGCTTCTTCGCGAGCTTGAAGTCTGATATTTTCAGCTTCTTCTGAAGCTATTCTTTTAAGTTCTTCACATTCTTCCTGAACTTGAGATCTTATTCTTATGCCTTCTCTTTCAAGAGCTTTTATAAAGTCAGCTTCGCTTAATTTTCTTTCAGCTTCCGTCTGAGCATCATATATGATTTTTTCAGCTTTCTGCTGCGCTTCCATCTGCATTTCTTCTTTACGTCTTAAAAAAGCACGCGCTTCTTGCACTTCCACAGGCAATGTTGCATAAATCCTGTCAATTAATGTTTCAATCTCTTTAGTTTTAATTACCGAAAATTTATTGGGAATTAGCGTAAAGCTTTCTTCCAAAGACATCTCCAATAATTTTAATAAATCATATACTCCATTTTGCTGCATAATATCACATATACCTTTCTAATATGGTGGGTATCCCTTATATCCATTCTTTTCAGACCCTCTGTCAGATTACTGGCATGACTTTTGAAATCTACTCCGACATCCTGATACTTACATTCTACATAAGCAGCCCAAAATTGTCAAATTATTCACAACCTAATAACATGAATATTTTAACAAATCTTAGCGGATTTTATATTGCTTATTTAAATAATCACATACAGGTTTAGGAACAAATTTTGAAATATCGCCTTTATTCATCAAAATTTCTCTTACAGTACTTGACGATATAAAGTTATATTTTGGTTTTGTAATTAGAAATACGGTTTTAATCTTATCAGATAATGCACTGTTAGTCTGCGATAATTGCATTTCGTATTCAAAATCGGAAACAGCTCTTAATCCTCTGATTAAAACCTGCGCTCCTTTTTCTTTTGCATAATTTATTGTAAGCCCTTCAAAACAATCCACTTCAACATTAGGAATATCTTTAATACTTTCTTTGATAAGCTGAACTCTCTCATCGACAGTTAAAAACCCGTTTTTTTCAGAATTGCCGGCAACTGCTATGATAACCTTATCAAAGATTTCAGCACTGGTTTTCAATACATCTAAATGTCCTTTTGTAATCGGGTCAAAACTTCCCGGGTAAATTGCGATTTTCATATTCTAATTATAATCCAAAAATAAGAATATATTTTATTAATTTTTGTAACAGAAAACGCATTTTTATATACAGAATGCATTACAAATATATAAAAATAATATGAACGAAGCTTTTTTGCACTAAAAAAGCACATCTTTAACAGAAGTGCTTTTTATATTTTTAATTGACTATTTAAGTCTTACATTAACAGCAGCGCCTTTTTTAGAAAGCTCGATTTTATCTTCTCTTGCTAACCATCCAAGACCTAGATCTGCAAAGTTGCTTTTAATATCTAATTCTTTTTTCATTTTAGAGAAAGAAGACTCTCCGTTATTCATTAGATAATCGTAAATTTGTCCTGCTGAAACTCCGATTTGTTCTTGTAGTTCTTGCATTTTGACCTCCATGCGTTTTCCTGTGTTACATATGTCTCCGTTTAATTAACTTTATAATAGAACAATTATTTCAAAAAAGCAATAGTATATTATAATAAATTTGAATTCTTTGAGAGCCTTTCATGATACAATTAAGTTATGTAAGGAGTATGAATTTTGTTATTAAACGGAGATTTATCATCAAATAAAACCGAAATCCTGATAGAGGAATATGCAAAGCTTTTAAATTCCGGCTTTGACTCGTCAGAAATTCTTGTGCTTGTGCAAAATTCAAGTTTAAAAAATAAATTTA
>Ga0153920_1000574_pt1 | contig 15472 bp, 17 predicted proteins | sample TSNJ004MetaG_FD_104713 | JGI IMG/M metagenome (GOLD analysis project Ga0153920, IMG submission 104713) | Attine ant fungus gardens microbial communities from New Jersey, USA - TSNJ004 MetaG | ecosystem: Host-associated > Fungi > Mycelium > Unclassified | place: USA: New Jersey, Brendon T. Byrne...
CTCAGTTCTGTGCTATCAGGGACTGTTGACATCTTGACAGGAATGACTGTGACAAGATGGATTAGGTGTGTAAACTATTGTGATGCGCGAATCCATGTAATCATCATTTGGAGTCAGGGGGAGCGAAAACTCGTTGCGCGTTTGCAGCGAGTCTTGTTTCAACTACTTGATTTATATCTAACATCATAAGATGAAACATATGACACGGACCAATAAGAGATGAAACTTATTCGTAATTTAGCGCTCATAGAGTCTTGAGTACAAGGGGCGGGGACGTTCTAATGTAGAAATGTCACAGCAAGCCTTGGTATAGTTGCTCGCAGCGCTGGCCACTCAAACGTGGAAATTTGGGCTCACCGCTCTTCTATCCCACCTTTTCCATCACAGTAGTTGTAGCCTAACAGCCTAGCATCAGCACTTATAAGACTTCACTCGTGTTCTCGATCACCTGCATGCTGGTTAATTACCTAATCCAGCTGGTTATAATTATGCCAGTATTACTCAGAGCTGTCAAATCATTCCCTCTTTCTGTACGCTGCTCACCTTCTTTGCTTCCGGTTTGGTCTGTTCCTTTCCTTTTTTTGATTTCCTCCACTTTTCCCATTTTTGTCTTTGCCACATCCTAGATTCGCACTGGTCATGCGATTCTCACTAACAAAACGCTTACTACAATACTCATCCCTCATCCTCATCTCCTCAATTCTCTCTGCATTGGGATTACCCAGACATTCTAATTCGGAAATTCAACGTCGCGCCACAATATGCAACGGTTATACTGAACTCTGCGAGAGAAGCTTTGGCTCGGTATCCTTTGTTGGCGCTCATGATTCCTATGCCATCGGCAATTCCCAGAATCAGCGTAAGTTAGAAGTTTGCAAGCTGGACATTTTTGAGAGCTAATAGGACGTCTTTTTGTTCCTCTTCTCTCTCCTTAGTTGCTGCCAACCAAGATCAAGATGGTTTGTTATTCTTCTGCATGTTTTGATACAGGGATCTAAGTGAATCAGTCATGACACAACTGAACGATGGTATTCGGATGCTACAGATGCAAGCACATAATAGTTCAGGAACCATTGAGCTTTGTCACACAGATTGTGCAAGTACAATGGCGATTACTAAGTGGTTAAATCTGGTGTTGATCCCAATAGTAGAGACTCTTCGATGGTGGGACGCTTCACGACTATCTAGCCAAAGGTAAGTCATTTTGTGGTCTGGTTTGCCGAGTAATCCACAACATTGAAACCTATCTACATAGTCAAAGACTGGCTCGATACAAACCCTAACGAAGGTTGTTATCTCGTACAATGAAGTAATCTATACGGAAACCTGATTGGAAATGCAGTTTTAGCATTGTTGATTGTTAACATTGACAATCTGCCGGTTGGCTTGTATGGCGAGGTATTCAAGGCAGTGGGCTTGGATGTCCATTCATTTAGACCATCGTCTATACCTCTTCCAGCTGCTTCTTGGCCAACCCTTGGTGGGATGATTGATTCTGGTCAGCGTTTAGTCATCTTTATGGATAATGGAGCAGACAGCTCAGTGCCTTATATCCTTGACGGTGTGTTGCCTGACCTTCCTTCAGATATTGCAATTCATGTGGAGCTCGCATAGAATTTACTCACGTATGGGAAACTGCATTTGATGTCACTGATCCTACGTTCGACTGTAACATCAACAGGACTAGTTCAAACGTCGACCCCTCTGGCACGATGTACCTCATGAATCATTTCCTCGACAAGACTATCTTAGGCAACCCCGTTCCATTTGTTGAGAAATTGAATCAGACGAACGCAGCTACAGGTGCTGGATCACTCGGAGCACAGGTGGATGGTTGTGTGGCACAGCACTCGAAACCACCTAATTTCATGCTCGTTGACGTAAGATTCAATCACAGATTCTCGTCAAGTTGAGACTGATTTTGATAGTTCTACGAATTTGGTCAAGGTTCCGTGTTTGAGGTTGCTGCGCGTATCAATAACGTGCAATACAATATGTCTAAACAAATTGCTTTACCAATATCATCCGGGGCTCAACCGTCGGCCACTGCTATGACAACCAGCAGGCCCTTGGATAATGGGGTATTCTCATCTACCAGTGTACACCAGGCGACATTACTTTTCGTATCTGCCATGGTTGGGGTTGTCTTGGGATCTTCCCTCCTATCTCTGTAGGAATTAATAATCACTTGCTTTGGGACTCAGTGCTACTCATTGCTACTCACATCCTGCAACATTATTACGTTGTTCAGTGATATTTGTACATATGCAGGAAATCAGATATGGACTACCGATGATTGAGGTGAAATCATGAATGTGGCGGGCTTTACCGTTTACGCTCCATCTTCCACTTGTATACTCGAGGCTTATATAGCTCTTCATCTATTTTTTTGACCGACTTACTCCGCCTCCCTTTCCGCGCGTCGATCTCATCCTCGTCTTCCTCTGACTCGAACCCTCCGTTTGCCTTTTCCACCCCAACAATTTTTGTCCGGGCACCTTTTCCCATAAGTAACCGCTGCATCTCAAGTTCCCTCTGCGCATAACGAAGCTGGGTATCGCGTCGTAAGCGCGCGGAAAGTTCTTTCAATAGGTGCCGCTTAGTTGATGTATTCGTGTCATTTGCGAGTTCCGAGTCGTCGTTGATGATTCCTTGTGGAACATCGGTCTGTCCCCGTCTAGTCGGTGACAACTTCCAGTGTTTCCGTTGAAGCTCGTCTGGTTTCCAACCAAGGTCTGACCTAGATGTTCCAGACGTTGCAGAGAAGTCATTTGTTGTGGGAAACCTGGGAGATTCTTTGGCGAATTGTACCGCTGTATCAAGGGCAAAATTGATCATGGATTATGAGAATACGAAGGGGAAAAATAAGTACCTTTCTCCGACGAGTCAGCAAAAATGATATGTTTGACTTTCCGTTTCCTGATAGCCTTCCCTGAGCTCAGGAATATTTTTGCCTCGTGAAGAATCTCCAATTCATCCTGTTCAATTTCCTTTTTGTCTGTTTCTGCCGATGGGCCTCTGATCAGGTCAACCATAGTAGTCAACTGGTTTTTGATCTTATCGATTTTCTAAAGGGGAGTTAATGTCAATAATAACAGATAAAAGAGTAGCATCCAACCTTGTAGTTGGACATTCGCATCGTCCGAACATAATTTTCGTCCTGGGTCTTGAGAACCTTGACAATGTCGACCGGAAGAACAACACTTCCTCTATCTTTGACATGTACACCTTTCTATCACACAGTGAGTGCACCTACTCTCCTTGTAAACACAATCGCCGCACGTTGGTCTTCTCTTTAACCATGGAGAAATAAAATTCATCTTGGTTGCGCTCGGCCGCCTTCTGCCTGAGACGGTTTAGCCTGTCTTGTTTGGAGTGATAATCTCTGGCTCGCTGGACATAGTCCTTGTGCTTTTCGAGAATACCTAGTTTACTGCGGTGTGCAAGTTGCGAACGCTCTTTGTGATTTCTACGATGAAGTGAGTTCCTGAGAGAAGACGCCATGATTGAAAGATATCAAGTCGAGTACCCTTAATTTCAATGTGACGATGTGACAATCGTGACTTTATGAACAGGAGGGAAAATCGTGCCAATCTCATCCCAAAAAAGGCGGACAAATCTGTTGCAACTCATTTTGTCTCCGGAAATATAACATCAGGGGCAAAAATACGTTGCAATTTTGTTCGCATGAGTTTCCAGCATTTCCGTCTTGGGGACCTTGCTCTTCAACAGCCAATTCAACATAACCTCCATTCTGTCCATCACCAGCAGCAACCACCCCAACAGCAACCCACGCCGCAACATCAACACATCTCACCCCAGCCCATACCAGGCCAGTCCCAGTTCGCGGTACAAATCGAAAACCCAATTACGACTTTTTCTGTCAGTCTCAAAAAAGACACCCAACAGCCGCCCTCACGACAACTTTCGCCGAAACTCCAGCAGTCCAAGCAGCCATATGGATCTGGAGATGCAGACGATGGCTACACGCTCGTATTTGCTAGTCTCCAAGAATTTAATGATTGGAGGCAGGCGGAAGAGGACCGGACGATGTGCGAATTCGTGAAAGTGTGTCTCAGCCTCCTTGCTGTGCACTGAGATCTGAACATCAGAGCAGGGGGATACGCACGGCAGCAAGGCAGTACCTCCACGTTTCAAAGATCACACCAAGCTTGTATGTGCGAGACACTCACGTAGTGGACGCAAGAAGTACATCAAGAAACATCCAGAGCGCATTAGGAAAGTTCCAAGTCGCAAGGCAGGTTGATTTTGTGCTAAAGCTGGTAGCAACTTCACATGTATCTAGTTGGAAGTAGGCTGTCCAGCTTCAATCAGCTACAAGACCTATTTCGATACGGAGCAAGTTCGCGCATGTTGTGGGTTCTTCTCAGCTTCTTCAATCTGCAGCATATTTCTGATCACCGCTCAGACCTCTCGCAACACTCTCATGAAATTGGCTTGGCCAATCTCCCTTTTACACGTCGTGGTAGGAGGGAGAAAGATGCTGCAACCATGAAATTTGATAAAGACAAACCCAACATGACATCCACTCAGGCACAGACACCCGACAACGACTGTGCCTCAAGGGCGACTTCGCTGCCGCCTTGTTCAGCTACGAACAATGATCATTCGGCTACATCATCTGCAGATGTGTCTCCCCAGCCTACAATGCCGATTTCTCCAGCTGCTTCCAATTCATTTTCTACCGCTGTGCCCATGCTGGCACCACTACCGCCTCAGAACGCATATCCTGTACCTCCTCAGCAAACGTATACTTATCTTTCACCTGCACCCCCTTCACAAGTAACCTATACTCCTGCTCCTCCTGCCTCCCAGTCTCAACCTATCTTGGCTCCAACACCGACAAACCTGATGAATGACCGATGGGAGAGGATGTCCACGCTCTTCCAATCTATCCGTGAACACGCCCGAAATTTTGATTACCCTAGCCCCAGTGTGGCCGCTCTGGAAACCATTCTGCTACGACTGTATATCGAAAGTCCAGTTGGCATGAGTGTTCAGTCAGCTGGTATGAGTAGTTCGATTATGCCGATGACTTTGGCTCATGCAAGGGGCATGCCGAATGCTCCAATAACCATGCAGGCTAGCTCTACCTCTGGTAGAACGGTCACAGACGTTTCTGGTAGCTCGACAAGGACAGAAGATGGTTCATGAATTGATATCAGGTTACGATATTAACGAGGAAAAATGAGTGACGAGATCATGAACACTCGCTTTCTACGATATGTACTCTATTATCTTGTCTTTCCGTTTTGTTTTTCCACTCATGGGTTATAGACTTGATTTACATCCGTGTTTCTGCGATCTTTGTATTTTGTGTACATCCTTGTTTTCGGTCATCACGATCTATTATGTAATGGACGAATGTTTATATCGTTATCTCTCGTTCTACCACGATGTCATTACCAGGATTCAATTTCAAGCATGCATTCGGCCGAGAGAAGCCACAGGTAGGACCTGTAGAACAATGTCATGATGATGATTGACGACGCTGTCAGTCCTCTGTGGCGAACTGGATAGAGATAATGACTGGGCCACAAGTAGCAGAAGAATCGTATGAATGGTAGGTCCGCTGTTGTGGGAATATACATTGATGCAAAGCCTTCAAAATGTCGATTAGCATGCCCGAACTAGTTGATGCAATAAATCTGCAGCCTTCTGGGTGAGAATGATTGCATCGTCCCTGATTACTGATGTATGAAGATAAGACTAATATGTTATGTGATTGTGGCGGTTTATCAGGCCGACCGAAGCTGCTAGGGCACTGAGGAAAAAAATAAAGCACGGAGGACCACATCAGCAGTATCGAGCTATAGTGGTCAGTTACCTGACCATCAAAGCTATTAAGTTGGTTATGTATCTTTCTGTAGGTCATGCGCCTTCTGGTTGACAACGTACCTCAGAAGATTAAAAGTGCGCACTGATCTTGATCTCTGTAATTATTATTCACTTCTTCCACAGATGCATTCACTGACACTCAATTTACTGGTGCTCTCAAAGGTCTTTTCGTTGATATTTACGCTGATAAACGGACGAAGAAGAAGCTGACGGCAGTTCTCCTTGCCTGGCAAGAGCAATTCAAAGATGATGCGTCTATGTCTGCATTTGCAGGGCTGCATGCACGATTCAAAAGGGAATTCCAGCATGAACTTCATTTTTATCTTGGACAAGGCGGGCCTGACGATGGAAAGGCGAAGCCAGAAAATGACAAGAAGGAAGAACAGGAGGCAGAGAAGAAGAAGAGGAAGGGAAGAGAGGTGAGAACGGAACAGGGAGAGGGTAGCGCGCGACGAAGGTCTTTCAACTTTGAAAGAGTGTGTAAACCATATCTCTACTGGGCGAAAAGCTGAAATCTCTTCTAGGACAAGGCAAAGGTAACGAGTAGTATCGTCAAAGCGTCCCAAGCATCCAGTAATCTGATGAATGCGATCAAGGTGTGTTTGGGCATACCTCTCCAAATTTTGCCATAGGTTTAAAAAGTGTTACTCAGCGCGCAAATCTTGACACGGACACACTTGAAGGCAACGTAGAGGTGCAGTCATGGTTGGCGCAGGCTCAAGATGCAAAGAAAGTCATTGTGCAGTATACCCAGGTCTGTTTCTGAATTCATCTGTTGCGATTGTTGGCTCATACACTTTGTAGCTTGTTGAGAACGAAGAACTGATAGGTACTCTAATTGAGACAAACGAACGCCTTCAGGAGGCGTTGAATACCTACACTCAACTCACCGCAATTGATGGTGGGACCACTCTTGCAGGCGATATCGCGCAGCTTAGCTTAACAACCAACGAGCTTGATCGAATACAAACTGCCGAACATCTTGGTTCCTCTAATAATATGTCTGGCCGCTCCGATATTCATGAAAAAAGTGGTTACTCCAACAACCCATATTACCAGGATATTGTACACCCAGACCTTGCAGACCTGGACTTCAGCCCGCCCGCACAGTATCTGCCCCCTCCCTTGCGACCTACCTCAGCCTCAGGTGTCAAGACCCCAGAGAAGGGAATCGATGAAGAGAGAAAGGGGTCATTATCAGATTACAGTGATTACGAAAGTTCGAGTGAAGAGACTCATACCGCGGCGCCGAAGAAGAATTATGTGACGACATCAGATAATATGGACAACAAACATTCCAGCCCAACGAATCAGCCTATCATCCAGAAAGGGACACCCACGAAAGCTAGGAATCCCTTTGCTGACCCCTTTTCCTAGATGTACGGATCTATATGTGTGTAAATTTGAGTATAACTGGAACGACTCGCTAGTGAATCGCTGGCAGATGTTGAACATCGTCTATACATCGTCTATACCTCGCCTTCCCATCTAATTACATCTCTCTTATTTCCAATCCAGAATGGTTTTAAGGCTTTAGGCAAGCAAATGTATTTAACTCTGTCATTCTCGTCAAAGACAGCGCCATTCTCGAGCAAAGCTATAATGAGCCTTGGGATGGCAGCAGCTGTGCCATTGAGAGTATGAGCATAAGGCAACGAGCCAACAGGTCCAGACGTTTGAGGGCCTTTACGAGAGAGAGGTCGATAACGGATATGTAAACGACGGGCTTGGTAATCAGTGCAGTTGGACAGAGAAGAGACCTCGCCCCATGTTTCGCGACCTGGCATCCAAACTTCCATATCGTACTTGCAATATGCAGATGCTCCGAGGTCTTCGGCTGGCATATTCATAATTCTAGTATGGTGGTAGTCTCGTTTAAGAGAGATGCGATGCAAATGATAGATAGCCTACCTATATGACAATCCAAGTCCTTCTAGTATCTTTCTTTGAAGGTTTTTCATTGACTCCATCATGTCCTGGCTCTGATCCTGAGTTGTAACCGCGAACAGCTCTACTTTTGTGAATTGATGAACGCGATATAGCCCACGACTCTCCGCAGAAGCGCCAGCTTCAGAACGAAACGCATGTCCAATGCCAACCACTTTTTGCGGGAGTTGGTTTGAGGGGTGGATCTTGTCTACAAACATTCCAGCAAGCGGGATTTCTGCTGTTCCAGCTAGGACTAATTCCGGATGTGGAGAGTGTGGTTCCTGGTTGGTGATGTGATACATTTGGGAAGTAGCACCTCTAGATTCTCTGGGCACAAAGCCACACCTAGTAGCAATATCTGCACGGACAACGTCTGGAGTGATTACTGGTGTGAATCCATCATCTACTGCCAGACTCAGTGCATATTGTGTCAGTGCGGTTTCGAGTAGTGTGGCTTCGTTGAGGAGGTAGTACCATGAATTCCCCGTAACAAGTGAACCAGACTCAAAGTCGAGTAAATCAAACGCTCTGCAGATGGATAGGTGATCACGGGAGGCTGTGCCCTGGATGGGAGGGGGACCATGTGTTGAGAGTGCTATGGGCATTCTGTGTGGAGTAGAAGGGTGGGTATCATTGGGTAACATAATAAAGTAAGATAAGAGCTGTTCCTCGAGTCTGTCCAAGTTCTGCTTGGCTTCCCCTAGCTCCAAGCTGAGCTGCTTTGCTTCCTCGCGCAATTTAGCCTTCTCCAAATCGTTGGTTGCATGATGTATTTTAAAACCTAAGGAGCGTTGTTCATGGCGCGTAGAGTTGACATTTCGAGTGGTATCTGTATACTTATTATATATGTCCAAAAGAACTTCCGGCGTAACAGGGGGAAATGGTGCATTACGACGAAGGGCGTTCTCAAGCATGCGGGGAATTTCGGGAACTAGTTTCCGATAGTCAAATCTGGGCTTCGAAAGTTCGCTAGGAGTGGCTGTGATCAATTCAGACACGTTAGATTGGCTAAAAAGCCGTCCCCATTTGTTGACTGCGAGACTACGAGTGAGGATGAACGCTGGAGTTCTTTTGACTTGGAGTAGGTGCATCAGCTTCTTATATAGGACAGTGATGGAGGTGTGCTCACCAGGCTTCGAGGATATACGACTACAGCATGATATACAATTCGTTTGCCAGATTCTGCTTTGCATATTCTCGGGGCTTCTGTCCCTGGGAAAAGCGCGCGATCATTTGTGATTGTCACATCGACGATGTGTGACATTGTACCTATACGACTCAACAAACGGCATCGCTGCAGACCCTTACGATCAACATACCTGTCTGACCTTACTATCCAAACAATGGATTGAACTTCTTGCATCGTTATCTCGACTGGGAGTAGACGATGTGACTGTACAAATTTATTGTAGAGGTATCGGCGAAATGTAGGTCTCTAAGTCAATTGTGTTGGGCCGTCATGGATTAAACAAAAGGAAATTACGTTACCTCCTCACTGTAGGTGACACCAATGGGTCTGTCGCTCAGCTAAACGCCGGGCCCCATAACCTAGTTTGATACCAGGTGTGCAGCAAGAACGATGGAAAATTTTTTAAGCACGACAATGTTTTGTCTTGAGTGCGGTCAAGATTCTCAAAATTATCCAATCCGGATGTACAACCCTGCATTATGCCGAATTGCGGAATTAAGAACGACTCCCTGAATTTTGTCCAGTTGAAAAACTTCAGGTAATATAGTGTGGCGACAACAGCTCCACCGAAGGCGTCAAAGTAATCTGTAATTGACTTACTCCTGACTTTGTTTCAACGAGACCCATTTGTCATTTGAGCGGCCATCATATCGTGTTCGATAGAAGGACCCCTATATTTGATATTCGATTGTTGTTGTGGCCTTTATTTTGTTACACCGGGGAATTCGAGCATCGTGCGAATCTGCGCGATGTACATGGTAATGTTGATTGTTATTAAGTATCCTTGCGAGATCAAATTACCATCGCTCGATAATTTCAACGCAAAACGTGGACATTGGAAGGTGTTGGAACATTTACTCAGTTGAGAACGGGACTGCACAAAATGGTGGCTTTGACGAAGTTGCTGATTCAGAGAATTGCAAGTACAAACTGTTCAAGGAGTAGATTACGGATGGAAAGGCACCTGTGTATGCGGATGCCGGAGCCGGAGCTGGAGAGCAGCAATGTTGAGTATTGGGTTCTCATCGGAGAAAAAGGAAGACTCTGATATTGGAGAGACAACAGTTTCTGATTGACGTGAGCTGAGCTATTTCCCAAACAAGAAACGGGGTATGGTGATATCGGCGGTGATAGACGAAGGGCGTCCGTACTGTGGTGAGAAACTCAGCCCATTTACACTCGGAGATAGCAGGCCGATGTTCAACTACAAAGATCGTCAGCAGATCGAGGATAGTTGGAATATTTAGCTGGATGACTGCAAAAGTGTCAAATTGAATAATGGTGAGTGGCGTGTGAAGTACGACGAGAATCTCAAACCCACTTTTCTCTTTCAACCTTGCACAACCTACTATTCCCTCCGTGTCATGCATGATCACCCATATACAACCCCGGAAGAGGATCCTTTCAACGTCCACCACGTCGTCCACGTCTGTCCTCGCCCATGCAAGTCCAGCCTCTTTGGCAAATGGATCCAAGAGCAACAACGCTTTACCGACATTGTAGGTCTCGATGGACCCCATTCCTCGCATCTCTCACATCCGTACTTTGAGTTCAATGGCCCTGAGACTGAGGGTCAGCCGGCTCTAGGATCAAACCTCGCTGTTGATCTCAACAACACCGCTGTATGCACTGTCACATAGGTTCATCCTGGTCACTTACATCTGATTTAGAAAAATGCACCTTTGGCCATCCGCTCTAGCAGATGCCGCCCGAACATATCTACAGGACATTCCAACACCCAGTCTAAATTTGGCGAAAATAATGTTCCTTCTTTATCTCGCTTTTTAAGCAAAAGCAGCCGTCGCACTTTTCTTGGTTGCGCTACGACAACGCAGAAACCCTCTAGACATGCATCTCACATCTCACCCTCCCGGAAGGATTCACAAGTCAAGACAAGGGCCAGCGCAGCATCGTCTGGATGGCGTCCATCTGTCCTCGGGCACTCGGGTTCAACTGAACTAGCTACTTCCCAGACGTCCCTCCAACCGCCGTCGTCCGATTCAACTCATACACCATTTCGATTCAGTTCATCCTCATCTGTCGACGCTTCCCACACAGATACTTTACTCACTGTCCCGAGCATTGAGATCACGCCGTCTGTTGTGCCTCTCCTGCCTCGACTACATCAGGATTTGAACTTTTGTACCCCCCCTGCTGTGTCCTCCTCTCCATTTGTCAATCGAGATATACATCCAGGAAACATTACAACCCACATCCAAGAGGTGTCTACCATACCAACTCTCGATGAAAGCGAGCAGGAAACTGGTCATCATACAATGATAAACCCCTTAGTCTACGATAGTGGTGTCAAATCACAAGCCCTCGGCATTCCACTTATCAATGTATTCAATGGTATCATCAGTGCTTGGAGGTCACACACCACCGCCTCCAATGCAGGCGTTGGTGCTGAACATGACCTCGACAACGTTGAGGAACTGACTACTTCTGGATCAGATTGTTCACATGTTCCACAAACATACACTCTGTCTTCTAATCAACATCCTCATCCACAACAGGTACATCAGAATCAATTACTGCGACATGGCATGAAAAAGAAAGCAGATGTAGTGTATAGTTCGGCTGGTTCCCATAGTAGCAGTGGTAGCACACTGTCCAAGGTTGTTTCATTTCACCTTGCACATTTGTCAACCATGTCGATGAGGAACAAAAAAAAGAAGAAAAGATTGATAGTGAGCGGTATTGCAATTGATGATGCCAAGAAATTTAAAGGTGTGAAGAGATGGTGTGAAGTAGGGCATTTTGCCTCTTTTGTCTCGTCTTTGTCTGATCGCCTTTTTAGAGTTTCGGCGAAGTGCGACAGATCCTGCGTATGCCTAATGGGGATCTTGTTATATCATTTCAAAGCGCAGAGGTAGCTGACACAGTGTGTCGCATCCGTGCAAGCGTTTTCATCATGGGCGTTGGGAGTGTACAAATGTCTTGGACGACCGAAAAAAAGTGATGAATTTGATCTTTATCACACTTTTGATGTGCGATCACAATCACGACAATAACGAAAAACTAGTGTTTCCCCTTTTTCTCTCTCTCCTGATTCGTGTCTCCTCTGTGTTTTGGGCATATCCATCATCTTTCTTTCTCCATGGAGTCCCAAAACTTACCTCTTTCAGGCACGCCTCAGACCGACATTCAGGCCACCATTTCAACTTAGGTCATTTTCCATCTTCCTTTCCAACCCCTGATGATGCTTCAATTCTTGCTTGTATTCCTGTGACGAATCCATTTACGACTCTATCATGACCTTTACGCTCCTCATCCCACTTTCAATCCTTTCGATGTAAGGCAATTTCTTGGACGACAATTTTGTTTCCAAAATATTATAAACAGTACGTAATTCCTGTTCCGTCTGATTGTTAGGCCATTTGGAAACTAACATTCATCTCTCTCGATTAGTTTGTATTTTCTATTCACTTTGTCTCTTCCATCCCTTTCAGCCGCTTTGGCTGTATCTCTTCTGGAGACCGTGCGATAATCAACAGCCGTTACTGCGCTTGTCTGAGTGTTTCCAATTTGCTGTGTGTCGATTCATCATACAATCCTCATGCGATCACCCACCGTCTGGCGTTATTGTTAAAATATATCAGAAAACAATATCTGATCCCTGGGGTTCAATCAGACCTTGACAGTCGCATCAGCATCAGATCAGGTTTGCGAGGGACAAATGATCAAAATTATGAAAGGTCATCAGAGAAGATCGCTACTAAAGAAAAGATACGATAAAAAAAGGTTCTTGTTTAGGTTTTCATACAAATTAACAGTAACAACGATAGTAAAAAATCTTAAAAACTGAGAAGTGTGATCAAGAAGATAGAACAAAATTGAATAGGTAGAGTAAAAAAAATAAGAGGGTTGTTGACATTATCTCAGCGCCTGGCGTACCGATTCCAGTCAGAGGTATTCCCAAATTGAGGATTTCGGTAGTGCGAGTTGACTCCTTCCGTATTTCCAGTGAGATTTTGGTTGTGTATATGACCGCGTCCATTGCGAGCATGGTTATTCGAACGTGAGTTCCGATTACCGTTCTGCGTCGGATGGAGATTTCTTTTATTACCACCCTGTTTCTTAGCTAACGGGGAATTTGTTTCCGAATGATCGTGAGGTTCGCCAGTTCGAGTAGCAGCGTGAACGTTGTACGTCGGCGTGGCAGGGCCGGTAACGATCCCAGTGGGAATGGGTGGAAGTAAGGGAGGTAGAGGGTTCCAGAAAGGATGGGAAACAGGTACAGGATGTACGATATGTGGATTGCTGCTGGTCTGAGATGGCACGCTTAAGGTGGGCACCGGTCCATTGACTGCTTGCATTGGAGGCCAGACTGAAGATGAATTGAAGGATTGCATCAAGGTTGAAGAATTACTACCACCATTACTTCCATTACCTTGTCCAGACATGTACTGGTCGAGCGCATCTGGCGAATAGACTGCAATGAGTGTGCCTTGATCGTTCTGAATGAAACCAGATGGAGCCAAAGGTGCTTGAGGAGATTGTGTGAACTGAGGTCCCGGAGCCGGTTGAGGGCCTTGTTGATCCATGGCCGGTCGTGGTGGACCGAAATAAGGTGCATAAGGCTGGAGATATTCTAGTGGAAGACTCGAAATACTACACAGGAAACTCACAGTATACATCACGTTTGGCCAGGGTATGGTTCCTGTTGTTGGCCCATTCGTGTCTGGAGGAGTAGTCGGGTGTGGAGGTATCGGAAGTCCAGGCGGGTAAGCTGTATAGGGACCATAGTAGGACATCTGATAGTGACCTGCCTGTGCAAGGGGAATCCATGGCATAGGATAATAACCTGGAGGAACAGGATAAGGTAGAACCGGGGCTACCAAGGAAGGTCCACCTGAACCACCTGAAGCGCCTGTGGACTCAGATCCTGCCCCTGGAACATCATACCACTCGCGGTATTTTTCTCCTTCCCGAACCTCAGGTCCATCTTTCTGTTGTCCGTTGACAGGAGAAGATTCGTCCTTAGAGTTCTCAAATTTTTCAGCTGGAGCATTCAGAAAAACTGGGGTACTATTGGCACTGTTCTCCAAAAAGTTCTGCTTTGGAGACGAGCTCTCTCGTTTCGGTAGATGCCGACTCGAGAGCATAACCTTGCGTGATTGGGGATAATGCGTGAGCCGACTGCGACCTCTACTGGGTTTCCAGGGACTGCGGGGAGGATTCAAATCACGGAGCTGAACTTTCAGCGCACGACCGGCGTACACGCAGTTATGCTGACGAAGGGGTCAGCCATGGACTAGTCAGGGAAGGGTTGACTTGCCTCCTGCATGATCGCCTGGGCCGGAGACTCTGTGTTGTCATATTTGATAAATGCAAAAGCGGCATGGCTGTTGGCTATAGAGTTTCCGGTAAAGGAACCATGGGATCATTTCAAGGTGGACACTCACAAGGACAGACAAATTTGACATTCAAAAGCCCTCTGAATCTTCCGAAGAGTTCCTCTACTTTCTCCTGTGTCCACGCACTGGGTCCCAGTGTCTCCAGACCACCAACAAATAAAGCTGTCGGGTCAAATTCACGACTACTCAGAGAGGTGGAATCACTGGACTCTAAAACATTTTCGCTGGACCTAAAGCCCGAGAATGGTGTACCAAAGAATTGATTAACAGGTGTGACAGGCGCTTGAGATGAAATTGTCCGAGGTGTTGGGGGCGACATTGCTAGACCCGGCGTAGGTACCTCATCACCCTGAAACAAGGGAGGGGAGTGGCGAACTCTTTGAGGGGTAGATACTTCACAGACCGATTGAGAAGCTGTCATAGAGGGTACCCTAGCCGTAGAGATGAGGATCGTTATGTCAGCGGTTGCTCGAGAAAAGTGATGCTTACTTGACCATGTCTCTTAAAAAGGATGTTTCACCCCAACCACTCCAATCAAGTTTGGAATCATACTCGGAATCGACGAACGACGAGAGGTCCGAGTCCGCCCAGTCGATTCTTGTGGGCTTGCTCACCACATCTGACGAGTCATTGGCTGACCCAGGCGCTAGACTGGGTGGCGTCACAGGTTCTACCCAAGATTCAATTTCATCATCAAAAACGGCGGTAGATTTCAACATTGTACGTCCTTTGTCGTCAGAAGCGACATTTTGCCGGAGAGAGTGCAGCGGCGGAGATGGCTCACTGCTGAAAGACGTTAATCCGGTTCGAGGATTGGAAGTGTGCAAACTATATGGTTGAAAGCGGTCCATCTTGACCTGAGTTCGGGAAGCAGTGTTGTCCATAGACTGGTAATCCTGTATGTGAGAATGAGCGCGTTGAACAGGGTGCTGAATTTGAGGTTGATGCGCCCATGAAACCGATAAATAGGAAACTCGTCGTAATACCTAGAGAATATTAAGCCCGAAGGAACTAGTGGCCGTAGAACAATACTAACCATCAAGGCAGCTACACAATCATCCCTATGGTTCCATTTGACCTCCCAACAACTATCATCCATTTCCTCACTTCGCACAGCATTGTGAGGAAGGGGATA
>Ga0153920_1000576_pt1 | contig 15460 bp, 21 predicted proteins | sample TSNJ004MetaG_FD_104713 | JGI IMG/M metagenome (GOLD analysis project Ga0153920, IMG submission 104713) | Attine ant fungus gardens microbial communities from New Jersey, USA - TSNJ004 MetaG | ecosystem: Host-associated > Fungi > Mycelium > Unclassified | place: USA: New Jersey, Brendon T. Byrne...
CAAAATAAGGATTTGCTGGTATTTCATGTCTGCCAAATGCGCCTACTGCCTACCTCTTGCCTACCATTATTTTAAGCGGTAGGCAAGTTTGGCTTCTGCTCTGTGTGCTGCAAAGATTTTCACGGCGTCGCTTTGCATTTTCTCGGTATTAAATACATATCGTTCCATTGTGACCTTTAGATCGCGGTGTCCCAGGCGTTCCATGACGGTCTTTGGCTGTGCGCCATTTTCCGCTAAAATCGTTCCATGGGTGTGACGTAGGGCGTGGCTGTGGAACAAAGGGTTACCTAGCTCAGTATGCACCACTCTGGCACAATACTGGAAGGATTGCGGCGTTAAAAGCTCCCCATTTTCCCGGGCGCTCAGTGGCATAATCTCTGGGTACGGCATCGATACGCTGGCCGGTGCCTGCACGATCGAGCTATCAGGCAACAAATAGGTCTTTTTAAAATAGGGGCCATACCGCAGCATATTCTTTTTACGCTCGCGGATCTCCTTCGTGAGGATTGCAGCATACTCCTCATCGATTCGCAGAGTTCGTACAGAATTGTACTTCGGTGGTCGGTAAAACCATGTGCCACCCTCATCGGCCAGTTGGTGATTGATAGTGACAGTGCCGCTCGCCAGGTCGACATCGTTGATTAGATCTATTCCGTAGGTCTCGCCGATGCGGGTGCCGCAGTGGTAGCCGGTAACGAGGGGCATAAAAAAGTTCGTGTCCGGGGTGAACCGCTGCAGGATGGCAGCATAATCTTCGGCGCAGCAGATATATTCACGGTATTCCTTTCGAGCCTTGTTCTCGTTTATCTTGGGGATTCGCACATAGGTACAGGGGTTAAACTTGATGTATTGGCAAGGATAGACAGCATAATTCAAGGCCCCTGATAGGCAGCAAAGGATGTTCTTTATCATGCTTTGAGCGTATCCTTGCATTTTCTTGTCATCGATCCAACGCTGGATTGCATCCGGCTCAATTGCCGCGAGCCGGTAATGCCCAAGAGCCGGTTTAATATGTATCCTGATCTTTCGCTCATAATCCTGCTGAGTGTTGTAAACCATGTGCTGCAGCACATAATTCTGATACCAATAGTCAAGGTAGTCAGCCAGGCTGATATCGCGGGGACTGAAGCTGCGTCCGGTGTTGTCATATTCTGCTTTGGCCTGTGTGCCAGCTGCGACCGCCTCGGCTTTGGTCCTAAAGCCCCCTTTTGATATGGGCTTGCGCTGGCCGCCTACTCTAGCCCCCTCAAAGCTGTATTCCCAGTTCTTGCCGCGTTTCCGTGTTCGTAATTCTCCCATTGTGCATCTCCTTCCTTGATTTTGTGTATAAAAATAACAGGGTACTTGACCCTGCCCGCCGGAGATGATACACTGATCTTGTAGGATAGTTCATCTTCGGTGGGCTGTATTGCCGCTCTGGTGTTGGTAGCACCGGGGCGGTTTTTATTTTATAAGTTTGCAGTCTGCCAAATTGTTACTGAGGAACTGCAGCTTGATAGGCAAAATAAGGCACCCAGTACAATTAGTAATACTATCTTCTTCATACTATTTTCCTTTCTGTTGCGACGTCGCAAACTTATAGCCCTGGAAATGTAAAATTTGACATTGTGTAAATAATGCCTCCAATGGCAACAACTGCAATGATAAGACCTCCCACAATCCCCCAGAATAACCTTTTCTTTTTAAGCGGATCAGCATAGGGCTTGGTCAAATCGGCCCCACAGTTAGGGCAGCTCTTAGCTTCGGGCTCTGCATAAAATCCGCATTTGTAGCATTTTAGTTTAGCATCCATAAATAGTCCTTCCTGCCTGTTTTGCGACGTCACAATCATTACAACATTTTTACAACTGACAAATACGGCTCAAAGGCTATGTAGTAATTATCAATCGCAGCACCTTCGCCGTATTTTAAACGATAAGCTCCTAATGCGTCTGCCAGAAACGTCTCAGTTACCTCCAGATATTCGGCCATCTCGTACAGACTTCTGCATCCGTGCTCGTAAGACCTTACAATACCGGTCAGCCCCACCATGTGGTTATAGGCTTTTACTCGTGCCAGCAACTCTTGCTTGCGGTTTTGAGTACTTGACTGATCTATGATATCCCCGGAGGTATAAAAGTAATGTCCGAGTTCTTCAGCAAGCACACAGGCTTTTTCCCTTCGTGTTGATATACTTGTTCTGATTGCGATTTTGTTGCCCTTTATGCGGCCGTCATGGGCTTCCAAGGGTTTTTCCTTTACAATCACGCCCTGCGCATCTGCGTCTATGATTAATTTGTCATATACCATATTTCACTCCCCCATCAGAAGTTCTCATCATCCATAATGTCATCATCGTGCTGCTTCATCTCTTCAGTAACTTCTATATCAGTACGTTTGTGGGCGGCATTGAGAAGTAGGTGGTCTGGAGTTGATTCCATAATAGAGTATTTTGGATTCTCGGTCAGATCATGGGCGTAGTCAATGACTTTCTCTTTTCCCACTTCTGTTAATTTACGAAATGAAGTAATGAGGGTTTTTTCAGATGCGGCATTTTTTTCAATTTGGCTAATCTGCTCAAAATCCATTTTTGCATCTGCTAAAGAGAGAGGAGGTCCGTCGTACGTAGGGATTTCTTGCCTTGCGAGAGCGGCTCTTAACTCACCACCGGGTAGTCCGATAACCTCTGCTACTTTGGTAATCCAATCATAACCTATTTCGTAATCGCCCAATTCACCCGGCGTAAAAGTGTCTATGTTTTGTAACCAATACAATGAGACAGCAGACTTTTCGGCAACTTCTTCTAGTGTCATTCCTATCTCATCTAACCTGCGCTTTAATACGCCTTCTAAAGAGTCATCACTTATCATTGGCACATCCTGCCCACATATCCACGTAGGATTAACTCTCAAAGAATCTGCGATGGTTTGAAGAATAGGGAGCTTTGGTTTGCTGATAAATCCATTTTCATATCTTTGTATAGTTGATTTAGCAACACCTATGTCGTTGGCGATATCATCTAAGGTAAAATTCCTTAACACTCTGGCCTGCTTTATTCTATTTCCGATCTCTTTTACGTCCATATTGATCTCCTTTAGCCATGTTAATGCCTCACGCTAATAATATAACACAAAAAATTGCATAGTGCAATAGCTAAAATGTAAAACGATAAAAAAAGTTGCGCCATGCTATTGACAACAAAGTTGCATAGTGCTACAATGGGCTGAGAAAGAGAGGTGATTTCCTTGATAAATACTAGCAAAGTCAAGGGTCGGCTTGCAGAATTGAGTCTAACTCAAAAAGATGTCGCTACAGCTTTAGGAATTGCTCAGCCTACCGCAAACCAGAAGATTAACAACAATCGCCCTATGGACTTAGATGAGGCAGAAAAATTGGCGAACTTATTACGCTTAACTCCGGAGGAGTTCCAACCATATTTTTTTGCACGCGAGTTGCATAGCGCAACAAAAGAAGGAAGGAGGAATCAAGAAAATGGAAGACATAAAAATCGGAAATCAGGAAATGGGGATTAAAGAATTTAGAAATCAAAGAGTGGTAACCTTTAAAGACATTGACACGGTCCACGAAAGACCAGGTGGGACTGCGGGTAGAAATTTTAGAAAAAATAAAGACAAATTTATTGCGGGAGAAGATTACTTTCACCGAAATTCGTCGGAAGCAAAAAGCGAGCATGGAATCACAGCTCCAAACGGACTTATCCTTATTACAGAGTCAGGCTATCTCCTACTGGTAAAATCATTCACAGATGACTTGTCGTGGAAGGTTCAGAGAGATTTGGTTAGTACATATTTCAAGTCCAAATCAACGCACGAAAAAGAATACGACGCCATAGCATCTGTTGAAAGCAATCCTCAGCTTAAAATGTTTAAAGCACTGTACGACAACGCTGTTGCACAGGATATCAGGATAAAAGAGGCTGAGGACAGGATAACGAAAATCCAAAACCGCATTGACGCCGCACCAACCTTGGAACTGCCGGAGACAACGCAAGCACTTGACTCGTTGTTTAAGCGTCCGGTTACTCTTTACACGACAACTTCCATTGGTAAGGCGTTTAATATAAGCGCACGGTCAGTTAACCGATATTTATTAGCACAAGATGTCCATCACCCATATAAAAGAGGATGGAAGCTTCATGCTAAGTATGATAACTGCAATTATGTTTATCAGAAATCGGGAGCATTTTATAATTCCGAAGGAGAAAAAGAAGAAACATTAATGACGTGGTGGACGGTAGAGGGGAGAGATTTTGTTTGCGCTATTTTGAAAAATGCCGGATTAAAGCAGAAACAACAGATTAAGTCTTATGATCGCCACGCTAATAGGGGTAAGCGTAAAAAGAATAAGTAAACTTTACGGATTATGGAAAAGACAATAAATAAAACAGGAGGTAAGAGTAAGTGGAGGAAATCTTATATACGGTATCGGAAACCGCTGATTTACTGAAGTGTAACGTGAGCTACATTCACAAGCTGCGAAAAGCAGGTCTGCTGCCATTTTTAAAACTCGGCTCGTTCAAATGCCGACGGACGGCGTTACTAAAGTTCCTGCGGGATTTCGAGGGTATGGATCTGACAGACCCGTTTGATGTGCAACCAATAGAGGGGGTAACCAATGAATCAGCTTAAGTATTGGCTCCATGAAGCTGTCATCGTGCTTAAGATCATTACTTATCTTACGGCCTGGATAATCATTATCCTGATACTGTGCAGGCGGAGTACGCCGGTAATGGCTCTGGTAGGGATTGGGCTGCATATTATAAGCACATTGGCGATTTTGAGAGGGGGCGAGGGAGCAAAATGAACAGATACGGAAACAAGCCGGGGGTTCGGTACGCAAGAAGTAACCAGATCTTGCACATAGTGCTGGGGCGGTGGGAACTGTTATTTGGCCACAGGTTTGCTATTTTGCGTAACAGCAAGACATGCACAAGCCGGTGGCTGGGAGAAGGAAAATAGGCCCCGTGCTGCAACACGAGAGCCTAAAGAAAAATAACTACATGGCTTTATTATAGCCGGAATTGGAGGATTTGTAAAGATGGAAGCAAAATTTGAAATCAAAGAAGCACTTGAAGAGTTAAATGAAACAAAATTAAAACAGGTTTACACCATGACCAATATTATGGCGCAAAAACACCGGCAGGATACTAAAAAAGCGCTTCTGACCCTGGACGATCTTTGCGATATGGTACTGCAATTTGATAGCTCAGAAGTAAAGGAGGCAAACAAAGCCTTTGATCAGATGTTAGAAGGTCTTTCACTGGATAAGGTAGTTGCTAACAAATTATCCGACTTAGTTACTGCAATGTGCTACGTATATGAACAACGAAGTTTTGTCTTAGGCTTTCGCCAGGCGGCTGCACTACTTATGGGAGGTAATCATGATTAAAATTAATCGGCTGGAGGCCGAGAACATAAAGCGGATCAAGGCTGTAAAAGTAGAGCCTTCTGCGTCAGGGCTGACTGTGATCGGCGGGCGCAACAATCAGGGAAAAACGTCTGTATTGGATGCCATTGCATGGGCGCTGGGAGGCGACCGCTACAAGCCCTCTGAGGCGCACAGGGACGGCTCTGTATTGCCGCCGGCTCTTAAGATCACACTTAGCAATGGCTTGGTCGTGGAACGCAAAGGTAAAAATAGTGACCTTAAGGTAATAGACCCTAACGGCCAGAAAGGAGGCCAGCAACTGCTTAACAGCTTCGTCGAGCAGCTTGCCCTCGATTTGCCGCGCTTCTTGCAGGCGTCCGGAAAGGAAAAGGCGCAGACGCTCCTACAGATCATAGGTGTTGGAGACCGGCTCTATAAACTCGAGCAGAAGGAGCAGGAGTTATATAACGAGCGTCTGGTCATTGGCCGCGTGGCAGATCAAAAGAAAAAGTTTGCCAAAGAACAAACTCATTACCCGGACGCTCCGAAGGAATTGATCTCCGCGTCGGAACTGATCCAGCAGCAGCAATCAATCCTTGCTCAGAATGGGGAGAACCAACGCAAGAGAGAGCGCTTGCACCAATTGGAACAGGATGACCAGCGGCTTACGGAGCAAATGCAAGAACTTCTGCGCAAACAGAATATTGTCCGGGCAGATTTGGAGATCGCCCGTAAATCTGCCCTTGATCTGCACGACGAATCTACAGAAGAATTAGAGCGCAACATTGAGCAGATCGAAGAGATCAATCGTAAAGTGCGGATCAATTTTGATAAGGACAAGGCCGAAGAGGATGCCAAGGACTACGCCGGACAATATGATGCCATAACAATAGAGATTAGCAGCATCCGAGAGCAAAAGATTGCCCTGCTGCAAGGGGCTGATCTGCCGCTTCCTAACCTCGCTGTTGAGGATGGCGAGCTAATTTATAGAGGATACAAGTGGGACAACATGTCGGGATCGGATCAGCTAAAAGTGGCCACGGCTATTGTCCGCAAGCTTACGCCGGATTGTGGTTTTGTCCTCCTGGATAAGCTCGAGCAGATGGACCTCGATACGCTTAAGGAGTTCGGGGAATGGCTGGAGGGGGAAGGACTGCAAGCGATTGCTACCCGAGTATCTACCGGCGACGAGTGCAGCGTAATTATTAGCGATGGATATGTAGTCGACGCTGATGATCGGCCAAAGGAAGCGAGAGCATTGAAAACATGGAAGGCGGGTGAGTTTTAGCATGGCGGCATTCGTGGATCTGGCAGGTCAACGATTTGGCCATCTTACGGTAATTAAACGAGAGGGAACCCGAAACCGAATGGCACTATGGCATTGTAAATGCGACTGCGGAAAAGATACACTCGTTTTGTCTGGGAGTCTCCGCAGTGGAGCATCAAAATCCTGTGGATGTTCAAGGCTTGCTCACTTAATAGAATCCCCACCTCGCATGACGCACGGCGGTAGTCAAAAAGAACGATTATATCGAGTATGGAGGGGAATGATTGATCGATGCTACTACCCTTCGCATAACAGATATTCGGATTATGGTGGGAGAGGAATTGTTATTTGTCAAGAATGGAAAAGTGATTATTCTGCTTTCCGGAAATGGGCCATGACAAATGGATATAATGCAGACGCACCTCGCGGAGAATGTACTATTGACCGAATTGACGTAGATGGGCCCTATGCTCCTTGGAATTGTCGTTGGGTTGACGCAAAAACACAAGCCAATAATAGAAGAACTAAATAATGTAGGGAGGAATTCTAATGGAAATAATTCGCGGAAAAATAAAAAAGGCGCAAAAAATTGTGGTTTATGGTCCAGAAGGGATAGGGAAAACAACATTCGCATCAAGGTTTCCAGATCCAATTTTTATAGACACAGAGGGCGGCACTGCGCACATAGATGTTGCAAGAACCCCCAGCCCCAGCAGTTGGACAATGCTCATGGAACAGGTGCGATATTTTAGAAATCATCCGTCTTCTTGCCGCTCATTAATTATTGACACAGCAGACTGGGCGGAACGGATGTGTGTCGAACATATCTGCGCAAAGTCGCAGGTGGACGGAATCGAAGGTTTTGGATATGGAAAAGGATATATATATCTTAAGGAGGAATTCGGACGATTACTAAACCTACTCGAAGAGGTAAGGGAGGTAGGAATTAACCCTATCTTTAATGCACATGCGACCATGAGAAAGATCGAGCAACCGGAAGAGATTGGCGCTTATGACCACTGGGAGTTGAAGTTATCCAAACAAGTAGCTCCCCTCGTAAAAGAATGGTCCGACATGCTACTGTTCGCAAATTACAAAATCAATGTGGTGAACATTGACAATCAAGGGGCTACTAAGGGGAAGAACAAAGCGCAAGGCGGTAAACGAATCATGTACGCTACTCATACCCCTGCATGGGATGCCAAGAACCGGCACGAGCTGCCGGACGAAATGCCCTTTGATTACGAACAAATCAAACATATCTTTGCGGAAATCAGCCCGGTACAGGCGGCAAAGCCGGAACCGGAGCAGATCCGTGAGTCCAAGCCTGAGCCGGATAAGCCGACCGTTGACACATCCTTCATTAATCAAATGGAAATGGATTTTGAGGGCAGGGATTCCGGGAAGAAAAGCGCGGAAGCTCCGAAAGAGAAAAAGTCTGATTTATCGCCAGCTCGAAGGAAGTTAAAAGATCTAATGGAAAGTAACCTTATATCAGAAGAGGAAATCCAGTGGGTTGTAGCGAAAAAGGGATACTTCCCGCAGAGTACGCCAATCGAGAATTACGGGGATGATTTTATAGAGGGTTGGCTGGTTGCGTTTTGGGACAAAGTTTATGAGATGATACGCAAAGACTTAGACAAGACAGAAATACCGTTTGAACAAAAAAATGGAGGTTGAGATTATGAATGAAAAAACAGAAAGAGCATTGGACTGGGAAGACGAAATTGAGCAGGATTCAGCGGAGTTTACTGTATTCCCTGAGGGGGATTATGATTTTGAAGTGACTGGATTCGAGCGAGCCAGATACCAGGGTGGGGATAAGGTCCCGCCCTGCAACAAAGCCATTATTAAGATCAAGATCAAGGATGGGGAAAAGAGCACAACGATTAACCATAATCTGCTCTTATATTCAACACTTGAATGGAGGATTTCGGAGTTCTTCGTATCCATTGGGATGAAGAAAAAAGGCGAAAAGGTTGCCCCGAAATGGGGGAACGTGATCGGTTCCACCGGCAGGGCGAAAATCGGGATCCGCAAATGGGAAAACAAAGAAAAGGGAACCAGCGGAGAAGCAAACGAAGTACTAAAGCTCTACCCGAAAGAGCAGAAAACCTTTAGGGCAGGTGAATTTTAATGGAGCTTAGGCCATATCAGACAAATGCGAAGCAGGCAATTTTCGAGGAGTGGGAAAAGGTAGACAAGACGCTCCTCGTATTGCCTACGGGCTGCGGCAAAACAATCGTCTTCGCAAAGGTGGCGGAGGATTGTGTAAGAGCTGGCGATCGTATCCTGATTCTGGCGCACCGGGGTGAACTTCTGGAGCAGGCAGCCGACAAGATTGCAAAGGCAACCGGACTCGGATGCGCGACCGAAAAAGCGGAAGAGTCTTGCCTGAGCAGCTGGTTCCGCATTGTAGTGGGGTCCGTCCAGACTCTTATGAGGGAAAAACGGTTAAAACAATTTCCTGCCGATTACTTCGATAAAATTATTGTGGATGAGGCTCATCACTGCCTGTCTGACAGCTATCAGCGTGTGCTGGAGCATTTTGACGAAGCTAAGGTACTTGGAGTTACCGCAACGCCGGATCGGGGCGATATGCGTAACCTGGGACAATGCTTTGAGTCTCTGGCGTATGAGTACACTTTACCAAAAGCTATTCGAGAGGGATACTTAAGCCCGATCAAGGCAGTAACAATTCCGTTGAAGCTGGATCTGACCGGCGTAGGGACACAGTCGGGGGACTTTAAGGTAGGAGATCTGGGATCTGCCCTTGATCCGTATCTGTACCAGATCGCCGACGAAATGGCGGGCTATTGTGCCAATCGTAAAACTGTCGTGTTTCTTCCGCTGGTTGCCACAAGCAAGAAATTCCGTGATATTCTGTGCGAAAAAGGGTTTCGCGCGGCAGAGGTAGACGGGGAGAGCAAAGACCGGTCGGAAGTTCTCGAAGCTTTTGATCGTGGGGACTATAACGTACTATGCAACTCCATGTTATTAACAGAGGGCTGGGACTGTCCCAGTGTGGATTGCATCGTTGTATTACGTCCCACGAAAATACGCAGCCTATACAGTCAAATGGTAGGGCGCGGAACCAGGCTGCACCCCGGCAAGACCGATCTGCTGCTGCTAGATTTCCTATGGCACACCGAGCGGCACGAGTTATGCCATCCGGCACACCTGATTTGTGTTAACGAGGAAGTAGCGCAGGCTATGACCAAGAACATCGAGGCGGCCGGTTGCCCGGTAGATATTGAGGAAGCCGAAACAAAGGCCTCCGAAGATGTGGTATCACAACGGGAGGAAGCCCTGGCCAAGCAATTACGGGAAATGAAACATCGAAAGAAAAAACTGGTGGATCCTCTACAATTTGAAATGAGCATCCAGGCCGAAGATCTATCAGGTTATATACCGGCGTTTGGGTGGGAAATGTCGCCACCAAGTGAGCGGCAGGTAAAGACTCTGGAAAAACTGGGAATCTTCCCGGATGAGATCGATAATGCCGGCAAGGCTGCGAAGATATTAGACCGCCTGAATAAGCGCCGGGAAGAAGGACTCACCACACCCAAGCAGATCCGCTGCCTGGAGGGTAAAGGCTTTGAGCATGTGGGAGAATGGAAATTTGATCAAGCAAAAAATTTAATTGACCGAATTGCAGCGAATGGATGGCGGGTACCTCGTGACATCCACCCGAATGAGTATAGACCGGATTAAGGAGTATGAACGCATGGATCAGAGGACAGACCTTTTAAAAGTTTTAAACCATATAGACCCGTCAGAATTGTGCTATCAGGACTGGGTAAATGTCGGGATGGCCTTGAAGGAAGAAGGTTACGATACGGCAGACTGGGATGCCTGGAGTGCAAAGGATCCGGGGCGGTATCACGCTAACGAATGTTACCAGAAATGGGTTACATTTCGCGGTACCGGAGTCCCTGTCACTGGTGGCACCATTGTGCAGCTCGCCAGAGATCAGGGATGGGTGCCGGAATACGATCCGGGTCATGAAATTGGTTGGGAAGACGAAATTTCCGGCGACAAGGACAACCTGGTTATTATCAATAAGAACTGGGTAGAAGACAAGGAAATTGAAGCCCCGAGCGAAACATGGAACCCCATAGCAGACCTGATTACATACATCGGAACCTTATTTGAAGCCTCTGATAACGTGGGATATGTAACGGAATCCTGGCAAAATGAAGACGGAAAATACCTGCCAACAAGGGGGAGCTATGACCGGACCGCAGGACAACTAATCGAACAGCTAAGCAAGTGCAAGGGCGACCTCGGTAAAGTGTTGGGTGATTACAAGGAAGAAGCCGGAGCATGGATACGCTTTAATCCGCTGGACGGAAAAGGCTGTAAAAACGAAAATGTGACTGATTACCGCTATGCCCTTGTGGAGTCCGATGATATGGAAATTGAGAAGCAGAACGCGATTCTTCGGGATCTGGAACTGCCGATTGCCTGTCTTGTACACAGCGGCAAGAGAAGCCTGCACGCCATTGTAAAAGTAGACGCAATAGACTACAAGGAATATCAAAAGCGGGTGGATTACTTGTACGATGTCTGCAAAAGAAACGGAATTTCCATTGACCGGCAGAACCGCAATCCGTCCCGTCTCTCCCGGATGCCGGGCATCACGCGCAACGGTCAAAAGCAGTTCTTGATTGATACCAACATCGGTAAGGACTCCTGGATGGAATGGGTAGACTGGATCGAGAGCGTTAACGACGATCTGCCGGATCCGGAATCTCTTGACAGTCTGCTGAACAATCTGCCAGAGCTATCTCCCAGCCTAATCGGCGGGGTCCTGCGGCAGGGCCATAAAATGCTCCTTGCAGGGCCGTCAAAGGCGGGGAAATCGTTTTTGCAGATTGGGCTATGTATTTCTATCGCCGAGGGGATAGACTGGCTCAAATGGCACTGTGCGCAAGGAAAAGTACTGTATGTAAACTTAGAGCTTGACCGTGCGAGTTGCTTGCACCGTTTTGCGGATGTATATAAGCGAATGGGTTTAAGGCCCGTAAACGCCTCTAATATCGATATTTGGAACCTTAGAGGTAAATCAGTACCCATGGACAAATTAGCGCCCAAATTGATCCGCAGAGCGGCGAAAAAGAACTATATTGCCATTGTGATTGACCCCATTTATAAGGTTATCACCGGCGACGAAAACAGCGCGGATCAAATGGCGGCCTTTTGCAACCAGTTCGACAAGGTATGCACGGAACTGGGAGCAGCGGTAATCTACTGCCATCACCACAGCAAGGGCAGCCAGGGCAGCAAGCGGAGCATGGACCGTTCGTCAGGATCCGGTGTATTTGCCAGGGATCCCGATGCCCTGTTAGATCTGATTGAGTTGGAAGTATCTGAAGACATACGGACGCAGGAAGAAAACAAGGCGGTCTGCCGGGCCTGCATTGACTGGCTGAATCTCAATAACATTGATTGGGATGAAGACCTGTCTCAGGACGATGAACTGAACAGCAGAACGATGATGGAATACTGCGAAAAGAAGCGTTACTTTGCTAAGCTTGGGGACTTGGACAAGGCCATAAACGAGGCAAAGGAAGCCGTAAAAATAATGACCGCATGGCGGTTGGAGGGTACGCTCCGGGAGTTCCCGAAGTTCGATCCGGTCAATATCTGGTTTGATTACCCGGTGCATTGTATGGATAAGTCAGGGGCCTTGAATGACATAAAACCGGAATGCGAAATGACTGGAAGGGAACGGAGCATGAAAAATCTTGGGCGCAAAAAGACACCAAAGGAACGGGAGCAAGAGCGCAAAGATTCCTTTGAAGAGGCAATTTCAAGTGCAAATTTAGGGGAACCGGTTACCATAGAAATACTGTCGGAATATCTCGGAGTGTCCGAAAAAACAGTCCGCAGACGAGTAAAAGAGCACGGAGGTTATGCCATTATAAAAGACGAAATAAAGCGTCTGGACAGGGACAAAACCGACAATAACGAGTAAATGTCCCTAGGGACAATATCGATTTTATTCTATTTTGTCCCTAACGTCTTGATAGACGGACAATATCGAAAAAACTCGGTTTTGACCCCAGGGACAAAGACAGGGACAATATATATACTACGTATATATATCAATGTCTGTCCCTGACGGGTCAGGTGTGAACAGGAACATGGGGCTGTAGGCTCCGCCCCATGTAGCCCTGTCCGACACTGCCCCCTGACAAAAAAGTTTGTCTTAAAAAATAAATTTAGCGATTTAAAGGAGTAAAGCGTATGACAACTGAATTTTTCCTGCCGCTCATACCCCCTACCAAAACTCATCAGGAGAAACAGATAAGAGTGGTAAATGGTAAGCCTGTACCTTATGAACCGGCAGAACTGCGAGCAGTACGGATAAAACTGGAAGCGCACCTATCTAAGCACGTGCCGGCAGAGAAGTATACCGGTCCCGTGAGATTAATTACAAAGTGGTGTTTTCCGCGTGGAAAGCATAAAGACGGCGAATACAAGATCACAAAGCCCGACACGGATAACATGGTTAAGACACTAAAGGATGTCATGACGAAACTAGGCTACTGGACAGACGACGTACAAGTAGCCTCCGAGGTAATTGAAAAGTTTTGGGCGGAAGTGCCGGGAATCTATGTCCGGATTGAGGAATTGCTATGACAGATCAAGAAATTGCGGCGGTCTTCCGGGACGTCTATAATGACTGGTGGTTAAAGTGGAAGATGGTCCCGGCGACAGAAAAGAACCTCGATGCCATGTCGCAAGAAGGATACCGTCTGATCCGAAAACACGGAGCAAAGCCATTGGTGACACACATGGTAAATGAATTAGTAAACGTCCTCGACGAACGGGGAAGGGAGGCAACAAACAATGGCAAGAAAGAATAAGCGAGATGAAAATATCTTGGAGGAATGGTTAAACAAAAAAATAAGAGAGCTTGGAGGAATCGCCCGCAAATGGGTAAGTCCGGATAACCCAGGCGTACCGGATGAGATATACATATTTCCCGGTGGGATTATTTACTTCGTGGAGCTAAAAACAGAGATCGGGCGGTTTTCAGACCTACAGAAATGGCAGATAGGCGAACTGCAACGACTTGGCTGTAATGTGCGTAAGATCAAGGGGCTAAAGCAAGCAGAAGAATTTTTGATTGAACTCGAGGAGGAATTCGGGAAAAAGCAGATGAGCAGAAAAGCCTGACGGGAGGGGAGAGAATGAATGATTAAAACAGACGAACGGGAGCTAATTGTAGAAGAACCTTCCGAAGGTTGTCCCGACTGCCCTTATGCTGGATGGATTGATATGTATGGAAAAACAATATGGGGTTGTGATATGCAATACTGTAGGCTCGCCGCCGACGAGGAGGAATTATAGAATGAATCAAACAGCAGAGCGACAGGAGGTTAAAACCGTCCTTGATAGAGAATTCCACGAGCTAATAAGCAATTTGCCCGGTTGCTTGCGAGGCTTATATAAGGAGCAGATGGACATCCACAATGAAGACGCAAGAAAACACTTTCTTGAATACTGCGACAGCAACAAATGTATTCGGGGAAAAGATTTTGTGGTTAGTGCATTGAATAAAGGCTGGCACGAGGGAGTATGCCTTGAATGTGCCTTTAATCCATACAACTTTTGTGTAGAGGATCAGGAAGTATAAAACATAAAAAGAAAGGGGACCGGAGCGGTGGCCACCGTAACAGGATATCCTGGCTCCTTTCAAAAAAATGGAAAAAAGAGAATTGTCAACTGAGGAATGGAAACAGCAAAAGAAAGAGAAAAAAGCGAGATTTACCGCAATGCAGAACCTGCCTTATGAGGTGAAAGTAAAGAGAGCGGAACTCAGGGCGATTGAATTCAAGGAGGAATTAGACCAGCGGGGACTGAATTGTCATGTAAGCGTAGGAGGATTGGACAGCATCGTATTATGTTTGTTTCTTCGCAAAATTGGTATCGATATACCAGCAATATCCGTTTCGGTACTAGAAGACCAGAGCATACGGAGAGTGCACCAGGAACTGGGAATTATCACTGTGACTCCAGGGAAATCAAAAGTAAAGGTCTTGAATGAAGACGGATTTCCCGTGTTGTCAAAAAAAATTGCCGGGCGGATTGATACTTTACAGCATCCCACCGAAAGGAATAAGACTGTACGAAATGCAATCATGACTGGTGAGTGCGGAGCGCAGGGGCACTTCACAAAAAACAGTAGAATGCAATTGCCTCAAAAATGGCTGAATCTCTTTGGTGGTATGGAGAATGAAACCTATGGAACCAGCTACAAACAGGCTCCGTTTTTGGTATCCAATAAGTGCTGCAAGCACCTGAAAGAAGATCCTTGCGACAAATGGGCGAAAGAACATAACAGCAAGCCTTATTTGGGTTTGATGGCTAGCGAGGGAGGCCAGAGAGAAGAGGCACTTATTGATCATGGCTGTAATTATTACGGCAAGAGTGTTATAAGGAGTGCGCCATTTGCCCCATTTCTCAGACAGGACTTATTGCAGCTGGCGATTGATTTAAAAGCACCGGTTCCAGAAATTTACGGGACGATTGAGCGGCGCTCCGATGGAACTCTGTGCACCACCGGAGCGCAAAGGACCGGCTGCAATATGTGCGGCTTTGGAATACATCTGGAAAAACGTCCTCACCGTTTTGATAGGTTACGGGAAAGAAATCCGAAAGAATGGAAATTCTGGATGTATGAGTGCTGCACAGACCCCAAAACCGGGGTGAAATATGGTTGGGGGCGAGTACTGGATTATATAGGTGTGGCGTGGGAAAATGAATGGGTGCCGGAACCGCAGCAGATGGAGTTAGATTTGATTCACTAAATTA
>Ga0153920_1000587_pt1 | contig 15347 bp, 19 predicted proteins | sample TSNJ004MetaG_FD_104713 | JGI IMG/M metagenome (GOLD analysis project Ga0153920, IMG submission 104713) | Attine ant fungus gardens microbial communities from New Jersey, USA - TSNJ004 MetaG | ecosystem: Host-associated > Fungi > Mycelium > Unclassified | place: USA: New Jersey, Brendon T. Byrne...
GCACCTGGAAAAGGTCGATAAAATCATAAAAACGGCTTTTGAAAGACCAAAATTACTGCGCTACAGAGATCAATTTGGCTAAAACAAAGGATTTGTACCAACTATGTGCAAGTAACGATTTTTTTCTTTTATGCTTCCGGTATGAGAGAAAATATAAAAATTAAGAAAAACCATAATAAAAAAGAGAGGTTTACTCTCTTTTTTTATCCCTGTTTCCAAATTTACAAAGATACTTAAGCACGTCTAACGTAGTGTCATCGGCGACATCTCGTGTGGCAAAGTCTTTATCTTGGGTAGGATCAGACTTCTGTTCCGAAAAACACTTAACTAAAAAATCAAATTCTTCCTGATTACCTCCTTTTGCCACATCCTGTAGTATTGCTTCTCGTATCGGACCACTTATCTCTGAAAAATTTACCATTATTGTCTCTTCTCTTCCATTTACTGAGATTTCAACACACATATTCTATCCTCCGATTTTCTTATCTAAAATAGTATGCTGGATTTTTCTTATAACAAAAAGTAAAGCACTAATAGGACTTTACAGATTGTAGACAAACTATGTTTTGGGTTTTACTTTATGCATTGCTTGAATTTTTATATTGATAAAAACCATGACAGTTTGAAATCATGGTTTTTTGATTACATTTAAAATTGACAGTTATTGACTGGCAAGCTGGAATTTGTTTTTTCTACTTGATACTGTATAATTCATTTAACAGATCATTCACTTCATGACGAATCCTACGAATTTGAGGTTGCATTTCATTCCGTAATCGTTCGCCTGCTTCACCCGAATTATTATTAAACAACAGTAACCCGTTAGGCAAGGCACGTACATATAAAGGAGTCAAATAGTTGCAAAGATCACTCAGTGAACTGATAATTCTATTTTTTATATCTTCCATTTTCTCTTCATTAAAAGAGTATTGCTTCCTATTCCATTTTTCTATGGCAGTTTCTATATTGTCCCATAAAGACATACAAAATGGTCCAGCAGCAAAATCAGTTTTAATAATATACTCCATTACCTTAGTTACATCTTCTTTAAATTCAAGCAATTTTCTTCCATCTTCAGAAAATGGCAAATAACCTTTCTCAAGTTTTTCCAAATCATCCATTGTCATTATTTCCACTGGAAAATCTTTTCTAAACTCTTCAATTATACCCAAAACTGATGGTGTGATGCCTGCTCTTTCTCTCTTAATTACAAAAATATACGTTTGAATATCTCTCCACATCCCATTTTTTTTATGCATAAATCCATTGAAATCAGATGTAAGTTTCCTAATCGTTTTATTATCATTATAAATTTCTGGTGCATAGACAGCAAAAGCTGTACTATAATCCAAAACACCATCAACACACATATCTCCAATATTTCCATAAGAACTTGTAGGTTGATACTGTATACCATACTTTTCTTTCATCAATTTAGAGAATAGGTCTTGAAAATGGTTACCATATGCCACTTTGAGCTCTTCATATATATACATTTCTTATTCTACCTCCTCAAATTCCAATCGATATGATTGAGAGATCGTATCATTAATAATTTTCTGATTGGCTTCTATTCGCTGCCGCTCCTGAGCCTGATATTTTTTCATCTTTTCACAAGTCCATTCATAAGAATCATAATTGTAAACACACTCTTGCAATAATGTAATAATATTAGGTAAACTACGTTTAAGATATTTTTGATAAAATAATTTAACAATGCTCTTACTATCCACTAATTTAAGCCGAGTACTGTATTTACTTGTTATCATATCATCAATTACCATTTGCAAATTAACTTTTTCAAATGATGACACAACGCGTTCTTCTAAACTGAAGTTGAAGTTTTTTTGTGAAACATCGTGTTCTAATGTCATACCATTAGGCACCAGATATGGTATGTTGCTAACACCATCACTTTTCCACGGGAGACAAGGATAATGTATTATATTATGTTCGATGTGATACTTCTCATTGCAATCATTACATTGAATTTTTTCGCCATAGTAACCATTTTCATTTCGGTTCCAGTCATCCATCTTCATATAGTTATGTCGAATAACAACACCTTTGCCACATGCACAATGCGATCGTTCTAATTTATCATATATAGTTTCCCAGCTCATATTGCTCCTCTCCTTTTTAATTGGATATTTAATCATGCTTGCTAACAACTCATGCGGCAGTTCTAAACTCCTATTTAGCAAATTATATCACGAATAAATGCGAAAGAACAGTGTTGAATTTTTATAAACCTATATTCAATACTGTTCTATAAAATTGGCTTTGTCTAAAATCTTAAAAGCCTTGGTAGGGTTTAACCTATTAATCAAAATTACTCTTCCACTAAAATTTCGCCAGAAAATCATAGTAATCCATTGTTTCCAATTTGAATTTATTTGTAAACAAACCTTTTATTATCTCTAAAAAGTTATATACATACTAGTTATGCAAATGACAAGTAGAGATAATAGGAGGTATAAATATGAATAAATTAAGATTGGTATTGGTTGGTATTATGACTATGGTAATGACTGTAACTACTTTTGCAAGAGATGATTATGGTCCGCATTTGAATATTCCAAAGAAAATAGAAGTTGCAGCTGAAACAGTAGTAGAGACAGAGCCGGTAGACTGGACAAAAGCAGTTGGCTGGCATGATATTGATGGACATGAAGGCTATTTTTACCCTGAGGGAATCTTATGGCGTAATAAGATTACTCCAGATAACTTTTATGTAGATGCCAACGGTTATAAAGTGACTGACTCTGAAATCGATCCTGAAGAGATGATTGAAAAAAGTCAGAACTGCAGATATATCGTGTTTGACAAGTCGTCACATCATTTGGAGTTATGGCAGTTTGGGATAAAGACACATACTTTTATTGTTTCTGCTGGGTATGGAGTTGGAGACAAAGAAGTCGAAGGAGATTATAAAACTCCAGAAGGAGAATTTTATGTATGTAAGAAAGTTCCAAACAGTACTTACTATTTGGGAATCGGTGTAAGTTATCCTGCAATTGAAGATGCCAAACGTGGATTAGCAACAGGACTTATTAGCCCAAAACAGTATAATGGTATTCTAAATGCTAATAATGCAGGGACTACTCCAAACTGGTATACTGCTTTAGGTGGAGAAATTGAATTTCATGGCAACCGGCAGCCAACAGATGCAACCAGAGGCTGTATTGGTATGCGTAATGAAGATATTACAATCTTATACCATCAGGTTTCCGTTGGAGACAGAATTTGGATCAAACCATAAGATTACAAACAAAAGAAGAAGCTGTTGCTTCTTCTTTTTATATTAATATATATTATTGATAACACAAGATTAATATTTTAATAGATCTTAAATGAGTTCCCGAAATATTTTCTTGATAATTTGAATTTGCTTTCAATATTTACACTTGTTGCAGCATCCCTCTTCATCTGCAACTGAAGTAACTATTTATCAATTTCTATCCAGCTCTTATAAAATAGATGAATCAGCAAGGAAATGCTTAACCCTTTACTTCCTCAAGAATATCAATCATTGTTTCCTAAATTTCCCAAAGAGGAACCGATTTAACTGGTGTAAAAGAATTTGGTGAGGATTTTATCATCTTCGACATTGGCTCTGGTGAATTTTATCATCATCAAATACATACAGAAGTGCAATAGAGTAGTGGCATTAAATATGCGGCATTTGGGAGTTATGGCTAGCATTTGGATGCACACTATTGCCCGAATCCGATGTCTTGCGATTTAAGAATACATTTATGCAACCACTTGATGATGCTGATAATGGCAGATAATTCATAATCAGGTTCCAAACACTCACTACTTATGAATGACTTTAATTCATTAATGTATCATATAAAAAATTATTTCTCATCTTTTCTAACAGAGTTTCACCATAGAATGAATATTTATTTCCCATCAGAAAATTTGTACTTTCAAATAATGAAATTATAAACTCGTTGCTGTCTATATTGCAATAGCCTTCATGTAAGTAATTACAAATGTATATCAACATACACATCTCACAAGATTGTTCCATGAAATTTGCTTGTTGTTCAGTTATTTTATTATTCATCAAGTCGCTAAAATAATGTCTGTTTATTACTATCCCTTTTACTTCCAGGCTGTTAAGTAATGATAAAAATACTTTTTTATCATTATCATTTTTAAATAAACTTTCAGAGCTTTTATTAAAGATAATTATTAATGAATCACACGTATATTCATGAAAATAGTATCTAAATAATTCCGTGTAATAAAAAAAGATTTTTCTCTATGTTGTATATACTCATAAATAACACTTGCATTGTCTGTCATTTCAAATAGCAGTATATTTTTAGATTTGTAGTATATGTGATTATTAGTTTTAACCAAACTCAAATCACTTAATGCCAACACTATTCTATATAATTCTTTATAATTATTACACAACGGAATGAATTTTATATAATCCTTTTTTAAAGAGTCAATATCTTCATAACTTTTAAACATTATAATTGGGCGAACCATGCAAAAAACTTTCAGGAAATTGATTGGAACTTCTGAAATAATGTTGACTAGCTTTTTATTAACAATAAAAGTCTCATCATCATTATTTGAAAGGCTCTCTAATATTAAATTAACCAATAACTCGTCACATTTTCCGTCATGATCAACTCCAGCTTTAACTAATTTAGTAAGAAAATTTTGCATTTTAGGCTGCCTAAACTTCCAAAGGCAGTTATCATCAACATCACTCAACTTACTACAAATTTCATATATTATATGCTTTACATATAAATGCAACTCTTCTTTAGCCTGCACTGTAAGCACACCAAAAGTTTCTTTACAGATTTCAATAAGTTCTTCTTTATTAAAATCATATTTTATAATATTAACATCTCTACCAGCTTGTATATTATTTTCGCCACCTTGCTTCATCCTGGACCTCCCAAAATAATAAAAATATATATTTTTATTATACGATATATTCATTCAGCTATCAAGAAACAAATATGTCAGTTGGATTGTAATACCATTAGATGGGTTCGAGATAAGTATAATACTATTGCCAGAACCTGTGGAAGGATAATACGGGAAGAATGAAGTCTGCTACTTCTGTTCTTTGTCCTTTTTTCTCCGATTCTAATAATAAACTAAGTTTTTTTTGCAAAAATCCTAAGTAAATATTGTGTTATGTATATGGGAAAACATAATGATTCAAAGAAGCTTCCAGATACTCCATGGCATATTGGTTTTGCTAAAAAAGATATTGATGATCCCAGGAGGCATAAAAGCAAATGCCTCTATTTAAACTCAAACATATGTGAGTGTAATCAATGCGAGACCTATCTATTAAAATGCCCTGGTTCAAGTCATTGCAGATATTATGCTGAGACCTTGCACCAAGATGAACTGAATAAGAATCAGCATATGTCCATAGAAAAAGAGAATGAAAATAGAGCTAATGAATATAGGCAACATTTCCAGAATCAATGCAAAAATATGTTGATAGCTGACAAAGGGAACACCTGTCGAATTAATCTTCTGGACTGCACTTGTTACGGTACTTACCTCTTTCTTACTCTGTGCGGATTTTGATATGTTTCGATTAATTTAGTCAGAGCCGAAATTCCTTACATATTGAAGTCCTTGAAAATTTGCGGTTGACTATAGTATAGTCTCTGCAGTTTTCTATATTTAAAATAAAAACAGTGATGGGATTTTTCCATTTCTTACTTTACTTTTTTTTAGTTTTCTTCAGGACTCTGTGATTGCGAATGCGTTGTGCATTCTCTGTAGCATTCTCTTCCTTATATAATCCCTTGCTGTACGGTAGATTGTTGTTAATCCATTTTTTTGAATGTCCAGTAATCTCAGATATCTGAGCCACACTATAACCCGCATCATATAATTTATTTATTTCTCTACTTAATTTACTTTGCAGTTCTCCGGCAGTTATTAGTATTTTGCGAACTTTGCTAGGACTTACGCCCACTTCACAAGCTATTTGTTTCATTGAGTCTCCATCTTGGTAGCGATTGATTATCTTCTTTACATCTAAATTCATCAGAAAATCACCTTTATCCCTTTAGTTCTGTGTAATTCTCAGCATTGAAACTATGTAAACCATAACTAAAATCACAAGAATGTGCGGTGACCCACTTTAATTATACTGAGTCGCTACTATAGCCTTACGCAGCTACAACATACAATCTTCACGCAAAGAAATAATCATCCACACATCTCTAAACTTACTTTTGCACTCCTCCATGTCATAATAATATTAGTATAAAACAATATTTCCCAAAATACAACATCAATCACCAAACCAACATCAGCCATACTACCAGACTACATGTATTAATATACCAGCATAGACATGGCATTATTCTGAACCTCTTTTGGTAAACCTTTCATGTCCAAATAGTTCCACCAGATTCCATCAATGGAGACATGTTCCCAACAATCCACATGCAACTTCGAAATTTTCAAACCCATCCTTTCACTAAATTTCGAATCTGTTCACTTAAATTATAGACATCAAGTAAAGTATCTCATATTAAAGACTTTCCGATACTGATTTCCCTTTTGATATTTCACCAGAATATCATCTCTCCTCAGGTTTAATTCTCATCCCGAGGCAGGCAAGGTGACTTCTGTCTCTCGTTTTAATGACAACCAAACATGTGATGATTCATTATATCAAACTATTAAATATCAAGCGATAAAAAACCTGCAGTCTCTTTTTAATTTAGATAAAGATTATCAAATAGCTCCCTTAGTTTATCTTCATTTATTTTCTTGTTTTTTAATTCTAATGACTGTTCTAGCAATTGTTGAAACCATTGCTGGTCATCCTCATCTTCGATAGGAACATCATTCACTAAAAGCCAAGAATTCAGGCTAGTCTCAGGTGCGTCAGATGAATACTCACATTTATATTCGGGAGCAAAAATACTCATATAATACGAAGTATTCGCATATTCGACTCCATGTTTACCTTCGTGGAAGTTTATAGCTCTTGCCACTGGAAATAAGGCACATGTTCTCGGTCTGCTCATATATACCATACATTTCCCTTTTTTGAGTAAACTACAGCAGCCACTATATTTAACTCGCAATTTACAAATGTTCTGTTGCATATTTTCATCATATATTATTGTTACGTATTTAGATATCGTATCTTCCACACTCATTTTTAGTTCATGTGCGATTCTTTTTACATCCGGACCTGATAGGAATACGCCTGTATTATTATCCTGTTCTGTCCTTCCTCTGCAACAATTCCCACACACATTGCATTTGAATAGAATTGCATCAGTGTCTTCTATTTTTCTACTTTCTATATCTTCTGGTTTCTGTAAAAAATCACTCATATTATAACCTTCCTAACTGATTTTAATATATAATAATATACCAGTATGCAAAGCAAAAGTCAATTTGGTAACTATTTACCTTCTTAAATTAAAATTCTAATAATTTAATTTATATTCACTCTACTGTCACTCAAAGTGTTTACAATCCATAACAGAAATCCACGCAATATTTTAATATGCCATAAAATTTCTATCTGGACTTGAGTCTGATGTTTTTCTCTATATACTGAAAAAAAGAGCCACTAATGTGCTCTTTTTCAAATGCTAACTCCAGCATTACTCCTTTTCATATTTTCCAGAGCTTATATAGAGCTTTTAAACCTATCCATATAACCTTGGTAAAAAGAAAGAGTTTGGTCATCAAAACAGACCAAAGTAACTTCTTTGATATTTTTGTTTATCTCACTGTAGTCATTTATAGCCTGATAAACAACAGAAGGTGCTTTCTCTAATGGGAATGAATAAATGCCTGTAGATATAGATGGGAAGGCTATCGTTTTTAACCCATGTTCATCTGCTAATTCTAATAAATTATACCAGGCATTGTATAAATCTTTCACTTCCTCTTCCGACGGGCCATAAATCTCTGTTATATTAGGACCCACTGTATGAATAACGTGCTTCGCAGTCAAATTATATCCCTTAGTAATTTTAGCCTCGCCTACCATGCAACCATTCAACGTTCTACATTCCTCTAATAATTCCGGACCGGCTTTTCTATGGATTGCTCCATCCACTCCACCTCCGCCTAATAAAGTTGAATTGGCCGCATTAACAATTGCGTCTACTGCATAAGTTGTAATATCACCTTTTTCGATTTTAAATTTCATGTTTTTCCTATTCTCTTTCTATATTTTTTATCATAGTATGTAAGATTTAAGTAAATAACAATTAGCATTATAATAGGATCTATCAATAGTTTTTCTCCTTGTGTTTTTCCTATTATAACACCTTTTATTTTACACGTAAATAAAAAGAAAAAGTGTAATTAGTGTAAGGTATCCTGCAATTGGAATTCCTTTTATTCTTCTTTATTCAGTTGTCAATGTACAATTTTGGCGCAAATACGAGGTCAGCGCCAGGGTTGAGGGTCTCTGTACCTGACTTTGGCTCCAACTGAGGCACCCTGGCATAACCACGTTGTCTTTGTCTTGATTTTTTCACTACCTAAAGACAAAGGCTGAGGCGGCTGCATGTTTTTCAAAGTCAAATTCAACACAAAAGACACTTAGATAATAGTCTTAGCGTCTCACTTTTTAGGATATTATTGCTGAACGTTTTGCCTGTTTTAGAACGGATGCTAACGCAAGTTCTGCCAACGTCTAAATCATACAATCTAAAATATCAAAATACATCCGTGCTGATCGGCATGGCAGCATTAGGGTCAATTATCGTTTTAATAACTATACAATACCCGTTCTGGACTTACAAACCTTAACAGGTACCCATTTTATCTACTCCCGTAGAATTTCCTTTCAACTTGCTTATTACAGTATTTTTCAACAAACATAAAAACATTTACCAGGTTAAAACATCAATAACAAATTTTTTACCGAATGAATCCGAAACACAATTCTCACAAATAATTAAACTGATTATATTTTTTTATGTCAAACCATATTCACTAAAGTAAATCTCTTATATATTCTTACATACTATTTTATGAAAAGAAAGGAGATATTTCATGGGACAAAACAACGCTGAAATTTCTATGAAGAAAATTATCTTGAAAAACATTTGGAACATTATTAGGATAATCTATACTATTTCAATCAATGTTGTCACCATTATGTACTTGCTAAGCCCGACTCCCGCCAGGCGCATGGTATATGTGGGCATAATTACAATCAACATTATTATTCGTGTAATTAAAAACTATTATGTGCAACAAAAAATGAAAGACGATGATGGAGGTGAAGGCAATGAAAAATAAAAGAAAAGGAAATCAACTATCTGTTTTATTTCTGGCTACTAGTATCATATCCTTATTTTGTTTCTTGCTAAGTAAAGACGCATCATCTGGTAACGTTCTGTCCTTATGGGAATCCTTTATTTGTTGCATTCAACTATTTGCCACAAATGCACTGTTTTTACTAGATTTCAAAGACATTAAGACAGAGTCAAAGTGATTTCTATAAAAAAAGAACTCAAAAACACGAGTTCTTTTTTTATTTTTACACGTAGTAGGATATACTCCATATGAAGAAATACCTGTATTACTTTTTTTGAACCCTTATTGCTTATCGTGCACATGTCTCCTGACAAACAATATTACTAGGCCAATTAATGAAACTAACATTACAAGCACGTATAATGGTGTGCTAGAAACGTCGCCTGTTTTTGGCAGGTATGGCATCCACTTACTAGAGGGTACGCCAAGTGCCTCTAGTATGGCAGTAAATTCTTGCCATTCCATTTCCGTTAGATACTCTTTATCGATGTAATATTTTAATCTACCGTCGTCAACATCTCTTGCTATATCAATTAACTCGTCTGGTATCTTAGTACGCACATCTTCATCCACTGAGGTGGTATTCTCTTCATTAGATGGTTCTGTGACCTGCTCTGTTGGAATTACCGAGGTTGTTGGAGTTGTTGTTCTTCCGTCAGAGTCTTCGTTGTCTGTTGTAGTTGTCTTACCAGAACTTAGAGAAGAAGAGAATACCCACTTTACTTCGGCTCTCTCCTGTGCGTACTCATTTCCTGCGTTAGACGGTAGAGTCAACACGTATATTAAATTGTTAGAATCTCCTTTTGCATACTTTCCTAACGATATACCTCCTTGTAGACTCTCAGAACTTAACGATCCCTTGTAGAGTATGTTATCGCCCAGCCTAATTTCCAACTGCATTAGGTTTAATAACTTACTATCGAGTGTAGAGTCTGTTCTGAAGCAAATCTCTACACTCTTACTGTAGTTGTTAGTTATACGTACATAATCTGTAAGCGTATCACCTGGCATCATATATCCAAAGTTACTAAAGAAGTCATCTCCTACTCTTATAAGTTCTTGCGTGCCATCTTTAAATATAACTTGAAATGATTGTGTGTTTGTCACGTTATTGCTAATATCTTTGTTTTTCACACTGGTCTCCACAATGGTACCAAACCACGGGTCGTGACTTCCAAAATTTGGAGTGAAGTTTCTTTTCTGCACGGCTTCAGTAGTTATCAATACGTTGAAACTCTTTCCGGTATATGATGAATCCCAGTCCTTCGGTATTGTTAAACTATTACACAAGTCTATGTAACTGTCATTCTCCATGGACTTTGTGTAATAGTAGTAATTCCCTCGCTTTATCCAATCACTTGAGGTTATTCCGATTGAACTTGTCTCAATTTCGCTAACTCCTACTAAACCTCTATATTCTAGCTTGACTCGTACCCAAGCTGGCTTTGCTATGTTATGTATCCTTATTTCTTGATTGATTGTCTGGTTTGGAACTACAAGCTGACTTTCGTCATTACACTGCTCTATTTCTATCTGAATGTCACCAACTCTTACCGTATTTACAACACTCACCTCATAATCTGTACTATTGGCATATGTTGTGACCTCGAATATATTGCTTAAAGCTATTAAACCCACTGTAAAACCAACTATCTTTCCGTAATTTCTCATATGCCTCTAGTCTCCTTTATTTATCCGTAAATTTAAGGTCGCACATCATTACAACATGCGACCCTAATTTTCAAGTCAAATCATAAATCAACCTTATACGCCTTTTCCATTAAGGTCTAATAACCCATGAATGTCTGCATCTGGTACTTTGTCATAAATATAGTCGGTCTCTTGATTCGTCAAAATACTAAAAATTTTTGTTAGAGTTTTTTCGTCAAGAACAACAGCATAATCAAACATATGGCCTGCCTGAATAGCATAAGCTCTGACTGGCATTTTAAAAGTGAGCTTTGTGTCATTATCGTCAAAGCTATTTCTTACAATGTTTGCCACTTTAACATATTCAAAAAGTGGCGATGTTTCTGCTTTTTCTCCAAGAATACTTGCATAACCATAAACATACTTTGTGTAACCATTAACATCGTTTGATTCTTCAATAAGTATCCAATGATCTTGGTTTAACTTGCCAAAAGAAGATTCTACAGTTCCACCATTATACAATGCTGTAAATAACGGAGTTCCATATGCTGAGTCGCCAGCTGTTCCATCTACATTGGCTATCTGATATACATTTGAATCCCTTCCAACACTAGGTACACTCACTTCCATGAACACAATTGCATCCACACTACCAGAGTTTGTAATGTAGGGATTTTTCTGTACTTTTTCATTGGGTACAAATACCGCATCATCCGCTGGCTTGTTTACCTCAACCAAGTCAACAATTACATTTCCTACTGAAAATACATTTGTAGTAGTCTCTGTGTCTGTTAGATATGCAAAAGTTCCGCCCACCACAATTACTGCTAGAACACTTAGTCCTAAAGCTGCGTTTAAAATTTTTTTTGATTTCTTCATTTTTCTTTTTCCTTTTTGTTTAATTTTATTTTTATTCCTCATCTGGACTCAAATCTATAAATCCTAGAAGAAAGTTAACACATACGAGAACCAAGATAACTATAATCCCGTTCTTTGTTTGTGCCTTTTGAATCACCCGCCCTATTTTAGGAACAATTAACACGACCTTACCATCAATCTGCTCTGACGTTATAGGCACCACATCCTTCTGCTCGTTGTTATCACCTTTCGTATGTATGCCGTCTTTGTCGATAGCTATAATTCTGTGTGCAGATGGCTTTGAGGTGTTTTCGTACCTGAATACTACGATGTCATCAACCTGATAGGTAAAGTCAGTATTACGCTTAGTATAGATTACATCACCTATCTTCATAGTTGGTTCCATAGAACCAGACAACACTATTGATGGCTCAATCTTGATCAGTTTAGGAACTACCAACAATAGAGCTATTATTCCTGCTCCGTAGACAACACCGCTTAACACTCTTTTTAGAAACTCTAAGCAAACACTCATTATATATCCTCCATTTACATAGTTTACAAATCATTAATGAGTTCTATATCGTCATAATCTGTGAAATCTACGTCTGACGATGTAGCATTTGATGGTGTTTCATTAGATAATAACGCATTGGTTGACGTTGCAACCATAATGCTCATACGATATGGTATTTCAGAATCTAGTTTTAATTTGAAAATACTTATCGACTGTTCACTACTTGTGCTGTAAGAATAAGTACCTGTAATCGTTAATAGAAATAACAGCAAACAACATAGAACAATCAAAGTACATACACGCTTCATCACGAACCTCCCTTCTTCCAGGATATCCACAAACTTAGAATTGTTGCAAAATATGCCTGTAGGATGACCATGGACTATGGCTTTCGCTCTACGTTTGGATATGGTAATCCTGCTTATCAGAATAAGTGCAGTATTAAACACATCAGCTGTTATCCTGAACTATAAGTAGTATGAAAGACTTCCAAATAAAAAAGAAATAATTTGTCTTTTAAATGAGAATTTCTGCCTCTGTCTCCACTTCTTTTTAAAGTCAAATACAACATCAAAGCTAAACTTAAAAACTGGCTACTCTGCTTCGTTTTTGATAAATAAAAAAAGAGCCTTAAGCTCCCTTTTTCTTTTTTAGATAATTTGTGAGATATTCCATTTGTTCTAAATCTTCCTTAGTTCGATCTTCTGGTGTTTTTAGATATCCTGATGCGTAACAAAGGATAGAGACGAACAGAAATAATGTTATTGCTAATAGCACGATTAATATTTTAAAAATTAACATGGCATGTCTCCTTTGATTAAATTTTGTTTACTCCAATTTTCTAATTACAATTATTATGATTGAACTTTTCCTATAACAAAAGGGCAATGACCTCATTTTTTTATACATTTAACGGAATATCAATGTCTAATAACTCTGCACCTTGCTCTACTAAATAATTAGCAACTTCCAAATGACTATTTTCTGCTGACCATCTTAATGCATAGTCATCATCAGCATGAATATCTGCGCTTTGTTCTTTCAAATATTTAACGACTTCTAAATGACCCTCTCTGGCAGCCCATATTAAAGCACAATCATAATCTGCATGAAGGTTCACACCTTTACTAACCAAATACTCAAAAGTTACTTTAGTCCACAAATTACGGATATCGGATAAAATGATTTTGTTAGCTTTATACTTATTTTCTACTGGAACAATCATTTCGCCTTCTGGTACTGTTACCTCTGCAATCAGATCTCCGTAATTACAAAATGCTAATATATTCTTCTCGTCCGAAAAAAACAGGCCACCTCCACACTTAGGTCTTGGATCAAAGGGTTCTACATCTACATTTATACCTTCTTTATACTGCATACTATAATGCAACATATCTTTCTTTAAAATTTTATAATACATATGTACTCCTCCATCTGTTATCTTATAAATCAGTATGTGGATTTTTTTGATAAATAAAAAAAGAGGATTTCTCCTCGTTATGTTTAAAATAAAGTTATTAATTTCAGATATAAAAAATCAGCTATTAATTTCAGGGATATATCTCTGCGCTTAATAACTGAATAAATCAGAAAAATCTATTATTACATCATGTTTTTGATCGCTTATATATTCATCTAATGCGATATTATTCCAAGACCAGCAGATATACTTTGTCCGTATATAGCATACTCTCTCTTGATAATATCATCGGCATCATTTAATTCCATAATTTTATATCTTTCCCAAATAATCTTACGATTCCTTTGTCCCTCTTTTCTTGTTCCTCTGTCTTAATATCCGTTTTGGCATTAATACTTGAAGCACTTTCATCTGACTTTTCTATCTGATGCTTGGCTACTTCTGCATGAGAGTTTTTATATGATAATATAAAATAAATTTCTTCTATCAGACGAGGTATATTATAATTTTCCTTTGCTGAAATTGGAACAATTCTTGAAAATGGTAATTGAAATATTCGAGCGACCTCTGTGCTTTTATATTCAATGTTCTGTAGCTGCATCGGACTTGGTCTCTTAGATTCTATATTCCACTCACGGAATGGTTCAAGTTTATCCACCTGATTTATCACCAAGAAGAATGGAACACCTTTTTCTATACACTCCTTAATAATCTTGCTGTAAAATTTATCTTCCGGCAAAAAAGTTCTATCATCAGCCTTTAACATCAACAGTATAATATCCGCATCTGAAACGAGCAATTCATATAAATCTTCACATTGCTTATCTTGCAATTCATTATTGCCAAAACCAGGAGTGTCCAACAACTGAATATTCTTTTCTTTGATTACCAAGTCTACTATTTGTAACTCTTCAGTACAGGAAGTAACATCGCTTGTAGGGCAAATATCAGAGCCAGTCAAGGCATTACATAGACTGGATTTCCCAGATCCAGTCCTTCCAACTATAAGAATTCTGGTTCTTTCTTTTAATAATAGTTCATTTGATAAGGCTACCTCATCATTAATAGCATCCGTCTTACCCTCTGATTTTAACAATTCTTTATTTCCACCATCCTTTTGGATGATTTTAATTTGTTCGGCAGCAATTCCTTTTGAGTTATGTCCATATTGAAACTCAACACTCACACCAACCTCTATATCTTCTTCTCGCACCATTTGCTTGACATGAAAAAATATTTCTCGTCCAGGATATTCTTCTATAAAACCAAATCCCTTTTCATGATTATATCTAACAATTTTCCCTTTCACTCTTAAATCCCTTCTGAAATTAATATACGAAATATAATAACAAGATATATTATACCTCAAATCGCAAATTGAGACAATATATATAATTCATTAGGTTCTGTAGATAACGGTCAAAGTGAACCAACTGCACGGCGAAACAGAGCCACTGATCCGGCATGATAGAGCCACCGTTTCGGCGGCATGAGCCAGCTTAATTTTGCTTGACTACGAATCACTTATCTGGATTGGTTTTGTCAAGGGCTTGCTGCGCTAGCAGTGCTTTGCACCCTTGACAAAACCAATCC
>Ga0153920_1000588_pt1 | contig 15346 bp, 16 predicted proteins | sample TSNJ004MetaG_FD_104713 | JGI IMG/M metagenome (GOLD analysis project Ga0153920, IMG submission 104713) | Attine ant fungus gardens microbial communities from New Jersey, USA - TSNJ004 MetaG | ecosystem: Host-associated > Fungi > Mycelium > Unclassified | place: USA: New Jersey, Brendon T. Byrne...
CTTGTGACGTTCATTTCTTTCTCTTTCCCTCCTCCAAATTTGATACTCAATCAAATTTGTGGAGTCCTTGAGTAAAGAGAAAGAAACGAACCAAAGAAAGAGAAAACGCGACCAAATGAAACGGGTAGTCAGGTGCTACGCACGTAGTTCGTTTTAGTCTAAACAAGACTTATTAAAGACAGGTAGAAAAACGTCCCTGAAGCCCCGCTCTATAAATATTAGTTAGATTCCGATAACATATTTTATGTTTAGCTATGTTTCTATACCTTCAGGTATCTTTGCATCTTTGTTGTTATGATATATAATGTTATTAATATGTCGATTTTAGAAGTTAAAAATTTGAATTTAGGTTTTGATAATGAAAGCGGTTTCAGACAAGCACTTTTTGATGTTTCTTTCTCGCTTGAAAAAGGTAAAATCCATGCGCTTGTGGGAGAATCCGGCTGCGGTAAAACTATCAGCGCAATGAGTGTTTTGCAGCTTTTGCCTAAAACAGCAAGAATTACCGAGGGTAATATTTGTTTTAAAGACGAAGATTTACTCAAATATTCAAAGTCCGATATAAGAAATATTCGCGGCGCAAAAATAGCTTTAATCCCACAAGACCCTATGACATCTTTAAATCCGCTGTATACTATCGGGAATCAACTGCTTGAAGTAATAAAAGTTCATCAGGGTTTGAGCGGTGATGAAGCTTATAAAAAAGCGGTAGAAGCTTTAAAAACAGTTCAAATCCCTTGCGCGGAAGAAAGAATGAACTCGTATCCGCATGAATTTTCAGGAGGAATGAAACAACGCGCAATTATTGCGATGGCTCTGGCTTGTAATGCGGAAATTCTGATAGCGGATGAACCGACAACTGCATTGGATGTAACAATTCAGGCGCAGATAATGAAATTGCTGAATGAAATTAAAACAAAAACCGATACGGCTATATTATTAATCACGCATGATTTAGCTCTTGTAGGCGAAAACGCCGATCATGTTTCAGTTATGTATGCGGGAAGAATAGTTGAAACAGCTCCTGCAAAAGAGTTCTTCAGAAAACCTAATCATCCGTATTCCATAGCTTTATTGAATTCATTACCGTCGGGTGAGAGTAAAAAATTAAAGACGATTTCAGGTCAGCCGCCGTCAATTCAACAGGATATTTCAGGCTGCAGATTCCATCCGAGATGCGAAAAATGTATGGAAAATATTTGTGTTACAGAAATTCCGCCTTTGTATGATTTGGGTAAAAGTCATTATTCAGCTTGTTTTTTGAATAAGTAATGACGTATTAGAAGGCAGGAAGCTCAGAAGGCAAGAAGACGGGCTATTTATGTCATTGCCTTACACGTCATTGCGACGATGGATGAGGCTCTGCGTTAGATTATTTGTAGGTGTCATTGCGAGGAGGACAGAGTCTGACGAAGCAATCCAGTTATTTTATGTCATCCTGAACTTGATTCAGGATCTATCAATGTTAATTAATCAAATGGATAGATTCCGGGTCAAGCCCGGAATGACGTAAATACCGCTGTGTTTCAGGTGGGAGACAAATAATCCAAGACAGCGAAGCCGAAGCAATACAGCAAATAGTTGATAGGTAGAAAGGTTGAAGAATTGAAAGATTCCATGTCATGCTGAAGCATGAATAGTTACGGGCAAGGGAATTGTTACTGTTCAGCATCTCTTTTCATTATTAATTTCATAGAGATCCTGAAACAAGTTCAGGATGACATGATAGTTCAGGATGACATAGCGGTTCAGATGACGTAAATTATTAAATTTCTAATTTAAGGTCTAAAGCTTTGCATATTTTATAGATTATTATAACGCTGGGATTTACTTTTCCATTTTCAATATGGCTTAAATATTGTGGCGTTATCCCTGCCATTTCTGATAATCTTTCCTGCGATAATCGCCTGCGGAGTCTCTCTATTCTTATATTCTCTCCGACGACTTTTATAATTTCTTCTCTTGTAAATTTTCTTCTTTCCATCATAAATTTATTTTATTTATATTGTTATAATTGTTCAAATTTTACCTCTATATAGTGCATAATGTATTGTATACAGTATAAAAAATGTAATAAAAATATAAAAAAGGTGTGATACTTAATCAAGCTTGTATCACACCTTTGTTTCAGTTACCATGCAATCGGGTTTTTTAACGTACATCCCCTTTAATCCAGGTAACCGTCAACACCCCTCCGTTTTTTGTACGCCCGAATATCTCACGGCAGATTCGGCCCGGGGTATGAAATTTATTCTTTTATTTCTAACAGTTTCGGTTCTTTGGTTTCAATGTTCTGTTTAGGTACTGTTATTGTTAAAATACCGTCTTTATATATCGCTGTTGAATCTTCTATTCGAATCGGCTGGTCAAATGATATTGTTCGTTTATATTTTCCGTATCTGAATTCACTGGTGTGATAACGTTCGTTTTTCTTTGCCTGTTCTTTTTCTTCTTTTTCCTCGTGAGTTTCTGCTGTGATTGTCATAAAATCACTGTCTAACTCAACAATAATATTGTCTTTTTTTACACCCGGTAATTCAGCTTTTACCGTATAATTTTCATCATTTTGCTTTACTTCAATAGCAGGTCTCCATGTGGAAATTTTTCTTAAATTTAATGGATTTGCCAATGCGTGTGTAGAAAAAGTATCTCTTAAAAAATTATTTAATTCCTGATGTATACTGTCAAAATATAAATCAGGCTCACGTTTCATTAATTCATGCTTCATAATAATCTCCTTTCCCATTGTCAAGATAAACTTTTTTTCATAACATTTCATTCCACTAAAGAATAATAATTGCGCAAATATTATAAACTAATGTGTAATAGAATAAAAACAATATAATGTAAATAATAACCAATAAAAGGAGACTTTTATGACAATGAAATTGTTAGTATTTGATTATAGAGATATAGAAAAAGAATTTTTTGATAATAACACTTTTGAAAATTTCAATATTACTTTCTTTAAGGAAAGTCTTAACAACGAGACTGTTAAAAAGATTCCCGAAGAACTTAAAGATTCCACAACAATGATAAGCGTTTTTGTAGATTCCGAAGTAACAAGGAATGTTATAAACCAATTTAAAAATTTGAGATTAATTTCAACACGCTCTACGGGCTATGATCACATAGATATGAAGATGGCGCAAAAAAGAAATTTGGCAGTTATAAATGTGGAAAATTACGGATCAACAAGTGTTGCTCAATTTACGGTAGGATTGATGATTGCACTAATCCGAAAAATAATCCCTGCGTATAAATATGTTCAGAAACAAAGAAATTCAGCGGTGAATTTTTTAGGCAGAGATTTAACTCATCTTACTATAGGTATTGTCGGAACAGGATCAATAGGTGCTGCAGTATGTAATATTACTGATAAAATAGGTATGAAAGTGCTTGCTTATGATCTTCACGAAAAAACAGAGTTAATAGAAAAATGTAATATAAAGTATGTTGATTTAGAAACTTTAGTTAAAGAGTCTGATGTTATAAGCCTGCATTTGCCTTATACGGGCGAAAATAAGTATATGTTTGCTGAAAAAGAATTTGCTTTGATGAAAGAATCTTCTTATTTTATTAACACTTCAAGGGGTGAACTGGTACAACTGCACGATTTATATGAAGCTTTAATCAGTAAAAAGATAAGCGGAGCTGCTTTAGATGTTGTAGCTTGCGAGGAATATTGTTTTAGATGTAAAAAAGAATCTGCAAAAATAAGTGAGGTATCTTTTGAATGTATCGAGGAAGCTGAAACTTTAAAAAAATTAGTAAAACTTGATAGTGTTATTGTTACTCCTCATATAGCTTATGAAACTCAGGATGCGGTTAATTTTATACTTCAAAAGACATTTGAAGGTATTGCTGATTGTATTAAAGGCGGGCATCAATACAGATTAATATAGCGCGAACGAGCAAAGCGGATTTTGGCAAGAGTGAGGACGAAGTCTGAAACTAGTCCAAGTAAGGGAAACCACGCTTTCCCGAACTGCCAATAATCCAAGAAAGGCTGCAGCAAACAGGTTGACCTGTGGTTAGCAGGGCAAGCAGGTTTGCGTAACGCCGTTTAACGCGAGTGAGAAAGAAGCGCGAGTGAGAAAGACAAATTATTTTGTCATAATTTGCGATGATATTATGCCGAATAAATAATCTTTCCTTTTCGATAATTTGAATCCTTCGCTTTCAAATACTTCAATTAAGCCTTCCGGCGGCGGAAAAATCTGTTTTGATTTTATAAGATAATTATATGGAAAATTGTTTCCGTAGAAAATTTTTACCAGAACAGGTGTTATTTTATCAAAAATTTTGCTAAAAAAGTTTTTTCTTCCAAAATCAATGTGCAAAAATTGTCCGCCGTATTTTAAAACTCTATAAGCTTCTGATAATGCTTTATTGGTATCGGATATGTTTCTGAGCCCGAAACCCATAGTTATTACATCAAAGCTGTTATCTGCGAAAGGTAATCTTGTACAATCTGCATTGATAAAAGCAATATTTTCATTTCTAGATTTTTTCATAGCAATTTCAAGCATTTTTTCAGAAAAATCTACACCTGTTATTTCAGCTTCGGGCTGTTGCTTTTTCATTTGGATTGCTAAATCTCCTGTTCCGCAGCAAAGATCTAAAATTTTATCTCTCGGTTTGATTGATAAGTTTTTAATACTCATGGATTTTGCATATTTATGAGTCCCTAAAGAAATAATATTATTCATAAAATCATATTTATCGGCTATGGAATCAAACATATTTTGAATTTGATAGGACACTTTATCCAATTTTCTTTACCTTTTTTACATTATAGACATATTAACATATAATTAAATTATGAGAATAGGATTTGTACCAATAGACAACAGACCGGTTTGTTATACTCTACCGAAACAAATTTCTGATATTGACAGAGATATTGAATTATTGCTGCCTAATAGAGAGTGGCTTGGCGGTTTAACAAAGTATTCCGATAGGGATAAGATTTTTCATTGGCTTGAAGGCTTAGAGAACGTAGATGCAATTATTTTGTCATTAGATACGATTGCATACGGAGGATTGATATCTTCCAGAAGGTGTGAGGATAGTTTTGAAGAAATCAACATGCGAATTATGAAATTAAAAAAAATCTTGAGCGAAAAAGATGTAAGGGTTTATGCATTTTCAAGTATTATGAGAATTTCTAATAATAATATTAACGAAGAAGAAAAAGAATATTGGTCAAAATACGGTAAAAAAATATTTGATTATTCTTATCAATGCCATAAGAATAATAATGAAAGCTGTATTATGAATGTAATTCCGTCAAAAATTCTTGATGATTATATCGCTTGCAGAAAAAGGAATTTTGAAATAAATAAAATATATTTGCAATGGCAAAAAGAAGGTTTGTTTGATACTCTGGTATTCTCAAAAGATGATTGCGCTGAGTATGGATTTAATGTGCAGGAAGCAAAAGCATTGGAAGATATGGGAGCTTTTGTAAAAACCGGCGCTGATGAAATTCCATTGAGTCTTTTATCACATGCGATTACAGACAACAGAAAAAAAGCGGCAGGCGGAAGAGATGCGGCAGCCGGTATGAGACCGGTATCGGCTCACGATAGTGAGCCGAACAGGGTCGAAATACAACGAAACCGCCGTTGCGATTGGAGTGAAAACGAAAAGAGCGAAGCAATCTTTGATTGCACAGGCGGAAGAAAAGTTAAAATAGCGCCTATATTTATTGAACCTGAATATAAAAACCTTCTTTCAAAATATGAAGATGTGTCGATAGAATTATCAGTTAAAGGTCAGATTGAACTCGCAGGCTGCGAGGTCTGTGAGCCTCAGGAAGCCGATATTTTACTTTATGTTAATAATTTCATTGAACATCAGGGAGAAATCGTTATGGGGATTCCTACGAGCCCTTATTCAAAAAATTGGGTAAGACCTAATAAACCGTATATGATAGCAGATGTCAGATTTGCAAATGGTTCTGATAATAAGTTTGTAGAAAAACTTTTTGTTGAGGGTTTAGGTGATAATTTTTACGGGTATTCAGCATGGAATACTTCGGCAAATTCTTTAGGCAGTCTCATTTGTGCAGGTCTTGTCAAATTCCTTGCAAAGGATTATAATAAAGAAGCATTTAAAAATTTGCATATAATAAGATTTTTGGATGACTGGGCATATCAGGCAAATGTCCGCCAGAGGATGGAAAAGCCTGATGTTCAAGACTTGTACAAAAAAATGAAAATATATGAAGGTAGAGTATTTGAAATTTTGAATTCTTATGTAAAAATAGAATACAAGTTTCCGTGGAACAGATTATTTGAGGTAGAAATAAATGAATACATTTGAAGTTATTATGTTAGCAATGGCATTAGGTATTGACTGTATTGTCGTTTCTTTTGCGCAGGGAGTTATCTATAAAGACAACAGGATAAGAAATTCTCTTTTATTGGCGTTAACTATGGGATTATTTCAGGGAATAATGCCTTGTATAGGATATTTCGGCGCAACACCGATTTATGATTATGTTGAACCATACAGTCATTTGATTGTTTTTACAATATTTATGTTGCTGGGTATTAAATTTATTTTGGATGCTTTTGGCAAAAAAAAGGTGAAACTTTGCTCTATAAGTTTAAGCTGTCTAATATCAATGGGTGTTGCAACAAGTATTGACGCGCTTGTAGCCGGCGCAAGTATAAAGTTTAGCCAGGCGGAAATTTTATTCCCGGCAGTGTTAATAGGGATTGTTTCCTTTATCATGTCTTTCATCGGATTTTGGGCGGGTAACACTTATATTAAGCTTCCGTCAAAATTTTTGGAAATTTTCGGCGGATTGATATTAATCTTTCTCGGAATACAAGCTTTGCTGTAATATCGAGCATGCCCTGAAACAGCCAATTTTTTAAATGTTTTACAATTCTTAATACATATTGAAATCATGAAAAACCATGCCATGAGCATGGTTTCATGATTAAAAACCGCGATATCATGTCGTAGCTTATTATTGACCATAGTTGACTCCTTAAAAACGGCAATACTCTATAGATTAAGCCTTTTGTTACAAATGTTAATAAATTCATGTTCCGCTATTGAAAAAATTTTGCTATTTTTTATAATGTTATAAAGAGGTGCAGAAAATGCACTGGGGATGGAGATAATACCAGGTCTATAAACCGGGGTTTATCGTTCATGCTAACAAAAGATAATTAATCGGATAGTTATAAAAAATTCCTTAAAAAAATGCAGATCAAGAATACTACATAATCTTGATCAGGCAGTATATGCAAAGTAAGTATTGTTAATAAATTCATTGCATATAAAAGTCTTACCGGTAGTGATGCTATGGTAAATAGAGTAGATGAGTTAATTGGAGATTATATAAATTGTTTAGAAGTAGGGATATGGGCAGAGCGGTTGCAGTCAGAAGATGGACGCCAACGGCGTTGGAATGTTATAAAAGAGGCTGTAATTGCGAAGGTTGCTTTTATAGAGACTTTTTTAGCGGTTCTTCACAAAAATGTCAGATGAAAGCTTCCGTATTGGAGTTAGTCAGAGTAATAGGCACTCCTAATGTCGAATTACAATCAATGGTTTTAGAAGACTAATAAACTGTTTTTATAAACATAATTAAATACAGTTGTCTTATTCGGACAACAATAATTTGTAGCTGAAAGAATTATTAATAGAATACGCTTAACAGGTTTGTTTGCTTTAATTAAACTTTAGACTGTAGATTTACCTCTTTAAAATTTGAATTAAGTATGTTATACTGAATAAGCAGTATATAAATGGAGGTCAAAATGCATATTTACGTTAACGGAAGAAATCTTGAAATTACAGACGCTATTAAGGCATATGTGAAAGAAAAAATCGGCAGAGTTGTCAATCATTATGATCAAATTCAAGGTATCGATGTGGTCTTATCGGTTATAAAAAATCCTGCCGCATCAGGAAAGCACGTTGCAGAAGTATCATGTAAATTAAATTCAAGTGTTATCCACGTTAAGGAAGAAGCTGATTCTATGTATGAAAGCATTGACTTATTAGCTGACAAATTAGACAGACAGGTTAAAAAATACAAAAGTAAAACTTTGGGTCAGGAGAGAGATTCTATAAGAACAGAGAATTACTCGGCTGCTGATGTTGAAGAAGATGAAGAAATTGAAGAAATAATAGAAGAAATCGAAGCTGAAGACGAATAATTAATAAAAAATTCGTATCATTTGGTACGGCTTTTAATAATTAAAAGATGGAAGTTCAAAAATCATAGGCTATACTATAATAAGATGATTAATGGAAAAAAAGTCGTTGTAATAATGCCCGCATATAATGCGGAAAAAACTTTAAAACAAACTTATGATGAGATCTATAAGGATTTTGTCGATGAAGTTATTCTTGTGGACGATAATTCAAAAGATAATACCAAAAATTTATCCAAAGAATTAAATATTACAACCATTGTTCATAAAGAAAATAAAGGCTACGGCGGTAATCAGAAATCATGTTATAAAGCGGCTTTGAAATCCGGTGCGGATATTGTTGTAATGCTGCATCCGGATTATCAGTATACGCCGAAATTAATCCCGGCAATTGTTTGTATGATGGCATTCGGGCAGTATGATGCCGTTTTGGCTTCCCGCATGCTCGGTAATTCAGCATTAAAAGGCGGTATGCCTTTTTATAAGTTTCTTGCTAATAAATTTTTAACTGCTTTTGAAAACTTTTTTACGGGCGAAAAGTTATCCGAATACCACACGGGATTTAGAGGTTTTACAAAAGAAGTTTTAGAAAATTTACCTTTGGCGTCTTGCGATGATGATTTTATTTTTGATAATGAAATGATAACATTGTTGTTTTATCACGGATATGAAATCGGCGAAATCTCCTGCCCGACAAAATATTTTAAAGAAGCGTCTTCTATAAACTTTATACGCTCATGTAAATATGGTTTTGGGGTTTTAGGAATGAGCATAAAATACCGGCTTGCAAAATTGGGAATAAAATCAAAAATATTCAAACCTGACGCTGAAAAATTAGACCTTACAACCGAACTGGAATATTACCAAACATAATGTTTGGAATATATATTAAAAAAGCCGCTATTAAAGCGGCTTTTTAATCTTTTTTGTTTCATTATCACCGGTTAAAACGTGTTAGCCGGTTTTTTCACGGGAATTGCACCGGGAATAGTCTGCCAGTTTGCTGCCATGATTTTTTTGAATGATTTAAGAGCTGTATCTTCTAATTCGCCAAGTTCTTCAGCTTCCATAATTAGTTCTCTTAAAGGAAGCAATGCTCTTTGGTCACGAAGAACGCCAAGCGCTGCCGCTGCTCCTGCTCTTACCAACTCATTTTCAGAACGGTTTTTCATAACGTCAATTAACGCAGGGACTGCTTTTTGGTCATTTAGTTTGCCCAATGAAGTAACTGCATAAATTCTTACGTTAACCCATTCGTCATATAACATATTAATAACTTTGTCTACAGCTTTTTTGTTTCCGATTTCTCCTAAAGCACGGGTTGCATCACAACGCACGTTAACTTTTTCATGATCTAATGATAACATTAACGCATCAGTTGCAACATCGCCGATTTCAATAAGAGCATCAGTTGCCGTAATACAAACTTGTGGATTTTCGTCATTAAGCGCTTCTACAAGCGGTTCAACAACGATTGCGCCGCCTAAACGTCCAAGCGCGCGGGCTGCGCGAACTCTTACGTCAACATTTCTGTCTTCACGTAATGATTCGATTAAGTGAGTTGTTGCTTTCGAATCGCCAAGCTCACCTAAAGCACGGGCTGCATATAGTCTTACAGAACCGTTTTTATCATTTTTAAGCACGTCAATTAAAGGCTCAACTGCACTTGAGTCGCCCATTTCACCAAGAATACGTGCCGCATTATAACGAATCTTTTCCGAATTACTTGTTCTAAGATCAAGAAGTAACTCATCAAAAGATTTCTTTACCTGCTTTTTTTTACTATTCACACTAATTGTCATCTACTTTCCTCCGACGCTACAATAAATTATTCTACACACTTATGTTTTTATAAAAAAAACTTCAAATAAATTATTGCCTTTTTACCTACTAATACTTTACTTTTATTTACAATTCTTTTACTTACAAATTAATTTTCCTTTGATATAAGTGCAGCTATTGTACATAAATTTCATTTTAAGGGTAAAACTAACACTTTATATTAACAATATAACATATTTTCCATGGAAAATCTACTTTATATAGTTTATTTAGATAAATGTAATGATTGTTTTTTTAATAATAGATATGATTCAACAATATGCATACAGGTTTTGTAACAAAACTTAACATACACTACTCACTTTGGATAGTAATAATAAACTCGCTGCCCTTGCCAAGCTCACTGTTTGCAATAATTTCACCGTTATGCTTTTCTATAATCTTTGTGCAAATTGCTAATCCAAGCCCTGTTCCGACCCCTACTCCTTTTGTGGTATATCCTGCCGAAAATATCTTGTCGAGCTCTTTTTGGGGTATTCCTCTACCGCTGTCTTTTATCGTTACAATCAGTTTTTTGTTACTATATTTAGTAGTAATTTTTATTGTTCCTTTATCTTCGATTGCCTGACACGCGTTGATTAAGATGTTTGTAAATACCTGATTGAGCATATTTGGAAAACATCTTACAGATGGGATTTCGCCATAATCTTTTATAATTTCAATTCGGTTTTTCGTCTCATGCCTTATCAAATCTAGTGTTAAATCTAATTCCTTATTTATATCCGCTTCCTGTAGCTCGGCTTCGTCCAGTCTCACGAATTTTTTCAAAGAAGTAACAATATTGCTGATTCTTTGTATCGCTTCGAAATCCAGATTATTTATATCTTTCAAAATTTCCGCCACATCAGTATCTTTTATCTGAGGAAGCAGCTTTTGAATGATTCCGTTATTAGATTTTATTGAAGCGACAGGTGTATTAATTTCATGCGCAACTCCTGCTACAAGCTGACCCAAGGAAGCCATTTTTTCGGAATTTATTAATTGTATTTGAGTTTCTTTCAATTCACTAAGTGTATTTTTAAGCTCTTCTACGGTTTTTATATTTTGTTGATACAATTCTGCTCTTGTTATTGCGTTTGAAAGTTGTGAAGAAATTGCCTCAAGAATTTCTATTTCTTCATGAAGTTCCCGTCTCTGATAGTTCAAAAGAACGATAATACCCATTAATTGCCCCGCATGATGTACGGGAACAATAATTCTCATTACAGGCTGCTTAAAAGGTTTAGCGCTCAAGTACTCTATCAGACAATTACATACTGAAATTTCTTTTGCTGCAATAGTTTTATAGGTATGTTCATCGTAAGAAATTTTTTTGGAAGTCGGGTGTTTTTTGTTATCGCCATATAATTCTTTTAGATTAAATTTATTCTCTTTTTCATGTGTTGCGTAATATACTTTATAAGCTCCGAACATTGTTGATAATTCTTTCAATGCTGATTGCAATATTACTGATATATCAATAGATTCTCTTATAATATTAGATACATTATTTATTAATGCAATTCGAATAGCCTGCGACTGGGCTTTTTGACGAATCTTTTGCAAATCTTCATTTTCTTCTTCCAATTTGTTATATTTTTCTTTTATTTTTATATTTTGTTTTATTAAGTCATCCGATTCAACTTTTGCAGTAACATCAAGAAAAACAAATATTGTATATCGGCGTTTTTTGATTGCAGTCATATCATAATGAAGTATTGTATGATTTTCCGTTTCATAAGAGACATGGGCAAAGAAATCCTCCTTTGAATATATAGCGTTATGGATAGGAGAATAACTTTCAACATTTTCGCTGTTAAGGGGGCAAATATCAAAATTTATATTGTGCGAAAACTTTTTTATATCAACGAATTCCTTAAAACATCTTTTAAATGTGTTATTTCTGTAAACGACCTCAAATTTGTCGTTTACAATCATCACAGCATCCCTAAACTGTCTAAAAAAATCAAACTTCTTCATGATTATATTATAGGCGATAATGAACTTTCAGGCAACCACCAAACGTTACGTTTGGATCATTTGTAGGTGTCATTGCGAGGAGGACAGAGTCTGACGAAGCAATCCAGCTAATAGTTGATGAGTTTAAAGGTTGAAAGCGAGGAATTACAATATTAAGTCAAAACACATGTTTTCAACAACGGTATTGATATTCATGTTCAATTGAAGCTGTTTTTTAGCAGTTTCTACTATTGTTAAATCTTTTATTAATTTAATTTTTAATTGTGAATTATTTAAATTTGATTTTAATAAGGCTTGCATATAATTTTGAATTTGAGTAAGAACATCCATCGGGTCATTTTCTTTGGCAAGTTCAATAATTCTATCGTTAAGATCTAAAACATCGTTTCTTTGAAGCTCAAAATAACCGCTGATAATGTGTTCGACTATGCCGAAATCTCTATCCTCATCCTGTATTGAAGGGACAAAAAACGACTGTGCGCGGGATATAATAGTCGATATCATATCAGATTTATCTTTGGTTAAGAATATAAAAGTTGTGTTTAAAGACGGCTCTTCAAAGGTTTTTAAAAGCGCATTAGCAGTTTCGGATTGAAAGTTATTTTCATTTAATCCGCAGATGTTGTCGTCTTTGTCTTTGTCGCAAAATATTAATACTCTGTGATAGTCTGAAGTTACCAGCAAATCATTTTTAATCATTCTTGCCTGCTCTATGGAAATAACTGTTTTGGAATTGTCACTTGCGGGTTTGTTATCGACTTTAGAAATAGTTAAAACCGCAGGATGCTTGTTTTCTCTAATCCAATTACAGTTTAGACATTGACAGGAATCAGTTTTGTCGCCGGAACAATTTAGCATTCTTGCGATTTCTAAAGCCAGATCATACTGTACCTGTAAATCCGAACCGTAAAAAAGAATACAATGGGAAATATTTTTATCATCACTATTGATTCCGGTTTTAAAATATTTAGTTAAAAAAGGGTAATTATTATTTAAATATTGCATTTTCTACTTCCCTTTCAACATCTAATGCTAATCCCGATTTAATACGAAATTCCGCCTCTGTCATATTTTGCTTAAGTTTGACCAAATCTTTCAGCGGTGTATTTTTTAATTTATTTATATTCATCTTAACGACAAATTCATGCATTCCTGTTAACTTTGAAAGTTCAAAAGGTGAAACTGTGCCGGATTTTGCTTTAATTGTTATCCATCGTCTGACGATAGTTTGCAATATTGAAAGAATCTCAAGAGGAGATTTTTTGCTCAATAATCTTCTATATTCCAACAAAGCTATGTCTTTTTCATTCTGCATAAGCGGATTAGAAAGATTAAAAATATCTTCGTTTGAAATACAAATCTCCTGCACCATTTCTTTTGAAATAACATCATTCGGATATGCAAAAAGTTTCAATTTATCAAGTTCAACGTCAATTTGTCTGAGGTTGTTTCCTATTTGTGAAATTATTGCAGTATGAGCCTCGGGAGTTATTTTAATACCTTTAGATTTTGCCTGTTTGTTAATCCATGCTTCTATTTCAGCAGTTTTGTAAACGGGAATGGCCGCAAACTCTTTAGTATTTTGTTTTGAAAGCAGTTTGAAAAATTTCTTTCTGCTGTCGAGTTTTTTGCCTTCATTTCTTGGTAATTCCGCAATAAAAACTATATCAAGATTTTCATTATTACATTCAATAGCTTCGCTTATTTCTTTTATTTCTTTATCATCAAGAGATTTTGAAAAATAATCGATTATATTAATCAGAATTAGCATTCTGCCAAACATCATAGGTTGTGAGCGAAGAATTGAAATCAAATCAGCAAACTTTGGATTATCATAGGTTTTAAAACTCATCTCAATAAAATTAGGGTCGAGATTTTTTTTCAATTTCTCGATTTCTTTTTCCATATTAAATTCTTCTTCTCCGTAGAAAAAATATACAGTCATTTTTCCCCTTTATTATGATTTTTTGGCGCTCTGAACTTGATTCAAGATCCCTTTGTCTGAATCGGTTAAGAATCCAGTAAAAGACTCGCCCCGATAACGCCTGCAGTGTTTCCTAATTGTGCGGGAACAATCTGAACAGCTTCACCGGCGATTTTCATTGCGCGTTTTTTAAGAGTTTGGGTTAGTGGTTTAAGCAATAAATCCCCCGCGTCTGCGACTCCGCCGCCAACAATAATTTTTTCGGGATTAAGCAGGTTAACAACACTTGATAAGCCTATTCCGATGTATTCGCCCATTATATCAAATATTTTTATAGCAACCGGGTCGCCTGCTTTTGCGGCTTCACAAACAATGAACGGTGTAATCTCGGGATTAGCCATCTCTCTGAATTTAGTAGATTTTCCGCCTTTGATATAATTTTCCGCCATTGCAACTATGCTCGGACCTGACGCGAAAGCTTCCATACAGCCTGTATCTCCGCATCCGCATATAGGCGCTTCATGCATTTGTAATTTTACGTGTCCGATTTCACCTGCCGCGTTTGAAGCTCCGCGGACAAGTTTTCCGTTTACGATTAAACCCGAACCGATACCTGTGCCGACGGTAATACAGATAAGGTTTTCGCAGCCTATGCCCGCGCCGAAGTTTAATTCGCCCAATGCAGCGCATCTTACGTCGTTATCTACGCGAGTCGGTATGTTAAATTCATCTTCAATCATTTTAGCAATAGGAACATCTACCCAACCCGGAATATTCGGAGCAAGTCTTACCACGCCTGATTTATAATCAACCTGTCCCGGAAACCCGAAACCTATTCCTTCAATATCTGTTGTAGTGCAGTTTGATTCTTTCAAAAGATCATGAATTGCCTGTTTAATATTATTTACGGTATATTCGTAACCCATTTCAGCGCGTGTAGGAACGGTATTTTGATATAAAATGCTTCCTTTGCTGTCGATTAAAGCTAATTTAACATTTGTTCCGCCGACGTCAATTCCAATTCTGTAATTTTTCATTCTTACTTCCCCATACAATAATCCAGTAATACTTATATTTTATGACAAAAATAAAATAATACAAAACATTATGTTTTAATTATCCATTGCATAAGCTACATTATTGATACCAAACATAATGTTTGGAATATTAGTATTGTCATTGCGAGCGTCAGCCCCGTATCAAGTTTGGGAAAAACTCCGTAATCCAGCTAATTTGCGTCATCCTGAACTTGATTCAACGCAAAGCCTTACCCATCAGCGCAATCACTCGCAATAGCTCGCGAGCGCTGAATGTGCAGGATCTATCAATTATTATGTTCTAACTATTCTTGTGACGTTCATTTCTTTCTCTTTCCCTCCTCCAAATTTGATACTCAATCAAATTTGTGGAGTCCTTGAGTAAAGAGAAAGAAACGAAC
>Ga0153920_1000590_pt1 | contig 15321 bp, 8 predicted proteins | sample TSNJ004MetaG_FD_104713 | JGI IMG/M metagenome (GOLD analysis project Ga0153920, IMG submission 104713) | Attine ant fungus gardens microbial communities from New Jersey, USA - TSNJ004 MetaG | ecosystem: Host-associated > Fungi > Mycelium > Unclassified | place: USA: New Jersey, Brendon T. Byrne...
CGCGCGACATGCTCGCGGGCCTTGCGGGTCATTACGCCCCGCCGTACCGGATGCGTCGATACGATCCGCCCGAGGCCGCGCCACCGCGAGTGCGCGAGGCGATTATTGTCGGCGCAGGAATGGCGGGCACGGCGATGGCACGCAGACTCGTCGCACGCGGCTGGCGGGTGCGTCTGTTCGAACGTGCGCAGGCGCCGGGGTCCGCCGCGTCGGGCAATCCGGCGGGCGTCTTCCATCCGCAACTCTCGGCAGACGACAACGTGTTGTCGCGTCTCACGCGCGCTGGGTTCCTGTATGCCCTCGCACAGTGGAAAACGTTGCCGGGCGGGCTGCCCGGACGGGCCGACGGCTTGCTGCAGGTCGCCATGACCGACGCGGAAGCGCAGGCCATGCAGCAGCTCGTTGCCATGCACGAGTATCCGGAAACGTATGCGAAGTCGGTCGATGTGACACAGGCGTCCGCCCTTGCCGGGGAAATACTGGCGCATGGCGGCATCTGGTATCCGGAGGGCGGCTGGCTCGCGCCCGCCATGCTTTGCCGCGCCGAACTGGTTGCGGCCGGCCCGTCGCTTGACGCGCGCTACGGGGTGGAAGTGGAGCGTCTGGAACAGCGCGATGGCCGCTGGGTTGCCCTCGACGAAACGGGACACATACTTGCCGAGGCCGACGTTGCCATTGTGACGGCGGCCGACGTCTCACAGACACTGCTCGCCCCGTATCTCGACCCCGAGTTCTTGCCCGTCAAACGGGTCCGAGGGCAATTGACCTTTCTGCCGCCCGACACGTTGCCGGGGCTTCGCGTGCCGGTTTGTGGCGACGGCTACGTGGCGCCGTCGTCTTTGAGTGGCGCCGGGCCGATCACAGGGGCGACGTATGGCTTCGACGATCCGGCCGGGGAGGTCCGCGTCGCCGACCATCAAGCCAACTTGCGCCGTCTTGCCGCGCTGCTGCCGGCGCATGCCGACCAGTTCGGCGATGCGGGACTGGCCAGCGAAAGCGCCGCCGCCGAGCTTGGCGGACGCACCGCGTTCCGCTCATTGCTGCCCGACCGCCTGCCGATGGCGGGGCAACTGCCCGACATGGCCGCCATCGAGCCGCTGCGCCGACGCCTGACCGGGGGGCACCTGCGGGACCTGCCGCGTCTGGCAGGCCTGTACGCGAGCTTTGCGTTCGGTTCTCGGGGACTGGTGTTCGCCTCGTTATGCGCGGAGCTGGTCGCCAGCCAAATCGAAGGCGAACCGTGGCCGATCGGCGCCGATCTGGCCGATGCTATCGACCCGGCTCGCTATCTGATGCACGCACTGCGGAAAGGCTGACGGGCGGATGACACCGGCCTGGCTTGGCCGCGCCATCACTCGTTTCCCTTGGCTCCCCACCTCCCGGGTTCGCCAGTCAAAACCCGCCCACGCCGTTATCCACGTTCCTTCACGTCCCCTTACGCCGTCGTGCGGATGGTCGCATGCTGCCGTTCTCCGAAAATCGACGGCTTTCCAATAATTCGAATCTGACCCTATAGGGGTCAAAGCCCCGCCCCGAGCGGGGGCGACGCGCCCGAGGCGCTTGCCCCCGTACTTTCCGACGATCGCCCGATATCAAGCGCCCGAAGCCCTTCATCCCCCTGGTTCAGCAGGGGCTGAAAACACGATTCCCCGATCGTCCCCGCACCACGGGCCTGCTGGCGTCGGGACGACCGTTTGAAATCGCCAGAAACCGAGTGTGGCAAAATGAACCCAACCCTTCGGGTTCGTCGCGCATTTGTCCTTCATCTGCAACCCCGCGCGCGACATTCTTTCCTTTTCACCACTTGATGCGCCGTCAAGCGGCGCAAAGCGAGCATTAATGACGTCGGAACTGTCCCTTTTCCCGGGCTGGCCGCCGGCGCCCGATCCCGTTTTCTTCGCCGGGCTGGCATTGGTATTTGCCGGACTCGCCGGGGAGATCTGTTTCCGGAAATTGCGCCTGCCGCGCATTACCGGTTACGCGGTGGTCGGGCTGGTCGGTGGCACCCTGGGTCTTTCCTCGATGCTGGACGCGCAGACAAGCGCGGCCATCCGCCTGCTGATCGACCTGGCACTGGGCCTGCTGCTGTTCGAACTGGGAAGCCGCCTCAATCTGAAATGGATGCGGGCCAACCCCTGGATCATCGTCACCAGTGCGCTGGAAGCCTTGCTCACCTTCGTGGCGGTCTACGTTGTGCTGCGCGTGTTCAGTGTGTCTCCGCTCACGGCGGTGCTCATCGCGTCCATCAGCATGGCGACGTCGCCCGCCGTGGTCATTCAGTTGAAGAACGAACTGCGTGCCGAAGGTCAGGTCACGGAGCGTTTGCTGGCTTTGGCCGCGCTCAACAGCGTGTACGCGGTCGTGGCGGTGAAGCTCGTCTACGGCTGGATGCACCAGGCCTACCATTCGAGCTTCTGGGTCGTGCTGTTCCACCCGTTGTACCTGCTCATCGGCTCGATCGTGCTGGCGTTCGTCCTGGCGAAGGCCTGCAACCTGGTCTTCCGCAAGTTCGGCAGTCATGACCATCACGCGTTCGTGGTGCTCATTGGTCTGATCATGCTGATGGTCGCGCTGGTGCACATGCTCAAGTTGCCCAACTCGCTCACGCTGCTGCTCGCCGGGATCATCTTCCGGAACGTGGAGGAGCGCCCGCAGCTTTGGCCGGCGTATTTCGGCACGGCCGGCTGGCTGCTCGCAGTCGTGCTTTTCGTGCTGACCTCGCTGGCGTTCCAGTGGGAGTACCTCGTCATCGGTGGATTGGCGGCGCTGGCGATCATCGTCGTGCGCTCGCTCGCGAAGGTGGTGGGCACGGTCGCCGTCGCCCATCAGGCAGGAATCAGTTACAAGCAGGCCGTCGCGCTCGGGTTCTCGTTGTGCCCGATGGCCAGTCTCGCGTTCGTACTCGTTGCCGACACGTACGACATCTACCCGCAGTTCGATCCGATGCTCAAGGCCGTGGTGATGTGTGCCATTGCCGTGCTGCAACTGGTGGGGCCGCTGGTGGTCTATTGGGCATTGGCCCTTGTCGGTGAACGGAAGGATTAAGCCATGTCATTAGAAGAATTCATTCCCTCGAAGCCGTGTACCTTCGGCGTGGAGCTGGAGATGCAGCTCGTCAATCGTCACGATTACGATCTGACGAAAGCGGCGGCCGATCTCATGCGGCTCGTGGCCAAGGAGACGCATCCGGGCGAAATCAAGCCGGAAATGACGGAAAGCATGATCGAGTTGTCGACGGATATCTGCCATCACCACAGCGATGCCGTCACGCAACTGCGCCGTGTCCGCGACGTGCTGGTGGCCGCGAGCGAGCAGCTCAACGTCGGTTTGTGCGGCGGTGGCACGCATGCCTTCCAGCGTTGGAGCGAGCGCACGATCTACGACTCGCCGCGGTTTCACTTCCTTTCCGAGCTGTACGGCTACCTGGCCAAGCAGTTCACGGTGTTCGGTCAACACGTTCACATCGGTTGTCCCGACCCCGACAGCGCGCTGTATCTGCTGCACGCCATGTCCCGCTATATCCCCCACTTCATTGCGCTGTCGGCCTCGTCGCCGTACGTGCAGGGGGTCGATACGGGCTTCCATTCGGCGCGTCTGAACTCGGTGTTCGCGTTCCCGCTCTCGGGTCGAGCTCCGTTCGTACTCAAGTGGGAAGACTTCGAGACGTATTTCGACAAGATGGTGAAAACCGGGGTCGTCGAAAGCATGAAGGACTTCTACTGGGATATTCGTCCCAAACCGGGTTTTGGGACGATCGAAGTCCGAGTCATGGATACCCCCTTGTCGGTCGACCGCGCGGCCGCTATCGCCTGTTACATCCAGTCTCTGGCCCGTTATCTGCTCGAGGAGCGTCCGTTCGTGCTGAGTGAGGACGATTACCTCGTCTACACGTTCAATCGCTTCGAGGCCTGTCGCTTCGGTCTGGACGGCGCTTACGTCGATCCGCAGACCGGTGAACGCACCACATTGGGGCAACACGTCGCTCAAACGCTGGAGATCATCAAGCCGCACGCTGCGGTGCTCGAGGCGGAAGCGGCCTGTGAGGAGATCCGCCAGCTTGTCGCATCCGGCAAGAACGACGCGGTGTGGCTGCGTGAGGTGCATGCCGATGCGAAGTCGCTCAACGAGATGGTTCGCCAGCAATGCTTGCGATGGGCCGCATGACCTGACGCTACCGCAAACGGTGCCGGTTCCGGACCGTTTGCCGTGTCGACGCCCGTCGTTATGCGATCGGCGTAACGAAACCCCGCCTTGGCGGGGTTTTTTTATTGCCGACACGGTCTGCAGCACGCGGTTTATGCGGCACCCGGCAGGAAGCGCTTCCGTTTTGTGCCGCCGACAGAGCCAAACGTCTCGCCAAGGCCCGAATCACGCATCGCGAGCGCTGCGTTTTCCACTGTTCAGGCAGAGCGGGTTTTCCGGTTTTTGCGTCGCTCGTAGCAAGGTTTTAAGGTTTTAATAGGTTTACTGTATGTATACATAGTAGTAGTTAACAAAGGCGGCTCACTCCTGTGGATAACCACAGTTAACACTGTGTAAACAGAAAGTTGCCCGATTGAGAACTGGATGGACAAACAGCGGGTATCCCAAGAACAACTCTGAACAGTTTTGACCCCCTGTGGACAGATTCGCAAGTTATCCCAAACCCATGCACATCTAGTCCGATGAGTTATCCAGAAAGTTATCCACAGGCGCCTAAATATTGTGCAAAACACCCCCGAAAACGGGGTTTTGTGGATAATTTTGACGTTCTTACGTTCGCCGACCGGTTCACGGATACAATCTCGCCACCCTGATTTGTGACTTACCGTGCGTGGTGTAAGAAGTGATTGATGTTGGTTTTGCTGGCTGTAACGAGCGAAATCGCCGGTACTGGCAAATTCTTCAATTCGCGCGTCCCGAAGGTATTGCCTGCGGACGCGCCGAAGCGCTATTCCCCAACTTTTTTGCAGAACCCCGCCTCCGGCAACTGACGACTGGCGGTTGTGTTTCAAATAATTTGCGTTCTGTCCGAAACGTCGGACGGCGGGTGCGCGTGCGCGGCAAGCCTGCGGTGCGCAGGAATGTCTCGAAGATCGAGATAATTTCCCGCCGTCGGCCGGACGAAGCCGCGACACGCGAAGCACGACGCTATGGTCTGCGAGCCATATCCGGCGAGGCTTTGCGGGCGGCGATGAAAATGATGCGGGGTGCGACGGGGTTGGAGAGACAGCGGTGCGTTACACCTGTTCAGTCGTCGATGTAATTCGCATGGGATGCGAAATATTTTTCGAGAGAATGCGCTTCGCACCATCAGTGCGCAGGACACCAATATTTTGTAAACATCATGAGTAGGATTTGGGAGATCAGTACAAGAACTGATACGCCAAAATTAAACTCAGAACACACAATGGAATCGTGGTGGGGCGGCGGGTTCAACAGCGACTTGCCGTCGCGTATCGACACGGAAGTGGCTTAGGGTTTCCCCCGGGCGGGGCGCCGAAATGGATGGAAAGCAATGTTCAGACGTGTGATGCACCGCCCGTGAGTTCATTTGACAAGCTGTTTTACTGACGTATAGTTTTTAGAAATCCTAACGAAAATCATGGCTACTCCGACCCCACTAGATGAAGCGCTATCCAAGCGCGTGACAGCAGGTTTGTTGCGCATGGGAACCGCGTTACGGAGCCACGCCTGGGAGGGCGCGGCAATGGCTGGATTGACGCCGACGCAGGGCGAGATTCTGACGCTCCTGCTTACGCGAAACGTGCCGATGCGATTGGGCGAGATTGCGGAGGATGCCGCGCTCACATCGGCCACGGTCAGCGAGGCCGTGAGCACATTGGAAAGCAAGGGACTGGTCGAGAAACGGCGTGATGCCAACGACGGTCGTGCCCTGGCCCTGCGTCTGACGGCGCGCGGCAAGACGGCAGCCAAAAAGGCGTCGCAATGGCCGAACTTTCTGACCTCGGCGTCGGACTCGCTCGGTGACAAGGAAGGCGCCCAGCTTTACCGAACACTCGTCAAACTGATCTTCACGATGCAGGAGCGGGGCGACATGCCGCCGCAGCGCATGTGCCTGACGTGTACCCACTTCGAAGTGACGGCGCGCGGCAAAGGCCCATACCACTGCAATTACTTCAATGTGACGTACGACGATTCGCGCCTGCCGCTCGATTGCAATGCGCATGAAACGTCGGACATCGCGATGCAACGCAAAGTCTGGAAGCTGTACAGCAAAGCCTGAGCGGCGGCACATCATTCGTTACGCACAAGTGGCGCGAGTGAGGGGGGAGAACGTCATCCAGTACCGGGTGACGTTTTTTTTCGTCGGTGCTTGTCACGCACATGTCCGCCGCGTGCCTGTACACTGCGCTTTTTTGTATCCACGAAACCTCGTCGCATAGAGATGGCAGCCAAGCGCAGAATCGAAGTCAGAAAGTCCGGCGTCCACGGTAAGGGGGTGTACGCGGTCAAGCGTCTCAAGAAAGGGGATCGCGTGATTGAGTACAAGGGCGAGATCATTTCGTGGCGCGAGGCATTGCGCCGCCATCCTCATGATCCGGCGCACCCGACACATACCTTCTATTTCAGTCTGGAAGACGGTCGCTGCATCGACGGCAAGGTCGACGGCAACAACGCCCGCTGGATCAATCACGCCTGCTCGCCGAACTGCGAAGCGCGTGAAGAGGGTGAGCATGTCTATATCTACGCCACGCGCGAGATCGAGGCCGGCGAAGAGCTTTTCTACGATTACGGTCTGGTGATCGACGCGCGCTACACGGCAAAACTCAAACGCGAATACGCCTGCCACTGTGGCAGCAAAGCGTGCCGCGGCACACTGCTCGCGCCAAAGCGCTGAGCACGGTGGGATTCAGATTCACTGAGGGCGGGAAGCGAAGACGGTCGGGAGAGCGTTTGCGGCATCGGTGCGGATCGGGCCGTGGTGAGGGTTCTGGCCGCGATACCGTCCGATGCTGAGGGAAATGCCCCGAATTCGGTGACTGGGGGCGGGATGACTCAGGCGGGTCAGCTCGAGGCGCGATCGCCTGCGAACTGATCGATGGCCAGTGCCAGATCGACATCGCGTTGGGTCAATCCGTCGGCGTCATGCGTCGAGAGGGTGACGTCCACGCGGTTGTAGACGTTGAACCACTCCGGGTGATGGTTCATCTTCTCGGCCTTGAGCGCCACCTGTGCCATGAAGCCGAAGGCCTCATTGAAGTCGTGAAACGTGAAGCTGCGTTGGATGGCGTCGCGTCCGACCACCTGGTGCCACTCGGGCAGCACTTCGGTCAGGCTCGCGCGTGCCTCGGATGAGAGTCGTGTTGTCATGGCATTCCTTTCAGAGCGTTCAGTGCAAATCGGGCAGATTCGAGTCCACTGGCGCCGGCACGGCGTCAGTGATGGCTGTGTACGGCGTCAGGAGGATGATCAACTGAGCCGGGCGCAGCGCCCATGACACGGCAGGGTTGCCGGTTCATTCGAGCTATTGTTCCACAGGCTGGCGCGATGTGTGTGTAAGCCGTATCTGAAAGCGCAACGCGCCAGAGACAAAACGCGGGAAGTCGGGGTAATCGCGGGCGAGAGGGAAGGCACGGCCCGGAACGAACCGGGCCATGCCATCATGCCGGCAGCAGGATTGGCGTGTCTTCGGGACGACGGGCGGTGGCCTCGAATGCCTGCTGCTGTGCGAACGTCTTGAACAGCGTCGGCAGATCGGCGCGCATGGCGTCGAACAGTTGGGCAAAGTCGTCGATGACGAAGTACGTCTGCTGGAAGGTGTCGATGCGGTATTGCGTGCGCAGCACTCGTTCGAGCGAAAACCCGATGCGATTCGGTTCGCGCGACGTCAGCGAGAATTCCGTTTCGCCGCGGCTCGAGACGATGCCGGCGCCGTAGATGCGCAGGCCGTCGCCGTCACGCATCAGACCGAATTCGACGGTGTACCAGTACAGACGCGCGAGCAACGGAAGTGCGCCCAGCGATTGCGCGACCTTGCCGGCTTTGCCATAGGCTTGCATGAAGTCGGCGAATACCGGATTCGCGAGCAGCGGCACGTGACCGAACACGTCGTGAAAGCAATCGGGTTCTTGCAGGTAGTCGAGTTGATCGGGACGGCGCATCCACCAGGTTGCCGGGAAGCGACGATTGGCAAGATGGTCGAAGAAGACTTCGTCCGGCACGAGGCCGGGCACTGCCACGACTTGCCAGCCGGTGGCGGCCATCAGCTTCTCGTTCAGGCGTGCGAATTCCGGCACGCGACGCGCATCCATGTCGAGGGCGCGAATGCCGTCCATGAAAGCATCGCAGACACGACCCGGGAGCATGGCCGTTTGACGTTCGTAAAGTTGTTGCCACACCGCATGATCGACCACGCCGTACTGATCGACGGGTTGATCGATGGTGAAGTCGGGCCGGGTCGTGAGACCGGCATCGAATTGCTCCTTGAGCATGGCGGTAGTGGACATGATACGAACGACTCAATCAGGCAGTGACAATGATTAAAAGTGTAGTGCGCATCGCATGCGAAATGGGCGCATAATGCGCCTGTGGTGAAAGTCGTTTGCATAAATTTCGCATAAAAATGTAATTTATTGCGGAGAATCGTCATGCTTGTTCTGGATCACTTCGATTTGGCTCTTCTGGACGCATTGCAGAAGGAGGGACGGGCCACGCATCACCAATTGGCGGATCACGTGGCGCTCTCGCCGTCGCAGATCGGTCGACGCCTTCAGAGACTTGAGGCGGAAGGGGTTATCGAGGGGTATCGCGTGGTGCTGCGGCCCGAGGCATTGGGCCTGGCGGTGACGGCATTCACAACGCTGCGCCTGCAACATCATGGCGATCAGGTCATCGAGCGTTTTCAGGAACAGATCAATCTGTTGCCCGAAGTGCTCGAATGCCATGCGGTGGTGGGTGAGGCCGACTATCTATTGCGTATCGTCGTGCCGGATCTGAACGCCTTGTCGTCGTTCGTGATGAAACGGCTCATGCAGGTGCCGGGTGTAGAGAATGTGCGCTCGAACATCGTGCTGAGTGCGTTCAAGCGCAGCAATGCGCTGCCGCTGCACTACCTGGAGCCTCGACAAGCGCCACGCTGAGCGGGTGCGGCGCCACGCCGCCTCGTTTTGCCATGCGCCTCGAATGGCCCGATATCCCGGTGTGATTCTGCTTGCCTGACCGATCCAGAGGACGGCGGGCGGGGGCGTTTCTTCGTCTGTCCGGATCAGTCGGACGGCATCAGCCAGGGCTTCACGTAGCGCCCATAGATCAATGACTGGATCAGCGCGACGGTAGAGCCGACCAACACTTCAATGACGCGCAGCATGGCGAGGCTCAGTTCTTCGTGCAGCCCTTGCCCCTGTCCGCTCAACGCCGCCGACATCAGAATCACGACCGTTGCCGGACCCAGACGCCAGTTCGCCGGATAGTTCTGCACCAGCATCGCGGCCAATGTGGCGATGGTGATGCCCACAAGCATTGCCGCCAGGCCAGGACCCATCAGCAGCAAGACAATACAAGCCACCACGGCTCCGGTGATCGTGTTGATCGAGCGCGCCCTGAAATTGCTGCGCGCTTGCAACGGATCGGGCTCGGTCACGATGATGAGCGAAATCATCGCCCAGTACGGCTCGGGAAAGCCTACGGCTCGCAGGCCGAACCAGACAATCAGCGAACCGCTGAGAATCTTGATCAGATAAACCAGCGCGTTCTTTTTCGGATGGAGAAAGGCGATCGACATGAGACGCGCACGTTGCATACACGGAAAGATGCCAGTGTGACATAGGCCGCTTCGCGAATCTAACGCAGACGATTCTGACCTAGCTACACAGCCACCCTGAAATATCGTGCTTGTTGTCGCTCTGAACGTAAACGGTTCGAATTGCCAAAGATCGCGGGTTAGAATCGCCTCACGAGAATTCGGGAGGAGTCCGGCATGCATAGCCGAACGCAACGCGTCTGGCTGGCCGCGCCAATGGCGTGGACGGCGCTGTGTCTAGGAATGTTCGTGACGTCGCCCGCGCAGGCGGCGCGTGTCACGAGTGTGAGTCCGCAGGGCGAAGTGGCCAGCGTGGATCAGGTGGTCGTCAAATTCGACGAAGCCATCGTCCCGGCGGGCGATCCGCGTGCTCAGGCGCCGGCAACGGTGAAGTGTTCCGATGCCTCACTCACCGGTGAAGGCCACTGGCTCGAACCGAAGATCTGGGTCTACGACTTCAAGCAGACGCTGCCACCGGGCGCGAAGTGTTCGGTCGGGCTGCGCAGTGGCTTATCGGCCGTCTCGGGCTCGGCGGTGACGGGCAGTCCACGTTACGCGTTCAACACGGGCGGTCCGGCCGTCTCGTTCATCCGGCCATCGTACGGCGCTATCGACGAAAATCAGATCTTCATTCTCACGCTGAACGGCGCGGTAACGCCTGCCAGCGTGCGTCAGAACGCCTGGTGCGAAACGGAAGGCGTGGGCGAGCGCATTGGCGTGAAGTGGATCGAGGGTGATACGCGCTCGGCACTGATCAAGCGTTTCGGTCTAGAGAAGCTCGCCACGCGCGTGGCCATGCTGCAATGCAATCGCACGTTGGCGGCCGGCGCCAAGATGCATCTGGTGTGGGGCGCTGGCATCAGCACGCCGTCGGGCGTGCCGACCAAGCAGGCGCGACGCTTCGAATACGACGTGCGTGAGCCCTTCACCGCTGGCTTCACTTGCGAGCGCGAGAACGCGAACTCGCCGTGCACGCCGTTGCGCCCGCTGCGCCTGACGTTCAATGCGCCGGTCGCTCGCGACATGGCGGCGAAGATTCGCCTGCAAGGCGCGGGCGCGGAGCGCTCGCCGAAGCTCAGTGATTCGGACCGCTCGTCGAGCGTCAGCGATGTCACGTTCGACGCGCCATTCCCCGAGAAGGCCGACCTGACCATCACGCTACCGAAGGGGTTCACGGACGACACCGGCCGTGCGCTCGACAACGCCAGCGAATTCCCGTTGAAAACGAAGACCGCAACGATGCCGCCGCTCGCCAAGTTTGCGGCTGCGCCATTCGGCATCGTGGAGCGTTTTGCCGAGCCCGGTATGCCGCCGATGCTGCCGGTCACGTTGCGCAAGGTCGAGCCCGCGCTACAGATCAACGGACTGGGTGTCGCCGGTGAGGCGGCCAAGGCGAGCGAGGGCGGTCGCACACTGCAGTTGCGGGTGGACGACGATGCCGAGGTCATGAACTGGATGTCGCGCGTGCGTCGCTTCGATGAGACGACGATGACGCGCAAGCAGATTGCGCAGGAGATGCCGTCGATTCTGACCGCTCCGGCCGCGAAAGACGCGTTTGGGCCGAATGCCGCCGTGTTCGTCGAGGACAAGGTCACGCGCTATGACACGCGCAGTCTGTCGTTGCTGTCGGGGTTGCAGGGCGTGCAGGCGTTGACCTTACCGGTGCCCAAGGAGAAGGACCCGCGTCCGTTCGAAGTGGTCGGTATCCCGTTTCAGAAGCCAGGCTTCTACGTCGTGGAACTGGCCTCACCATCGCTTGGCGCGGCGTTGCTCGGCAAGTCGTTGCCGATGTATGTGCGCACCACGGTGCTTGTCACTAACCTGGGCGTGCATTTCAAGATGGGCCGCGATAACGCCGTTGCCTGGGTGACAACGCTCGACAAGGGCCAGCCGGTAGCGAATGCGAAGGTGCGGGTGCTCGATTGCGATGGCACGGAGGTTGGCAGCGCCGTGACGGACAAGACGGGGGTGGCGAAGATCGACAAGTCGTTCGAACGCTACCGGTACTGCGAGAAGACGATGCGCTCGGGGTATTTTGTTGTTGCGCGCACGCAGGGGAACGATCCTGACATGGCGTTCGTGTCGTCCGACTGGGATCGCGGCATCGAACCGTGGCGTTTCCATGTGCCGACCGATGGCGGCAGCAGCCCGACCGTGCGTGCGCAGACGGTCTTCGACCGCATGCTGTTCCGCGTCGGCGAGACGGTGTCGATGAAGCACTTCATCCGTCAGGAGACCATGCAGGGGCTGGCGTTGCCCGCGAGCCTGCCGTCGCAACTGACGATTACGCATCAAGGGTCCGGACAAACCTACACGCAGCCGATCAAGTGGCGCAACGGCCGATTGGCCGAGAACAGCTTCCAGATTCCGCAAGGGGCGAAGCTTGGCGAGTATTCGGTATCGCTCGACTACACGGATTCCGATCCCCGTCCGAAGGCGTACCCACCGTCGATCGATGCCGGGAGTTTCCGCGTGGAGGCTTTCCGTCTGCCGGTGCTGGCCGGCTCGATCGGTGTGCGCGACGCGGCGAAGTCGCCACTCATCAACAAGACGGAAGCGCCGGTGGGTGTTCAGGTGAATTACGTGGCGGGGGGTCCCGCAGGCAATTTGCCAGTGCGCGTGTCGGCGTTGTTGCGTGTGCGCGACCTGACGTTCGACGGCTACGACGATTTCAGCTTTACGCCTTATCGCCCGCCGTCAGCGCAGGCGGGCGCCGTTGACGACGATCAAGGCAATGACGAAAGTTCGGGATCGAGCGACCAGAAGCTGGTGGCCGACAAGCAGCGAGTGGTGCTGGATCGAAATGGTGCGGGCAGTCTGACGCTCAAGGATTTGCCGAAGGTCGATCGTCCAAGCGATCTGGTGCTCGAAGCGAGCTTTGCGGACCCGAACGGCGAGATTCAGACGCTTCGCGGTAACGCCACACTTTGGCCCGCAAATCTGATCACCGGTGTGCGCAGCGAGAGCTGGGTGTCGGTGACGAACAAGCTGCCGGTGAAGGCGCTCGCGCTCGACTTGCAGGGCAAGCCGAAGGCCGGCGTGGCGATGGATGTGCGCGCCGAGGCCCGGATTACCACCAGCAGCCGCAAGCGGATGGTGGGCGGCTTCTATGCCTATGACAACCGCACCGAGGTCAAGGATCTCGGGAACGTGTGCAGTGGCAAGACGGACGACCGTGGTTTGCTGTCGTGCGACGTATCGCTCTCGCAGCCGGGGGAGATCACGCTCGTCGCGCAGGCGAAGGACGACAAGGGCAATCTCAGCACCTCAACGACGAGCGTATGGGTGACGGGGCGCGGCGAGGTCTGGTTCGGCGGTGACAACACCGACCGCATGGACGTGCTGCCGGAGCGTCGCGCCTATGAACCGGGCGAGACGGCCAAGCTGCAGGTGCGCATGCCGTTCCGCTCGGCCACTGCGCTGGTGGCGATCGAGCGAGAAGGCGTGATCGAGACACGCACGATGGAGATCTCGGGCAAGGACCCGAATGTGTCGCTCAAGGTTGATCCGTCCTGGGGGCCGAACGTCTACGTGTCGGTGTTGGCGGTGCGCGGTCGCATCCACGAGGTCCCCTGGTACTCATTCTTCCAGTGGGGTTGGAAGCAGCCGATGGAGTGGTTCCGCGCTTTCTGGTACGAAGGCCGGGAGTATCAGGCGCCCACCGGGCTGGTGGATCTGGGCAAGCCGGCCTATCGCTTCGGATTGACCGAATTGCGTGTGGGCACGGCAGGGCAGCGTCTGGGCGTGGAGGTGAAGCCCGATTCGGCGACATACCCGGTACGAGGCCATGCCAAGGTGCGTATCAAGGTCACGCAGCCGGATGGCAAGCCGGTCGCGGCGGGCACGGAAGTTGCCGTGGCTGCCGTGGATGAAGCATTGCTCGAACTGGCACCCAACACGAGCTGGAATCTGCTCGACGCCATGTGGCAACGCCGCAGCTACAGCGTGATGACGGCCACGGCGCAGATGGAGATCATCGGACGCCGGCACTACGGCCGTAAGGCGGTACCGGCGGGCGGTGGCGGGGGCAAGAGTCCGACGCGCGAGTTGTTCGACACGCTATTGCTCTGGCAACCGCGTGTCGTGCTCGACGACAAGGGCGAGGCGAGTGTGGACGTGCCGCTCAATGACTCGCTCTCCAGCTTCCGCATCGTGGCGGTTGCCGACGACGGCCGGCCCGGCGCGCAGGCGCTTGGCTGGTTCGGCACCGGGACGGCGACCATCCGCACCACGCAGGACCTGCAACTGATCTCGGGATTGCCACCGCTGGTGCGTGAGGGCGATAACTATCGCGCTCAGTTCACCGTCCGCAATACGACACAACACGCGATGCAAGTGCAACTGACCGCACGGGCGACCCAACTGACCCTGGCACCGCAACGCGTCGATGTGCCGGCCGGTGAATCGCGCGAAGTGGCGTGGGAAGTGACGGCGCCTGCCGGGCTGGCCGATACGCGTGCGCAACGGTTGTTGTGGGAGGTCAGTGCGCAGGCCCCGGCGGCTGGCGGTGCGCCGGCCGCGAGCGACAGCATCAAGGTGGGGCAGGACATTCAGCCCTCGCTGCCGGCGAGCGTTCAGCAATCGGTGCTCACGCAGGTCGAAGGCAGTCTGACGCTGCCCATGGCACCGCCAGCGGGCGCGGTGGCCGACAGCACGGGCAAGCTGCGCGGTGAGGTCCGCATCAGTATGCAACCGCGTCTGTCGCAGGGCTTGCCGGGCGTAAAGCGCTGGTTCGAGCTGTACCCGTATGCCTGTCTGGAACAGCAGGCGTCGAAGGCGCTTGGCCTGCGTGATGTTGCGCAGTGGAAACGGGTGACGGGCATGCTGCCGTCGTACCTCGATGAAGACGGTTTGGCGAGCTACTTCCCGCCGCAGGAGGGGTTTGCCAATCAGGGCAGCGATACGCTTACTGCCTATCTGCTGGCTGTGAGCAGCGAGGCGAAGGGGCTCGACCCGGCTTATGTTCTGCCGGACGACGCGCTGGCTCGCATGGAGGACGGTCTGACGGCGTTCGTCGAAGGGCGTCTCACGCGTCGCTTCTGGGCGCCGCGTGACGACCTGACGTTGCGCAAGCTTACCGCCATTGAGGCGTTGTCCCGCTATGGGCGGGCAAACGCCCGCATGCTGAGTTCGCTCACCATTGCGCCTAACGATTGGCCGACATCGGCGGTTATCGATTGGTACGCGATCCTGCAACGTTTGCCCGACGTCCCTCAGCGTGCCGAGCGTCTGGCGCAGGCCGAGCAGATCTTGCGTGCGCGTCTGTCGTATCAGGGCACGCGGGTGGGTTTCTCGACGCAGGGAAGCGATGGGCTGTGGTGGCTGATGGTCGGCCCCGAGACCAACGCCGCGCGCCTGGCGTTGCTGATGAACGCGAACCCCGCCTGGAAGGACGAGATGCCACGTCTGGTGATCGGGCTGCTGGGGCTGCAATCGCGCGGCGCCTGGTCGACGACCACCGCCAACGTGTGGGGCGGACTGGCGGTAGATCGCTTCTCCGCACGATTCGAGCGTGACACGCCGACGGGGCAAACCGCCATTCAATGGCAGCGCGACAACCAGACTAGCGGTGCCGTGCA
>Ga0153920_1000591_pt1 | contig 15320 bp, 12 predicted proteins | sample TSNJ004MetaG_FD_104713 | JGI IMG/M metagenome (GOLD analysis project Ga0153920, IMG submission 104713) | Attine ant fungus gardens microbial communities from New Jersey, USA - TSNJ004 MetaG | ecosystem: Host-associated > Fungi > Mycelium > Unclassified | place: USA: New Jersey, Brendon T. Byrne...
AACCTTTCCTGGAAGGAAAGCGTGCGCCTGGACCTGTACTACGTGGAGAACTGGACTGCCCTGAGCGACCTGCGTATCATCTGGCGCACCGTCAGGGTCATGATCAAGCCGGATGGAGCCTTCTAATGAGCATTGCACCAGACCAAAGCGTGCACCCGGCCCTGAAGGTCGCCGTCATCGGCGCCGGCTACTGGGGCCCGAACCTGGCCCGCAACTTCGCGATGAGTACCGACTGGGACCTGGACCGGGCAACCAACGGCCACCGGTTCGGTCGAGCTGCTACTGGAGAGGTTCGAAATTGATGCCTTGGCCATCGCGACCCCGGCCCGCAGGCATTATCCGATTGCCAGCGCGCCCATTGGCAGTCGAGGGCAAGCACGTGGTGGTGGAATAGCCGCTGGTCGACAACTGCACCCTGTTGTTGGCCGATCACGCCTACTGTCAATTGCCCGTGATGCTGAAGAACCGCGAGCTGCTGGCCGCCAGTGAACTAGGGGAGATCTTGTACATCGACTTGACGCGGATCAATCTGGGCGTGGAGCAGCCCGATGCGGACGTCTTCTGGGAATTGCAACCTCAAGACCCCTCCATCCTGGACTTTGTGCCGCCCGGGACGTGTAGTAGTGCCAGATGGGATCTGAGGTTTGCACGAGCACATCGGCCTTGCGCGGCACATCGCGAACGATGATCGTGATGTGGCTGGAATCCCCTTTGTCATCATTTCTAGCGTGACCAGAAAGACTCCGGAAACCGCGTCGGCTGGCACATCCAGGGAGGCGGAGACCGGCCGGGAAAGCGTACCGGCCTTCACGCTGATGTCGGTGACGAAGCCCTGGATGGAATCATCACCAGCACCGTCGACTTCCCATTCCTGTCATGGAGCACCCGGTTTGGAGTTCTCGCAGACGATCGGGTTTACCTCCGGGGCGCAGCCAGCATCGGCCGCACCTGGCATAGCCACCAGGCCACTGGTGATCAGCGCACTGGTGGCGCACAACACTACGCCACTGCGTACGAGCCTGTATATGGCTCGACTGTTTTGACGTGCGGTGGAGAACCCCCAACCCATTTCTTTCCCCAATGAAGCACCGTGCCGGCGCGACAAACCGGTCCCCGCGCGCGAGTACGCGGTTCCATCTCCAACGTTAGCCGGGGCATCGAACACGGCAGAGATCATGGCGGGCAATCGCGAGGATAACGAGTACCCGCAACGGGTGGGCGAGAGGAAGTCGGTCACGGCGATCTTCCTATGTCCTGTCGGCGCTCGAACCGAAAGCAGAAGAGACCGGGCCTGGTGATGATCCAGCTGGCGAGTCGCCTTCTAGTGGCCTACGTGAGAGACATCTCAGAACAACAACACAACCCAAAGATTATCCAAAGAGTACGCTAAGCAGCTTTTAGATGTTATAGCTTTGACTTCATCAAATGCCGGACAGGCGGTGGGTGCCCATATTAAGGGGAATGAAGGAACGTGACCATGGCATGGTGCGTGGAGCGCAGAATCGTTATCGAAACGTTGTCTGACGCTTTGTCGGTGTGCAAAGCTAGTGCGCGTGTTAGCCCGCCGCAGGCCCGGTGGGAGTCCCCCTTATGATTATCCGGAGAACCCGTTTGTCCTCAAGTAGATCCCTAACCTCCAGTATCCGTGTCCGCAAACGCCTTACGACCCGGCTGCTCCCCACAGCCCTGGCCGCCGGCCTTGCCTTCACCTGCCTTGCCCCGGCGGTCTCCGCCGATTTCGCCAGTGGCGCCCAGGCCGCTGACAACGTCGTTAACGGTACCTTCACGAAGAACACCGCCGGGTGGCGCACCAACTCAACAGACCAGCAGCTCAAGCATGTCGCCGCCGGACATACCGGCGCCGGGGCCGAGTTGAGCGTAACCAAGGGCACCTCGAATGTCGTGCTCAATGATGTGAAACCCACCGTGGCTAAGGCTGACGACGGCCAGAGCTACACGGTGACCGCATGGGTCAAGGCCAAGAAGGCCGGCATCGGCGGCCACCTGCGGGTGCGTGCAGTGGGTAGCGAAAAGACCAAGACCCAGCAGAAGTACTTCTACCTGTCCAACACTAACTGGACCAAGGTCAGCTTCAGCTTCAAGAACAGCGTGCCCAACGCCGAATTCGACCTGAATGTGGTGGGATATGACATTCCCGCGGGCAACGCGCTGAGCGTGGATGACGTAACCCTCGCCGCGGGTACCGAGGTGACCGAGAACAAGGAACCCGTGGCACCGGCTCCCTCAACCGCTGGCGGACAGCTGACCAACGGGGGCACCTACTCGAAAATCGGCATTCCCTCCAAGGGTGCTTTCTTCGGAGCGGCCGTGGGCAGCAACTCCGACCCGGCCTCCTTTGAAAAGCAGACCGGCGGCAAGTTGGGCCTGCGCCGCACCTACTACAGCTCCAGCCAGGTTTCCAAGGCCGTGAGCACCGCCAAGTCCGACCTGGCGAACAACCGACTGCCGTGGATCAGTTTCAAGCTGCCGCACTCCTGGTCCCAGATGGCTGCCGGCAAGGGAGATGCCTGGGTCAAGGACCTGGTCAAGCAGCTCGACGCACTGGACGGACCGGTGTGGGTGGCCTTCCACCACGAGCCGGAGGGTGATGCCGCCATCAAGGATTGGGTGGCCATGCAGAAGCACCTGTCCCCGCTGGTAAAAAAGAACTCCGACAATGTCGCCTTCACCATGATCCTCACCGGCTGGCACCAGATCTACGGTGACTCCCAGTACTCGCTGGAGAACACCTGGCCCGGTGACGGGCTTGTGGACGTGGTCGGCTACGACGTGTACAACAGCCACGGAATCGTGAAGAACGGCAAGCCACTGAAGGCCACCGACATGGACGGCAGCTACTTCAAGCACTTCGAGGCGTTCGCAAAGAAGCACAACACCCGCTGGGCGCTGGCCGAGACCGGCATCAATGATTCGGCCGCCAGCCAGGAGCGCACCTGGATGAAGGACACCTACAACCAGCTGGTGAACCGAGGGGGAGTGGGCATGGCCTACTTCAATACCCCGTTGAATTCCGTTACTTCCTGGGTCATTACCGATAGTGTGAAGACCAAGCAGTTCGCCGAGGCACTGAAGGTCTCCGCGAAGATCAAGTAATCGAGGCTAAGGGGCGGCCCCGTGTCCAATGGAACATCTGATACCACGACAGTTGCAGAATATGGACCGGTGGCCGCCCTTTGCGCTGCCCTGGAACAACTGGGCCTGGATGGGCCGCTCACTGTGCAGCACAACCGCCAAGGCTCCGCGCTCAACGGCCTTGCACTAGTGCCCAACGCGCAAAAACCTCGCATGGTGGTCCCGGCCGGCACCCACCGTGCAGCCGCCTCGGCGCTGCGCCGCTACAGTAGCGCCTTGGGCAGCAAGGAGCGCATCCAGCGCGCCCTGGCCGCGACCGCCATCGGGCTGTGGGGAGCGCGGGCTCCATTGGCCAGCCACCGTCTCACGCTGTCTTTGGGCACCCAGCGCGGCATCATTGAGCATCTGGGCAACGTCCTGGGCGAGCCGGTGAACGCGAGCCTGACGGTGGGCACCGAACGGGCAAACCGCAAACCGGTACTGCAGCTGTTTTCCGCGCACGGACGCCCATTGGCCTTCGCCAAGGTGGGCACCAATGACTTCACCGCGAACCTGGTCGACCACGAAGCCCATGCCCTGGGCAGACTCCAGCAGCACAACTTCCAGGGGCTTCGCACACCTCAGTTGCTGCACCATGGCTCCTGGAATGGGCATTCGTTCTTGCTGATGGAGGTTTTGCCCGCCACCGCTCTGGGCGCTTCACGCCGCATCAACGAACTGCGCCATCAAGCGCAGGATGAGCTGCAGCGCGTCTTCCACGGAGGCACCCAGCTGCTGGGGGAATCCAGCTGGCTGGCTGTGCAGTACAAGCAGCTGGGTCAGGTGCCCGAAGGACATCAGGGGTTTGAACGGCTGCATCAAGGCCTGGATCGGCTCGCCAGCCGGTTTGGTGGGCAAAGTGTGGTGCTGGGGGCCACGCACGGGGACTGGACCGCCTGGAACATGGCGGCCCACCGTGGAAAACTGAACGTTTGGGACTTCGAACGCTTTGCCACCGATGTTCCCAGCGGCTTTGACACGGTGCACTATGCACTAAACACCGTCCCGGCCCCGTGGACCAGCGACGCGCTGGCCGCGGCACTGGCCGGAACCGGGGTACCACACGCGGTGGGCGCCGCCTACCTTGCGGACCTGGCCGGGCGATACCTGCTCGGCGGACTACAACGACCGGTTCAGGGCATTGAAGACAAGGCCCTGATGCTGGTAGAGACACTGGTAAAGATCTTGGGGGATTAAATGCCAACGAAAACACCGAGCCTGCGCGCCGTCACCAAGCAGGCCAAGCAGCTGTTGCCCGATTCGCTGGTGGACGGGCTGCGGCGCGCCGTCCACGGCTTCGGCACACTCACCGCAGCGGCCAGAATGCAGCCGGACTTCATCGTCATCGGGGCGCAGCGCAGCGGAACCACTTCCCTGTACCGTCTGCTTTCACAGCACCCGCAGGTGGTGCGCCCCACCGCGGCCAAGGGCATCGGTTACTTTGACCTGAACTACGACAAGGGGACCCGCTGGTACCGAGGTCACTTCCCACTGGCCCTGACCGCACGGCTGTCCACCGGTGGCAGAGAACCGAAGACCTTTGAAAGCAGCGGCTACTACTCTTTCCACCCGCTGGCTGCAGAACGCATCGCCAAGGACCTGCCCGGCACCAAGCTGGTGATGATGTTGCGGGACCCGGTGGAACGCGCCTATTCCGCGCACCGCCACGAATCCGCCCGCGGTTTTGAAACCGAAGATTTCGAAACCGCACTTGACCTTGAGGAAAGTCGGCTGGAGGGGGAAGGTAAGCGCCTGGTCGCCGAGCCGAACTATCGCAGCCACAGCCACCGCCACCACGCTTATCTGGGGCGCGGACGCTACGCCGAACAAGTCCGCCGGATCCGTCAGGCCGTGGGGGAGTCGAACCTGTACCTGATGGACGCCGATGACTTTTTTGCGGACCCGGTCGGTGAGTTCGCCCGTCTGCAGCAGTGGCTGGGCCTGGAATCCTGGACCCCAACGAGCGTGCCCGCCGAGAACGCCCAGCCGCGCTCGCCCATGGATCCACTGCTGCGACGACAGCTGCGGGAGCACTTCGAACCGGCCGATGCCGAACTGGCGCGGCTAATGGGGCGCACCCCCTCCTGGAGGCGCTGAACCACAGTGCGCTGCACTAGCTGAGGCCGAACACCGCCCGGACCACCCGGGCGGTGGCCCGGCCGTCCTCATAGGGGCAGAAACGGGCGGTAAAACGTCCGTAGCGCCCGGCATAGTCCCGGGCGTAGTTAGGCAGCGCGAGCAGTTCGGCAATGACCTGCTCGCTGTCGGTAGCGATCGGGCCCGGAGCCCAGTCATGATAGTCAAAGTACATTCCACGCACCGCATCCCGGTAGGACTCCAGGTCATAGGCGAAGAGGATGATGGGTTTGGCGGTGACCGCGAAATCATAGACTGCCGATGAATAGTCGGAGATCATCACATCGGCGGCCAGGTACAGCTCGGCGATGTCCGGGTGGGAACTTACATCCAGCACCCGTAGGTTGCCCTGGTTTTCGGCCGGTGCCTGGGTTGCCACCACCGAGTGCATGCGATTGAGCAGTACGGTGCCGGGCGGCAGGCTGGCCCCCATGGCCCGCAAGTCCAAACGCGCCGGATCACGGAAACGCCCTTCGCTGTCTTTGCTGTTGTCTCGCCAGGTCGGTGCATATAGGATCACCAGTTGATCCCCTGAAATATCCCACCGGCTGCGCAGCCGCTCGCGGATGGAATCGGCCTCGGCGGAGTGGAGCACATCGTTGCGCGGGTACCCGGTTTCCAAAATGGGTCCCTGGAAATCGAAGGCACTACGGAAGATCCGGGAGGCTTCCGGGCTGGGGGAAATCAGATAGTCCCACTTGCAGACGTCACGCACCATGCGTTTCAGGTGCTTCGCGGCTCCCGAATAGCTGGCATGGGTTTCATCCAACCCGATTTTCTTCAAGGGAGTGCCGTGCCAGGCCTGCACATAGGTGACTCCGGGCCCCTTGACCAGATGTTTGCTGATAATGTCATTGGTTATCAGGTAATCGCAGGTCAACAGCCTGCGGAAATAATCGGGGGAATGCCGGCGCACCGCGCTGGTTCCCGCCGGCAACTGGGAGGGGTCCGTGGCCACCCAATGCAGCTGATGATCTGAGTTCTGGGCCAGGTATTCGGAGATGGCCCGCGGGCTGTCCGCGTAGCGGCCCCGCCAGCTTTCGAAGAACACCCGTCGGGTCCCTGCCACTGTGCTACGCCTCCCGGGCCCGTGCCGAGGGCAGCAGCTTGGCAAAGGCCTGCAGCTGCAGGGGCCGGCGTAGGGCGAGCAGCACCAGCACATAGACCACCAGGCCCACGCCAATGGCAGCGGAGAAGACAAGGAAGCTGCCACTTCCGGCCAGGACCACCGGCAGCAGCGGTAAGCCAAAGCAGGCCACCGCGGCACAGCCAACCAGGGCCGCGGACCGTCCCCATGGCACCAGGCCCAGCTTGGAGCGTACGGCCAGGAAGGTCAACAGATTGCGCACCACAATGGCCACCGCCCAGGCCAGGGCGGCGCCGGGCAACTGCAGGACGGGGACCAGTGCGAAGCACAGCCCGATGTTCAGCGCCAGGCCAGTCAGTGAGATTACCAGGCTGGTCGCGCTGTAGCCGCTCATCAGCAGCATGGTGTCCAACGGTCCGGCCGCGGTCGCCAGCATCATGGCCAGGGCCATCACCCACACCACGAGGCGGGCCGGCTGGGTGGCATAGCCTTCTCCAAACACCGTCAGGTAGAAATCCGCCCCGGCGAAGGCGATCACGTACAGCGGCCAGGCCACCGCCATGTTCCAGCTGGTGGTGGTCTTGAAAACGGTCTCCAGCGTCTTGCGTTCCCCTTCGGCCAGCAGCTGGCTGAAGCGCGGCTGCAGCACCTGGACAATCGCGTTGACGCCGAACTGCCCCAACGCCACGAAGCGGGTGGCTGCGGTATACACGGCCGCCGGGGAAGGGCCCAGCAGCGCGGCGACAATCACGATGTCGGCGCGCTGAATGACCGCTTGGCTGATGCGGGCAAGCGCCCGAGGCCAGGTGAAGGACCAGAATTCGCGGCGCACCTGGTCCAGCCGTGGCGCATACGTGGAACGTGGGGTGCGGTAGGCGGCGAATGCCTTTTCCATCAGGACCAGGGCCAGCACCGCGGCGATCACATAGGGGACAGCCCAGCTAGCGGTCAACCACACCAGACCGCCGCCAGCCAGGGACACCACCAGCGCCCCCAGCGGTTGCAGCACCGGGCGCAGCAACTTTTCTGAGAGCACCGTGCTGCGAAACGTGCCCAGCCCGCGGGCAGCGGCCAGGGAAAAATCCCCAAGCGCGGCGAACGGCAACAGCAGCATCAACACGGCCACCGCCAGGGCGGCGTCCCGCCCGCCAAAGCCAAGCATCCCGGCAATCTGTCCGGAGCAGGCCACCCCCACCAGCGCCACCAGCACTGCACACAGCAGCACCGGGGTGCGGGCAGCACTCACCACGGCCGACATGTCCTGCTGCCGCCCCAACGACCGGTAGCGCAGCAGGAATCGGGAGAGCCCCACATCGGTGCCCAGGGAGCAGACCGCCAAGGCAATGACGAACACCGAGGTCAAGGAGAACAATGATCCGGCGGTCTGTTGCGGGAAGAGCTGGGTGACCACAATGATGAAGCCAAAGTTCAGCACCGCGGCAATGGCCGCACCCAGCAGGTTGGCGGTGCCGCTGCGGGCAATGCCCGAGAGGTGACTTTGCAGTGAGGCGGCCATCGGCTCAGCGCACCATCGCGTAGTCGCCGCTGGGAGCCGTGGTGCCGGGGCTGGTGGTCAGCGCCAGCTCCACCTCGGCGCCGACCTCCATGGCGGCCTCCATCGCCGCGCTCACGTCCCGGTGCCGCGTGCTGCCCAGCACCACCTCCAGCAGCACCGTCGGCACGACGGCCGCCAACCACTGGGCCGAAAGCTGGTGCAGCTCATTGGCGGCAATCACCACCGCGTCATAGCTGCCCAGCGTGTGATTCAACGCCGCACGCAACGCCTCGACTGACCCACTTTCGGCCGTGTAGCCCTCCAGGTCCCCGGCCTGCAGCACGGCCGGCCGCTCGATCGCCGGGCCCGCGGCGGCTCGCAGGGAACCGCCATGCTGCAGGACCTGCACCAAGGTGGGATGCCCCGGTTCCTCACCCGATGGAGTTCCGCTCGCGTCAATGAACAAGGTGCGCAGCCCAGCGCCGGCCAGGCTCTGGCAGACGAGCAGGGCTGCGGTATTCGAGCGCCGCCCCCGTTCAGCTGGCGCCACCAGCAGCGCCGCATGCCCCGGGTGGTCCACCAGTGACTGCAACCGGGCACGGTTCTTCACCGAGCCCTGACCGGCAGCCGCCAGGGCGAGTGCGTCCAGAGAATGTTGGCTCAGCTCTGCTGTGCGCCGTACCCGGCCGCGCCCGGAGCTGGCCACCATGATAATTAGGGCGGCCAGCAGCAGCCCGAGAAGCAGACCGGCCAGCACCAGCGCCCCGCGTACACCGATGATCGAAGGGCGCTCGGTTTCGGCCTGCGTGACCACTTGGCCAGGATCGATGCGGGTGGTGGCCAAGGTGCTTTCCCGGGCCCCCAGAGACGCGATCTGCTGGGCGTTGGCATCCAGCTGAGCCTGCAGCACGGCCGCCTCGGCCTGGCTTGGGTTGCCCTCAAGGGCTGCCCGCAGCTGCCCCACGGTCTTGTTCAGCTTCTCGATTTCTCCTTGGATCCCGGAGATCTGCCCGTCCAGGGTTTTGGCCGCCTGGGTGCTGCGGAACTCCAGGTACTTCTCGGCAAAGGACTGGGCGCGCTGCTGGGCGATGGCCGGATCATCATGCTCATAGTTGATTTCAATGAGCTGCGTATTCGGCGGCACGCTGGTGCGCAACCCGGTGAGCACCTGGGTTGGTGAGTCCTTGGTGCCGGTCTCCTCAACCACCAGCTTGGCCACCGCATCCGAGGCCAGAACCTGGGCTTCGGTGGTCAGATTGATCAGCAGTTCACCGCGCTGGCTGGGATAAAACGGGTTGCCCTCCAACGGAGAGACGAGGATGACGGCGTGCGCCCGCTGACTAAGCGGCGCGACGCCTCCTGCCAGATACCCCAAGCCCGCTCCGGCCAAACCGAGCAGGACCACCAGCGGCCAAAGACGTTTGGCAGCCATTTGAAACAGCGCAAGGCGCGGACTTTTGTCATAGCGAACATCCAAGACTAGTTCCCCCAAAAACCTAATCCTGTGGCGATCCCCGAGTGGGACCTTGCCAGTAATATACCCTCGATTCGACCTATCTTCATGAAAGTCTCCCTTGGAATTGTTTTTATCTTGCTAGAAAGTGCCGGGCTTAGTAGCCTGACCAAATGGCGCGACTAATGTTTGTGGGGTCCAGTGGGGGGCATTTGGCCCAAATGTTGGGCATGCGGGCCTGGTGGGCGGAGCATGAACGCTCATGGGTCACCTTCGACACCCCCGATGCCCTCTCCGCGCTGGAGGGGGAGAAGACGTATTGGGCCTACCACCCCACCACGCGCAACCCGTACAACGCGCTGCGCAACCTGGTGCTCTCGGTCAAGGTACTGCGCGCCGAACGCCCCAATGTGGTGGTTTCCACCGGGGCTGGGGTAGCGTTTCCGTTCTTCATCACCGCCCGGCTGCTGCGAATCCCCACGGTGTACGTGGAGGTCTATGACCGCATTGACACCCGCACCCTCACCGGGCGGCTGTGCCGCCCGCTTTCCTCGCTGTTCTGCGTTCAGTGGGAGGAACAACTTGCCTCCTACCCCGACGCCCACGTGATTGGACCTCTCCTGTGACCCTGATCAACGCAACTTGCCAGGTGCTCGCGGTGGTCGGTACCGACCACCACCCCTTTGACCGGCTCGTGGACTTGGTCGACTCCTGGTGCGGGCAGCTGATGGACTCCGGGAAGCCGGTGCGCTGCCACATTCAGTACGGCACTTCCGCGCCGCCGCGGCACGTGACCGGCAGCGACTACCTGGACAAGGTGCAGATCGCCCGGTACATCTCCGCCGCGGACATGGTCATCACCCACGGAGGGCCCTCCACGATCCTGGAGGTGTTGCACAGCGGCAAGCGCCCCCTGGTGATGCCTCGCGATCCAAAACACGGGGAACACGTGGATGAACACCAGATGCGTTTTGCCCGGCACATGGCTGCTAAGGACCTGGTCACCCTGGTTGACGGCCCAACCGATCTGAACGCGGCGCTGGAACGGCTGCTGGCGGAAGGAAGCGACCCTTCCGCAGCCGTGCAGGCGATGCCCGACGCCGCGGACAGCGCCCGGCGCCTGGGCGTCCTGGTGGACCAGCTGCTGCATGCTCAGGCCCCCGTGCGCCGGCGCTAGATGCCCCGCCCGAAGCGGTGCGCCAGCGCCAGCAACCGTTCCGCGCTGATCAGGCGTGCCGCGACCGCCAACGCCAGGTAGCCGCGACGCTCCAGCGGCCAGCGGCGCAGTGTCGTCACCGCCGCGTGCAGCGCTTCACGGCGCCGGCCCAGGGCCGCCAACGCGAACGCCCGGCGCCCCAACAGGCGGGCGTGCCCGCGCGGATCCAGGCTGAGCACTGCGTGCTTCGCCAGACCATAGTCAATCGCCGCAACGATGGTGTCCCAGCGCTGGGAGAACTGGGAGTTGCCCCAGCGCACCCGCACCAGCGCCTGGTCGGCCACCGCGATCTGCCCGGCCTGCACCGCCCGCAGGATCCAGTCGAAGTCCTCCCCGTAGCTGCCGGGCATCTGCTCATCAATCAGCCCGATGCTTCCGGTCAGTGCGGCCCGCTGCACGATCACCGAGGAGGGGTGGGCCTCCATGACCCGACGGCGCACCAGTTGGCGCAGGGACAGATCCTGCGGCTGGGGAATGCGAACGTTGGAATGCTCCCCGTAGTCGATCACGATCCCGCTGACCGCGGTCAACGCGTCGCCCTCTTCCAACAGCTGCACCTGTCGGCGCAGCTTGGAGGGCAGCCACAGGTCATCGTCGTCGCAGAACGCCACGTACTTGCCGCGGGAGGCCTCGATCCCCGAGTTGCGGGCCCCGGCCAATCCCGGGGTGCGGGTGTTGACGATGACGCTGACCCGGCGATGGGTGTCCTCGATGACCAGGGAAGTGTCCGGCTGCGTCTTGTCGAACACCACGATGACCTCGACCGGCCCAACATAGTCCTGCGCCAGGGCAGCGTCCAGGGCCTCACCCAGCATCTGCGGCCGGTTGTGGGTGGCGATGACGACGCTGACTAATGGTGCGTCCCCTGCGGCGGCGACCGGCTCCGGTTGTGCTTGCAGGTTGGTTGTCTTACTCATTGTTTCCCCCAAGTGTTGTTGCAGGTGTATCGGCGCGTCCGGCGATCCGCCAGATGCGCAGGAAGTTCACGGCCGAAGCCGCAGTGTAGAACGCGATGGCCAGCCACAGCCCCCACGCGGCCAGGGCCGGTGCAGCGAAGAGGGGCAGCAGCCCCAGGGCCAGGGTTTCCATTTCCACGGCGTAGGGCACCGGATTCATGTCCAGCTTGTGGCACCAGCGCACGTAGCCGCGCAGGATCGGGATATTGGTGGTGCGCGAGCGGTCAGCGCCGCCGGTGCCCTGATCGTGGCGTTCGGCCAGCTGCTTGCGGTACTGCAGCAGCCAGTTGAACACGCCCAAGGCCACCACAAAGGCCAGCGCCGCTCCGGCGGGCAGCGCGTCTTGGCCCACCAAATACCAGCTCAGGGCCGCACCGCCGAACAGGATCCCGGTGACATCCATGCACAAATCCAGTGCGGCGCCGCGTTCGCTGGAGCTGCCCTGCGCGCGGGCCACCTTCCCGTCCAGACAGTCAATGTAAAAGCGCAGCAGGAACAGCAACCCGCCGGCCGGCAGGGCGCCCAAGGCGAAGCAAACCGCGGCGGCCAAGCCACACAGCCCGGAAGCCAAGGTGATGCGGTTGGGCGTCACCGCAGGGTAGCGGGCCAGACGCTGGGCCACCGGGGCGGCCAGCGGGTCAATCACGAACCTCACGTACATCTGCTCATAGCCCTTGCCCAAGGATCTGGGCGTTTGCGTGCCGCTCACGATTACTCCCTTCGAAAACCGTTGGCCTGCAGGGCCGGTGTGGCGCGCCTCCGGGAGGCCAGGGCTGCCCCGCCCAGTCCCGCCAGCAGCCCCAGTAGCGTCCAGGACACCACCGCGACTTCGGGCTGGTTGCGGGCCGGGGCCACCTGCACTGAATTCAGCACAGTGCCGGCACTGGTGCTGGCCACACTCAAGTCAATGACCTGGTTGCGCAGCTGCGCGACCGCATCCCCGCTGACCGCATCCCCGCTGACCGCCTGTTCCGGCACGGTCTCGGTAACGTTCTGCACGTCTGCGGATTCCGGTAGCCGTGCCAAAAGGTCGTTGAGCACCTGGTCGCGGCGCTGCTGCAGGAACTGCCCGCGCACCTGCAGGTACTGCTCGGCCACCTGTTCGGTCACCCGACCGGCCCGCTGCCGGTCGGTGTCGGTGAACTTCAAATGCATCACGCGGGTGTTCGGGGTGGCGGTAATCTGCGTCCGCGCCCGGATCTGCTCGTTGGACAGCTGTGGGTAGACGGCACGCACCGCGTCCAGGGTGCTCTGAGTCAGCACCAGCGCCGCCTCGGTGTCCACGGTGACGCTCTCGGTGGCACCGGATCCCGAGGTCCCCGACAAGTAGACAGGGGTCGGGGCGAGCAGGATGGTGGTTTGGGCGCTGAAGCTGGCTGGACGGGTGAACGCCACGGTGCCACCGACCAGCAGTCCGGCCACCAGCCCCGCGCTCACTAGCCGGCGGGCACCAGCAGCGGTCAGCCAGTCGTAGCGCAGCACCTGTATCCGCACCCCGTGCTGGCTGTAGCGTTCACGCCAGGCCAGGCCCAGGGCGAGCATGATGGTGAACAGCGGCATCCCCAGCGTGTCATAGATCAGCATCTGCACCGCGAAGAACACCAACACCATCGCCGCCGCCAACTGCAGTCGGGTGCGGGCCCGCCAGAACTGGCGGAACTGGACGAAGAAGAACATAAGGAAGAAGAACGTGCCGACAAGCCCTTGGGAGAAGATCACCAGCCACAGGTGCCCCTGGGTGCCCAGCGGCGGGACCCCGCAGGCCGGACAGTCCGCGGTGGAGCCTCCGGCAATGGAACCAAAACTGCCCTGCACATCCCGGGTACTGCCAAAACCGGCTACCGGGGAGCCCTCCAGGGTGCTGGCCACCGTTTGGCTCAGCAGCTGGGTGCGCCGGTCGTTGCTGTGTGCCGTATCCAGGCGCTGGATGGCGGTGTCGGCCAGCGGGCTGGCGGCAAAGATCGCAGTGCCGATGCCCAACAACAGCAGCAGGGCGATTACGGCCCGTACCCGGCTGCGGCGCTGGCCACGCAAGACCAGGTACAGCGCGCACAGCACCAGTGCCAGTGCCAGGGTGGCCCACAGCCCACGGTTCATTGAATACACCACTGGCGGAACTGCGGCCGCCAACACCAGCGGGGCCGCGTAGCGGCGCCAACCGGCGCGGCGGGGCAGCCAGCCCAGCAGGAAGAAGGGCAGGAACATGGACAGATTGCTGCCCCAGCTGTTGGCGAAGGCGAACGGCGCAATCGGGCGGTACACCTCATAGCCCATGAACGTGCTCAGGTTCGCGGCAGCGGGGTGCACAATGGACTGCACAAAACCATTGGAGCGCAGCGAGCCGGGCAGCAGCATCTCCGCCACCGAGGTGATCTCAAAACGCGGGGCGAGCACGCCCACCAGCCCGCCGGCCACCACAACCACGAACATCCAGCCCAGCAGGCGCACCACCCGCGAATCCGACAGGTCTTCCTTCTTCGTATTGATGACCCACAACAGCGCCACGGTACAGCTGCCATACCAGCCCAGCCGGTAGGCGAAGACCAGCAGACGGGCAGGATCCCCGCCGGGCACCGCGCCGGGAGCATTGACCCACAGCAGGGCGGCCGAGGCGCACACCCAAATCAAAAACAGCAGCCACCAGCCAAAGCCACGCGGCACCCGCAGCTGGCGACGGGACGCGAGCTGGATGAGCAGTGGCACCGCGATCAGGATGGGCAGGATGGCCGAGAGGCCCAGAATCCACCACAACGGGAACCCGGCCAGCAACAGGGTCAAGGGCAGATGGCGGCGGGCGGTGAGTTTATGGCGCGCAGAAGGAGCTTGGTGCGGGCGCACCGCGGTGTCGTTGAATGCCAATTGCACGGCTCCGGCCCCCCAAGCGCGTCGAAAATGCGTGCATCCTGCGCGGCATCACCTCCCCAGGTGATCCACACGATACTTGAGCCTAGCCAGTTGCGCCCCGGCAAACAAGACTGCCGGTCCAGAACACCTGTCTGCGTCACAGGCATACTCGTTTTGCACCTCAACTACTTGGTTCTGGTGCTGCGGACTAGGCGGGATAGGGAATATCGCGCATAATGTCAGCTAACCGCCGTCTGCGGGGTTGGGGCCCCGACAGACGCATTGGCCTGTGTGGTGCGGTGGAATGACGTCACTTTGGGGGAGGACAATTCCATGGGTGCTTGCTACCCGCATGCCAAGGCCGGCCTGGGCCGATTGCTCATTGTGGCGCTGGCCCTGGCGTCCCTGTTCGCGGCCCTGCTCAGCTATCCGGGGTACGGTGCGTATCCCGGGGACCACGATCAGGTGGTTTCCACGAAACCGGCGAGCAACACCCCGCACGTCCTTGACGGCTACGTCACCGGGTTCGCCCAGGTCGGCGAGAACACAATTGTGGTGGGCAACTTTACCCAGGTCCGCAACCCTGCCGACGGCAGCCCCATCATCAACCGGACGAACATCTTCTCCTTCAACACCGCCACCGGGCAGATCAACACGAACTTCACCCCGGCGGTCAACGGGGAGATCACCGACATCATCCCGGCCGGGGACGGACGCAACGTCTTCATCGGTGGTGGCTTCAACACCGTAAACGAGACCACCACCCGGGCGGTGGCGAAACTCGACGGGCTTACCGGGGCGAAAACCGGCGGGTTCACCACCCCGGCCTTCAACGGCCGGGTCACCCAGGTGCTCCTGCGCAACGACACACTCTATGTCAGCGGCCGGTTCACCAAGGTCGGCAGCACCGAACGCACCCTGCTGGCTGGGCTGAACCCGAGCACCGGGCAGCTGCTGTCCAACGTTGACGTGGTCTTTGAACAGCCCCGCAAGGGCAGCCT
>Ga0153920_1000595_pt1 | contig 15276 bp, 12 predicted proteins | sample TSNJ004MetaG_FD_104713 | JGI IMG/M metagenome (GOLD analysis project Ga0153920, IMG submission 104713) | Attine ant fungus gardens microbial communities from New Jersey, USA - TSNJ004 MetaG | ecosystem: Host-associated > Fungi > Mycelium > Unclassified | place: USA: New Jersey, Brendon T. Byrne...
TATATAGTGCGGCATATCAATACCGTGATAGTGCTTTGTATACGTCCCGCGAATACTCATTCCGTTTCGTTTGGCGACATTTTGTGATGCGATATTCGTATCCCTGATCAGTGAGAAAACCTCATCGACATCTAATTCATTAAACGCGTATTCCCGGCAAGCGATAGCCGCCTCGGTCGCATAGCCTTTATGCCAATATGCTTTCTGAAAAATATAGCCGATTTCAAGAACTTCTTTGTCTTCACAGGGTTGCATAGAAAGTCCGCATTGACCGATCAACTCTCTGTTTTCTTTGAGGATAACTGACCAAATCCCAAAGCTGTGTTGCTCATATCTTTGAAATTGCTTGTTAATTCCATCCTGGACTTCAGTATCACTGAATGCGTGTTCATAAGCATACATGACCTCCGCGTCCTGCAAATGCTTACACAGCAGGGGGAAGTCTGATTGGGTCATCTCTCGAAGAATCAATCTTTTGGTTCCCAATATTATGTTTTTCGCTTCCTTCTGCCTCAGTTCTTTCTCAAGATACACCTGGTCTTTTAGCAACACGCCGTCCTCAACAATCGGATGGTCGTAATGAATAGTGAAATAGTCCGGGATACGGTGGGTTACGATAAACCCGAGATGCTCATAAAACGCCAGTATTCCCGGAACATCTCCCGTTCCGAGGATGATTTTGTCATATTGTCTGGCATAATACCCCGCGACATAATCTATCAGCCGGGAAGCATATCCTTGCTTCTGATGACGACTGTCGGTTGCAAGGTTTTGGATTTCCAATATTCCGCCGCCTTCATCCGTGACAACGCATACGCTTTTTAAGTCTCCATCGTACAGAGCGAACAGTTCCCCGCGCTCAAGGTATTTATCAATATGGCTTTCCTGCTCATCGCCGAGAAGTAAAAGGGGCAGAAAATCTTTTTTATTTTCGGTGATAAGACGAATCAAAATATCCTCCATAATTTCAGTCCTTCCAATCGTTCCAGTTTTGCTTATCGGGCGGCAATTGCCCGTCATGGTCGGCGTAATGCACCGCCAAGCGATAGCAGTACAATACGCATCTACACGACATATTGCCCACTCCTTGAATGAAACAATGTTTCGTATAAATCTCTTCCGGGTTTTGCCCTTTGAGAGATTCTATATCAGGATACCCGGCGCTCACTAAGTGTTGCGCCATTTTTTTGCCGATGCCGGGGATTTTTGTTAGGTCAGTCATGAAATCAATCCTTTCGGAGCATCCAAGTAACACATATCATCGTATTCTCAATATCGTCATACTCACTGCGCTGGCCGCGCACATACCCTTCGAATCGGTCGTTATTTCACTCTAGTTTTTCTAAATTCTGATAGCGTGTAAATATCGCTGAGTTGCGACTCATTCGCAACATCAAAAATGACTGGTATAAACCGCATGGTCTTGCCCATCGGTTTCGCGTCATTGATCAGCTCTATTGCGTTTTGGCTGATTGGCAGTTTTGATAATTCTTCCTGGAGATCGGCGCCAAAGAAGAATGAAACTCTGAAAAACCCGCTCCATATCGAAAGCCAAAAGATGGGCTTCACTTTGTTCGCTCCGCGCGGCGTTGTCCACTTATATTCACCCTTGGACAGCCACGCCTTACCGTCATTATAGAATCGCCAATCCATAAGCGTAATGTCGTAGCGCTCCAACTCTTTAATAAATATAGCGTAGGCTTTGTATGCCTCTCCAAGCCCTTCCGCGATGATTTCGCTTGTCGGTCGGATGTCAGGATCGCGGAGTAATTGTTGTTCGTTCGTCATATCGCTCATCACCTAATCCTTTTCTCGTATCATTTCTCTTTAGCATCTATTATATCATAGGCTCCTAAAGCAGTCTATTGATCTGTACAGCGCAAGCCATTTACATATTATAATGGATTTTCCATAAAAAAATGGCGGGTGCTAAGCGCCGCCTTTCCTCTTGTGTATTTAGAGGCATACTCAAATAATGCTATGTAAAAGCAAAGAGAAGCGCCCGAAAGCATCTTCCCTTTGCGTCTTGGCTGTCAGTCAGTAAGGCTTTTGCAGCGGTGTTCTTCCGGCTTCGCCGGAAGAATCGGCTGTCGAATGCGGCTCCAGGCTGAACGGGGCAGGTGATACTTCTCCGGGTTTGCGTCTTTGTCCTCGAGGAAGGCAAGAACATCTTCTATGGCTATTGTATAGCATCTGGTTTTTTTGCCGTTGTTGGCGCAAGGAATGAATCCATTGTCCAAATAATACTTGGCTGTCTCCTTGCTGATATGACAGATTTTATACAGTTGCTCTTTGGTAATGCACTCAGGGTATTGTGTCAACAAATCCATATATCTCTTTTTCATGTGGCACGCTCACTCTCAATAGAATTGTCAACGACAGATGAGCAAGACCACGATGATCATTTTAATTGAGTTCTCCCCTGTTCTCTCCCAGTTCTCTCCTGACATTGGGAAGCTGTGGGAAGATACTATAGATTTGAAACAGAGGACTCCCAGTATTAAGTCGGGAGCCCTCTGTTTTTTTGTATTTCTCTAGTGCATCACCCATGTGGTTCATTGGGCGTGGAGCAGATACTATCCACATCATTCCTGCATATCCGGGTAAGGCTCTTTGTGATATAGTCCTAATCTTCCGGTAGGGACAGCATAAGGGAGAGAAGCCCCTTTGCTTTGAGCGAGAGCGCCGTGTTTCTCAACTGGTGATTTGTCATGACTGTATAATCCTTGGTCTTTTCAATAAGGAATGCGGCCATTGTTTTATTAATTCCTTTCTTGAAAATAAGTACAATAAAATACCACATGTAACCCATCACGCAATATGTGGTTTTTTCCTTCGTCAGTGAATCCCCCAAAACCTTACAACCACAAAGAAAACTGAACTTTTCGACTAAGGGAGCAAAATGTACCTAGTGCTTGATTTCGAAGCGACTAAGGGAATTTAACATAAATATTTAAAAAGCCTGCAAACCCGTTTAAGGTTGTTCCGCTATACCAGTTATCAGCAGGTGTCAAGTAAGGACGTAAAAAAATTTAAGCTTTTTGCAAAAATAACATCGAAATACAACGCAGAGGTCTATTTTGCTTGTTGATATCTCTTATATTATATATAATTATTACGGCATTTATGACCAGTTGTAATTGACGGCAATACGTTGATAGATTAAAATACCATTTATGACTATAGCAGGGTACTCGCAATCGGAGCGATAAGGCGATACAAGTAATAGGCAGAACATTTAATAGGAGTGTAGATAATATGGATAGGCAAATATACCTTGAGAAAGACAATATTAAGTTATTATACGCTGAAAACTCAGATCGGCGGCTCATATATGATATGGCTTTTGAGGAAGCCGAAATCTGGCAGGCTATGTTTGAAAACAAAAACGATTTTAATTGGGCCGAGTTACGGGATGAAGAAGGACATTTCTTTGGCAGCGAGCCCGGCAAGAATAAATATTTACTCATACAATACCAAGGCGATATAATTGGAACAATATCCCATACTCATAACAATGGAAAGATTGAGAACTTAGAGCTTGATATGTGGCTACGTTCAGCAAAATATACGGGAAAAGGCATTGGCTCTACTGTGATGAAAATGCTGATAGATCATCTTGTCAAGCAATACAGCATTAAAACATTTATGATTCGTCCGTGGCTTAAAAATCCCCGCGCTGTGAGAGCGTATGAAAAGTGTGGATTTCAGCAATGCAAGGATTTTGTTCCATCTGATTATTATGGACAGTATTTGGAGCAATACAGTGAAGGTGATTATAGCGCGGAGGAAACTGTGAATATGGTTTTAGAGGTGAAATAACCTTTATTCGCATTAGCTGCCGATTACGAGATATTCAAACATATTACGGACTATCCCTTATTTATACTGTCACCTTGGTTGTGCCAACAACAAAACCCTATATAGTTGTAGATTTTCGTGTAAATCTACAACTATATTTTCTATATGGGCAAATATTAAGATGATATTGTCCCTGAGTGCCTCCCATCGCTCGTAACTGTCGGAGACGACCTCCCACACATTTTTACCGTTGCGTTTGAGCTCCAGTTCTCTGAACTCAATATCCCGCCCGATGCAGGAGAGCACCGCTTTGCCGCTGCCGCGTTTGTCCTCCGCCTACGTAAAGCTGCTGTCCACAGTGCCCTGCAGCGCCGTTGTGCCGGAGATGCGGTTGGAGGGGAACCCTTCCGGTGTTAACATTTTCAAAGACCTGACACACCGCCTCTTTGGGGGTGGTTTTGTCAAGTTGAATGACCGGAAGCGTGTATTTGATGATCGGCATCAGGACTTGCTCGTCAAACTGATCCAATCGCGAAATGATGTCCTCATCGTAGCCGTGGAATTTTCGATATCCGTTTTTCCATGCGTTGGCCTCAGCGGCATCGTAAACGGTGTTCAGCGGGAATAGATGAGCCGTAAACTCACCGTCACGCTCACTTAAGTTCAAAACAATCCTGCGGCCGAAATCCTCGCGTACGGTCTTATCGGCGGGAACAGAACTGACAGCATCTACACGATCAGCATCAGAATCAAGGCATTTCGCTATGTCGAGGTAATAGTAGCGCTCGATATCCTCTTTTATAAATGCCCTTGAGAATATCCTGCATTGGGGTGTCGTGTGATTTAGCCATCGTACATCCTCCGTGTTATATTTTTGTCCCATCCTTGAACTGGAAGTTGGTTCCGCGCTCATCGCAGAACTGAGCCGCTCTGTCGGCCTTGCAATCTATGAGCAAGTATTTCTCGTTTTCAGACGTGCGGCAATTGGCTCTCAGTGCATTTTCAGACCCACGCCTTAAACTCTTGCCAGCTCGTTACCGGCTTATCGCTGAACACAACGCCGCTGTCCAGCGCCTTGAAATGCTCCGCGCCGCAGCGGATTTTCTGCCGTTCCTTTGTCGCAAGGCCTTCCAGTCCAATCTGACCGGAGACACCCTTTGTTTCCAGCACGAAATACAGCTTTTCCATACCGTCCCGGTTCATATACACCGCCCAATCGGGGTTGTAGGTGCCGATGGGCGTCTCAATTTTGAACTTGTCCGGGATTTTGAAAAACATCTTCACATCGGGATCATCGTCAAGTGAAACGGCAAAGGGACGCTCGATGGTGGTGCTGTCGTAGATAATGTGATCGTAGACGCTGTGCTCCACAGCGATGGCGTTTTTGTCGAGATAGGCAACAAGTTCCTCGCTGTCAAAAATCTCCTGCAGATAATATTCCTCGCCATCCAGCCGTTTGTAGCGGATACCATCGATCTCCATCTTGCCCTGCACCAGCTGCAGGGCTTCCACGAACATCTCGGTCATCTTCTGCGGATTGTTGAGATAATCCTGCACCCGGCCGCTGCGGACCAGGACTTCTGCCACAGACCGGCGGGAGAGAAAGCATTCATCGTCCACGGCACGGAGCAGGTTCGGAAGCCGGTGCCCATCACTCTCGATTTCTTGCGAGCGTTCATATTCTCCGCTGACCGTTACCCCGGCGTGCTCTACATTGACGCGTGCGGTGCGCGTGACAACACGCGCCTTCGGAACTTTTTCCATTTTTGAAAGGGTTTCCACGGCTCTTTCTATCAAAACAGACTCATCCAGCGTAACGCGGTAGGATGTGCGTCCTCTAATTTTCTCCCACAGGGCAAGGAACTCCTTTGATATCATCACTTGTTTTTTCAGCCGTACCCGCACTTCTTTGGAAGCGTCCTGTATCGGCGCACGGGTATTGGCTTTGGCGATCACCATCTCAAATTTCTGCCGGGCGGCTTCAAACTTGGCGGGCAAGTCGAGGGTTCCGGCGGCCAGCGCCGCTTTCATGGTGTCCTTCATCGCGCCGGATTTAGTGACATAGCCTTTTTTCTCGAAGTGGGTCAACAATTCCCGCGCCTCGTCATAGGACATCGTCTGCTCCACTTCGCGGGTTTCCGTATAGGTGAGTTCCGCCACCTTTTCGGCGGTGACTATCGCACCCATCCGTGCGGCGGCTACGGCCTTTTCAATGACAGGCGCCAGGGCAGGCGGCGGTATAGGTGCAGACAACTCGGCGGTTTCGGCTTCCTGTTCAGTAATAGGGCCGTCTGGTGCGCTTTCCTTGACGACCAGCGCTGCCACATAGTCTGCGACCAGCTTTGCTTCACCGCTGGTCACCTTCTTTTCTTCGGTGACGCAAGCGGTATAGGTCAGTCCGCTGAACAGCGATAACTGAAGAATGCCGAACTTCACGCCGGTTTCCTGCTCGATCTCCTTTTGCAGGGTTTCGGCAAATTCGGCAAAGCTCTCGTTGGCCATTACATGCAGGATGTTGATGTTCCTGTCCTCAATGCGCTCGCCGTCCTGATTAACACATAGCCGCAGGCCGCGCCCGACCTTTTGTCTGGCTGTGAATGTGGACCTCTGCTCAATCATTGTGCAGACCTGGAACACGTTGGGGTTATCCCAGCCTTCTTTGAGGGCCGAATGGCTGAATAGGAAGCGCAAGGGACAATCAAATGACAGCAGCCACTCCTTATCCCTCATAATCGTGTTGTAAGTGTCATAATCATCGGCGGTATCGCCGCGCGTGTCTTTGAGGTTGCCCTTTCTATCCTGTGAAAAGTAGCCGTCATGGACACTGCTAACTGTTGCCGGGAATTGGTTGCGCAGCGCGGCGAATTTAGGCAGTGCCAGCAGTTCGGCATAACATTCCTCAAACATCGCGGCATAGACGCCTTTTTCTCCTTCGGCGGTGCGGTACTTGGCGACTTCATCGATGAAGAACAGCGACAGAACCTTGATGCCTTTTTCGGTGTAGCGCAGCTCTTTTTCCAGATGCGCCTCAATGGTGCGGCGGATTTGCGCGCGCTTGATGACGTTCTCGTCAATATCGCCGAATGCCTTGCCCAACCCCAGGAATTGCCCATCGTCAAACTCAATTCCCTCAAACCCGGGCGTGCAGTCGATGCCCGCCACGGTATAACCTTTATATAAATCCCGCTCACCGGAGAGAGCGAAAACGTCCGCGCCGGAGCGAATGGTTAGAGTTTTACGTTCGACCTTTCCGCGCTTTCCTGCCTTGTCGATCTCGATTTTGGCGGAAAATCCGTCCACATTACTCACAGAAATGAGCCGGATGTACGGGCGGTTGAAATCGCTCTCGATCTGATTGCTGGACACGCAAATCTGCTTGACCAACCCCATTTGATAGGCGTCCACCGGGGTGAGGCGGTAGAGCAGATTGACCTTTTCCCGGTGGGTAGCCGAATAACGCAGGACGCACAGCGGGTTTAAGCTGGCAATAGCCTCTTTCGCCTTGGGCGTGTTGTCCACGCTCTGCGGCTCATCGATGATGACGATGGGATTTGTGTCCTGTATGTATTTCATCGCCGTCTCGCCGGAAAGCCTGTCCTGCGCCTGGTTGATGACGTTTTCGGCTTTCTTGAAGGCATCGATGTTGATAATCATAATTTCAATGTCGCCGGAGGTGGCGAACAGCCGCACCTGCGACAGTTTTTTGCTGTCGTAAATAAAGCAGCGTACCGGGGCGTTGTCGTACTGCGCCGCGAAGTGGTCGGCGGTGATCTGGAAGGATTTATATACCCCCTCGCGGATGGCAACACTCGGCACCACCACGATAAACTTGGTAAAGCCGTACAGTTTATGCAGTTCAAAAATTGTCTTGGTGTAGACATAGGTTTTGCCCGTGCCGGTTTCCATCTCCACGCAGAAGGAGCGTGACGGACGGTAGCCGTCTGCCACTCCACCCAATGCGCCTTCGGCGGCGCTTGCCCCAAGCTGGCCGGTTAACTGCAAGCTGTGCCGCTTCTGCACCTCGTTCATATTAACAACGATCTGCTCGTCTGTAAGCTCCAGCGTATTGCGGATGCCCAAGCCTACATCAATAGCGGTCTGCGTCTCGTTGACGATGGTAAAGGTGTCCGTCCGGCGGCTCTGGCCCTTAAAGAGATCGACCACGGCGGCCACGGCGGCGGATTGGAAGGGTTGATGTTTGAATTTGAGGATCATGGGGTCACATCCTTTCTCATGGCATATCGGGCAAGCGCGTGTAAAGCTCATCAACAAATTCACAGTACATACCGATGTCTGCCAAGTATTCTTGTGGTGTCCCAATATTCCTATCATTAAATGCGTGGATAGCGTTTCTGCGTTGTTGGATTTTATCGACCCACAAATCAAAAGGCTCGCCCTTATCCCATATAATATCCCTGCTGAAAACTTTTAATTTTTCGAATGATAAATCATTCGGAGTTATTTGAGTAGCTGCTCCATGCACATCCTTATATATCTGTGGAGATGTCTCATCTTTATAGGACTCATAGTGCGCACAATAAAACAATTTTAGCCAACCCTCTACAAGTGCACCCAAAGTGGTATACGCAAGCAATAACTGTCCTTCTGTCATTTTTGATATCATATCGGATTCCGCTATTTCCTTCCACGAATCAATAATGTTTGTGAAGTCAGAAAGCCAATCTAATCTTGCGATTTCAAGTAAATCTGCTACCGAATCAGGCCCCCAACCACGGATGTTATTCTTAAAACTCTTAAACACTTCATGCGAATGCCGCTTCATAACTATATAATCGTAATCATCAAGGCTCAATTTAGACTCCCCCCTACAGCGTCTTAATGCTAATGCCCAAATCCTTGAGTGTCAGGCGGACATTGCTTTTCTGCTCCGTATTCTCAAAGCACTGCTCGGCAAAGATAATCCTCCCTGGCGCGTAGTCGGCCATCGCGTTCGCGTCCTCCGGGGTGATGCCGGGGGCAAGGCAAACAATAAACTTTACGTCCGCGCCCACGCCATAGACCTGCCGACCATTCGGAAGGTCTATCGATAGAATCGGTTCGCACAGGTCCTGCCCCAGCTTGAGCATGACCTCATAGACCACCTCGGCCGCCGTGCGCCCCGGCACCAGCACATCGAGATAGTCCAGCATCCGCTGTTCAAAAAGCATAGCGGCGTTCTCGCCGGTGAGGGGGCTGTCATCCCATATTTTGAGATTGCTGGAATCCAGCTTGAACACACGGAAACCGGTGTCCAAGGGGGCTTTTTCTGTTTCGCCCAGTTTGACCTGCCCATTCTGCTCCGATTTGATTTTCGCCCCGGCGCGGCGAATCCGCTCCTTGCCGATCTCGCAGATGTTTTGATATCCGGCTTTAAACGCTTCGGATTTTTCATCGGTCACTTCGGGGAGCTGCACACAGATGTATCGGCGGTTGCCGCCGTCCTCGGCGTTGAGCTGCATGACGGCGTGGGCGGTGGTGGCGGAACCGGAGAAGAAGTCAAGGATGATGGAATCTTTATCGGTATTGGCAAGCGTCAACAGTCTATTCAACAAACGAATAGGCTTAGGGCCATCAAACGCCCCCGCTTCAAGCAGCGCCGTAACTTCTTTTGCCCCTTCTTGACTGTGACCGACATCCTTATAAAACATGATTGACGTCGGGGCCATTCCATCAAACTTTAACTCTGTTAAAAAGCGCTTTATGCAGGGAACGCTATTACCGTCCTCACCAAAATAAATTCTATTATCCTGGAGTCTCTCCAAAAATGCATTTTTGGAGAGACTCCAACAGCGCCCTGTTGGAGGCTCCACTACACGCCCGGAGGGCGTCGTAATGGAATAATCACAATCAGCATTATAAGTTTTCACCGACATATCGCTTGGCTTCCAAACACCGCGCGGATCGTTGTCAGGGTTATGATATCGGGCGTTTGCTTCTTCTGTACGAGGTAATCTTCCGATTTGAAAGATCTCAACGGATTTAACGTACATCAGTACATAATCATGGCTGTTTGAAATGTATTTCGCATCATTCTTGGGCGCATAAGCGCGTTCCCAAACCAACTCCGCAACAAAGTTCTCCTCCCCGAAAACCTCATCGCACAGTTTCCGTAGGTTGTGCACCTCATTATCATCGATGGAGATGAATATAACCCCATCATCCCGCAGCAGATTTGCCGCCAACCGCAAGCGCGGATACATCATATTCAGCCAGTTGGTATGGAACCGTCCCATCGTTTCGGGATTTGACTTGGTGGTCTGTTGGGTGACTTCGCGGTACCGCGCCAATGGATCGGCGAAGTCATCGGCATAGACAAAATCGTTGCCGGTGTTGTAGGGCGGGTCGATGTAAATCATCTTGACCTTGCGGTAGAAGCTTGTTTGCAGCAGCTTCAGCACCTCAAGGTTGTCGCCCTCTATGTAGAGATTGCGGGTGTTTTCCCAGTCCACGCTCTCTTCCGGGCAGGGGCGCAGCGTCCCGGTTGACCGCTTGCCGGCCAGTTGCAGGCACTCGGACTTACCCTTCCATTTAAACTCATATTTTTCAAAGTCATCGGTAATATATTCGCCGCACAGGTTCAGCAGCTTGTCAATGTCAAGCCGTCCTTCTGTAAAACATTGCGGAAACACCGATTGGAGCTTCTCACGCTCGGCGGCTTCAATATCCATCGACAGGCCGTCCATTTTTTCGCTATCCATTGTGACTTCCTCCCATCATTTCTATCGCAAACAGCCTGGTAATCTTGGCTGTGAGATTTGCGTTGTCTGTGAGCGCCTGTATCGCGACTTCCGCGTCCGCATCGCTTTTTAACCCGTCCATAAACAGCGACTGCTCGCGGACTTTCAGGTTCTTGCTGGCGGTCGCCTTTCGCTTTTCGGCGTCCACCCGTTCGGAGACGGAACCGGTGCGTGAGAGGGCGTTTTCAATCTGCCGCAGTTCGTTTTTTAGAGATTCGACCTCACGGTAGAGCAGGGATTTTTTCCGCATCGCCCGCTCGGCGATGGCGGCGGCCTCTTCCCGCCTGGCATCGCTGATTTCTAAAACGGCCCGGTCTTTGAAAATTTGTGTGTCAATCAGGGAATCCAATTCATGTGGTCTGCCGCAGCCTGTGGAGCTTTTCAGCCAGCCGGCGGTCCGTCTGCCGGTTTCTGTAAACTGAAGCGCCGGCAAGGTCATCAGCGCCCGGCACTCCTCATCGGTCAGTGTTTCGTCATTGGCGGTTTTTCCTGTAAATACTGCATACTCGGCCGAGTTTCCCTTTTCGGTCACCGTCACTTCGTAAAAAGCAAGTTTGCATTTCGGCGCGCCAGGCGCTGTGATTGTCCCTTCATCAGCGCACTCGATGTTGTGCAAGACGCCCCGTCCGATGGGGCTTGCCAGGGTAACGCGCCCGAAAACCGGCTTGAAGTCGCTTTTCGCGCCGTAGGCCCGCAGACCGATGTACGGCTTGTTGCGCTTTCCCGTCCAGTAGTAGAAAAGCTGGGGCGGCTCCGAATCGTCCGGAAAAACAGCGGTTTGCTCCGTTTCACTGACGGTATAGCCATGCTCCCGCAAAAGCGGCGAGACCAGTTCCCACAGCTTGGCATTTATTTCGGCGGTGCGGTCTTTGATATATTTCGGCGTGACGGTCACCTTGTTGGCGACATCGCGGGTGAAGGTGGTGAACAGGGCGTTTTCGGCCGCCTGCACCGCATCGGTGTTCTGCTCTTCGTGAGCGGACAATGTCGCCCTAAATTCCGCTTCAATATCCTTCTTATGCCGCGCTGTTTCAAAGGCGGCGGCAAGACCTTGGGCCGCGTTGTCGGTGAAGTTACCGACCACATCATCGCTCATGCCCATGATGCCATCGAATTGCAGGACGCGCTTGTTGATAAGCTCCAGCATCCGCACATCGGCGAAGTTCTGTTTATGAAGGAAGTTCAAAACCACCACATCGTTTTGCTGTCCCTGCCGGTGGCAGCGCATGATCCGCTGTTCCAGCGTGAGGACATTGTAGGGCAGGTCGTAATTTACCACGAAAGAGCAAAACGAAAGGTTGAATCCCTCCGCGGCCACATCGGTGGTAATGAGGATTTCGGCCTGGGATTCGAACCTTTTGATTACGGAATAGTCGGAGCTTTTGCTGCCGTCAAAGACCAGGGTCTTGTAGGTACCCGACAACAGCGTATGCAAGAACCCGAGGGTGGCGAGAGACTCCGTGAAGATGAGCGCCTTGCGGTTGGCGCCGCACTTTTTCAGTTCGGCGAAAGCGAATTTAAGGGCTTTTTGCAGTTCCCGTCCTTTACCCGTATCTTGAGGTCTGATTTCGGACGCAAGGCTTGCCATCTCCAAAAGCTCCGGCTCCTGAGCGCGCCCGTACGCGCGGTCGGCAAGCCCGGCCAAGGCAAACGGCGATGATGAGAGCGCCCTGCTCCACATAAGCGTCAAATCGTAGTTTTCCATCTTGGGGAAGGCCAGCTTGTCCGATTTTTGTAAATACGCCTCCATCAACGCCGCCAGTTTTACTTCTTTGGCGGACAGCGGATAGTTGGCCGTCACGGGTATGCGCTGTGGGATTTTGACGTAGCGCTCCACCTGTGAACGCAGAGTGCGGAAGCAGTAGCGGCTGGCCGTGGCGGTGAGTTCACCGTAGTTCTCCGGCTTTCGGAAATAACGCTTATAAAATTCGTCTGCGTTGCCAAACGCGCCGGTGTCAATAAAATCGATCAACCCATATAAATCCATGATGGAGTTTTGCATGGGCGTGGCGGTTAAGAGCAGCTTAAAAGCGTTGCCGACCGCTTCTTTTAGCGCAATCGTTGTTTTGTTATCCGGCCCTCTAAGCCTGTGCGCTTCTTCAAACACGGCAATGTTCCATTCCACTCGCCCAATCAACTCGGCGTTTTGGGCGGCGTACTCGTAGGTGGTCAAAACCACGCAGTCGCTGTCAAAAGGATTCTTCATCGCCGCGGTTTCACGGTCCAGAGCCTCAAACGGAACAGAGAAGCGGTTTTCCAATATCTCCGTCCATTGCCGCAAGAGCGGCGTTGGGACGATGACCAGAATACGGTCGCGCCCCTCAAAATAAAGCTGGCTGATGACCAGCAGGGATTCATAGGTTTTACCCAGGCTGCCCTCGTCCGCCAACACCGCGCCCTTCAAATACGGCGAGCGCAGAGCGAACATCGCCGCAGCGATTTGATATGGGTAAATTTCGATGTCGGAGGAAGCGTATGCCGGAACCAGCCTGTCCGCACCATATGCAAACTCCGCCAGTTGCCGGGCGGTATACATGGCGTGGAACGGAGACATGGGCATTGAAGCATCCTCCTTCTGAGTATAAATTTCCCATTATTATATCATAATTTGCCGAAAGGAACAAATAAAAAACGCCGGGAGGCCGGCGTTTTGCTTTAAGCGATTAGGGCATTTCATCTATGTTTCATTAAGCGGCTCAATCTCCACAATCTGCTCATACAACAGCACATACTTGCGCATGATCGCCCTGTTGTCGTGATAATGGCCGAAGAACCAATAATCAAACGCGCAGCGCTCCTTGATTTCCTCAAAAAAATCGGTCAGCCGGTCCCGTTGGTACATGCCCCCGCCGATGATATCCGCCACGCTGGTAGGGCAGCAGTGGGAGACAATATAGTCCACCTTCCGACTGCATGCGTCCAGATTCTTTCGGGCTGTTTCGTATTCCTCATTGCTTGGCAGTTCCTCTTTCCACCAGGAAATACGGTTGATGCGGTAGAGGGCCTGCCGCTTATCCAGAGTTTTCCGCCTGTACTTGAAATCGGGATCGTCCGGTTCCAAAATACCATCGTCAATATCGTGGGAGGAGGCTCCGCCCATCGCAAACACGCACTTTCCGGCAATATCAAAGACATGCCCGCGCATCAAATGAATGATACTGTTGCGGATGAAATGCACCTGTCCGCCGTTCCAATCGCTGACCGGCATCTGATACAGGCGGTCAAAGTTCTCGTGATTGCCATCCACAAACAGCGTGGTAAATGGCTTGTCGTTCAGCCAGTCCAGCCAATGCCGTTCCTGTTTGGTGTCGTGCCACAGCCCGAAATCGCCACAGACGATGACGAAATCATCCTTTGTCATCTGCTTTTGTTCGGGGAAAATATCGGTGCTGAACCGGGTGAAATCCCCGTGGGTATCGCCGGTGATAAAAATCATGGATCCATCCCCATCCTTGCCGCGGCTTCGCAGATTTCCACATTGATATCCGTATCCCTGTATTCGCCGTCCAGATAGACGTTGAAGCAATATCCCGGCTCCACGCATTGAATCCCCGGATTCGCTTTTCCCACCTTCTCGCCCAAGGCGGGCATAATTTCGTTCAGAGCGGCGTAATTGGGAATCGTATACCGTGGCGAATAAACCGTATAGGCCGATATCCCTTTGATGACTGCCTGATCCTTCATTGTACGACCCTCTTTCTGTTCCTGAATGTAGTTTTGAAGCCGAAAGAGCTGGTCGGTGCCGTTTCGCACTTCGTCTTCATCCTGTGGATGCTATTACTATCTGGATTGTAACGGATGTGGTTCCATGTTCACCCACGGGCAGTGATGAGCTTATCAAATTGGAATTTAAAAGAAAAAAATTATATAAACAAGCGCCTTATCGCTTTATTACGAATTGTACCAAATACCTGCATTGATAAGAAGCATCTTCTACAGGACTAAGAATAAATTGCCATCAATCGGGCATCAAATGGCTGAGCTATGAACAATCACTCTTTATTATGGCAAGCGCACCCGCTTGTGTCACCCATCATGCTGCAATTCGGTTCGAGTCCCTCTTCTTTCAAAATCCCCGTTCCCCAATCGAACATAGCTTCCAGTATAGGACGCAAGCTATCGCCCTTATCGGTCAGAGAATACTCCACCTTTGGCGGCACAACGGGATAAACCGTTCGAGTGAGTAGGCCGTCTCCTTCCAATTCCCGAAGCTGCTGTGTCAGCATTTTAGGCGTGGCCTCCGGCACCAGCTTTCTGAGTTCTGAAAATCGGATTGTCCTATCCATCAGGTGCCATAAAATCAGCGCCTTGTATTTGCCGCCAATCAAGTGTAGCGTGGCTGATACAGGGCAGTTATATTTTTGTCCAATTTTCCCCATGCCTTCAGATCCTTTCACAGTATCATTTTAGGTACTATATTACAAAATAGTGCGTTCTTGTAAAAATAAAATTTATGGTTATAATAATATCAGGTGCAAATAGCTGTGTCAAGACCGTGTGTAGGGAGTGATTAAATGGAAAATGTATATTTTAATATAACCGGCATGACCTGTTCGGCATGTTCCGCCCGAATTGAAAAAGGGCTTTCCAAACTGGAGGGAGTCGAAGAAGTCAACGTAAATTTGCTCACGAACAGCATGTCGGTGGTGTTTGATTCCGAAGCCGTCAGTGCGGGGCGGATTGTGAAAAAAGTAGAGGATATAGGATACGGTGCATCGCTCAAAGCCGTTGCCAAAAA